>ERZ778021.3799-NODE-3799-length-10334-cov-4.761553_pt1 | contig 10334 bp, 6 predicted proteins | sample MGYA00375751_ERZ778021 | MGnify/ENA primary metagenome ERZ778021 (study PRJEB29350, sample SAMN05389814) | bioreactor metagenome | isolation source: Thiocyanate stock bioreactor | place: South Africa: University of Cape Town | collected 2013-08-29 ... | reverse complement strand
CCCCATAGCGTCGCCACCTGGTACGACTGGGAGGACGGTCGCGTCCTCCTCAGCATGGACGACTCGCGGCGGCGCCTGCGCCATCTGCGCCGCGACCCCCGCGTCACCCTCACCGTGATCGACGGCCACGACTGGTACCGGCACATCAGCCTGCAGGGCGAGGTCGTCGAGATGCACGGCGACGAGGGCCTCGCCGACATCGACCGGCTCGCCCGTCGCTACACCGGCGCCGAGTACCAGACCCGCGATTCACCGCGCACCACCGCCTGGGTGCGGATCGACCGTTGGCACGGCTGGGACGCCTCGCGGTCGAAGACGACCAACGCTGCCTGGCCCGCCGCCTGAGCCGGCGGCGGGGCCCGACAGCGGCCTCCCGCTCAGTGCACCAACATCCCGCCGTCGACGTTGATCGCCTGGCCGGTGATGTAGTCGGAGTCGCCCGATGCCAGGAAGACGCAGAGGCCGGCGATGTCCTCCGGCGTCGAGGCGCGGCCGAGCAGGATGCCTTCGCTGAATTCGCCGATCAACTGCCCCTCCGTCTCGGTCTCGCCGACGTCGCGCGACTCCTGGTCGAGTTGATCCCAGAGCTCGGTGGTGACCACGCCGGGACAGAACGCGTTGACGGTGACCCCGTCGCCGGCGAGGTCGCGCGCCGCCGATTGGGTCAACGAGACCACCGCCGCCTTGCTCGCGCAGTAGGCGGGGAAGAGCGGGAATCCCTCCTTGCCGGCGATCGAGGCGGTGTTGACGATCTTGCCGCCGCCGCCCTGCGCGCGGAAGATCTCGGTCGCCTCCTGGATGCCGAACAGGACGCCGAGCCCGTTGACCCGCATGATCCGGTTGTAATCGTCCTCGGTGACTTCCATGAAGTGCTGGGTCTTCGAGATGCCCGCGTTGTTGAAGAGCACGTCGAGCCGGCCGAACTCGCCCGCCGCCAGCTCGAGCGCGCTCCTCACGCTCGTCCGGTCGCCGACGTCGCAGGCGATGCCGACCGCGTTGCCGCCCGCGCCGCGGATCGACTCCGCCGTCGCCTCGGCGCCGGCGCCGTTCAGATCGGCGACGACGACGCCCGCCCCCTCCGCGCCTAGCCGCCGTGCGACCCCGCTGCCGATCCCGCGCGCGGCGCCGGTCACGACGATGCTCCTGCCCTCGAGCTTTCCCATTTGTCCGTCCCTTTCTGTCGCCGACAAGGCCATTTTCGGAACCAAGAGACACTGAACAAGAAGGCAAACGAGGGTTCAACCTCCGATCGAAGGGTGGTTTCCCGGCCCCTGGCGCGGAGGATTCAGGCATCGCCGACGTCGACGCGACACCACAGGCCGAGACCGCGGCGGTAGTTCCGCCGGGTCCGCTGCGCCACTACCTCGACCAGCTCGGCCGCGGGTCCGGCGAGCCTGCCGTGGAGCCGATCGGCGAAGGCCACTCGAACCTGACCTTCCTCGTCCGGCGCGGCGAGGAGCGCCTCGTGCTGAGGCCGCCGCTCGGCAAGCTGTCACAGGGCGCCAACGACGTCCTCCGCGAAGGACGGGTCCTCGCCGCGCTCGCCGACAGCGGGGTCCCGGTGCCCGCGGTGGTCGCGCTCTGCGAGGACGAGGAGGTGATCGGCGCGCCCTTCTTCCTCGCCGCCTTCGTGCCCGGCCACGTGCTCGTCGCCGCGCTCCCCGCCGGCTGGCCGACGACGATCGGCGAGCGGATCGCGGCGCGGCTGGTCGGCACGCTGGCCGCGCTGCACCGGGTCGACCTCGGCGCCACCGGGCTCGACGCCTTCGGCCGCCCGGACGGCTACCTCGAGCGCCAGTTGCGTCGCTTCTCGACCCTGCTCGAGGAGAACGCGACCCGCCCGCTGCCCCAGCTCGAGCGCGTCCATGCCTGGCTCGAGGAGAATCTGCCGAGCTCACCGGCGCCGGCGTTCGTCCACGGGGACTACCGGCTCGGCAACGTGATCCTCGACGATCGCGGCGAGATCCGGGCGGTGCTCGACTGGGAGATGGCGACAACCGGCGACCCGCTTGCCGACCTCGGCTACCTCTGCGCGATGTGGGCCGAGCCGGATGACCCGGAGACGCCGATGGCGGCGCTCTCGAAGGTCACCCGGGGACCCGGATTCCCTGGTCGAAGCCGGCTCGCCCGCCACTACGCGGAGCTCTCGGGTCACTCGCTCGAGGCGCTCCCCTGGTACGAAGCCCTGGCCCTCTGGAAGGCGGCGATCTTCCTCGAGGGGAGCTACCGCCGCCACCGCGAAGGCAAGAGCGACGACCCCTACTTCGCCCGCCTCGACGCCGGCGTCCCGGCGATGGCCGACGCTGCCCTGGCCCGGATCCGGACCGCCCGGTGACCGCTCCGGACGACCAGTCGCTGTCGCCGCTCTCGTTCCTGATCCGCAGCGCCGCGGTCTGGGGCGATCGGGAGGCGGTGCGCGACGGGCGGCGCAGCTGGACCTACGCCGAACACCACGCCCGGGTCGAGAGGCTGGCCGGCGGCCTGCGGACGGAGCTCGGGGTCGAGGACGGCGACCGCGTGGCACTCCTCCTGCCCAACGTCCCGGCCGCGCTCGAGCTCCACTACGCGGTCCCCGGCGCCGGGGCTGTGATCGTGCCGCTCAACACGCGTCTGGCGGCGGCCGAATATCGCTACATCCTCGAGCATTCCGGCGCCTCGGTCGTCTTCTGCCACCGCAGCCTCGAGGGCCCTTGCGCCGAGGCTGTCGAGGGACTCCCTCGCAGGCCGCGGGTGGTCCGGGTGGGCGAGGGAGCCGGTGGCGACGACGAATACGAGGGCCTCGCCGCGACCGCCGCCCGGGCCGAGCTGCGACGACCGCGAGACGAGCGGGCCCTCCTCTCGATCAACTACACCTCGGGCACCACCGGCCGCCCCAAGGGGGTCATGGTCAGCCACCGCGGCGCCTACCTGCACAGCCTCGGCCAGGTGATCGAAGCCGGCCTCACGACCCGCTCGCGCTACCTCTGGACCCTGCCGATGTTCCACTGCAACGGCTGGTGCTACACCTGGGCGGTGACCGCGGCCGGGGCGGCCTACCTCTGCGTGCCGAGCGTCGATCCGGACGCCCTCTGGCAGCGGCTGCGCGAGGAGCGGGTCTCGCATTTCTGCGCCGCGCCGGTGGTGATCAACATGCTGCTCGAGTCGGAGGCCGCGAGCCCGTGCCCCGAGCCGGTGCGCGCCTTCGTCGGCGGGGCGCCGCCGTCCCCGGCCCTGCTCGAGCGGGCCGAGCAGCTCAATTTCGCGGTCACCCACCTGTACGGCCTCACCGAGACCTATGGACCGCTGATGATCTGCGCCTGGAACCCGGCCTGGGACGACCTGTCGGTCGCGGCGCAAGCGCGGCTGCGCGCCCGCCAGGGGGTGCCGACGATCGTCAGCGAGCGGGCCCGCGTGGTCGACGCCGAGATGCGCGACGTCCCGGCCGACGGCGAGACGACCGGCGAGATCGTGATGCGCGGCAACAACGTCATGCTCGGCTACTACCGCGATCCCGAGGCGACGGTGGCCGCCTTCAGCGGCGACTGGTTCCACTCCGGCGATGCCGGCGTGATGCACCCGGACGGCTACATCGAGCTGCGGGACCGGCTCAAGGACGTGATCGTCTCCGGCGGCGAGAACATCGCCGCGGTGGAGATCGAGCAGATCCTGGTCGAGCACCCGAACGTCGCCGAAGCGGCCGTGGTGGGCCTGGCCGACGAGCGCTGGGGCGAAGTTCCGGTCGCCTTCGTCACGCCGCGCGGCGGCGGCGCCCTGGATCCGGACGAGCTCCGCGAGTTCGCTCGTTCGCGCCTGGCAGGGTTCAAGCTGCCGAGGCGGGTCGAGGTCGTCGACGACCTGCCCCGTACGGCCACCGGGAAGGTCCAGAAGTTCGTCCTCCGCGATCGGCTCTCCGGCGGGGAGGATCGGCCGGCGCCGTCGCCCTGAGCGCCACCGGCGCCGCCGCCCTGCCGTCGAAGGCGGGTGTCCGCCAGAATGGCGGCGTGCGGGTCGCCGAGATCAAGGACAAGGTGGTTGCGCCGGGGACCCGCGAGGACCCGGCGCCCGGTCTGGGCCAGGCGCTGATCCGGGTCCAGGCGGCGGGCGTCAACGGCGCCGACCCGGTCCAGGTCGCGGGCTTCTACCCGCCCCCGCCCGAGGCCGGCGTCGCCGCCGACATTCCCGGCATGGAGCTGGCGGGCGAAGTGGTCGAGTCGCGCGCGCCGGTGCCCCGCTTCGAGCCCGGCGCCCGGGTGATGGCGATCGTCGCCGGCGCCGCCCAGGCCGAGCTCGCGGTGATCGACGAGCGCCAGCTGATGCCGGTCCCCGACCTCCTCGACTGGACCCAGGCGGGCGGCTTCCCCGAGGTCTTCGCGACCGCCTACGACGCCCTCGTCGGCCAGGCGAACCTGCGCAGCGGCCAACGGCTGCTGATCAACGGCGCGGGCGGCGGCGTCGGCACCGCCGCGGTCCAGCTCGGCCACGTCCTCGGCGCCGACGTGACCGCCTCCGTGCGCACCGAGAAGAACCGCGCCGCGGTCGAGGAGTTGGGCGCCGACCGCGCGCTCGCCCCCGACGAGGCTTTCGCCCACGGGCCGTTCGACGTCATCCTCGAGCTGGTCGGCGGCCCCAACCTGGTCGAGAACGTGAAGGCGCTGGCGCCCTGGGGGACGATCGTGGTCATCGGCGTCTCGGCTGGCTTCGAGGGCACCCTCGACCTGCGCCGGCTGATGACCAAGCGCGGCACGGTCCGCGCCTCGACGCTCCGCTACCGGACGCCGGAGGAGAAAGCGATCCTGGCCCGGGAGCTGGAAGCGAGCGTGCTGCCGCTGGTCGCCGACGGCCGCCTCCGCGTGCCGATCGAGGCCGAGTTCCCGCTCGACGAGGTCGGCGCCGCCTACCAGCGGTTCACCGCCGGCGGCCACCTCGGCAAGATCGTCATCCGGCCGTAGGCGGCCCAGCGGCACGGGGCGGAAGCGCCGGGCGCCTCCCTACCCCCTCCCCACGATCGTCACCTTGGCCACCTTCTTGGTCAGCTCCGTCCCCGCGCGGACGACCAGCGGCACCCGCAGGGTCAGCCTGCCTGCGCCGAGCGCGGTGCGCGCGGCCTTCGGCAGCCTCACCCTGACCGCGGCGCTCCGGCCGGGCTTGATCTTCGCCGGCGCCAGCAGCGTGAGCAGGTAGCGCTTGCCGGCGATCCGCTTCGCGGTGCGCTTCGGGACGATCGCCTCGCAGGCCTTGGCGGCACTCGGCGGGCAGGCGAGAGTGGCGATGGTCGCGGTGCCGCTCGCGTCGAGCCGCACCGCCTTCGGCAATTCGATCCGCGCCGGCTTCCCCTTCCCCGCGGGCCCTGCCCCGGCCGGAGGCGTGGCGGTGCCGGCCGATCCGCCGTCCCCGCCCCCGCTCGGGGTGTCCGCGGGCGGTTCGTCGTGCGATTCGGAGGCCGGCGGGGCGCCGCCCTGGAAGTCGACCGCCAGCGGCAGCGGCGGCTTCTTCGGGTCGGCGCTGCCACCGGAGGAATACCAGTAGGAGCTGAGGCCGGTTTCGAGCTGGAAGTCGACGAATTCCTGCGGCCAGGATCCCCAACCCGGAGCGGTCCGGTCCTGCGGCACGGCGCCTCCCGACACCTGCACTTCGACGCCGGCGTAGTCGGGGTCGATCGTGAGCACCCCGGTGGGGTCGACGGTCACGCCCCGGAAGGTGGCGATGATCGCTTCGCTGCGCGGCGCGAACGGCGCGCACTGGTCCGGGTTGGCCTGGCTCGAGGTGCAGCCCGCGAGGTCGGCCGAGAGATAGCCGGTGCCGTCGCCGGCGAAATGGATTTCGGGATCCTCGATCGTGAACGGCACGGCGCCGCCGTAGAAGTTGACCGAGAACGCCCCCTGCCAGGCGATCGCCCCGCTGCCGTCGGCGTTGATGTGGCCGTGGCCGCTGTAGAGGCGGGCGAGCTGACTGCCCCCGTCGGAGATGTGGGCGGCCCTGGTGGCGTAGGTGGCGAGAGCTTCCTGCCCGGCCGAGACCTGGTAGACGGCCGCGTTACCCACCACCGAGTGGTAGCTGGCCTCGGTACCTGCCGAGACGCCGGCGGAGAGGTAGTTGGAGCCGCCGGCGGGCGGTGCCGACTGGACCTCTTCGTTGCCGAGCCAGTCGAGCGAGGCTTCGGTGACGTCGACTCCCTGCGACGGGATCGCCGCGGCGGGAGTGACGGTGAGCGTCGCCGTGCGGGAGAAGACGGTGCCCGCCGGATTGGTGATCTTCGCCCGGAAGAGGGCGCCGGTCTGGTCGGTGTTCGTGTCGGTGACGGTCAGCGTCGTGCCGCCGTCCACGAAGCCGTCGTCGGCACCGGTGATGTCCTCCCAGAAGCCCGCGACGCGGCGCTGCCAGGTGATCGTCGGCTCGGGGTTGCCGTCGGCGACGACCGAGAAGACGGCATCGTGGCCTGCGGTGGCCGAGGCGTCGCCGAGGTCGAGGGTGACGCGGGGCGCGTATTCGACCGCGAGCTCGGCCGCATCGCCGGCCACCCGCCCGGCCGCGTTGGTGAACACGGCCCGGTATTCGGAGCCGTTCGTGCTCGGTTCCGCGTTGACCTGGAGCGTTTCGGCGGTCTGCCCGGCGAGGTCGGTGAAGCGCGAGGCCCCCGGGGTCTTCACCTGCCACTGCCGGGTCGGGGCCGGCTGGCCGGTCGCCGCGGCGGTGAAGGTGACCGCTTTCGACCCTTCGCCGGCGCCAAGCGTGACGGAGGCATCGGCGGGCTGGCCGGGCACGGTGGGGACGTAGCCGAGCAGTTCGAACTTGCCCCATCCCCACGTCTTCGAGCCACCGAAAACCGCCGGCGCGCCGTCGGTGGTGAGCGCGTAGATGGTGTGGTCGGAGCCGACCAGGATCGGACCGCCGCGCGAGGTGATCTCTTTGAAGGCCGCCCCCCCGAGGTAGGCGCCGTCGCGGAAGGCGGCGAGCTTCTGGGTGACCCTGCCTCGGTACCAGACGGTGCCGTCCTGCGGATCGACCGCCACCCCGTCGAAGCTGTTTGCGACCTGCTCGACCGACTGGTTGGGGTTGACCCGCCCGTCGCAATCGACGCCCCCCGCAGTGACGATCTGGCAGCGGGCGATCGGCCCGCCCCCGTTGATCAGCAGGATCTGGCCGTTCGCTGCCGTCTTCACCCAGTCGAAGAATTCGTCGGATACCCAGTCTTCGCCGGGGGCCGTCAGCGGGAACGGTTCGGCCTGCACCGTTTCGGCCGCTTCGTCGAGCGTCAGCCGGTAGGCGACCGGGACCCGCTCCGGGACGGGGTTGCCGGGATCGCGGCCTTCCCGCGCTCCGGCGAGGACGATCAGCGAGCCGTCGGAGGCGGTCGCGTAGATGGGATTGGTGAAGTTCGACTGGGTCTTGTAGCCACCTTCGATCTGACCGGGACCGAAGCCGGGCACCGGATACGAGTGCTTCGTCCAGGTGCCGTCCGGGTCTTCCTTGAAGGTCAGAAGCTGCCACTGGCATTCGGCCGAGTCGCCGTCCCCTCCTTCCAGGCAATTCCAGTCGCCTTCGATCCTCCAGCCTTGGTCCCGGGTCGGATCCCAGGCCAGGTTTTCGAAGCCCGGTTCGCCCAGCACCCCCGGTTCATCGAGCCGCGCGTCGTCGATGCTGCCCGTCGCCGGCGCGCCCGTCTGCGGGTCGAAGCTCAGCCAACGGGTGATCCCCTCTTCCGAGCGGCCGTGATAGAGCAGCCGATCTTGGCTGGTGTCGTAGGCGACGACCCCCCCTTCGACGTTGGGAGCTTCGTCCCGGGGGATGAACACAGGCTCGCCGAGCGGCTGCATCTGGTTCAGGTCAAAGGTCTGGATTTCGACTTCTGGCTGACCGTCGATGACGACATTTCGAAACGAGTGCGTGACCAGGTGATCCTCGTCCAACCAATGCCATGCGAATTCGACCGGTTCATCGCCCTCGTAGAACAGTGAGTTCTGCGCCAGCTTCAGGCTCGGCGCACCTTCCTCGTCGAAGTGTTCGGAGAAGTCAGGGGCCCCACCGGGGCCGGTGTAGGAGAAGGAAACTGGATCGACCACGGCGCCCACCCGATAGAAGCCGGCGAAGGCGGCCGCGCCGGCTTCGGTGACCGCCGCCGGGATTTCGGACCAGCTCGTCGTCCCGCCTGCCGTCGTCGGCGTCACCCCGACGGCTTCGAGGTTGACCAGCGGCACGCGCCCGTAGTCGACGATTTCCCACGTCCTCTGGTCACGGCTCTTCACCACCGCGCTGACCACGGCCGAGTCGCGGCTGATCGTCACCTCGGGATCCGACATCGTCAGGTCGAGGATGTAGGGATCCGGTTCGCCGGTGTAGCCCGCGGGCGGCTCGTAGCCGAGTTCGGACGCTTTGTACTTCAACCAGTGGGCGCTGCCCTTGTAGTCGAGCTGGGTGGTCCGCGTCTCTTCGTCGTAGGTGCCCGATTCGAACGCCCACTTCAGGTTGTAGATCTGGCCCGGTTCGGTGATGACTTCGGCGCCGCCCGCGACGTCGGGCCGGGGCACATAGTTGCGCCACGAGGTCTTGAAGCCCCAGGCCAGCGGCGGGGCTTCGGCGATCTGAACGGGAGCGGCGGCGGCCCGCGGCGTGCTCGTCGAGAGCATCGCGGCGAGAGCAAGGCCGAAGACCAAGGGGACGAGCGCAAGCCGGGGGAGGCGCCACCGCTCCGCCTCCCACAACCCCCTGCGATGCGCTTTCGTCGATTCGCTCGTTCCCATTCGGTGTTCCCCTTGCCTTTCGGTGATCGCTTGCCAGGGATGGAGTCGCGCGCTGCCAGGCGCGACCGGGCCGCGACAGGCTAGCAAAAGTTAGGGTGCCCTAATTAGGGCACCCTAACTTTGCCGGAGAGCGCTGGTCGCGGAACCTCCTAGCTGAAGGAGATTTCTTTCAGCTCGGCACCGAGCTGTTTGACCACTGCGCCTTCTACTTTGTAATAAGAGACGACGATCCCGCACTGGACCGTGCCGGTGCCCGACCCTTTGCAGGTGACTTTCCCGGTGCCTTCGATGGGCGGCGTCCCCATCGTGTAGTCGAAGGCCTGCCAGGGCCCCTTGCGGACTTTGATGCCGATGCCGGCTTCGTATTCAGCGACCGTCCTCAGGGTTTCGCCCGACGACGCCGCTTTGTCGCACCGCTTGCCGATTTCGGCCGGAACCGACACGTCACAGGTGGAGATCGCCACGTGAGTCGCGGTGCTGAACGCGGCGGGCGGAGTGCCCGACACCGTGACCGCCGTCTGTTTCTGGCCTCCGAGAGCCCCCGAGTACGTGCCTTCGGGTGACAGTTTCACTTCCGCGAACGCGGTCGAGGCGATGAGTCCCATCGCCAGGACGACCAAGGCTCCGAGCAGCGCGAAGCGCTTCCCGAGGCCGGTGGACAGTAGCCTGGTCATTCCTCAACTCCTTTGCTAGTTGGGGTCGGTGCCGGCGCGGGTGCATCCGTGCCGGCACCTCTAGATCGGTCTGACTCGAGGCAACTTCCGAACGAATCCCTTCCATTGCTCAAGACGACCGTTGCGCTCGGCAAGTTAGCGCATTAGGGCACCCTAATTAGGTCTCCCTAAGAAAGTACGAGAATTAAGTAGGACGTCGGTAGCGGAGGCCAGCTCCTCGACCGACCCGGATTCGGCGGCTGAGGCCGCCGGCGTGCCCGGCCAGGCACGCACGAGCACTTTCTAAAGAGGCGGCATTGGCCGTCCGCGATACTGGCCTGTATGGCGACTTCAGGTGCCGTCCGGCTTTCCGATACCGGCGTCGCCGCCTGGGGCGAACATCTCGCCGGCGGGATCGCGCGCGGGATGCAGTTGGACCCGCAGATGCTGGAGGTCGTGCTCTGCACGCTGCTGGGCGGCGGCCACCTGCTGCTCGAGGACCGTCCGGGGGTCGGCAAGACGCAGCTGGCCCGCACCCTCGCCGCCAGCATCGGCGGGCGCTTCGCCCGGATCCAGGGCACGGTCGACCTGCTCCCGACCGACGTGCTGGGGACGACGATCTGGCGCGCCAGCACCGAGGTCTTCGAGTTCCACCCGGGGCCGATCTTCGCCAACATCGTCCTCGTCGACGAGCTGAACCGGACGACGCCGAAGACGCAGTCCGGGCTGCTCGAGGCGATGGCCGAGCTGCAGGTGACGGTCGAAGGCAAGGCGCACCCGCTGCCGCGGCCGTTCACGGTGATCGCCACGCAGAACCCGACCGCCGGCTTCGACGGCACCTACGCCCTGCCGCCCGCGCAGCTCGACCGGTTCATGACCCGGCTCTCGATCGGCTATCCATCGGCGGCGGCGGAGGCGGACCTGCTCGATTCGCCGCCTGCGCCGGCGTTCTGCGTCGTGACGT
>ERZ778021.3798-NODE-3798-length-10334-cov-5.335830_pt1 | contig 10334 bp, 12 predicted proteins | sample MGYA00375751_ERZ778021 | MGnify/ENA primary metagenome ERZ778021 (study PRJEB29350, sample SAMN05389814) | bioreactor metagenome | isolation source: Thiocyanate stock bioreactor | place: South Africa: University of Cape Town | collected 2013-08-29 ... | reverse complement strand
CATTCCTCCGGGAACGTCGCGTTCACTAAGGAGAGACGCCGGGAACGTCACCTCGGCGTGCGGGTTCGTCGCGCCTTCCCAAGGGCCGGATCGCGCTGCGTGAGTTGACCCTCCTATAGCAGGGTCAAACCAGGGTCACGAGTTCGTGACCGTGGAGGAACCCCGCGACAGGTGACGTCTCCCTCGATTCGTCGTGACGTTCGCGGCATCTCTCCCAAGTCGAGGCGACGTTCCCGGCATCTTCGAAACGCACCTCCGCCTCTCCCCACGGACCCGGCCCTCTCGTGGCGGCCACAGCCTGCCCGGGCCGCCACGAGAGGGCCGTCGTCCCTTGTCCGTCCCTTGCCCGTCCCTTATAACCCCGCCCGGCTACAGGCCGACCGGATGCCGCACGACGAAGCCCTTGCCGAGGAAGGGTTCGGTGTGCCAGCGCGGCCCGGTGACGCCGGGCGCGTCGCCGCCGGTGTCCCAACGGAGGCCGGCGACGGTCATGTAGACGTGCTGCTTGTTGGCGTAGATGGTGATCCAGGTGCCCGGGCCGGGTTCGCCCCAGGTCATGAAGGAGCCGGAGACCAGCGGCGCTTCCAGCAGCTTGCCGCCGTGCAGGGCGTAGGAGACCGAGCCGGAGCAGTCGTAGCCTTTGTCCCACCAGCGCGCGTGCCCGCCGCCCCATATATAGGGCGTGGCGCGGATCCGGTTGGCGGCGGCGATCACCTGCTTGACCACCGGCGGCGCCGAAGCGGGGGCGACGGCGCGTTCGCCGGCCAGCGTGGCGGTGGCGCCGGGGACGGTCGGGGCGGGCGTCGGGACGCCGCTCGGAGCGGTGAGCCCGGGGACTTCCGTTTCCGCGGTCGAGGCCGGGGTCGAGGGCGTTTCGACGGTTTCGCCGGAGTAGGTGGCGTTCAGCCCGCCCGAGCCGGCTTGGGCCGCCGGGGCGAAGAGAAGCAGCAGGAGCGCCAGGGCAGCCGCGGCGGCGATTCCGACGGTCGAGGCCGTCGACCCCGCCCCCCAAGCCGGGTTCGCCGCATGCGGTCGCCTTGAGAAGTAGCTCACCTAGGGGTTTTCGACCCGCCGGGGGGAGCCCGAAATTCTGCACGTCGACGCCCAGTGGAGAATTCCTCCTCTGCTACCGATAACCCAGATCAGTATGAATCGCGCGATGCGCCGCCTTTCCCTCGTTCTCGCCGTCCTCGCCCTCGGCGGGGTGTTCGCCGCCACCGCCGCCCAGGCCTCACCTTGGACGCTGACCACGCTCAACCTCGGCGACAAGGAAACGATCTTCGGCATGCACTGCGAAGCGAGCGGCTTCTGCGTCGGGGTCGGCCAGGAAGGCGTGGTGGTCCAGTCGACCGCCCCGACCGCGGGCGCCGGCGCCTGGACGGTCGGCCACGTCACCCCGGCCGGGGAACTGAACGCCAACCTGCGCGGGATCTCCTGCCCGAGCGCCACCCTCTGCGTCGCGGTCGACTCCAGCGGCGGCGTCTGGACGACCACCGACCCGGGCGCCGGCGCAGCCTCCTGGTCGGCGACGAAGATCCCCAAAGCCAGGTCGCTCTTCGGCGTCGACTGCGTCGCCGCGACCCAGTGCGTGGTGGTCGGCGGCACCGGCGTCTTCACCTCCGCCAACCCGACCGGCGGCCCGACCGCCTGGGTTCGCACCGTCCTGCCCGGCAACCCGCTCCTGCGCGGGGTCAGCTGCACCGGCACGCTCTGCGTGGCGAGCGCCTTCAACGGCGAAATCTGGACGACGACCAACGCGACCGGCGGGGCGAGCGCCTGGACCTCCGCCGGCCAGCCCGCGGGCGAAGAACCGCTGCTCGGCATCAGCTGCTTCAGCGAAGCGCTCTGCATGGTCGGCGGTGAAGGCAAGGTGCTGGTCTCGACGCTCCCGACCCAGGGCGTCTACGCCTGGCCGACGACGCCACTGCCGCGCCGCTTCCAGATCGTCGCCAGCGACTGCCCGCAGGCCAACCTCTGCATCCTCACCTCGAACAACGGCGAAGTGACGGCGACCAGCAACCCCGTCGGCGGCCCCTCGGCCTGGCTCACCGAACACCTGATCAAAGGCGTCACCAACGCCCTCTTCGGCCTCTCCTGCCCGAGTGAACTCCTCTGCGTCGCGGCGGGCAAATTCGGTCAGATCCTCACCTCGACCCAGCCCAGCGCCACCGGCCAGCCGGAACCGCCGCCCCCTCCCCCGGCCCCGACCACCCTCCTCACCCACACCCCGCCGACCCTGATCCACCTCGGCGTCCGCACCCCGGCCCCGACCGTCGCCTTCCGCTTCAAGGGCCAGGGCACCGGCCCGTTCTGGTTCCGCTGCAGGCTCGACAGCAAACCCGGCAGGATCTGCACAGCGCCCTTCAAGGCCCGCGTCGGGGTCGGCAACCACGCCTTCCGCGTGCGCGCCTTCGGCCCCGGCGGCGGTGCCGCGACAACGCTCCTCTACCGCTTCAAGGTCGAACGGGCGAAACCGAAACCCAAGCCGAAGCCGAAACCGAAACCGAAAAAGCACCACAAGTCGTGAGCGGGACGACCGTCGCCAACAAGGTCCTCGACATGATCGGCGAGGTCCAGGGCATGCTGGACCTGGACGAGCTGATCGACGGCCTGCTGGTCGCGATCCGGCGCAACGTCCCCTCCGACTACGTCTCGCTCAACGACATCGGCCCCGACACCGACCGGGTGATCGCCGTGGTCACCCCCGACCTCCCCAAGGAGATGTACAGGATCTGGGGTGAGTACGCCTTCCAGAACCCGCTGATGCAGAGGTACGTGGAGACGCTCGACGGCCGGCCCTACCGTTTCTCCGACGTGGTGTCACGCGAGGAGTACCGGGCGAGCGACCTCTACCGAAACTTCTACTCGCTGATCGACGTGGAGCACCAGATGGCCTTCACCCTGCCGGCGACCCCGGGCCGGGTGATCGCGATCGCCCTCTCCCGCTGCGACGAGGACTTCAGCGACGAGGACCGCGACGTGATCGAACGGGCCCGCCCCTACCTGATCCAGGCCTGGCGCAACGCGATCGACCACACCGCCCTGCGCGACGAGCTCGTCGCCCGCCCGCTCGGGCCGGCGCCGGCCAACGGCACCGTGGTCGATGCCCTCCGCTCCCGCGGCCTGACCGAGCGCCAGGCCCAGGTCCTCGCCCTGGTCGCCCACGGGCGCTCCAACCGCGACGCCGGCGCGATCCTCGACATCAGCGACCGCACCGTGCAGAAGCACCTCGAGCACTGCTTCCGCAAGCTCGACCTCCCCGGCCGCTCCGCCGCCGCCGAGTTCGTCTGGGCCCTGCTCGCCGAGGTCGGCGCCCACGACGTCCCCGGCGAGCCCGCGCGCCGCGGCCTCGACGGCCGTGCGGGCGCCGTCGGCTAGCCGGATCGACGCCTGCAATCGTCCGCCAGTACGCCAACGTTGGTGGTGGTCACCTCCTCCGCCACGCCGACCGGCTCAGGACGAGGGTCGTTTGAACAGCCACCGGATATGGACCGGGACTTCCTTGGACTTCCAGCCGTGCTCCTCCGTGATCAGCGCGGTGTCCATGACCGTCTCTCCGATGCACTCCCACCCTTCGGTCCCGACCTCCTGCAGCACCTTGAGGTACCAGGTGGTCTCGGCATCCGGATTCTCGGAATCGCTGCCCAGTCGGACCTCCGCCTTCTCGCCGGGTCGGTAGATGTAGAACTGGGATTTGAACACGGTGACACCGGGGATCGGGGGCACTTTCCATTCCCGGGTGGAGACCCAGACGACGCTCATGTACTCCCACCCGGTGGCCATCGAGCGGTCCCGCGTCGCCGCTCAGTCGCCCTTACCGCGGCGGCTGAACGGTTCCGCGAGGTCGGCCTCGGCGAAGCCGCCGGTGGCCGTGGAGCCGTTGGCGTAGCGGTAGAGGGCGACGGCGAAGACCTCGCGGGTGGCAAGGGAGAGCGCGGTGACGAGGAGGAATCCGCCGACCGCGATCGCGATCAGCGCGGCGCCGAGGTTCGGGTTCTGATGGTTGACGAGCAGTCCGGCGGCGAAGAGGGCGGCGATCGGGATCGTGGCGACGATGGTCCAGGCGCCGATGCCGACGAGCCCGGTGATCCCCTCTCCCCACTTGCCCTTGATCAGGTTGACCGACGCCTTCGCCGTCTCGAGCGGCCCGGGGCCCTCGAGGGCGAGGAGTGGGACGGCGAAGATCGTCGCCAGGCTCCAGGCGGCGCCGAGAAGCCATGAGGCGATCCGGCCGAAGCCCGGGATCCGCGAGGCGAGCTGCTCGAGGATGAAGCCGACGCCGGCGGCCAACAGCGCCCACTGGGCGATCTGCCCGACCCGCTTCCAGGAGATGCCCAGAGCCTCGCGCACGCCGATCGGCCGGCCATCGAAGCTCGCCGCCGCCGCCCCGGCGAGGGCAACGTTGAAGAAGACGCTGAGGAACGTCATCGGGTAGAGCGCGATCAGCGCCGCCACCGCCACGGCGCGACCGGAATGGCCCGGCGAGTTGAAGTAGCCGGAGAAGTAGAAGATCGCCGCGGTGCCCGCCAACCCGAAGCCCGAGCCGATCAGCGCGATCGACACCATCGTCGGTTCCCGCCGGATCAGCTCCCAGGCGACCTTGGTCAGCCGCCAGCCGCGCGCCATCTTCCCCTCCTGAGCCTGCCCGTTCACGGTCGGAAGGATAGGGCAGATCGCCGCGATTACTTAGTGCCCTTCGGGGTGCGGTCGGGTGCGGTGTCACTTGTAGATGGCGACCGGCAGGATGACGGCGCCCTGGCGGTGGATCTCGCTCTGGTCGAGCAGGACCTGGGTCATCGATTGGCTCCTGACGATTTCCTTCAGGTGAACGTGCCGCACCTCGTTTTCGTGTTCCAACGCTTCCAGCAGCTCGATGAAGCTGCTGGCCGCGGTCGGGGTCACCTCCCGCTGGGTCAGGTCTTCGGCTTCACCCGAGGTACCGGCTTCGAACAGCCCTTTGACGGCGAGCTTGGCGGTCAGCGAGTCGGTCTGCTTGTGCTGCAGTTGCTCGCTGGAGGTGGCGCCGCCCTGCATCTGCGCCAGGTACGAGAGCACGCGGCCGGTGTCGAGGTAGAGGAACTCGGCCGGCCGCGCGGCCCGCTGGGCGGTTTCGGCGTCTTCCTTCACCGGCGATGAGAACACCCCGACGAGGAACAGCGCCACCACGGCCAACAAGGCGACGGTCACGACTCCCCAGGCGATGATCCGATTCCAGCGGACCTCTCCGTTCTCGCCCTTCAACAGGATTGTCTTCGGAGATTTCACGGAGGCGCGACGGTCCCACACCGCCCTCGCCAAGACAAGAACTCCGAAGTATTTAGAAGTTTGCTTCGCCCACGCACAGAGCGCCTGCGGAGCCGGCTCCCTTGCGACACGGTCCTCTAGGTTAGTTCGGTGACCGTCGAACCTTCGCCCGCTCCACCGGCTCCGTCGGAGCGATGGCGATGGGCTCCCTCGCCGGCCCGCGCGGTCGCCGCCGCATACGTCTGCGCGATCTTCATGACCGGGATCGACATGCACATCGTGAACGTCGCGCTGCCGACCCTGTCGACCGATTTCGACGCCCCGCTGTCCGACGTCCAGTGGACCGTGATCGCCTACCTGCTGACGCTGGCGGTGGTGATCCCGGCCTCCGGCTGGATCGGCGATCGGATCGGGACGAAGCGGACCTTCCTCTTCGCGCTCGCCCTCTTCACCCTCGCCTCGGCGCTCTGCGGCGCGGCCCAGTCGCTGCCCCAGCTGGTCGCGGCGCGGGCGCTGCAGGGTGTCGGCGGCGGCCTCCTCACCCCGATCGGGACGGCGATGCTCTACCGCGCCTACGGTCCCGAGCGGCGGGCGCGGGTTGCGCGCACGCTGATCCTGCCGATCCTGATCGGGCCCGGCGCGGCCCCGATCCTCGGCGGCGTCCTGACCGAGACGCTGTCATGGCGGTGGGTGTTCTTCATCAACGTGCCGTTCGGGATCGCGATGGTCGTCTTCGCCTGGCTGTTCGTCCCCGAGCACCAGCCGTCGCCCCACGGCCGGCTCGACGTCGCCGGCCTGATCCTCTCCGGCGCCGGCCTGAGCGCCCTCCTCTACGCGATCAGCGAGGGCTCGATCCTCGGCTGGGCCGCGCCGGAGGTCGTCGCATCAGGGCTCGGCGGCATCGGCCTCCTCTGGCTCTTCGCCCATCGCGCCCTGCGAGCGGAGGAACCGATCCTCGACCTGCGCCTCCTCCGCGACCCCCTCCTCCGCTCGACCAACATCACCTTCACCCTCACCACCGCCGTCTTCCTCGGCAGCCTCTACCTGACCCCGATCTTCCTCCAGCAGGTGATGGGCCAATCGCCGATCGAGTCGGGCACCACCACCTTCGTCGAGGTCCTCGGCGTCGCGGCCGGCTCCCAGACCCTCGGCCGCCTCTATCCCCGCCTCGGCCCCCGACTCCTCTGCGTCCTCGGCGGCATCACCCTCACCATCTACCTCGCCCTCTTCCTCCTCGTCGACGACTCCACCAGCCTCTGGCTCGTCCGCGCCCTCATGTTCTTCGGCGGCGTCGGCAACGCGGGCACCTTCCTCGCCATCCAGACCTCCATGTTCACCAACATCTCGAGCGCCGACACCGGCCACGCCTCCGCCATCTACAACACCATTCGCCAATCCTCGATCGCGATCAACATCGCCATCGTCACCTCGATCGTCTCCGCCGCCGGCAGCACCACCCTCACCGCCTTCCACCAGGCCTACCTGGCCGCCGCCATCCTCGCCCTGACCGGCACCATCCTGGCCTGGCTCCTGATCGACAACAAGCTGGCGACCAAGACGATGATCGGCGGGTCGTCCGGGCAGGGGAGCGATCTCGGGGCGACCTAGGCGAGCGATGCGCCCGGCGCGAGCGAAGGCGCTCGATTTCGGCGGAAGCCGGGGATGGACTCGACTCGCGTCGCTCAGACCTGCGTCCCGGGAGCCTCGGAGAGCTTGCCCGAGTGGATCCGCTCGGCCATCTCGCTCGACTCGGCGCGGTAGACGCGGCCGTCCTCGAACTCGATCACCGGATAGGCGCGCTGGCCCGAGAGACGCTCGAGGTCCTCACGCCTCGACCGGCGCAGCGGACCCTTGACGACCGCGTAGGAGATCCCCTCCTCGTCGAGCGCCTTCTGGACCCTCCAGCACGGATGGGCGCCGAACCTCGCCCACATCAGCGAGCAGCGATGGAGCTTGACCGCCATCGGGGCGAGCCTACGTCGGCGGCCTCCGGGGCGCAACCTGAGGGGTCGGGACCGACACCCCCCAGCCCAGGGGCAACGCACCCGGGCCGCGTCACGGGCGGGACGGGCTCGGGGGTCCCTACCATCGTCATCGGATGAGAGACGAGGGACGCAAGAGGACCGGCACCTGGATCGGCATCCCCTACGACTGGCGGCGACCGACGAAGGCACGCCTGAGGTCGCGGTGGTGGAACCCCGACGACCCGCGCTTCCTGACGCCGAAGGCGTTCGGCTGGGGCTATGACCTGAACGTCTACTGGCTCTTTCACCGCAAAGGCGGGCACGGATAGCCGGCGTCGGGCCGGCCGTCCGACGCTGCCTGAGAGTCGTCGATGCCGGCGCGCATGCGTCCCTACTTCGAGACGGCGGCGCAGACGGCGTATGGGGTGATCGTGTAGACGGTTTCCGAGGCGCTGGTGGTCTGCACGTACCACTCGCCCGGGCTCTGGTCGACCGGCTGGTCGGCCCTCACGTAGATCGTGTTGTCGGCGCCGGAGGAGGAGAAGCCGCCGCCGAGCACGCTCGTCCCCGGCGGGCAGTAGGCGTAGGCGGAGTCGAGGTTGATCCCACCGCCCGAGCTGAGCACAGGCGTGCCGCTCACCACCTGGTAGTCGCTCATCCCCGGAGGTCCCTGGGTCCCCTGCCGGCCCTGATCGCCTTCACGGCCCTGGGCGCCCTGGGGCCCGGCAGGTCCGGATTGCCCGGCAGGACCGGCCGGTCCCTGCCTGTTCCAGCTGAGTTTGCGGTCGTGCCTGGCGCACTTCTTGGCGCTGTAGAGAGCACCGCCCTCGTGTTCGACGCAGACGGTGATCGTGGCGCCGCCCGAGGAGGCGAGCGCGTAGGCGCCGAGGGCGGCGAGGAGCAGGGCCGCGACGCCCACCCCCAACGCGACTCCGGAGAAACGTCTCACGATGGTCCCCTTTCGGTCGTGGACTACGTTCACCGACCCTAATCCAGGATCTGCCAGGCGCGAGGACTATCGGTTCCCAGTCCGCCGACCGGGCACCCGAGGGTCCTGCGCCGGCGCGGACGCGCATGCCCCGGATATCCGGTCCCGCTACGCCGCGACCGCCCTCGCGGCGCAGACGATCGGCCCGGAAGACCCGAACCCGGATCCCGCCGACGCCCAGGCGTTCGCGGGCCAGAGCGGCAGGCTGCTCTTCAACATGGAAGCCCCGGCCGGGCAGGTGCTGGCCACGCCGGGCGCCGCCTCTGTCGCGAGGAAGGAGATCGCGAGGCCCTCGGGACACGGCCGCCCGATCCCGATCCCCCGGCGCAGTCCCTGCGGGACGCGCTACCAGGAGGCAGGTCCGGCGGCGGGGGCGAGTCGTGCAGGTGCGGCAGCCTCGAGTGCTCGGAGTGCAAGGCGGGTCGGGAGGCGGAGGCACGGGCGCGCGAGGCCAGGGCGCGACAGGAGGATGTCGGGCGCCACGAGAAGCTGGTCAGGGGCGTCCGTGAGGCGGCCCAGGAAGCGGCCCACCACCTCCCGCGCGAGAGTCGCCTCGAGATGGTCCATGCCACCAGCAAGCTGATCCGCACGGGAGACATGGGAGGATCGCGCAACGAGAACTGGCTCGAGGTCGACGGGCGCCTCGGCGCCGGCTGGTTCGCCCTGCGGTGGGAGCGCTCGGACCCGGGCGTGCCAGAGGCCGTCTACTCCGTCTTGCTGCCGAGCGAGGGTCGACTTCACCGGCCGGCCCGCGACGCACCGGTCAGGCCGGGGCGTGGCCAGGAGCCGGCGCCCGCAACCGGCGAGGAGCTGGATCTGGACGACCCGCTTCCGTTCGAGCCATGGATTCCGCGAGACGAGTTCCTGGAGGAACTTCACTGCGGCCTGCTCGACCTGGCCCCTGCCAAGCGCCAGCCCCTCTTCTGAGGCGGGCCCGCCCCTATATCGCCACCCCAAGGTTTCGGTGTGGCGATCCGGGGATCACTCCGACGGGTGAGTAGTGGCGGCGCAGACTCGGACTGGCGACCTTCGGCTTGAAAGGACGAAGGTCTTTGGCTTGAGGAGCGGGATCCCCCGCAGGGATGTGACTCGGATGAGACGCGGATCTGCACTAGTCGCCGAGATCTAGCTCGGCTCGAAGTTGGTGCGCGGTAATGCCGTCCCCACGTAGGTGGGCAGCGAGGGCCTCGGCCGCGGCAGCATCTTCGTCAGCCGTGGAGGGCTCGTCATCGGGCGGAGCCGCCGCAAACGAGCGGACCATCGGATCCATGCCGCTGGATGTCTTCTTTGCATTCGCCATGTGGTTGATCGCGCTAGGTACCCGAAGGGCCGAGGCTGTCAGTGGTGAAAGGTTCTGTCTGCAAGCATAGGCCCTGTGCCGACAGTGCTGACCCTGAAGAAAACGTGCCTCGCGTGTCCGTCGCAGTGGGAGGGCGCCCTCGATGACGGCCGAGCCGTCTACGCCCGCTTCCGTCACGGTCATCTGAGCGTCGGCATTGGCGAAACCGTCGAGGAAGCCGTCAACAATGCAATGTCCGATGGAGCGTTGTACGACAAAGAAATCGGCGATGGACTCGACGGATTCATGGACTTCGAGGAACTGAAGGCGCACCTTCGTGGGCTGGTCGAGTTCCCGCTCGACCTCGTCGTCGAGAACGAGAACCCGCCGCTGGCGGACCACAGAGCGATCGAGAGCTTGCAGCGGTCGCGACGGGCTGGCTGAGACTTCGCGCCCTTAGATCCGGGTGGGTCTGCGTTGTTCCACCCTGGCCATTCCGCGCCGTGCCCTGACCTATCCTCGGTTGATGGCGGAAGTTCGGGTCCAGGCCCTGGAGGCGCAGCTGGATATCAGCGGCCTCTTTGACCCGGGCTCGATGGCCCACGCCGTGTATTTGGAGTTGGGCGGCGACGAGGCCGGAACCGTCGCCCCATGGCCTCACGACTCGTGGGTCGAACTGAGCGCAGAGCCCACCGGGTTCGTCACCATCGTCGCCGCAGAAGACGACGAGATGGACGGGGTACTCACGCGAGTGGAGGAGACGCTGCGACGAGATGATCGGTGGACGGTGCTGTCGATCCGGCGTCGACCCGTCAAGCCGCACGAGAGCGATTTTGCGATGTTGCTGACGGAGCTCTAC
>ERZ778021.3796-NODE-3796-length-10339-cov-3.339751_pt1 | contig 10339 bp, 9 predicted proteins | sample MGYA00375751_ERZ778021 | MGnify/ENA primary metagenome ERZ778021 (study PRJEB29350, sample SAMN05389814) | bioreactor metagenome | isolation source: Thiocyanate stock bioreactor | place: South Africa: University of Cape Town | collected 2013-08-29 ... | reverse complement strand
CATCCCCATTGTTTTTGTGTATAGCCGTAAAAGAAAGCTTTGTATAATTTTTCTCCGAGCAGCCGGATGGCCTGTTCTTCAAAGTTACCGGCATGAAGGATGGAATGATCTCCCAATGTGTTCAGAAATTCCCTGGCAGATTCAGGCGTAAAGGTATTTTCGAAGAACTGGTTGAGAGTAGAAATATTAATGGGCAAAGAATAAACTTTACCATCATGCCATGCTTTAACCCGATGAACATAATGCCGCAATTCTGAATAACGATTGAAATAATCCCAGATTTCTTTTTTATCTGTATTAAAAATATGAGGCCCATAATGATGGACGGTAATACCAGTTTCCTCATCCACATAAGTATGGCAGTTGCCTGCGATATGATTTCTTTCTTCCCGGATTTCTACAAAACAGTCGAGGTGATCCACAAGTTCCCTTGCAAGTACACTCCCGGAAAAACCGGCTCCGACAATGAGAAATCGAAATGGCATTAAATAATTTTAGAATTAAGCAGAATACCGATAAAAGTAATAAAATTTGAATCTCTTGGTTTTATAATATTGAATAAAGAGAATATCCTTTATCCTTCTACGGTATCAACAAGAATCCGGTTATAAATATTTATATATTTTTCTATCGCTTTATCCAAATCATAATATTCAAATGCAGATTTCCTGATCGCCGCTGAATCAAAACTTTTTAGTCTCATTCCAAAAGCAATCGATGTCAGTTCTTCATTTGTAAAATTATTAATAAGCAACCCCGAATTTGTTTTTGTAATGATCTCTTCCAAATCCCCGACTCCGGAATTGGTAACTAATGGAATCCCCATAGCCATAATTTCTCCGTGTTTTGTGGGTGAAGATGCCTGTTTGGAAAAGCAAGGTTTAATGAAAAAGACTGAATATTTGCTCAGGGAAAGCAATACAGGAACTTCAGTTCTCTTTGCTTTTAATATGACTAATTTATTAGGTGAAAGACCAACCTCTTTTGCAATTTTCAGAACTTCTTCTTTTGGATCAGGGCAAATAAACAACAGTTTTGCCGATGGATTTTTTTCAGAAAAAATCTTAAAATATTGCATGGCTTTGTCGGCCAGGTACCATGTTCCTATGCTTCCGAGGTAACTGACAATAAGATCATCATCGCGGATTCCCAGTTTTGTTTTGTATTCCCGCCGGGAAGATTCCGGAATTTTTGACGGATCAAAAAGATTCATATCCACACTGCACGGAATCACCTGAAAGGGAAGGTCTGTATTCCCGATATTTTTAAGCAAGATCTTTTTTGCAGCCTGAGTAAGACATACTATTCCATCACTCAGTTTCAATTGCTCTTTTTCCTTCTTTTTGAAATATCGATAAACCATTCGATAAGCCGGTTTCTTTTGATTCCATTGTCCACTGTCAACCCGGCTATCTGCGTAAAAATCACGGATGTCGTTCAGGAATTTAACTCCGAGTTTTTTCTTTAGCCAGACACCGACAAGCGCCGGAGTGCCCGAACGGGTATGAACCATGTCAAAAGGATCCTTCTTATGTAAGCGTACCGCATCCCTTTTCATTTTTTGCGTATCCCAAATAGTGGAGATAATCGGCGGCCATTTGTGATATGTAACAGGATGCCATTTAATGCCGGATTCCTCTAATATTTTCCCTATGGCTTCTTTTTGCTGAAGGAATCTATCCGGTTTTTCCGCGCTTAAAATAGTGAACCGAAAACCACAGCCACTCAACCCTTTTAAGTAGGGGATCACCTGACTTTGACCGAGCGGATCGGTCAGGCCGTCGTAGGAGATGAAGAGGATGTGGGGCATGAGAATTTAATTGAGAAAAGTAGTTTTTATGTTTTGCCTAATTAATAAAATCCATTTTTCACGTTTAGTAAAATTGAGAATTAGGTTTTGTCAGAATTACCAGACTCAGATATAGATTTCCTCAAATCTTTAGGAGTTTCATCCACAATTTGAAAATTCCGTCTTCCAATCTGGCAACGTTCCCTCCTTTTTCTCAGAATGTGATAAATCGGGAATACTTTTTTACTCTCAGCGTAATTGAGAATTTTTTTTAGAATGTTTTTATCACCCAATCCGGGATTAATGGTTGTGGGTTCCAGGGCATGTGTCATTATAAACGGATAGACTACCCGCACACCATTTAATAAATTTCTTTGAAAAAACTTGGGCCAGTCATCTGCCGCGGTGGATAATGGATATAAACCCTCTGCCAGCCTTTTAGCAGCTTCATAACTTATCATATAACATACCGTTGAACCTAACCCATAAAGTTCATTAACCTGATAAAGATTATATTTTTTGTTGAGCGCAGGGACAATGGAAGAAAATGAAATTTTCATTTGGCAAAAGGCCTGGTAATAGAGCATGATTATTTCATCCCTCCGTAATTGATTTTCTAATTGAGGCAGTATTTCCGGTAAGTCATCAGAAATGATGGCGTCATCTTCCAATATAAGTGCAGATTCCACCTTTTCTTTCGTTATCTTTTTATAAAGTTCAAAATGAGATAAGGTACAACCCGCTACGCCGGGCGAATAGTAATCCGGTTTGTTTTTGAGAAAGTCTTTATCAAAGTAGTTATTCAATTTGTCCTTAGGTAAAGCCCTGCCATCAACAGCTTCAAAAATTTCAAAATCCAGACCTAATTTATTCAGATTGGATTCAATCATTTTTCGTCTTTTTGTTGACCGGGGTAAATTGATCACATAAATTTTCATTCCTGAAGGGTAGATTTCTTGTTGTATTTATAACGATAAAATCCTCAATTTTAATGTGTGGCCCCTGTTGCAGCAGCTAATAAAGGCACATCCGGAATTGATTTAAACATATTGGCAGACAATAAGAGGGTGAATTGTATAACAATAGCGTATGAAACGACTGCATTCATCAAAAGACCAATCTTTTAATAATAGCTTTGGATCTTCTTGAAAAGAAAAATTTCCAATTGAATCCTAACGCTTTTTGGAAATAATACCAGCTTTCTTTTTTGTGTTTCCCCATCACAAGATGTAATGAAATGTAACTATAGGTATTTTCTTTCAGATAGTTTAAATCACCTTTATAATAAGAACTGATAGACGGGTCGTTCAGTGCTTTTCTCAACATCAGGTTTTTTCTTTTAATAAGCGCCTCCTTACTGAAGGAGACAACACTTCTGCCACTGTGCTGGATAATGGCTGAGGTTCTCATATTTGAAAAACAGATTGGATATCTCGCGGCTAACTGAAGCCATAAAAGATAGTCTTCTGAACCTGTCAGACTTTTGTCTTCATCAAATGGAAATTGGACGGCAATTTCTCTCTTGACGAAAACGGGGCTACAACTTAATAAATTTCCTTTAATCAATTGACGATTGATATTCCTGAAGTCCTGAGAATCATTAATCAGTTTATTATTTTCATCACGAATTTCATAGTTTAATGCAAAAATTTCCGAGAGAGATTTATCGATCAATTGAGCTGCTACTTCAAGGTGGTTGGGATATGCAATATCATCAGAATCAAAAAATGCCACATATTTTCCAGTTGCTTTTTGAGTTCCGAAATTTCTTGCCGCAGCTCTTTCGTTATTATCTTTTTTAAAATATCTGACACGGGAATCAGGTATTGCAATAATGACTTTTTCGGTATTATCTGTACTCCCGTCATCCACAATAATTACTTCAAAATTCCGAAAGGTCTGATTCAGAAAAGAATCAATAGTTTTTCTAATCAGGCCGGCTCTGTTATAAGTTGGGATAATGATTGAAAATAGAGGCTCAGGCATATAGATTTTCAAGTTTTTTGATAAAGGGTTTGAGCCCGAATATTTTGACATCTGCCATGCCCTGATGAATAATAGATTCTTTCAGTTGTTCATCTCTGATTATATGGTCAATGGCCCCGACAATTTCAGAACTGTTGCAAAAATCAACTACCATGGCATTCTTTTCTGTGACAATGAACTCCTTTGCAATGCCTGACAGGGTAAATACTGAAGGTATCCCGCTGGCCAGAGCCTCAACATAGGTTTGACCAAAGGCTTCGATTTCACCATTTATCGGAACATGCACATAGATATCGAATAATTTATACAATGCAAACAGATCGTTTTCGAAAGCAATCTCCAGCACATAATTTTCAATATGGTATATTTTTATAAGACGGTTAATTTCTTCCTTATATGGACCATTTGCATTTGCAAGTATCAGATAAGATTGCGGGTACTTTTTCAGTAATTCTGAGAATGCCGGGATAATATATTGAATACCCTTCCACTCCATCTGACGTGAAATGACGCCAATAACGGGCTTCCGGTCTTTAGGGATAGAATATTTATTCCGCAATAGTTCCACTCTTCGTTCATCCACATTCGTGAATTCATTCAAATCAAAGCCATGATGGATTAAAATGATTTTGTTCTTATTAACTGATTCTTTCTGAATTAAGACTGTTCTTACGTTTTCTGAGATGGCTATTATTTGTGTTGCGAGAAAGTTGCAAAGTTTATCAAATTTTATTCCTTTAGGATAGTATTCAAAATGATAAGTTGAGTGATGCCGGGTATAAATTCTTTTCCTGATTCCCAAAATTTTTGCTGCCAGAAGTCCCGTAATATTGGCATCGAAAAGATGCGTGTGCACCACGTCCGGTCGATTTTTTATAAGTTGAATCAGAATCTTGATAAAGATCAGAGGTAATGATCCGGAGTTTTTTTGTTTTATGAATGTCGTCTTAAGCCCTCTTTGTTTTAACCAATTGTAGAAAAAAGATTTCTTTTTATTAAGTAAAATGAAAGAGACGTCATACGAGTTTGGATTGATATTTTCCACAATCCACTCGAAAGCCCGGGCTTTTTCTATTCCGGAAATGATATATGTTATTTTGATTTTTGACAAGAAAACTTATTTTAATCTTAAATTCAAGAATCTTTGAAAATCTTCATATTTTGAACCTATACACGGCAAATCAAATGTTTTTTAAACGGCAAAGGCATTTTTCCACTGTTTGAATTTTATTATACCCGACAACAATCCGATTATCGAATTGGAAACAGGATCAAAAATCTTATTATTTGGTAATATTTTCAATAGCCACATCGAACATACCTCCGGTGCTGACAACATATTATAAATACTGAGTTCTAACTTGTTTTTTTGATAGCTATAACCCGACCGGGGAAGTAAACCTTTTCTTTCGGCCATGAATTGAGAGTTATAACCGTCTCTGATCCTGTTCAGATAATTGTTTATATCTATCCTGTCTCTGTGATTGTGAAAAAGGGTTATATCGAATAAACAATAAATCGGAATTTTGAGATGATTTAATCTGATCGAAAGTTCAATGTCTTCTCCCTGAAACGTTATCGAGTCTTTATATCCTCCGATCTTTTCGAAAGTTTGTTTTGAGATAATGAAACTACAACTTCCGATTGTATCGAACAGATATAATCCGCTAATCGGTTTAACCGCTTTTTGTTTCATCCTGCCCCACATAGTATTGTATCCGTTCGACAAAAGGAACCTGCCGATTTTGGATTCTTTTAATTCGTTATTCAACTCCGGCGGATACTCCCAATTGACATTATAAACTGCATCTTCCTCTTTATTATCTGTCAGGTTTGTTTCGATCCAATCAATGATTTCTTTATTTATCCACATATCATCATCTACAAAAAATAACACCTGGCCTGCAGCCTGGGCTGCACCCAGGTTTCTCGCTCTGGATACCCCGCCCTTATTATTTTCCAATATTTTTATTTTACCGGAAAAAATATCGGGTAAAATAGTTGGTTTATCTCCATCGTTGACCACAATAATTTCTGCAGATTTTTCCCTTATGGCATCTAATGCTTTTGCCACAGTTTCCTCAAGAATGTGCTCTCTGTTACAAGTCGGGATAATTATTGAGATCTTTTTCTCATTCATTTGTGTAAGTTATATTCTATAAATTAACCCTTTAGGTCAAATCTGTTTCCTGTTTGAATCCTGTCACCTTCCGGCAATATGAGTGGCTGGTTTTGATAAATACCTTTATAAAAATTCTGTTATATACAGGTACAGATGATATCATAGTGACAACTTGAATAATCAAAACTCTCATCCAAAATCTCTTCTGTATCTGCTTTTCGAATGATATATCCCAATTCTTTCAGAAAACTTATCATTTCAATCGCAGAGTTTTTTTGCTCTTTGAGATTATCATCATCCAATTCGATAAAAAGGACGGGCTTGTGTTTTACGAGTGTCTGACGAGCCCCACGCAGTACTTTGAGCTCATATCCCTCGACATCAATTTTTATAACATCGGGATGCGGAAGTTGAGCAGTTTCAATTTTATTGTCCAGGGTATTGATCTGTACTATTTCCTTATCGTATGAATCTGTATTATCATCTGCAAGCAATCTTTGCATTCCCCGGTTGTGCGGGTTTACATTGTAAAGAGCTGCAATAGATTGGGATTCTCCCAGTCCCTCATTAAATATCAGGATGTTATTGAAATGATTCAGTGAGATATTCTTTAAACATTGTTTGTAAGTATAAGGCCCAGGTTCGAAACCAATAACGTTTCCGGTTTTTGACACCCTTCCTGCAAACTGAAGGGCGAAGGTTCCGATGTTCGCACCTATATCATAAACGGTCATTCCTTCTTTCATTATAGAAAGGAGTTTGGATTGAGCCGTATCACTGATACCAAAATAAGTTGCGTGCCCGTTTGTTTCACTCACATCTACAGAAAATTTTATATTTTGTAAACTGCATTTTCTGAATGTTCCGAGCTGGTATAAGTAATTGGGAGGGATAAGTTTTAATGCGAGAGAATGACGATTGCTTTTTCTTGTTAATTCAGCAATATGTGTATCAATTCCCGAAATGATAAATAATTGCCTGAAAAAATTAAGAAATCTTGTCTTTGGCGAAAGAAATAATTGATAACGCTGCGCATTCATGTGTGTAAAGTACTTAGGGTACACTTATAACGTTTATCCGGGATGTATTATTATTGCATATCCCTGGTATAAAATCTGAGGTTTAATTATACCGTCATTTACGAAATGTCGGGTTGGATGACCGTTGATATTTCTGCATGGTATAAAAAGAAAGATTTTCCGGAAGTTTTAAAGAAAAGAATAATCTTACGGTAATTATGCAAAACAGAGGGACTAATTAATCATTCCCCGAAAGTGCATGGACAATATTTTTTATCCGGGAATTTATATTTGAATTCCCGGATGTGGCAGATGATTGGGGTAACCTTTCTTTTTCAGAGTTTCTTAGTCTGGTCTGAAATCTGTTTGTGAATTTGTCTATTGCTGTCAGGACTCTTTCTGCATAATATTCAAATAAACCGTACTCTTTTCTGATAAATCTGAGATGGTTTTGACTTATCAGCTTCTTTTGAAAGCTTGCTGTACTACTCTTCCCCATTAAATGAATAATTCCGGTTCCGCTGAAATAAAGGTTGACTAATCCGTGTTTTTTGAACTTGTAACACCACTCTACATCCTCTGAATACATAAAGTAAGAAACAGGTAATTGCCCGTTGAAGAATTTTAGGTTTCGTGAAGGAAAAAAGAAAAATGTTCCCCAAATCCAATCGCATGAAAAATCTTCTGAATAGTTTTTGCTACCTGCTTTTTTCTCAAAATATTTTCTGAAGATTCTGTGTAGTTTGGTTGTATAAAGAAAATGTACTGTAACAGATGGGAAATTTTGAGCAGAATGCTGAATGCTACCGTCAGGATAAATCAGCTTTACACCGGCTGCACCGAGATTAGAAATATTATTGCATTTATCGTAGATGAATCGAATTGAGTTTTCTTTTAATATGGCATCACTATTCAATAGCAAAATATAATCACCTTTTGCGTGCCTGATCCCGAGGTTGTTACCTCCTGCAAATCCCAGATTTTCTAAACTGGTCACAAGTTGAACCGAAGGAAAATTTTTTTTAAAGATCAGGGGATCGCATTCTGTGGATGCATTATCCACCAGAATAATTTCGTACGATATATCTCTTGTCTGATCTATCACCGACCGGATACATTGACAGGTTAGGTTAAATGTATTATAGTTTATTATGATAACTGAGACCTGCATTTTTGTACCGGATTATTGAAAGATTAATTTTCTGATTTTTTTTCTGAACGGACTGGTGAATACAATCAGGTTATACCTTGGTCTTGTATATAGTTCGTTTTTTATGAATGGAAGCAATTTCTTTTTTATTATAAACCCCGGATGTTTCAGATGGGAAAAAGATAATTTCTGTTTTGTGTGAATGTAATGTTCCAGACCGAGCTGCCTGATGAAAGGCAGAATTTCTTTCAATTCCTTTTCCGGCTTTTTGAATGAGAAGAAGATGTTCTCTCTCTCAAAGAGGTCTATACCTGTTTCGATGCATTTCTTTATTCTGTTATCGTCGAGATAATAGGATGTGTTGTATTCCTGATGTGAAAAGGATTTTACCTTGGTTTTGTATTTTTCTATATCAAGACCAAATAAATAACTGAAATGCCAGCCGGTGACACACGATTTCTTCTTTATAACATTTTTCACCTTTTCTTTATAATCAGGATTTCTTATGCCTATATTAAAGTTCTTAATAAAGGAATAGTTGCTTAATAAATTCAAGGTGAAAGTGCTGCCGGCTTTGAGGTTGAAAAAATAATAATAATAAGAAAGCTCGATCAGCGCAGGAAGTTTCAACCCGTTCAATCGAACAATATTTTTTAAATTGATGATTTCATCCACGTCTGAGATAAGAATCAGGTCATCATCTTTACATTGTTTCAATCCCTCTTTAATATAATTTCTCTGAAAGTATTCGTAATCCCACGCCGTCAGGTCAGGTCTCGACGGAGCTTCAAGATGGATGATTTTGGGTAAGTATTCCTCAAATTCTTTTTCATGCTCCTTAAAATGTAATGGTTTTTTTTCTCCTGATAGTGTCCTTCCTGATTCGCAGATGACAAAGTAATCTACCATGCTGTTCATAAATGCCAGCCGCAGTTTGAGCAGGTCTAACTCTGAATTGAAAATGAAACAGTCGTAAATCATACTCTTACAGGATTTTTCACTTTCCATCTGGTGTCTGTAAAATATTTGACATGACCGGGAAATCCGCCGGGCCTTTTTATTTTGTCTGAATTTATTACGGAAAAAGTCAAACAATCCGTATTGGCATGCAACATTTCATTTTTGAGCAGAAACAAATCCATTTTGTAAGTGCCCGGGGTAAAATTGACGCTGTCCAAATTAATTTCTATATCCGCCTCATCTCCTTTTTCGCCGCTGATTACAATGTTCTGGTCAATACTGGTAATATGGCTCACCAAATCACCATAAATGTCTTTGATGTTGATGCCCAATTCAACGTCAGAAATAGTGGTGTTGAATTTAATTTTTAGATGAAGAGCACAAGGGTAACCGAGAAATAAGTCGCGACTTTCTTTTCCGAGATGATTGTACAATTCGAAATCTACAATTTCAGCATCTTTATTTCCATAGGAATTAAACCGGTTCGTCACCTTCTGAGAAAGATTGAGGTACTCATCTATTATGTTAGAAGTTTTTCCCGATTTTAATAAGGTACCCTTATTGAGCAGGATCGATTTGGAACACAATTGCTGTATAGCTCCGAGATTATGACTCACAAATAAAACAGTACGTCCGCTTTTGCTTACCTGGTCCATTTTGCCAAGGCATTTTTTCTGAAACTCCGCGTCACCAACTGCGAGAACCTCGTCAATTATGAGAATTTCGGGCTCAAGGTAAGCGGCAACTGAAAATGCAAGGCGCAGTTGCATGCCGCTACTATATCTTTTTAAAGGGGTGTCAAGAAATCTTTCGACACCACTGAAATCCACAATCTCATCGAAGTGTTTATCAATTTCATGTTTCTTCATTCCGAGGATACTTCCATTCATGTAGATGTTTTCCCGTCCGGTTAATTCAGGATGAAATCCTGTTCCTACCTCGAGCAAACTGGCAATTCTGCCTCTGCCGATTATTTTGCCGGTGGTTGGAGGTGTTATTTTACTAAGGATCTTGAGCAAAGTACTTTTGCCTGCTCCGTTTCTGCCGATTATTCCGATACTTTCTCCGGCATCCACATTGAAACTTACGTCATTGAGCGCTGTAAATATTCCGGATGATTTATCTTTCTTTTTGAAGGTATCATAGATCTTATCTCTCAGTGAAAGATATCTTTCCTGTCTAGCTCCAATTCTGAATTTTTTGGTTATATGCTGTATTTCTAATATCGGTTTCATAATCAGGCTAAATCTGCAAAGTAGGCTTCTGTTTTTCTGAACGTAAAGATTCCGGCAAAAAGTATAATCAATGCCATT
>ERZ778021.3788-NODE-3788-length-10359-cov-5.323758_pt1 | contig 10359 bp, 10 predicted proteins | sample MGYA00375751_ERZ778021 | MGnify/ENA primary metagenome ERZ778021 (study PRJEB29350, sample SAMN05389814) | bioreactor metagenome | isolation source: Thiocyanate stock bioreactor | place: South Africa: University of Cape Town | collected 2013-08-29 ... | reverse complement strand
CGACCGCATCGCGACCCACATCCTCGCCTACGAGGGCACCGACGAGCACCCCGACAAGTGGTACTGGTTCGAGGGCAACTTCGAGGCGTACGAGGCCAACAAGATCGAGCGCCTCGGCCCGGACGCGGCCAACCCGCACCGCTCGACCCACCGCAAGCTCACCCGTGACTGAGCGACTGCACGTCCCCATCCACCTGCGATGGGGCGACCTCGACGCCTTCAACCACGTCAACAACGCGACGATGCTGAAGCTGCTCGAAGAAGCGCGTGTGCGGGTGTTCTGGACGCCGGTCTTCGGCGACGAAGCACCCGACACGGCGGTGATCGAGGCGGGTACGGATGCCGGTGTGCTGACGCTCATCGCTCATCAGGAGATCGAGTATCTCGCGCCGGTGCCGTACAGGCGCGAGCCGCTCGACATCCAGATGTGGTTCGGAAAGCTCGGAGGATCGAGTATCGAGGTCTGCTACGAGGTCTACAGCCCGCGCGGCGACGAGCGTCAGACGCTGTATGCGAAGGCATCCTCATCCGTCGTGCTCGTCGAAGCAGACACCTTCCGACCGGTGCGACTCACCGACACGATGCGTGACGCGTGGGCTCCCTACCTCGGTGACCCGGTGTCGTTCCGGCGGCGCTGACAGCCCGACGAGTCAGCCGGTGTCAGGGGACGCGGACCATGATCTCCTGCCCGACCGAAGCGACGAGTTCGCCCTCGCGCGTGAAGATCCGACCCGAAGAGAGCCCGCGCCCGGCGCGCGCGCTGGGCGAGTTCTGCACGTACAGCAGCCACTCGTCGACGCGCACGGGCCGGTGCCACCACATCGCGTGATCGAGGCTGGCGACCTTCAGCCCGGGCTGCGACCAGGCGATCCCATGACCGCGCAGCACCGGCTCCTGGATGGTCAGATCGCTCATATAGGCCAAGACGGCGCGATGCAGCGCGGGATCGCTCCCGATAGGCCGCTTCGCCCGCATCCAGACGTTCTGGGCGGGAACGTGCTCGCCATGCACCGCGTCGTAGATCGCTCCCTCGGCATGCACGACCTCGATCGGGTTGCGATCCAGAAGGCGCTGCGACAGCGGATGCCGCCGCGTCGTCTCCCATCGCGCGAGCGCCTCTTCGGGACCGAGGACGTCCTCCGGCATGCGGCTCTGGTGGTCCAACCCGGCATCCTCGTGTTCGAAGGAGGCGATCATCGAGAAGATCGGCACCCCGTCCTGGTAGACCTGCGTGCGGCGCGTGGAGAAGGAGCGGCCGTCGTGGATGCGATCGACCGACAGGGTGACTCCCCGCGTCGCGTCGCCGGGGCGCAGGAAGTACCCGTGCATCGAATGGGGCACGCGATCGTCGCCGGTCGTCCTGTCCGCGGCGATGATGGCCTGGGCCAGCACCTGGCCCCCGAAGATGCGGCCCGTCGGCATCGGGTGGGAGATCCCGGTGAAGATGTCCTCGGTCGTCCGGGCGTCACCGGAGGAGATATCCAGGACGTCCAGCATTTCGGCGACCGGATCGGTCTCGCCGCGCATCCCTGCTCCCACACGCTCTCCGTCCGTGATCCGTACCGCTTGATAGTTTAAGTCGGATGTCTGCACAGCTGTGGTTCCCCGACCCTTCGACGAGGTCGGACGTCCTCACTTTCGCCGACCGCGCTGCGAGACTCGGTGACGGCGCCGTGCGCCTGCGCGCCGCAGGGGGGACACTCGCGCTGACGTCGGCGCCGCTCGCACCCCAGAGCCTGCTGGAGTCCACCCCGACCGTGCTCGGGATGCGGTTCGTGCGCGTCGACCCCGAACTCGAGTGCGATCTCGTCGTGGATGCCGCGTCACTCACGATCGGCGACGACCCGCGCGCGGTTGTTCTCCCCGACTCCGCCGTCACGGCACCGTGGGCGGGAGTGTCTCCGCCGCGGGGCGGCTGGGTGGAGGAGAGCAGCATCGAGGCCGCCACACTCGCCTCGCGCGCGCAATGGGGCATCGCGGCCGTGGCCGAAGCGGTCCCCGAGGCCGCCGGCGAAGACGTGGTCCGGCTCGTGCGCGCCCAGGTGTGGGGGGAGGCCGACGGGGAGCTGGGCCAGCTGCCCCGTGGGGTGGCGTTCGCCGCCTTCGCTCTGGGCTTCATCGCCGGTGGCGAGACGGCCGCGGTTCGGCGCAGCGGCCCGTGGACGCGGATCACTCTGCAACGCGGGCACGTGCTGACACGGACGCGCGTGCACACGGGGCTGACGGAGGTTCGGGCGACGGGCGTCGCCTGAAACGTGATCTGACCCGCCCCGCGGCGATGGCACACTAACCGACTGCCGCCCGTCCCGCGATGCGACCGGAGAAGAGGCATCCGCCGACGAAGGTGCCCTCCAGAGCCCGGTAGCCGTGCACACCGCCGCCGCCGAAGCCCGCCGCCTCACCGGCGGCGAACAGCCCCGGGATCACGGAGCCCCGTTCGTCCAACGCCCGTGCCGACAGGTCTGTCTTGATGCCCCCGAGAGACTTCCGCGTGAGGACGTGGAGCTTGACGGCGATCAGCGGTCCGTTCGCCGGGTCGAGAATCCGGTGAGGTGCCGCGGTGCGGATGAGGCGGTCGCCGCGGAACGCGCGTGCGGATCTGAGCATCGCGATCTGCGCATCCTTCGTGAAGTCGTTGGCGATCTCGCGGTCGCGCGCCTCGATCTCGCGGCGCACGAGCTCCGGATCGAGCACCTCGCCACCGGGAAGAGCCCGCATGCCCTCGATCAACTCGTCCAACGACCTGCGGACGACGAAATCCGCTCCCCGGTCCATGAAGGCTTTGACGGGACCTGCGGCTCCCTTGCCGAGTCGCGAACGCAGCAGCAGACGCACGTCTTTCCCGGTGAGATCGGGATTCTGCTCGCTTCCGGAGAGCGTGAACTCCTTTTCGATGATCTTCTGCGACAGCACGAACCAGGAATGGTCATGTCCCGTGCGCCGCAGGTGCGCCAGTGTGCCGAGCGTGTCGAACCCGGGGTACAACGGCACCGGGAGGCGCGCACCCGTCGCCTCGAGCCACACCGACGACGGGCCCGGGAGAATCCGGATGCCGTGGTTCGGCCAGATCGGACTCCAGTTCTGGATGCCCTCGACGTAGTGCCACATGCGGTCCCCATTGATCAGGTGCGCCCCGGCCGCCCGCGCGACGGGCTGCATGGACCCGTCGACGTACGCGGGGACGCCCGTGATCATCCGCGTCGGCGGCGTGCCCAATCGCGCCGGCCACTGTGCGCGGACGAGATCGTGGTTGCCGCCAATGCCGCCGGAGGACACGATCGTCGCGGCCGCGAGGATCTCGAACGAGCCGACGACGTCCCGCGACGTCTGCTCTCCTCGCGCGGCCGCTGAGGGGGCGAGCACGTCGCCGTGCGCGCCCGTCACACCCCCCGCGTGGGTCCTCAGTGCCGTGACGCGGTGACGGGGGAGGATCGTGATGCGCCCGGTCGCTTCCGCGGCCTCCACGGACGCCTGGAACGGCGCGACCAGTCCTGGGCCCGTTCCCCAGGTGATGTGGAAGCGCGGCACAGAGTTTCCCGGGCCCGTCGCGTTGTATCCACCGCGCTCCGCCCACCCGACGACGGGGAAGAAGCCGACCCCCTTCTCCCTCAACCAGGCCCGGTTCTCTCCGCTCGCGAAGTCGAGGTAGGCCTCGGCCCACTGGCGCGGCCAATGATCATCGTCGCGGTCGAACTGCGCCGTGGCGAACCAGTCCTGACGGGCAAGCTCGAGGGAGTCGGAGATTCCGAGCCGTCGCTGCTCCGGAGAATCGACGAAGAACAGGCCGCCGAACGACCAGAACGCCTGGCCGCCGAGGTTGGCGCGTGGTTCCTGGTCGACGATGATCACGCGCCGCCCGGCGGCGGCCGCTTCCGTCGCGGCCACGAGCCCGGCAAGGCCCCACCCGATCACGAGCACGTCCGCCTCGTGATGCTGTGACTTTGCGATCATCGACTCCTTCGTCGTGGTCCCGTGCCGGAGGGGGAGCGTCAGCTCGTCGGATCCGAGGGATGAAGCGGTAGCGAGGATGCCGTGGGGGTCCGTTCGGGACCGATCCCACTCGGCTCGAATGTGTTCACCATGGCATGCGCGGCGCGCTGGAGGTAGTCCCAGAGTGTGGCTTCGTGCAGCGGAGACAGCTCAAGCTCGTCGACGGCACGGCGCATGTGCGTCAACCATCGATCCCGCGCGTCCGGATTGACGTGGAAAGGCATGTGCCGCATGCGCAGACGTGGATGCCCGCGTCGTTCGCTGTACGTCGTCGGTCCGCCCCAGTACTGCTCGAGGAAGAGGGTGAGCCGCTCGGCGGCGGGGCCCAGGTCGTCCTCGGGATACATCGGTTTGAGCACGTCGTCGGCGGCCACGCCGCGGTAGAAGGCATCCACGAGCCGCACGAAGGTCTCGTGCCCGCCGACCTGCGCATAGAACGTCTCCGCGTCGTCGTTCACGAACTCTCCTCATCCGTCTTCTTCGGTGTCATCGTCGAGCCGTCCGGGGACGTCGCGGCATCCGCCCCGCCGGAGGCCGTCGGCGCGGGGGCCGCCTTTCCGCCGCGCTTGGGCTTCCAGATGCCCTTGCCGTCCGCCGTCGCGACGGGTGTCGGCCGCGTGCGCGGCGGGTTGGCGCCGCGCACGCGCTGGGCGCCCTCGAGGCCGGCCAGCACGACCGTGTTCATCGACGGAAGGGTGACGCCCATTTCGTCCATCGCCCGCTTCAGACGCATCCTCAGTTCCCGGGCGACATCGTCCTTCGCGTTGGCACGCGTCTTCATGACGAGACGGATGACGAGCGCGTCCCCCGTGATCGACTCCAGGCCCCACACCTCGGGCTGCTCGATCACGCGGGTGCGCCACTTCGGATCCTTCGCGAGGTTCTTCGCCGTGGCGAGCATGGTCTTCTCGACCTGATCGATCTCGACGTCGACCGGCAGAGCGAGGTCGATGATCACACGAGACCATCCCTGGGACATGTTGCCGATGCGGGTGATCTCGCCGTTGCGTACGTACCAGAGTGTCCCGTTGACGTCCCGGACGTGCGTGATGCGGACGCTGACGTACTCCACGATGCCGGTGGCCAGACCCAGATCGACGACGTCGCCGATGCCGACCTGATCCTCGGCGACGATGAAGATGCCGTTGAGCACATCCTTGACGATGTTCTGCGCACCGAAGCCGAGGCCGGCGCCGATCGCCGCCGACAGCAGCGCGAAGGGAGCGAGCACGTTGAAGGTCAGCAGGATGGCGATGGTGACGATCGCGACGTTGACGATGTTCTGCAGGATCGACCCGAGCGTGCGGGTGCGCTGCACGAGCCGCATGGCGGCCAGCGGTGAGCGCTCCAACGCCTGCGTGTCATCGACGTTCGCCTTGCTCTTGGCGCCGGAGACGATCCGGTCGACGATCCTCCGGATGACCAGGCGCAGCACCCACGAGGCGATGAAGGCACCGACGATGATGCCCGCGATCGTGAGGAGGTTCACCCCGGCCTCGCCCAGCCAGGTGAGGATCGCCGTCCACACCCCGGGGTCGATCACGGGGGCCGTCGCTCCGCCGCCGGAGTCAGAGAAGTACCGCATCTCCTCGATCCTAACGAGGCCGGCTCTGTCCGTTCTGGGAACCCGCGGGGGAGTCATCGGCCCACCCACCCCAATGGGCGATGATGACGGCCTGAATGCGATCTCGCGCACCCAGCTCGGCAAGCACGCGACCGACGTGGGTCTTCACGGTCGTCTCGCTGAGAAACAGCTCGCGCGCGATCTCGGCGTTCGTCAGCCCGCGCGCCAGCGCGAAGAACACGTCCTTCTCCCGAGGCGTGAGCTCGCCGCTGGCCCCGGCATCCAGAGCGCCGAAAGCGTACTCGTCGAGGTCAAACGTCGTGAGCACCAGCACCCGCGTCTCCGGCGCCTCGGCGACGACACGCGCCGTCGCCGCCACACCATCGAGTCGCGGCATGCGAACATCCATCAGCACGACGTGCGGTCAGAGCGCTGTGCACATCGCGACGGCATCGGCGCCGTCGACCGCCTCGCCCACCCCGGCGATGTCCGCCTCGGCGTCCAGTACCAGGCCGAAACCCAGCCGGATGAGCTGCTGGTCGTCGGCGATGACGACACGAATCGGGTCGGGCCCGTCGCCGCACGGGCGCGCGCCGCATCCTCCGTGGCCGTGGCGCCCTCGGCCAACGCGACCATCACCGTGAGCGAGTGCGCCACGACATCGTGCATCTCGCGAGCGATGCGCGCACGCTCGGCAGCGGCGGCGTGCTCCGCGTGCTGCGAGCGTTCGGCCCACAGCTGACCGGAAGTCTCCATCAGCGCCTCGACGTAACGGGCGCGGTTGCCGATGTTCACGCCCACGAGGCACCCGAGCAGGAGGCCCACCGCAAGAGCGGCGCACCCGTTGACCGCCGTCGACCACGGCAACGCCCCGAGCAGGACGGCGGTGCCCGCGGCCATCGCCGCCCCACCGACGACGATTCCCGACGCGATCCACGCGGCCGAGGGCCCCGCGTACACGGCGACGGCGTAGACGGCGACGGCCGTCGTCGCCGCCCCCACACCCGCACCGGATGACACGGCGAGAACGGCGCCCACCGCCGCGAGCGAAAACGGCACCAGTGGGAGACGGCGACGCCAGAGCATCGCCACGCACGCGAGGGTGAGCACGACGACGACGATGGGACGCACCCCCGTCCACAGCCGCGCGTCGCCGGCGAAATCGTCCCGTCCTGGGGCGGGAAACGTCACCAGGGCGGTGAGAAGAGCGACGATGACGTCGGTCAGGCGAGGATGGCGCGCCCAGAAGCGGCGGATCACGCCGGGTGGACGCGGAAGCCGTCATCTCCTCCAGCTCAGGCGTCCCGACCGCGCAGGCTCGCCCAGGCTCCGAGAAGCAGCGCGGCAGGCCATGCCGCGAGGGTCGCCACGCCTCGCAGCACGTCCTCGCCACCGGCGGTGGTCGCGGACTGCGCCCCCGACACCGGCAGATAGGCGCTGGCATCCACGATCCACTTCCAGCCCTCGCCGGCGAAGGAGAACATGCTGAGGACGATCGGCAGGACGAACAGCACGCCCACGGTCGCCGCGATCGCGCCGGCACCGTTGCGCACGATGAAGCCGAAGCCGAGACCGATCAGGGCGAACATCGCCATGGCGAAAACGCCCGCCAGCAGCGGGAACCACGACGTCTTGGGGTCGGACCAGTCGATCGCCGTCTTGAGGATCGGGGCCGTCGCCAGGGCGGCGATCGCGTACGTGATCGCCGTCGTCACGGCCAGCACCACGGCCACGACGAGAGCCTTGGCGACGAGCACCGCGCCACGGCGCGGCTCCGCGGTCAGGGTGGAGCGGATCATGCCCGTGGAGTACTCGCCGGTGATGGCGATCGCTCCCAGGATGCCGGCGACGAGCATCGTGAACTGCATCGGCATGACGATGACCATCACCGGTGCGAACCCCGCGTCGAAGCCGCGCAGCGCGGAAGCCATCAACAGCGAGATGCCGACGGACAGAGCGACGGTGATCGCGAGTGACCACCAGGTCGAGCGCAGCGACAGGAGCTTGAGCCACTCGCTGCGAACGACGCGGGGGAAGGTGAGGTGGTACGGCGAGCGGGGGGCATGCGTCGGCGAGGCGGTCGATGCCGTGGGGGCGGTCGCGGTGCTCATGCGATCTCCTTCGTCTTGTACTGGACGGCGCCTTCGGTGAGCGCCATGTAGGCCTCTTCGAGCGAACCGGTTCGTGGCGTGAGCTCGTGCAGGGGGATGCCGCGCTCAGCGGCGAGGTCGCCGATCGCGCGAGCGCTGACGCCTGCGACGAGCAGTCCTCCGTCGCCGGCATCGGTCACCGTGACGTCCGGCGAGCCGAGCGCTGCGGCGAGATCGGATGCGCGCGGGGTACGGACGAGCACCTCGTTGCGCGTCCATGCCCGCACCAGCTCGGGAAGGGGCGCGTCGGCGATCACGCGTCCGCGACCGAGGACGATCACGTGGTCGGCGGTCTGCGACATCTCACTCATCAGGTGGCTCGACAGCAGCACGGTGCGGCCTTCTCCCGCCAGATGACGCACGAGCTGACGCACCCACCGCACGCCTTCGGGGTCGAGGCCGTTGACCGGCTCGTCGAGAATCAGCGTCTGCGGGTCGCCGAGAAGCGCCGCCGCGATGCCGAGTCGCTGTCCCATGCCGAGGGAGAACTTCCCTGCGCGCTTGCCCGCGACAGCCTCGAGACCGGTGAGGGCGATGACCTCGTCGACGCGCGTGTTCGCGATGCCGTGGGTCGCCGCCATGGCACGCAGGTGCCCACGCGCCGAACGCCCCGTGTGCACGGCTTTCGCATCGAGCAGCACGCCGACCTCCGTGAGCGGTGAACGACTCTGCGTGTACCGGTGCCCACCGACGCTCACGCGGCCCGCCGACGGGGCGTCGAGCCCGACGATCATGCGCATGGTCGTCGACTTTCCGGCGCCATTGGGGCCGAGAAAGCCGGTCACCTGCCCGGGTCGCACCGTGAACGAGACGTCGTCGACGGCGGTGGTGCTTCCGTATCTCTTCGTGAGGTTCTCAGCAACAATCATGCTTCGACGCTACGGCGACAGCGGTCGGCACCACATCCTGCGAGAGGATGAGATCAGCCGCGCACCCTCGTCCGGACGAAGGATGCGCGGCTGAGCGTGGCGGGACGCGATCAGCTGTCGGCGTCGCGCTCCTGCACAGCGAGGGCGCGCTCGACGCCCGCGAGGTTCTCGTTCACGAGTCGGCGGAGGGCCGCCGGGGCCTCGGTGTGCGAGGCGAGCCACTGACGGGTCGCGTCGCGCAACGCCAGGGAGGCGAGCGGCGCGGGATACAGCCCCGTGATGAGGTAGTTCGCGATCTGGTAGGTCCGCGACTCCCACACCGGCAGCAGCATGTCGAAGTACGGCTGGACGAACGATTCCAGAGCCGCGATGCCGGCGGGGTGCACGAATCCGAGAGCGGCGGAGCGCACGACGGTGTTCGGCAGGTCGGCGCTGTCGACGAGTGACGCCCAGGCCGCACGCTTGGCCTCGACCGTGGGCAGGGCCGCTTTCGCCTGCGCCGCGAACTCTCCGCCCTTCGCCGTGTTGTCCGCGGCCAGCGCCGCATCGATCTGCTCGGACGAGACGACGCCGCCGGCTGCCAACGACACCAGCAGCGCCCACGAGAGGTCGGCGTCGATCTCGAGTTCAGGCAGCGTCAGCTCACCGTCGCGCAGAGCGCGCACCGTCTCCCACTGTGCGGCGGTCGCCGCTGCGGAGGCGAAGGCCGTGACGAACTGGAGCTGGCTGTCGCTGCCCGCCTCGGCGCCCTGAGCCAGCGCCCACAGGCCGTCGGCGACGCGCACCCGCGCAGCCTCGCGCTTGTCGGGGGCGACGTACGCGTTCGCCGCGAGCTGCAGCTGCGCGAGGGTGGTGCGCACCGTCGTGGACTCGGTTTCGGCGCCGATGTTGCGCAGGACCAGATCGATGTAATCGGATGCCGACGCCTCGGCATCCCGTGTCTGATCCCAGGCCGCGCCCCACACGAGTGAGCGCGCCAGCGGATCGCTGATACCGGCGAGGTGGTCGATCGCGGTGGTCAGCGAGCGCGGGTCGAGACGGATCTTCGCGTAGGCGAGGTCCTCGTCGTTCAGGAGGATGAGGTCGGGCTGACGCTCACCGACGAGTTCGGGCACCTCCGTGAGGTCGCCATCGACGTCGAGCTCGATGTGGCGTGTGCGCACCAGCGCCCCACCCTCGAGCGCGTAGAAGCCGACGCCGAGGCGATGCGGACGGATCGTCGGGTAATCGGCGGGCGCGGTCTGCACGATGGCGAACCGTGAGATGACGCCGTCATCGCCCACGCGCAGCTCGGGTGCCAGCGTGTTGACGCCTGCGGTCTCGAGCCACTTCTGCGACCAGCCCGACAGGTCGCGGCCGCTCGTGGCCTCGAGCTCGACCAGCAGGTCGGACAGCTCGGTGTTGCCGAACGCGTGCTTCTGGAAGTACTGACCGACGCCGGCGAAGAAGGCGTCGATGCCCACCCACGCCGCCAGCTGCTTCAGCACGGAACCACCCTTGGCGTAGGTGATGCCGTCGAAGTTGACCTGCACGTCTTCGAGGTCGTTGATCGTGGCGACGACCGGGTGCGTGGAGGGCAGCTGGTCCTGGCGGTACGCCCAGGTCTTCTCCATCGCGTTGAAGGTCGTCCACGCCTCGGTCCACTCGGTCGCCTCCGCGGTGGCGATCGTCGACGCCCACTCGGCGAAGGACTCGTTGAGCCAGAGGTCGTTCCACCACTTCATGGTCACCAGGTCGCCGAACCACATGTGCGCCAGCTCGTGCAGGATCGTGACGACGCGGCGCT
>ERZ778021.3785-NODE-3785-length-10370-cov-4.578381_pt1 | contig 10370 bp, 13 predicted proteins | sample MGYA00375751_ERZ778021 | MGnify/ENA primary metagenome ERZ778021 (study PRJEB29350, sample SAMN05389814) | bioreactor metagenome | isolation source: Thiocyanate stock bioreactor | place: South Africa: University of Cape Town | collected 2013-08-29 ... | reverse complement strand
TTGTGACTTATGTAAAATACGGTGAAAAGGTATATTCTCCGCTAGTGGAGAAGGGCGAAGCGGATATCATCGTCGCCTTTGAACAGCTGGAGGCCCTGCGCTATCTGTCTTATTTAAAAACCACGGGTGAATATATCGTCTCCACCCAGCGGATCGACCCCATGCCCGTGATAACGGGAAAAGAGAAATATCCCGATGAAATCACCCAAAAGCTGAAAGCCACCGGTGCCAGCGTTCGCGATGTTCCGGCGCTGGATTTGGCACTGCAAGCAGGCTCCTCCAAGGCAATCAATACCGTATTGTTGGGGGTGATGGCAAAGGTGTCGGACATTGAAAAAGAAAAATGGCTGAAGGCACTCAACGAGACTGTGCCGGAAAAATTCAGGGAACTCAACCAAAAGGCATTTGAACTGGGCTATCATTATTAAAAATCTTCATACAAAGGAGTGCTCATTATGATTATCAAGCAAATATCTGTTTTTGTGGAAAACAAGGCGGAAGACTGGCGCAAATCACACAGGTTCTGGCGGACAGCAATGTGGATATCCGTGCGCTGTCCATTGCAGACACCACGAATTTCGGCATTCTCAGGCTCATTGTGAACAAGCCCGACCTGGCGGAAACCAAGCTGAAGGAAGCGGGGCTGACTGTTTCGCTGACAGATGTCATTGCCATTGAAATCTCCGATAGGCCCGGCGGCTTGTCGGCAGCACTGAAGGTTTTGAACGATGCCGAAATCGGTGTGGAATACATGTATGCCTTCATTGGCACACCCCATGAAAAGGCCTTTGTGATTTTACGGGTGGAGAACAACGACAGCGCCATTCAGGTGTTGAAAGACAACGGCGTTGGGCTGTTAAAAACCATGGATGTTTATGATATTTAATACAAAAAATGAAACACGTAAATGCGTGTTTCATTTTTTATCCAGAGGTGCTTGACTGATCAAAGGATAAATCATATCATAGGAGACAATCAATACAAAGGGGTTTATTATGAAACTGGTATCATGGAATGTAAATGGTCTTCGTGCTTGTATGAACAAAGGGTTTATGGATTTTTTCCGGGAGACCGAGGCGGATATTTTTTGTGTTCAGGAAACCAAAATGCAGCCGGAGCAGTCGGTCTTTGACTTTGAAGGCTATTATGAATATTGGAACAGCGCTGAAAAAAAGGGATATTCCGGCACAGCGGTTTTTACGAGGAAAGAACCGATTTCGGTTTATTACGGCATTGGCGTCCCGGAGCACGGGACGGAAGGAAGGGCAATCACGCTGGAGTATGGCAGTTTTTATCTGGTGAATGTTTATGTACCCAATGCCCAGAGGGAGCTTGCCAGAATTCATTACCGTATGAAATGGGAGGATGATTTCCGAGCCTATATCAGTGGACTGAACCGGAAGAAGCCTGTGATTGTCTGCGGGGATTTAAACGTAGCCCATCAGGAAATCGATTTGAAAAACGCAAAAGCCAATATCGGAAACGCCGGCTTTTCCTATGAGGAACGGGGTAAATTTACAGAGCTTCTGGAAAGCGGAATGACCGACAGCTTTCGTTATCTTTATCCTGAACAAAAAGACGCTTATACATGGTGGTCCTATATGTTTAAGGCCAGAGAGAAAAACGCAGGATGGCGGATTGACTATTTTTTGGTTTCCGACCGTATCAAGGAGCAAATCAAGGAAAGCACCATCTACAGCCAGATTCAGGGCAGTGATCATTGCCCGGTGGGGCTTATCATACTGGAATAAGAAAAACAAAACCACAAGGATAGCTGCTTGTGGTTTTGTTTTGTATGTTTGTTTTTGAATGGGAAATACTAAAGCATAACAATATAACAACAGAAAAGGAAATGAGCCATGAAAAACAAAAAAGATAAAAAATCGAAACCGCAGCAAAAGGCAGAGTCCGCAGTGGACGCATTTGTCAACGGGGACAGTGCAAAATCCGACCCGCAGGGCAGCTATACAGGCAGACCGATGGGAAATCAGGCCGTTCCCACACAGGATTCGGATGATTTATAACATTGCTGCCGTAAAGGAGCTTTTCAGGCACTGATATACCGGCACGGGAAGCCTATCCAAACGGGGTTTCCCATGCCGGTATAAAAAAATCACAATATTTGAAACATAACCCAAAATGTGATAAAATAGTCAATAAGGGTTGTCTGTTCTATTGTGTCCTTTTTTGGCCTTGCCCTGAATTTCAGGAACCGGCTGTACGCTGTTTTTGGGGAAGTGCTGGGTGTGATTGCTTTCGGTGCCGTGGGGGTCTTTGGGGTCCGGTCTTCTCATCCCTTTTTTGGCCATGTGTTTCTCCGTTTCTCCGGCGGCATTTATTTTTATTTATCAGCCGTTTGTCACCGGGAAACGGCGATTCTGGTCTTATTATGTGCAGGAAAAACGGCAGTATTCCAGAGGAATAACAGAGTAAAACCCTGGGGGTGAAAACTTGACCGAAGTGAAAAAGGGGACTTACAGGCATTTTAAGGGCGGAGAATACAAGGTGCTGGGAACCGCCCGGCATAGTGAAACGATGGAAGAAATGGTAGTATACCAAGCCTTATACGGGGAAGGCGGCGTCTGGGTCCGCCCCTTATCCATGTGGGCGGAAAAGGTAAACCATAGAGGCGAGGACATCTGCCGATTTACCTATATCGGTGAATAAAAGCAGTGAAGACAAAGGAGAAGCCTATGCAGATTTTTGATATTACCAAGGAACTGATGACAGCGCAAGTGTACCCCGGAGATCCGGTGCCGGTGCTTCAAAAAATTTATGAAATGGAAAAGGGCGAGGTGTGCAATCTCACAGCCATCAGCATGTGCTTACATAACGGTACCCATATAGACGCTCCCAGCCATTTTATCCAAAACGGAGAAACCATCGATGAGATTGATTTGCATACATGCATCGGTGAATGCTGTGTCGCTTCCGTGTTTGAGAAGGAGCTGACCGGGCAGGACATGGACGAAACCCTGCCGAAAGGGACAAAACGACTCATCTTAAAAGGGTACGGCAAATCCAATCTTACGGTCTCGGCAGCCTATGTTCTGGTTTCAGAAGGAGTCCGGCTGGTGGGGATTGATTCCCAATCCGTCGGGGTGGAAGGGCAGCAGACAGAGGTACACAAAATCCTGCAAAGAGCGGGTGTTATTATTTTGGAAGGCTTGGACCTGTCCGGCGTTCAGGCAGGGAACTATACCTTAATCGCCCCGCCCATAAAAATAAAGGGTGTGGAGGGTGCCCCCTGCCGTGCATTGCTCATCAAAGCCTGATGACTGCTTAGCAAACCCAAAAAACAAAGACTGCTGGGAAGCAGTCTTTGTTCAGTAATCTTTAGTTCGCAATCTTTTGATGCACGGGGGGTGTGTGTACGGTCAGGGTTTCAAAACGGAATCCTTGGCTGCGAAGATAGGTTATGATCCCCGGCAGCGCTTCGACCGTTGTGTTTTTCACGCTGGAATCATGCATCAGGATATTTACCTGATTTTTGCCCGCGGACCATTTTTGAATGTTATGTAAAATGCTGGATGCGGGTACATTGGAAGCGGATGCATCGCCGGAATCGCAGTTCCAGTCAAAATACGCATAACCACGTTTTTGTACCTCGGCGGTCAGTCTTGTCATAATTCCTTGACTGTATTGCTTGCTCATCAGGTTGCTGGAGCCTCCGGGAAACCGAATGATTTTCGGTTCAAAGCCCACCTGTTTTTTCACCAGCTTGCTGATTTTATCAAGATCCTTAAAGTAGGCGTCATCATTTTTGTAAACCGACTCATAGCCGTGATAAAAGCAATGAAGACCGATTGCATTCCCGTCAGCAACGATATTCTTCATGAATTCGGGATGTTCCTTGCCCGTCACAAAAAAAGTAGCCCGGACATCGTACTGCTTTAAAATCGGCAGGATTTTCATGGTATTCACCGAAGGACCGTCATCAAAGGTCAAATAAGCAACCTTGCCAAAAACAGGAGGTGCTTTTTGCAGTTCCGCAATGGTTTTGTCTTTTTCGCTGATTTGCTTTTTTAGGTTATTGATCTGGGATTTTAAGTCTACGATTTCTTTTTTGCTTTTTTCGTTTTCTTTTTTCTCCGATACCATCTGATCCTGCAGGTTGTCAAGAGAACCGGAAAAGGTGCTCTTGATCTTACGAATGGTATTGTTGCTGTGATAAGACTCAACGCAAAAATACAATACACTGCCGGACAAAAAAGCAATTATGATAAAAATACCAATGGTTATAAATAACTTATTATTTTTTTTCATTTCCTCACCCAAAAATATTCTAACATACAATTTTCATAAAACAAGTAAAATTTACATAGGTTACGAAACTGTAATCTTTTGGTGACAAATCGGTTACAAAATGGGATTTAGGAAAGTGGGAATGTGTGGTAAGAAGATGATGCGCAACTTCCTGTGGGAAAATTCCGGTTGCTATTTCAGCTTTCCCATTGATCACAAAGATCCAGCCATTGTCTTGGGAAAACGGCTCAAATCGTCTTTTATTCAACAAAAATAGTGGTTATGGCTGGTCCGGTTCATTTTTGCTACGCCCTATCAAACATTACCGTGAAGCAGCCGTAATTGCAAAAGTGGTATGGCTACAAAAAATGACCTGACGTCTGTTTAAACAGATGTCAGGTCATTTTAGTGATTTTTAGGAACCGATCTGGGTTTTACCTGTATTTGTTTTTCGCTTCGTGGGTTAAGACTGTTCAATAACACAGTCATTTTTCAGTTTTTGTTCGGTAATGCAGATCCAGGAGTGTCCGGCATTTATGGAAAGGGGCTGCCCGTTTTCATCAGACAAGCTCAGCGGGTTTTTCGGACCGTTCTTTGACCATTTGATGGTGGTATAGGTGCCGTTTGAAAAATAATAGCCGCTTCCGCTTCCCAAATCCGCTTTGGTGTGATAATTATCGGGACGGGTTGCGATTTCTGTGAACAGCACAATCACATTTTTCACTGCTATCTGTTTGCCGGTATAATAATCTTTTTGTGCGTTTCCGCCCTGTCCTTTTTTATAATCGCCGGTTTTTTCATCATACCGGAAGTTGCTGATATAGGAATCGGAAAACTTTACCTTTACATTCAATGCCGGAAGAGACAGGCTTTTGGGGCTGTCCGGTGAATTGAAATTAAAATAAGGTTTGGTTTTTTCTGCTCGTAAATCGGTTCTGCGATCCAGCTTGTCAATTACCTTGGAAAGCTTTTTCCCGGTCGTGTATAAGGTGTGTTCAAAAGCCTTGCCGTTCTTTTTCCGTTCGCCGGCACTGCTTGCATTGGCGCCCAGATCAAGATCGTCCATGCCCATCTGTTTCATAAAGGGAGTGGTATATAAATCGTCCGACCCGCAGTGGACATACAATGCATCGTGTCCCAAGGCAAGCTCTGCATAGGTATACCGGGAGCTTCTGATGGTTCCGATGTAATCTTCATCCTTGTAAATATTACTGAAAACAGCAAGATATCTGGTGACACCGCCTTCCGCCAGCGTTTCATAAACGATTTCAGCTTTTCCCACACCGGACTGAACCTCATGGGCGTTGTTTTTGCCGCTGCTGCTTAAGTTATTGATCATCATTGCAATGGGACGTTTGCCGATATCCGACGGAGAAAGATCATTCATGCCGGACAAGGGATTAACAGCGCTGGGCGGTTCTGTCGCGGCCGTTGTGGTTGCTTGTGCTTGTGTATTCTGACCCGTCGCCGATTTTGTGGCGGGGTTGCAAGCAGTTAAGGATATAGCAAACAGAACACAGAATATAACAGACAATGCTTTGATTCTCATAAGCAAAATTTCCTTCTTTCACCGAAATAAAAATATAACGTAAATATGCCGCCACCACAGTGACGGCAAATGTAAATTACGCGTTGGTAAGCCAATATCAGGCGAAGTTCTTGCTCTTGTCGCAAATGCGAATTGACCTATGCATTGGTTTTGTTCAGTTGTACCGCAAGGGCGGACTTTTTTCTCGCTGCCGTATTCTTATGAAGGATACCTTTAGAGACTGCCTTGTCAATTTTAACGATAGCAGCTTTTACAACGTCAGCTTTATCTGCAGCTGCATCGGTAATAGCGGCATTGGCTTTCTTCAAAGAAGTCTTCAAAGAAGAATTGAATGCTTTGTTACGAGCAGTTTTCACTTCAATAACCTTAACACGCTTCTTAGCTGATTTAATATTAGGCATCGTCACACCTCCTTCATTATTTTTTGTACAGGTTATCATATCACTAATCTTTTAAAAATGCAAGTTTTTTTTATAAAAACAGGATAAGTTTTTTTAAAACATGCAATACTAATACGGGCAGATAGGAAACATCACGAATTTTTACGGTTTTTACTTATCATTCAAACGAAAAAAACAAGAAACGGAGCGATTGTATGTTCAGATCAGACCTTGCGCTGGAACAGTCAGAAAGCATGGATCAGCTTCCCGGTGGAGTAGAAAGCGAAAATCTGACTGTGGGTGAAGCAAAAATCACACGCATTAAGGTCGTTACTCAAGAGGGCGCGGAGAAAATGGGAAAACCCGTTGGAAACTATATTACCATAGAACTGCCTCCTTTTTCAACAGAAGGAACCATGGACGAGGATAAATTGTCGGCGGTAAAAAATGAAATCAGCCGATTAATCCCGGCGGAGGGCTTAATATTAATCATCGGAATCGGCAACGTGGAAATCACCCCTGATGCCCTTGGACCGAAGGCCGCGGCAACAGTGCTTGCCACCCGTCATATCTCGCCTGAGCTTGCCATGGCTTCCGGACTCGGAAACTTGCGTCCCGTTGCCGTTTTATCTCCGGGGGTGCTGGGGCAGACAGGAATCGAAACAGGCGAGATACTAAAAGGATTGGTGGACAAGGTGAAGCCTTCGGGCGTTATTGTGATCGATGCTCTTGCTTCCAGAAAGCTTTCCCGGTTGGGAAACACCATTCAAATTTCCGACACAGGCATTTCCCCCGGCGCCGGCGTGGGCAATATGAGAAACGAGATCAATTCGGTCACCTTAGGTGTGCCGGTCATTGCCATTGGTGTTCCTACGGTGGTGGATGCCTCTACAATGGTGTCAGATATTACCGGAGGCCAGAATCTCAATGAAAACGATGAGATGGGCAAAATGATGGTTACTCCGAGAGAGATAGATTTACTCATTGAGCATGCGGCAGTGATGATTTCCCATTCCATCAATTGTGCTCTCCATCCCCATCTGTCCTCTGACGATTTGCTGGCGTTGGTATCATAAAACAGAGGTGCTCCTCATACAATGGAATATAATACGAATAGTGATTAACAGGATGAAAAAAGCGGTCTGGTTTCTTGGTTCAATCTATCATCTTTGTCAATCATTCGTATAACGTTGTATCACGGAGGACTTGAAATGAGACAAAGAACGTTAAAACGAAAAAAGAAAATAATCAGCGTTGTGCTAATTGGTGCAGCGCTGTATTGCTTTTGTGCCAATTATAATATGATTCTGCCTGCCATTGCAGCGGGGGCAGAGCAAACAGCAAAGTTCTCCGCACTGGCTGTTATGCCCGAGGGGGGGGCCGAGAGGCTGCGGGAGGAAATGAGCGGTGAAATATCCGTTACCAAAAGCACTATGGTGACAGTTCCTGTGACAACGCCGCCAAAGCCCACAGAGAACCCCCAGGTGACAACCAAGACTACGGAAAAAACAACCACCAATCCTCAATACGGTAAGGTGCAGACCGTCAATATGTCCGGCAGCGGTTATAGCTTTAAATGGAACAATATTTTAGTCAATAATAAAACAAAGTCGCATACCTTTAATATCGAAAAGGAACTGGCAATCCGCCCGGACATCAACATCCATAAAAACGGTAAACCACAGGTGTTAATCATGCATACCCACGCCACAGAATCGTATATGACAACGGATAACGGGCAATATAATAAGAGCTTTTCCGCCCGGGACAGAGACAATACAAAAAACATGGTACGGGTGGGGGAAGAAATCAAAAAGCAGCTTGACGCTGCCGGTATCGTAACCATCCATGACAAAACCCAACACGATTATCCGTCCTACAACGGCGGTTATGAGCGCTCCGCCGCCACCACTAAAAAATACTTAAAGCAGTATCCTTCTATCGATGTGGTGCTTGACATACACAGGGACGCCATCACCAGAGACGACGGAACCAAAATTAAGCCTACCGCCGTTATCGGAGGAAAAAAGGCAGCGCAGATTATGATCTGTGCCGGTTGTCAGGACGATAAGGTGACCGGCTTTCCCGATTGGCAGCATAATCTCCGGTTTGCCCTCAGGCTTCAAAAACAGTGTAATGACAGCTATAGCGGACTGGTTAGACCCATGTATTTTGTTTCAAAAAAATACAACGAATATCTGTCGAGGGGCTCCTTGCTGCTGGAAATGGGAAGCGACAGTAACACACTGGAGGAAGCTGTCTATTCCGGCAAGCTATTGGGAATTTCGCTGGCAAAGGTATTGAATACTCTGGAGATAAAGTAATAAAATAGGGACGTGTAACAATGAAGAATATAAAAAAAAGAAAAGGAATCAAATCCTTTTTCCGTGCATTTGCCCTGACCATGATTTTGTCGGTTTGTTCCATGGCGTTATTGGCAGGGATTATGGTTGCTGACCAAAACACAAGAGAGCTGGCAACCGCAAAAAAGACAGCGGCAATTGAAATGAGAATGGAAAACAAGATATTAAAGGTTGACTTTCTGGGAAACAGCTATAGTGCCGATATTTCCTTTGTGGATACAGCAAAGACAAAATCCCAGAAGGCTGTGGTACTGATTCCTGCGGAAATTCGCATGTCGGTCATAGCTCTTCGCCAGATTCCCACAGCAATTTCCGAATTCATCAAGCGTTATCTTTGAGGGTCATTCTTTGTCCGTAATCATAAATTCTGATCGTCAATCCTTCCAGCAGTAAGGAAAAGGCTTCGTTCGCTTCCGTTTCTCCAATTTCCTTTTCGTGTAACAAAAGAAAGAACAATGAGCGGATGCAAGCGGCAAAGGCAAAGGGAGTGACCGTAGCCGGCATGGAAAACAAGCCCATCAAATCATAGGCGCTGTTACTGCTTCCCGCAGCTGTTTCGCAAGTAGAATCAAACAAGAAGCTGTAGTCGCCATCCTCACACAACAAACGGTTCAGCCATTCGTAATTTTTGATTTCATGAAACAAAGTGTCAATGGCGCGGATAAACCGGTCCCTGTCATCATAGCTTGTAGTGTCGGTTACATGGTTCAACATCTCGTTGATTTTTGCCTGACCCCGTTTTAACACATCATGAAACAGCTGCTCTTTGTTTTGAAAGAACAGATAAAAGGTTCCTTTGGCAACACCCGCCAACCGTGCCACTTCTTCCACGTTGGTTCGTTTTACCCCGTATTTCCCCCAGCATTCCTCGCCGATATCAAGAAATTTTTGATATAGGGCTTCTCTTTCCTTATCAGAAAACGCTTTTGGCAAATGATACACCTCCTGAGTGACCAAACCAATACAAATGGTCACAGAGGCAGTATACCATATAGGGAAACAATATTTTGTCATAAAAAGAAACCCGACCACAACATTTTGCGGTCGGGTTTCTGATTCATACGGTTATGATTATTTATAATCAGGATGGTTGAGCACATAATGGTCATCCTTCAGCTGCAGCGGCATAGTAGCCACAACGATATGCTTGTGCTTCATAAGCTCCTTTTCAATATACACCCGGGTGTTGTTGTGAAGAAACCTGTGCCACTTTTTCTGTACATTGAATTGGGGGAGGATCACAGTAATGACATCGTCCTTGGTAAGATTGTATTCCTCGGATTCAATGTATTCAATCAGTGGTTCCACCACTTTTCTGAATTTGGAATAATAAATCTTCAGGGGAATATCTGTCTTGAGCTTTGCATATTTGGCTTCCACCTCAGTAGCGTTCTCTTCACTGATTACCACGCAGAAGGCGACAACGTTTTCAGAGATGGTTTTTGCATACCGAATGGCACGGATGCTGGAACGGTTCACACTTTCTATAGGAACAATCACGCGATTGCGATAGGTTTTGGTAGTCAGATTGGGGTTTTCATAATCTTCTTGTGTCAAACGAAGCTGTTTTTTTACCGCCTGATAATGTTTGTTTACCTTTAGCATGGCAAAAACCATAAGAGGAATCACAATCATCACAATCCATGTGCCCTGGCTGAATTTTGTATAGCCGATGATAAAAACGCCCAAGAAAGTAACGACTGCGCCAATGCCGTTGATGGCGGCTTTCAGATGCCAATGTCTGCCCTTGTTTCGTAACCATCGTACGAACATACCCGCTTGGGAAAGAGTAAAGGAAATAAACACGCCAATGGCATACAGACCAATGAGCGC
>ERZ778021.3783-NODE-3783-length-10383-cov-3.525658_pt1 | contig 10383 bp, 10 predicted proteins | sample MGYA00375751_ERZ778021 | MGnify/ENA primary metagenome ERZ778021 (study PRJEB29350, sample SAMN05389814) | bioreactor metagenome | isolation source: Thiocyanate stock bioreactor | place: South Africa: University of Cape Town | collected 2013-08-29 ... | reverse complement strand
AAGATTTCTCGACTACAAAATTTGTTTAGACAAATTTTTCCGCTCGAAATGACACACAAGAAACTTGTGGGGACAACGTAGCGTTACAAGGGGGACTAATTAGAGACTAATCATGCTTTCATCCACAATAGAAAATCAAAATACAACACAAGAACCGTTAGAAGAACCACGCATGGTAACGCGTGATCTCAGTCTTTTTTATGGCCCAAAGCAAGCGTTGAAAAATATCGATGCAAGCCTGACGGCCAATGCTATTACGGCATTAATTGGGCCTTCCGGTTGCGGTAAAAGTACTTTTCTGCGTTGCCTCAATCGTATGAACGATCTTATTGAAGCTGTTACCATCACCGGAGAAGTACTTTTGGACGGGCAGAATTTATATTCCAAGGGAATCGATGTCGTTGCATTGCGCCAGCGCATTGGCATGGTGTTTCAGAAACCAAATCCGTTTGCCATGAGCATTTTTGACAACGTGGCTTTTGGTCCGCGATTGCGCGGCGTTCGCGGCAAAAGTGAATTAGCGGAAATTGTCGAAAACAGTTTGCAGGACGCGGCGCTGTGGGACGAAGTGAAAGATGAATTAAAGAAAAGCGCCTTCTCCCTTTCCGGCGGCCAGCAACAACGGCTTTGCATTGCACGAACATTAGCCACCAAGCCAGAAGTACTTTTGATGGATGAACCATGTTCGGCACTTGATCCCATTTCCACGTTAAAGGTGGAAGAATTAATGCGCGAATTGCGCGGACAATATACAATAGTAATCGTCACGCACAACATGCAACAAGCCGCCCGCGTTTCCGACAACACCGGATTCTTTTTGATGGGAGAGCTAATCGAAATGGACGCATCGTCCCGAATCTTCACCGATCCACATGACAAACGGACGGAAGATTATATTACGGGGAGATTTGGATAGGCATAGGTTTTTAGGTGATTAGGTGTTTAGGTTTTTAGGTAAAAAAGCCTTTACCAAAACACCTAAATACCTAAAAACCTAAAAGGAACTTTTATGATTATTCGCCGCACATTTGAAGAGCAATTACAAGAGCTGCAAAATGATTTGTTGCAGCTTGGGCGTTTTGTGGAAGAGGCGCTGGGCAAGGCGCTGGATGCACTGGTGCGTCAGGATTTGTCGTTGGCAAAGCAGGTTATTGACGAGGATGATTTTGCCGATGACATGGACTTTGGAATTCAAACGCGCGCCATGCAATTATTGGCATTACAACAACCAATGGCCAGAGATCTGCGCGTTATCGGCGCCAGCTTGCGTATCGTTTTGGATCTGGAACGCATTGGTGATCACGCGGTGGATGTGGCCAAAGTGGCACGTAGCCTGGCCGGACGTGGCTATGGAAAGCACGTTAATGAAATTGCGGAATTGGGCGCATTGTCGCGTAAGATGGTAAGCGATTCTTTGCAGGCATTCATCAGCCGCGATATCGAACAAGCGCGCGAAGTGGCCGGCGCAGACGACGAAGTGGACGATAAATGTGATCTGATACAAGTGCACTTGATGGAACAAATGCGCGATGATCCTTCGCAGATTGAACGCGTGACACGGTTGCTTCTGGTGGCGCGAAGTTTGGAACGCGTGGCCGACCATGCCACAAATATCGCGGAATATATTTATTACGTGGAGACCGGCGAAATGCGACAGCTAGCTCGCGAAGAACACGATCCTTCCTACGAGCCTGTAGACGCGACGTTGGAAGCGATTAATCCCGAAGAACGCGATCATGACGCGGTGGAAGATTTGGAATAACTGATTTTGCGACGTCATTCTGAAGGAGCTTGCGACTGAAGAATCTCCCAAAGTTTCATCGTACTTCGTCGCACTCTGGGGGATTCTTCGGTCGCTGTCGCTCTCTCAGAATGACGTCGATTATCTTGCACGGTAAAAGTACTTTTATCGCTCAATCCCCAACAACGCCAAACTATCCCGATAAATCAACGCCTCAATTTCTTTCCGATTCAATCTTGGCAACGCTGTTCCCTCCAGCATTTTATTCAAATTCCGCAATCCTTCAATCGACGCATTCACCGAAGTGAACGGATAATCGCTGCCGAAAAGTACTTTTGACCAAACTCCATATTCCTGCACCAGCATCAGGCTGTTATAAAATTGCCACGGACGATAATGCAGCGCACTGATGTCGGTGTAAACATTGGGATGTTTCCGCGCCACAGCGATGCATTCACCTTCAAACGGATGCCCCAAATGCGCCATAATAATTTTCACTTCGGGAAAGCGAATCGCCACCGCGTCGATGTGTTTTGGCAACGTAAATTCAATGGGTGCCTGCGAAATAAATGTCGTTCCGGTGTGCAGCAAAACCGGTAAATGGTGTTTGGTGGCATATTCCCACAGCGGATTTAGCAACTCATCCTGCGGCAAAAATCCCGCGTACATTGGCATTAATTTGATACCTTTTAATCCCAATTCTTCATGGCCAAAACGCATTTCATCCTGCCAGTTTTTCTGCGTGGGATCAAGCGAGAGAAATCCAATACGCGTGTCAGAATGTTCCGCAACACATTTTGCCACGTATGCATCGTCCACCCATAAACCCGACAATCGCGCTTTGCCGCCAAACACAACGGTGACAGTTTCTTCAGGACATTGCGCCCGATACTCGTCATAACGCACCGTCAAATCAATTTCTTCGCCGCCGCGCGCGCCACTTGCCTGACGACGAAATTCATCATCAAAATCGCGCGGATATTCCCAAACGTGGCTGTGGATGTCGATAAGCATAGCAAAAGTACTTTTTCCCAGAACTTGAAATCATTGTACAACAAAAACCCCCTTTGTGAACTAATCACAAAAGGGATTTTTCATTATTTCTTGCGCGCATTCTTTCGCTTTTCTTTCACTCGCCAATCTTCCAATGCATCCTGCACAAAAGAACGCACCATGCTGGAAAGCGAAGTGTCTTTCGCTTCGGCCATTTTGCGCAGATCGTCCTGGTCTTGATCGTTAAGCAACACTTGAATTCCGCGCTTAAGCCTTACGTCATCGGGTAACTTTTTCATGTAATTCTATTCGCTGTCTTTCAGCAAAAAACGTCTCCTGTAATTGTGATCTTTGGGATTTGCGATTAAGAAAATTTGTCTATAGTACTTGTTCCATAAATCTACACGCTTTTGTCATACAGCTTCTCAAACACGGCGTCCGCGCCTTCGCGCACGCGGTAAGGATCGATGATGGTGATACCTTCGTCGCCAAAGCTGGCGGTGACGGCGGGTGCCTTTCCGGCTTGCGTGTATGCGTAATTTTTATCACGCACAATACGCGCCGCGTCCACGATGGCCACCGTGATGCGTGATGATTCGGGCGTAGGAAAAGTACTTTTCACTTCGTCCAGCGAAGCGTCCAAAAACTTCATACGACAAACCGCCATCAATCCAGCGTGAATTGTATCCGTTCCATAACCCACATACGCTGCCGTTTTTCCGTCCTCGCGCTGGACATCGCGCGAGAAATGGTTGTTGGCCGTGCGCGATCCGCCGCCGTTTGTCCAATAGCGAAAACCACGATATTGCTGATCCGATTCCACTTTGCCTTCGGTGCCGACGATCTCGTGTTCCTGATTGACATTGCCTTCAAAGTCCGCTGGATTGATCCAGTTATTTTGAAAATAAATGCTCATGCCGTTGTCCCAATCCACACGCACCTGCACCGCGTCATAGGCGTTGATGCCCATTCCCAACAATTTTTTCTTCTGACCAACGGCTGTCAAACCAATCGGTTTTGCCTTGTAATAGTTATGGAACAAATCCGTCCAATGCGGTCCGACATAAGAAAACGGATCGCTTTGTTCCGCCCATTTAAATGTACTTGCAGAAACTTCCAGCGGCTCTTCCAAAATGGCGCGGCCATAAAGCGGCTCGCCAATTTTATTTTTAATATCGTGTTCGATCTTTAAATGATCGGGATCATAGCGTTTGTGCATGTCCACGCAAACCACGCGCTGCTTTTCATTGGCCAGCGCAATAATCTGATCGGCTTCATGAATAGAGAGACACATCGGCTTTTCCACAATCACATGCGCGCCAGCATTCATCGCTGCCAGCGTTGGCTCCGTGTGCAAATTATCAGGAGTCGCCACCGCCAAAACGTCCAAGTCGGGAATGGCTTTGAGAATTTCATCCCACGGCGCATCGCCGAAGAATGTTTGCGGACGGTTTCCCGTGCGCTCTTCAAATTCATCTGCCGCTTTGATGGCAGATTTCTCGCTGCGCGTGGCAACCGCAACCAATTCAAAATTCACATCCGCCAATTGTCGCGCCCAGGAATCCTGCCCGATGCGCCCCGTGAACGGCGCAATTCCCGCATTCGCCACATCCGCAAAAGCTCGCAGATGAATATCTCCGCCAAACATACCTGCGCCCACCAGGGCGATTTTAATTGTTCGTGATGTCATACAGGGAGATTTTACCGTAGCGGCGGGGTTTCACCAAACTTCCGAAATCGATGAGGAACGCGGGATGAAGAACCGCACGCGTAAGCAAGCGGAAATTTCCAAAGTCTCTCGAATCTTCCACTTGCTTACGCGCGTGGTTCTTCAAGGTTTCGCCAAACGGTTTCAATAATCTCATCCAACTCCACAAACTCCGATTCCCAGCCTAAAAGTACTTTTGCCTTCTTCGCATTAGCAATCAAATGCGATGCGTCTCCGGCTCGGCGTGGGGCAAGTTGAGTGGGAATGTCATGACCGGTGACACGGCGTGCCGATTCCACAACTTCTTGCACAGAATGTCCGTGGCCGGTTCCCAGATTAACGAAATTGGAATTGCCGTTATCGCGCAAATAGCATAACGCCAGCGAATGCGCGTTGGCGAGATCGCTGACGTGAATATAATCGCGAACGGCGGTGCCATCTGGTGTGTTGTAATCATCGCCAAAAATGGTGAGATGCGAACGCTGCCCTTGCGCCACTTCCAGGATCAACGGGATGAGATGCGTTTCGGGATCGTGATGTTCGCCCAGCGCGCCTGCCGCACCGCAGGCATTGAAATAGCGCAACGCCACAAATTTCATTTGATCCGCCGCGTCAAAATCAGATAGCATTCGCTCCACCATCAACTTGCTCCAGCCGTAAGGACTGGTCGGCCATTGCGGATGCTTTTCATCCAGCGGCATATACTGCGGCTCGCCATAAGTGGCGCAAGTAGAGGAAAAAATAAATCGCCGCACATCATTTGCCATCAAAGCGCGCAGCAATGCGAGCGCGTCGGCGGTATTATTTTGATAGTACTTTTGCGGCTCCAGAACCGATTCGCCAACATACGCCAACGCGGCAAAATGAATACAGGCGTCGATTTGATGATTCGCGGCGATGCGGTCTATCAAAGTTCCGTCGCTGATTTCGCCTTCATAAAAAGTACTTTTAGGATGCACCGCTTGGCGATGCCCGCGCGACAAATTGTCCAGCACGACCACATTTTCACCCTGGCGGATCAATAAATCCACCGCCACACTTCCGATATATCCCGCGCCGCCGGTTATTAAGATTGACATATTTTTGTGAATTATGAATGAAGAATTACGAATTATGAATTCATGATTGGAAACGTTTCCTCATTCTTAATTCGTAATTCGTAATTCATAATTGTCTCCTCGCGATTCCCACCAGCGACGTTCCCCACGGCAATGGGCGACGAATAATTCTCCGACTTTCCCATTGCAGATATTTGACCAAAGCTCGATTGGCCAAAGTTGGCGTTGCGGGCAGGATCGCGCCTTCGCCGTTCTCCACCGTCTGCACGTCTTTTTTAAAGGGCAACACAAAACGCCGATAGGCCCAGGCGACGGCTGGCATTGGGCTCATGGCAAATGACAATTTACGAATTTGAAAACCATGCCGTTTCAGCAACTGTTGCAGTTCCACTTTTTCATAGCGTCGAAAATGCTGCAACGCCACATCGTGTTGGCTCCACAGTTTTTTATAGGCCGGCACGCTCCACACGAAATGGCCGCCAGGCCGCAACACACGATGCACTTCCTGCATTGCCACATCATCATCGCTCAAATGTTCCAGCACATCCAACATGCTCACGATATCATAGCTGGCATCGGGAAATGGTAATTTCAAGGCATCGCCACGCAACAGCGAAACGGGCAAATCCCGCGTTTTCTCTTTGGCAAAATCCAGCGCCAACGGCGAATAATCCAACGCCGTCACGCGTCCTGCTTTGCCAATGTGTTCACAAAAAAACGGCAAGTTCGCGCCCGTACCGCACCCCAAATCCAGCAATGCCGCGGCGTCGCCATCAACAATCTGATCCAGCAACGCGCCCATGATAGCGCGCCGACCGACAAACCACCAATAGTCCGTTTCCAACGCGTGCATTCTGGCGTATTCTTGAGGGTTCATGGGAGAGAGGTTCTGGGTTCGTCGTTCCGGGTTCTGGGTAAAAGTACTTTTATACAGCCACAGTGTCATTCCCTTGAAAGTGGGAAACGAGAATGCAGTGGCTATTTATTGTATCAAGAAAACGTGACTTACTGAATGACACAGTTGTCAGTTTGAGATTATTATTGCTATGATAAAGCTGTGCACAGAAATTAAATTGGAATTACCATGATAAAAGTGCGTCTGTTACCAATTCATTTTCGAGATCTTTTTATTTCGATATTAGCCTTAGTTTTTGTTGGTTGGAGCATCATTGACGATTTACAAGGCAAAATAAAAGCAGTGGGTTGGGATAACAAAATATATCCACCAGACAGTTTGTATGCTCGTTTCCTGGCGGCTTTCCTTATATTTTTCTTCTGCTTTGTTTGCTATGGCATTATCATGTCGCTATTGAGAGAACGAATCTTGTATATCCGAAGTTCCAAGCAGAAGAAGTTATTGACCACAGATGTCGTGGGATGCAACACGATTGAAGCGCTTCCGGTATTTGAACAGGGAAAATGTTGTGTGGCAATTCGATGGATTCCTCCAAAGTTAGACGTTGCCAGGATAAAGGCTTTTCGTGTTTATACGTACCGACATCATGAGCCAAGTGCAAAATTTGAAATCAGCATGGCAGATAGTGGGCAAGTAGTAGGTAAAATAAGTCAATATATTTCCGTAAACGAAACCTTTCGTTCAGACCGCTGGGGAAAAGATACCATTGAATTTGCAACTCCGCCATTTGTGGATACTTTCGATTTAAAAATTCACGTTACTTCTCAATACTACGAATCCGGCGATCCGCGGAAGCAGCAGCATCCTCCGCCGGATTACGAGAAATATCAGATTTGGATTTGGTGGGGATTAACAATTCGAGAATGGTTACAATTAAAAAAACAACAAAAGAAGAATGTCCATAATGAAGTTACCTGAACAGTCTATAAGTACTTTCACTCAATCAACATAGCGTCACCAAAGGAGAAAAAACGATAGCTTTCCTGCACCGCAATTTTATACGCATGTTGCATAATCTCGATTCCCGTTAAATCGGATTCGGAACCGCGCAGGTTATCAGCCAGCGCCGAAACCATTGCCAGCAGCGTGGATTTTGGCAGGTGGAAATTGGTGAGCATAGCGTCTACGCAGCGAAAACGATATGGCGGATAAATGAAAATATCGGTGCTGCCTGGGCCGCTATGCAGTTCGCCATTTGCGCTGGCGGCTTCGAGCGTTCTGGCAACTGTGGTGCCGACGGCGACGACGCGTTTGCCTGCTTGCTTTTGTGCGGCGATGGCATTGGCGGTGCTTTCGGGAATGTCATATTCCTCGAAATGCATCTGATGATCTTCCAGCGTTTCGCTTTTGACGGGAAGGAAAGTGCCCAGGCCAATTCCCAGTGTGACGTGCGCGTATTGGATGCCGCGTGCGCGAATGGCGTCTAAAAGCTGCGGCGTGAAATGCAAACCGGCCGTGGGCGCGGCGGCGGAATCAAGGCTGGCGGTGCTTTGCAGATGTTCTTTGGAATAGATAGTTTGATAACGTTCGGGATCGGCGGCTTTGGTGTGGATGTATGGTGGCAGCGGAACTTCGCCGAGGTCTTGTAATAGATTGCGGATATCAAAAGTACTTTTGGAGGATTCTTCGGTCGCTGTCGCTCTCTCAGAATGACGTCGCGGAAAAGTACTTTTATTAAAACTTGTATGGGCACGGCGTGCCGTGCCCAAATCCGCAGCGGACGTGGGCATGGCGTGCCATGCCCCTACAAACCGCAAATGCCAAGTATGATCCAGCCGCTTTTCACAAACTGCATGAACTTCAACTTCATTCGATTGAAAGATGATTTCGCTGCCTTCTTTGAGGCGCGCTGAGGGACGCAAAAGTACTTCCCATAGATTGCGTTCGACTTCTCGCAATAGCAACGCTTCCACTTTTCCGCCTGTGAGTTTGTGTCCGTGCAATCGCGCCCGCAAAACACGCGTGTCGTTCATGATGAGCAAATCATCGGGACGTAATAATTCTGGTAGATCCCGCGCGATGTGATGCGAGATTATTTGAGGCAACGGCGCGGATGTTTGCACATGCATCAAACGCGCGCTGTCGCGCGGTTCGGCGGGATGTTGGGCGATGCGTTCGAGTGGGAGATGGTAATCAAATTCGCTGACGAGCATAAAGGCAGTTCCGAGTAATGAGTGCCGAGAACCGAGTGAGGTTATCGAAAAAATCGTAGCACTATATTTAGCACAACTGTCAACACTATGGAAATCACAATGCTGGTGACGACCGGAAAATAAATCGAAGTGTCGCCTTTGTGCCAAGCGAAATCGCCGGTTAAATTTCCCAATCCGAACTTGCTGCCAACTGCCAGCACAACGCCCAGCAGAAAGATCAGTATCCCGCCGATCATTAAGACTTTCGAGAAGTGCCCCAGCATAAAAGTACTTTTACAGCGATTGATTGAGAACGCTCTTGCACTCGTAATTCATGATTCGCAATTCGTAATTAAATCACGACGCTTTACGGGCGTTGTTCAGGCTATCAATCGCCTTGTAGTGCAATTGTCCGCCATGCGCCAGGACGTTTTGATCGCCATTTTGCAAATACAATACATAGCTTTGCACGGCTTGCGAGAACAGGTCACCCGCGATGAGACGTTGCACTTGCACTTCTGTGGAAAGGCGGCCTGCTGGCGGGCGCATGGCGTGAAGCGCAGTCATTGCATCCTTGAGAAGCGACGCATACCGCTGCACCTGAGGCAAGGCGGTGGCGGCGGGAATGGTGCCCTGAGCGGCGCTGCTGGTTAGCATGGAAGCGGCTTTGGCGAGATTGAACACATGTTTATCAAAGCCGCTGGCAATATCTTTATAACGCTGACCACTCAATTCCACAGCATCATCATTTTCCAGTTTCCACACGTTGGCCCAAGCCACAAAAGCGTCTTCCTGCCTGTCGTCAGCGCTGGACAAGATGGTGGCGTATTGTTTCTGCAATTCCAAGTCATCGGGATATTGACGCGCCACCAGATCCAAGGTGCTGGCGGCTTCGTTGAATTGCCCATTGTCGAAAAGGTTTTGCGCCATCAATTTGCTGACATCGACATTAGCCGCAGAACCCTGTGGTGCCAATTTCGTGGCGCGCGCCATGTAATCTTTCGCCTGACGATTGGCAATATCGGCGTCATCCATACGGCCATTGGCAGAAAATATCTTCGCTCGGCCAAATTCCGCAGAAGCCATCACGGTGCGCAGCAAGGCTGAATCGTATCCCGCTGTCAAAGCGTGTTTTGCCGCATCCAAAGCATTGGGCCAGCTGGGGTTGTCGCCAAGGGTATATGTCAAAGCCAACTTGCTCCACAACGGCCCGTTGTCGGGCGTGATGTCCAATGCTCTGCTATATGCCGTTGCTGCAGCTTGCGGCGCTGCCTTTTGCAAAAGATCACCCAACGTTTCATAGGCATCAGCGTTGTTGGGTTCCAAGCCGACAACCTGGTTGATGTAATCCTGCGCCGCCGGAAGATCGTTTTTGGCGGCTGCGTCTTTGGCTGCTTGCAGATATTGGCTGGCTAATGTGGATTTGCTGGTGCTGCTGGAGGAAGGAACTCTGCTTAACCGAGGCAGCAGGAACGCGCCAGCCGCCGCTGCCACGTTGTCGGTGTCCTGCGCGTTATTGGCTTGACCTGGAACGCTGATAGGAATCAACTGCCCGGTTTGTTGCTCGCAATCAACCAGCAAAATCAGCGCGCGCGGCGAACCTGGCGCCACCGATGGCGGCGCGGCCACTGCCACTACAACGCGATAACCCATGGCCTGGCCGATGCGCGTAAACGCGTTGACGGCGTCTTGCTGTAATGCTGCCGGGATTTCCACTGGAGCGCCATTGGAATATTTCAATATATCCTGCTCGGCACGACGCAAGACAGCACGCGCGGTGGAAATCACCCGAGGAGAAAGGCGCGCCGCATTGATGGCACGCACCATCGAAGGGC
>ERZ778021.3782-NODE-3782-length-10385-cov-3.590900_pt1 | contig 10385 bp, 11 predicted proteins | sample MGYA00375751_ERZ778021 | MGnify/ENA primary metagenome ERZ778021 (study PRJEB29350, sample SAMN05389814) | bioreactor metagenome | isolation source: Thiocyanate stock bioreactor | place: South Africa: University of Cape Town | collected 2013-08-29 ... | reverse complement strand
GCGAGGGCTATCCGCCCTACAATATCGAACACCTGCCCCCCGATGCCTTTCGCATCACCCTGGCCGTCGCCGGTTTCGCCGAGGACGACCTGGCCATCACCACCGAGGATCGCCAGCTGGTGATCCGCGGCCGCCAGCCCGAGGGCGGTGACAGCCGCGTCTTCCTGCATCGCGGCATCGCGGCCCGTGCCTTTCAGCGCAGCTTCGTGCTGGCCGACGGGGTCGAGGTCATCGCCGCCGCGATGGAGAACGGCCTGCTGCATATCGACCTGCGTCGCGTCAATCCGCAGCAGGTCGTCAAGACCATTCCGATCAGCCGCAATCAAGGGGATCACCATGGATAGCAAATTCGATTTCGGCGCCCAGGACCGGGCGCGCACCGTCTATATCCGGCCCGTCGCGCTGGACAGCCTGCCCCGCGACGTCCGCGAGCAGATGCCCGATGTCCAGACGCTCTATGCCGTCCACGACACCGATGGCGAACGCCTGGCACTGGTCCAGGACCGCAACCTGGCCTTCACCCTGGCCCGCCAGAACGAACTGCGTCCCGTCAGCGTTCACTAGGCATAGCGCATATAGGCAAAGGCCCGCCCGTCGGGCGACCAGCAGGGCACGTTCAGCGTGCCCTGCCCGCCGAACAGATCGCACAGCTTGCGCCGCCCCGTCCCGTCGGGCGCCATGATCCACAGCGCCACGTCCCGGTTGCGCGGATGCCCCTCGGTCCCCGGCGCATAGGCCAGCCAGACCACATGCCGCCCGCAGGGCGACGGATGCGGGAACCAGTTCACGTGATCGTCGCGAAAGACCGGCGCGGCCTCCGACCCGTCGGCGCGCATCCGCCAGATCTGCGCATGGCCGGTCGCATCCGAATTGAACCAGATCCAGCGCCCGCAGGGGCTGAAATCCGGCCCGTCGTGATGGGCCACGCCGGGGGTCAGCACCCGTTCGTCCCCGCCCGCCAGATCGCAGGTGGCGATCCGCACCACCCGATCGGCCCGCGCGCAGGCATAGACCAGCCGGTCGCCCTGCGCGCCATGCCACCAGCTGGGCCGCGTCAAAGGCAGGGTCCGCACCCGACGCCCATCCCAGACATGCACCCCCGCGCCCGTCCCGTCATGCGCCGAAAACACCACCCGCCCGTCGGGCAAAAAGCCGTGATCGTTGTTGCACCGCTCGGCGCAGCCGGTGTCCAGCGGCAGCAGCCCCGCCGCATCGGCGCGCCACAGCCGCCCCTCGCCATTGACCAGGAACCAGCCGTCGGGATGCCAGTTCGGCGCCTCGATCAGGCGCGGCGTGCGCAGGATCACCCGCGCCGCCCCCGCCTCCAGATCCCAGACCTCCAGCGATGACCGCCAATCCGTCATGGCCCCCTCCCCCTCAGCAGAACGGCCCCGGTCTGCACCGGGGCCGCGTCAGTCATCACCCTACGGATCAGGTCAGGCCGATCAGGCCCATCCCCTCCAGCTTCAGCAGAACCTGGTGGGCGGCGCTGTCCACGTCGATATCGGTCGTATCCACGCGCAGTTCGGGGTTCGTGGGCTCCTCATAGGGGTCGGAAATCCCGGTGAACTCCTTGATCTTGCCTTCGCGGGCCAGCTTGTACAGGCCCTTGCGGTCGCGGCGCTCGCACTCTTCCAGCGGCGTGGCCACATGGACCTCGACAAAGGCGCCACCGGCCTCGACCATCTCGCGCACGGCGCGGCGCGTCGCGGTATAGGGCGCGATGGGCGCGCAGATCGCGATGCCGCCGTTCTTGGTGATCTCGGACGCGACATAGCCGATGCGCTTGATGTTGATGTCGCGATGCTCCTTGGAAAAGCCCAGCTCGGAGGACAAATGCTTGCGCACCACGTCACCGTCCAGCAGCGACACGGGTCGCCCACCCATCTCCATCAGCTTGACCATCAGCGCATTGGCGACGGTCGACTTGCCCGACCCCGACAGGCCCGTGAAGAACACGGTAAAGCCCTGCTGGGCGCGCGGCGGCGAGGTGCGGCGCAGCTGCTGGACGACCTCGGGAAAGCTGAACCATTCCGGGATGTCCAGCCCCTCGCGCAGGCGGCGGCGCAGCTCGGTGCCGCTGATGTCCAGGACGGTCGTGCCCTCGGGGACCTCGTTGGCGGGGAAATACTGCGCCTTTTCCTGCACATAGACCATGTGCTTGAAATCGACCATCTCGACGCCGATCTCGTCCTTGTACTGGGTGAACAGGGTCTGCGCGTCATAGGGGCCATAGAAATCCTGGCCCTGGCTGTTCTTGCCCGGACCGGCGTGATCGCGGCCGACGATGAAATGCGTGACGCCATGGTTGGCGCGGATCAGCCCATGCCAGACCGCCTCGCGCGGGCCCGCCATGCGCATCGCCAGGTTCAGCAGCGACAGATTGGTCGTGGCCGCCGGATACTTGTCCAGCACCGCCTCATAGCAGCGCACGCGGGTGAAATGGTCCACGTCGCCCGGCTTGGTCATGCCCACGACCGGGTGGATCAGCAGGTTGGCCTGCGCCTCACGCGCGGCGCGGAAGGTCAGCTCCTGATGCGCCCGGTGCAGCGGGTTGCGGGTCTGGAAGGCGACGATGCGGCTCCAGCCCAGCTTCTTGAACATCGCGCGCAGCTCGTTGGGCGTGTTGCGGCGGGCGCGGAAATCGTAATGCGTGGGCGCGGCCAGACCCTTGACCGGCCCGCCCAGATAGACCGGGCCCGCGACATTGTGCAGATAGTTCACGGCCGGATGGGCCAGATCGTCGGCGCCAAAGACCTTTTCGGCCTCGACCGCCTTGTTCGGCACCCACTTGTCGGTGACCGACATGATCGCCAGGATCACGCCCTCCTGATCGCGCAGCGCGATGTCGGTGCCCGGGGCCAGCACCTCGGCGAACTTGTCCGACACGTCCAGCGTGATGGGCATCGGCCACAGCGCCCCCGATTCCAGGCGCATGTCATTGACGACGCCGTTGTAATCAGCCTCGGTCAGGAACCCCCGCAGCGGGTTGAAGCCGCCGTTCATCAGCAGCTCCAGATCGCAGATCTGGCGCGGCGTCAGATCCCAGCTGGGCATCTGTCCGGCATCGTCCTTGAGCGCGGCGGCCGCAACCTCGGAGACATAGAGTTCGGGAATGGGGGTGTGGTTCGACAAGGTCATGATCGGGCCCGTGGTTACGCAAAACAGACAACACGCGTGTTCCGTCGGGACCGCGCGCCTTGGGCTGACGCATAGCCGGGATGAAAGCGATATTCAAGTCTGGGAAAACGGTTAACGCAGCCGATGATTGTGTCGCGCCGTCAAGGGGGAACCCTGAACCACGGCTGACGTTGGGACCATGAAACGACATGAAGCGGAGGGTCCGATGACCGATCACAGCCAAGCCAGCCCCGAAGAACAGCGCGCCCTGACCCAGGAGGAGCTGGGCTTTGCCAACCAGGCGCGCCAGCCCGCCCTGGGCCAGCTGTCGGACAAGGAGCTGTCGGACCTCATCGGCCTGCTGCGCACGCGCCGCAACCGCGCCCGCGACATGGCCGCCCGTCAGGGCCGCGAGGCGCGCGGCAAATCGGCGCCCAAGGGCGTGAACCCCGCTGGCGGCAACGAGGGCACGCGGTCGAAATCGGAATATCTGTCCGCTGCACTGGACCGCGCGATGGCCGAACGCGAAAGCCGCGAGGCCGGAGACGCGCCCAGCCAGAAGGATCTGGCCGAAAAGGCCGCGCAACTCAAGGCCGACGGCCCGGCGGCCAACCCGATGATGGAGGACGGCGCAGCCCTGCACCCCAACGACCCGGACGCCGATCCCGGCAAGAAGGGCATGGCGGATACCGACCGCAACACCGCCCCCTCGGGCGCGCTGGACCATGCGGGCGAGCTGCCCTCGCGCGAACGCTCGCGCGAGCGTCGCTGATCAGGCCAGCGCCTCCTGCGCCAGATTCCTCTGGCGCAGGTCGGCCGCTGCCTCATCATAAAGAAACGGCAGATAGACATAGCGCCGACCGGCGGTGACCCGGTCGGCCTGATGCAGCAGGCTGCAGCTGAAGATCAGCCCGCTGCCTGCCTCGGGCCGGAACCGCCGTTCCGAAAATTCGGGAAAACTCAGCCCACCCCCCTCGAAATCATCGTTCAGATTGACCGAGACGGCAAAGCGGCGATGCGCCGTCCCCGGCGTGGTGTTGTCGCGATGGGCGCGGAAATGCCCGCCCTCATCTGCGCGATAGCACGCCACCAGATAGCGTTCCTTGCGCGTCACCTCGAACGCATAGGCCTGCCGGATGGCGGGCACCACGCGGTCAATGATCCGCTGCCGCACCGCCCCCACCAGCGCGGGGTCGCGCAGCACATGATCGCGCCGGACCTTATGCGCCGGATCGTGGCGCGCGACCGTCCGGCCAGCCTGGTTCACCATGAAACCTGACGCCTCGCCGCCCTCCGCATCATAGCGTTCGATCAGCGCGGCACACAGCGCGGGCGGAAACAGGCCGGGCACCATCAGCACCGGCGCATCAAGGGTCAGGGTCCGTGTCATGCCCCCGATTGTCGCCATGCCCCGGCGATGGGGCAAGGCGAAACTGGCTAAACTGTTAGTAGATCGCCGCGACCAGACCCTCGGGGGCGGTCGTGACCTCGCCTTGGGCCGCCAGGAAATGCTCGGCATCCAGCGCTGCCATGCAGCCCATGCCCGCGCTGGTCACCGCCTGGCGATAGACATGGTCGGTCAGGTCGCCCGCCGCAAAGACGCCCGGAATCGAGGTGCGCGTGCTGCCCGGCTCGACCCGGACATAGCCGCCATTGTGCATCTCCAGCTGATCCTTGACCAGCTCGCTGGCGGGCGCATGGCCGATCGCGACGAACACCCCGTCGGCCTTGATCTCGCGCAGCGACCCGTCGCGCAGATCGCGCAACACGGCGCCGGTCACGCCCATCGGCGTCTCGACGCCCGACACCTCGGCCAACTCGGCGTTCCAGATCACCTCGACCTTGGGATGGGCGAACAGACGGTTCTGCAGGATCTTTTCGGCCCGCAGGCTGTCGCGACGATGAACCAGCGTCACCTTGCTGGCAAAGCGCGTCAGGAACAGCGCCTCCTCGACGGCGGTGTTGCCGCCGCCGATCACCACCACCTCGCGGTTGCGATAGAAGAACCCGTCGCAGGTCGCGCAGGCGCTGACGCCGAAGCCCTTGAACTTCTCCTCGGACGGCAGGCCCAGCCAGCGCGCCTGCGCGCCGGTCGCCAGGATCACCGCATCCGCCGTCACCACCCGCCCGCTGTCGCAGGTCGCGGTGAAGGGACGGCTCTGCAGGTCCAGCGTGGTCACCAGGTCGGTCACGATCTCGGCACCCATCGCGCGGGCATGGACCTCCATCTTGACCATCAGCTCGGGGCCCTGGATCTCGGTCTCGCCGGGCCAGTTCTCGACCTCGGTGGTGATGGTCAGCTGGCCGCCCGGCTGCATCCCCTGGATCAGCATCGGCTCCAGCATGGCGCGGGCTGCATAGACGGCGGCGGTATAGCCCGCAGGCCCCGACCCCACGATCAAAAGTTTCACATGGCTGCGTTCGGTCATCTTGCGCCCCTTTCGCGGTTTGTGCATGAGGTAATCCCTCACGCGCCGGACTGCAACGCATCCCCGCCCCTGCCCGATCTCGATAAGATTGTTGCGCCGGACGGGGCGGCATTGTAGTTTCCGGCAACGCCACGACCTGACAGAAGAAAGACAACCATGGCCGGCGCCAAACTCGACGACATCGACCGCAAGATCCTGGCCGAACTGCAGGCCGACGGCCGCATGACGAATGTCGAACTGGCGCGCCGCGTCGGCATCTCGGCGCCGCCCTGCCTGCGCCGTGTCCGCACGCTGGAGGAGCTGGGCTATATCCGCGGCTATCACGCCGACATCGATGCGCGCGAGCTGGGCTTCGAGGTGCAGGTCTTTGCCATGGTCCGCCTGGCCAGCCAATCGGAACGCGACCTCTCGGCCTTCGAGGCGCTGGTCCAGGAATGGCCGCTGGTGCGCGAATGCCACATGCTGAACGGAGAGATCGACTTCATCCTGAAATGCATCTCGCCGGACCTGTCGACCTTCCAGCGCTTCCTGACCAACAACCTGACGGCGGCGCCGAACGTGGCCTCGGTTAAGACCTCGCTGGTGATCCGGGGCGCCAAGGACCTGCCCGCCGTCCCCTTCGAGATCGTCGAGGAACGCGTCCGCGAAGCCGGCTGAGCCATGCGCCGCATCGCCCGCCTGACGCTGGTCCTGTGGTCGCTGGCCACGGTGGCGGCGGCGGGTTGGATGCTGGCGCAGAACCCCTTTGCCGCCCCTCTGGCCGAACGCGGCCTGGATCAGGCCCGCGCGGCCCTGACCCGCGCGGTCGCCGCCCGCGCCACGCCCGACTGGATCATCCCGCGCCTGCGGGACGCGCTGGCGCAGGACGATCGCCAGAGGCTGCAGCTGCTGTCCGATCTGGCCGCCGATCAGGCCACGCCTCTGCCCGCCGATCTGCGCGCGCAGGTGGACGCCGCCCTGTCCCCCGACCTGATGGAGACGCTGGCCGATTGCGGCACCTGCATGACCGACATCACCGCCTGCCCCAGCCTGTCGCTGATCGCGGCCTGCACCCTGCCGTTCGAACTGTCGCCCGCGGGCGACGCGGCGGCGCTGATCCGCCAAGGCCATGCCTGGGCCTCGGGGGGCGACCCGGACGGGGTCGAGGCCGCGCTGGCCTCGGTCGGGCTGGCGGCCACGGCGGGCACGCTGCTGACCGCCGGGCACAGCCTGTCGCTCAAGGGGGCGGCCACCACGCTGCGCGTCGCGCGCCGGGCCGATGCGCTGTCTCCGGGCATGACCCGCGCTCCCGCCGCTGCCCTGGGCGGCATCGCGGGCGATCTGCGCCGCATCGGCGCGCAAAGCTCGATCCCCGAGGTGCTGCCGATCCTGCGCCTGGCCCGCGACCCCGCCGATCTGCGCGCCCTGGCCCGCCTGTCCGAGGCCGCAGGCCCCCGCACCAGCCGCACCCTGACCGTGCTGGGCAAATCCGACAGCCTGCGCCTGATGCGCCGCGTCACCGATGCCGCCCTGACCGCCGCCGCCCTGCTGGGTCTGGTCCTGGGCCAGATCGCAGCCCTGCTTGGCGCGATTGCGCAGATGGCCTTGCGCCGCGCCCTGCGGCCCGCGCCCGCCCGCCGCGCGCCTCCGCCGTTGCGCCAAAGGTTAACGCCCGCCTAACGCAGCCTGCGCAAGCGGTGTACAGTCTGTGCACGCACGGTGTCTGCCCGGTGCCCGCCCTGTGCGACGGTTTTTCCCATGAAATCAGACGTTGTGCTGGCACAGTTGCACCAATGGCACCGATGCAACGCGCGGCCCGTTGCGCTACAGCGCGATGGCGCTGATCAGCCGCCCGTAATCGGGCTGCCCCTCATGCGTGGCGCGACGATAGCTGAAGAACCGCGCCGGGTCGGAATAGGTGCAATGGCGCGACCACTCGGCCTCGACGCCCGCGCCGCGCAGCCGCATCAGCCCGTATCCCGGCAGATCGAACATCGGGCGCCCCGCCGGACCGCCGGCGAAAAACCGTTCGTTGTCAACGTCGTCCGACAGGAACTCATCCATGAATTCGGGGCTGACCTCATAGGCGCGCTGGCTGATGCTGGGCCCGATCACGGCCCGGATCTGCCCCGCTCCCAGATCACGCATGGCCGCGACGGTGGCCTCGATCACCCCGGCCAGCGCCCCGCGCCAACCCGCGTGACAGGCCCCCACCACGCCCGCTGCAGGGTCGGCGAGCAGCACCGGCTGACAATCGGCGGTCAGCACCGCCACCGCCACGTCGCGCCGCGTGGTAACGATACCGTCCGCCTTGATTTCCTTGACTTTTTCAATGTCATCCCCGTCGTGCAGCGTGACCACATCGGCGGAATGCACCTGCTTGACGGTCGCCAGCAGACCGGCGGTGACGCCCATCGCACCGGCCACGCGGGCGCGGTTGACCATTACCATCTCGCTCTGGTCGCTGGAGCGGCGGCCGCAGTTCAGACCGGCGAACAGCCCTGACGACGCCCCGCCCTTTCGCGTGAAAAATCCGTGCCTTACATCGGACAGCAGCGGGTGGTTCAGGATTTCAAGCGTCGTCTGCATGGGCCTCCAGCGGGACAAATCCGGGCACAGGCGGCGCGCCCTGGGGCCAGATGGCGATGGCCTTGAACAGGTGACCCATTTCCGCCGGGTCGGTCAAGCGCCGAAGCGCAGCCATCGCGCCCGCATCGCCCGCCTGCGCCAACCGCTGTGCCCGCGCCTCGATCCCTAGCGCGCAGAGCCAGTCGCCCTGCCGCACCGGCCGCGACACGACCGCCCCCCCGCGCAAGGCTGCCGCCGTCAGCGCCGCGAAATCGACATGCGCCGTCAGATCGGCCAGTCCGGGCTGGGCAAAGGGGTCCTCGGGCGCGTGGTTTCGCAGGGCCTGAAACGTGTCGCCGTACCCGTTCCAGCCGCCGTAATCGACGATGATCGCCGCCCCGCCCTGCGCCGAGATCCGCCGCGCCAGGGCCTCGGTGAATGCCGCGCCCTCAGGGCACTCCTCAATGATGTCGCCGGGCTGACCGGGGCGGTTCAGGGGAACGACGGGGCCAAGTCCGATCTGCAAAGTGTCCCCCTGCAACCCGACCAGACGCTCGCGCCAGCCTTCAGGCGTCATCTGATACTGGCGGATCGGCAAAGCGTCGATGAACTCGTTTGCCACCAAAAACAGGGGATTGTCCTGCACATCCTCGATCAATGCGATATGCCGGACATGGCCTAGGCGGTCCTGCTGGACTTGGCGCAGATGGGGCGACGCCTCGATCAGCGCGACGCGGGCCGCATCGTGGAGGCCCGGCACCCGCGCCGTGGCGCGCAGCATGTCGGCCATCAGCGTGCCGCGCCCCGGCCCAGGCTCGACCAAGTGGAACGGGGTGGGCGCCCCCTGATCCATCCAGGCCTGTGCCAGGGCCAGTCCGCAGATCTCTCCGAACATCTGGTGGATTTCGGGCGCGGTGGTGAAATCGCCCGTCGCGCCAAAGGGATCGCGGGTCGCGTAATAGCCGTGGCGGCTGTCCATCAGGCAGATTCGCATGTATTCGGCCAGGCTGATCGGACCCCCCGCGCGGATGCGCGCGGCGATCACACCGGCCAGCGGGGTCATGCCGACAGCGGCGCGCGTGACCGCGCCCGCCAGATCAGTGCCAGCCCGATCAGCACCATCGGCAGCGACAGCGCCTGGCCCATGGTCAGCCCGATGACCGGGCCGCCCAGCACATGGCCAAGCGGGTTGTCGGGCGTGATGAACTGCGCATCAGCCACTCGGAACAATTCGACGAACATGCGGGCAAGGCCATATCCTGCAAGGAAAATCCCGAATGCCAGCCCCGGACGGCGCAAGCCCCCCGCCCGGACCACGGCCCAGAGGATCAGGCCCAGGACCAGCCCCTCCAGCCCGGCCTCATAGAGCTGGCTGGGGTGGCGCGCGCAGGCGCCCACGACGCCCGGACAGTCCTGCGCGGCCTGGCCCGGAAAGATCACGCCCCAAGGCAGGTCGGTGGGGCGGCCCCACAGTTCGGCGTTGATGAAGTTGGCCAGCCGCCCGAACAGGATGCCGATGGGCGCCACGACCGCCATCGCGTCGGCCAGCCGCAGGACCGGCACGCCCTGCCGCCGCGCCCAGGCCCAGGTCGCGACGATGACGCCCGAGAAACCGCCGTGAAAGCTCATCCCGCCCTGCCAGACCTGCAGGATCTGCGCGGGATTCGCCAGATAATAGGCGGGTTCGTAGAACAGCACGAAGCCCAAGCGCCCGCCCAGGATCACCCCCAGGATCACCCAGGTCAGCAGGTCATCCACCCGGTCGGGCGCGGTCGGCGGCGTGCCGCCCCACAGCGCGGGCCTGCGCATCATCGCCACGATCAGCCGCCATCCCAGGATCAGACCGGCCAGATAGGCCAGCGCATACCAGCGCAGCGACAGGGAGAAACCGCCAAGGCTGATCGTGAAGATCTCGGGGGAAATGTCGGGAAAGGGGATCATGGGGCCTCGGGGCTGCGTTTTGTCGCGCACGCTAGTCGCCAAAGCCGCAGTGTCAACATTGAACCCGGACGCGCCCCGGACCATATAGGACCCAACGCAAGACAAGGAACGCCACCAGATGACCACGCAGAACCGTTTCTTCGACGATATGTCCAAGCTGATGACGAATGCCATGGGCGTGGCCCAGGGCGCCCGCACCGAGGCCGAGACCGCCATGAAGGGCTGGATCGACCGCTGGCTGGCCGATCGCGATTTCGTCACCCGCCAAGAGTTCGAGGCCGTGCGCGAGATGGCGCTCAACGCCCGCACCGAGAATGCCGAGCTGAAGGCCCGGCTGGACGCGATGGA
>ERZ778021.3778-NODE-3778-length-10395-cov-7.968762_pt1 | contig 10395 bp, 8 predicted proteins | sample MGYA00375751_ERZ778021 | MGnify/ENA primary metagenome ERZ778021 (study PRJEB29350, sample SAMN05389814) | bioreactor metagenome | isolation source: Thiocyanate stock bioreactor | place: South Africa: University of Cape Town | collected 2013-08-29 ... | reverse complement strand
TGGAAAAGCGCACCACCGCCTGGGCCCACCGGGGCTCGCAGGGCGACTGAGCCATACATCCCCCTGTGCGCCGCCCACGGCCCATGAAACCGGGGCAGCCGCTCAGGGGGCACTTCAGGCGGCGCGCCGCTGCAGCGCCACCGAGGCGGCGAACACCGCCAGCCCGCCTAGCGCCAGCGCTACCCCGACCCAGCCGGTGGACGCCCAGCCCCAGCCCCACAGCACGCCCATGCCGCCCAGCCAGGCGCCTAGGGCGTTGGCGGCGTTGAAGGCCGAGTGGTTGAGCGCGGCGGCCAGGGTCTGGGCCTCGCCCGCCACGTCCATCAGGCGCACCTGCAGCGCCGGGCCCAGGGCCCCGAGCGTGCCCACCAGGAAGGTGCCCGCCACGGCCAGCGGCAGCACCGGCACCGTGAGGGCGAACAGCGCCAGCACGGCCGCGCCCCACAGCAGAATTCCGGCGATGGTGGCCATGAGGTGCCGGTCCACGAACTTCGGGCCGACCCAGTTGCCCGCCACCATGCCCAGCCCGAACAGCGCCAGCACGAACGGCAGGCCCTGGGGCGGCAGGTGCGCCACTTCGAGCATCGTCGGCTTGATGTAGCTGAACACCGAAAACAGCCCGCCAAAGCCCACCGCGCCCACGCCCAGCGTGAGCCACACCTGCGGCTGGCGCAGCGCCTGCAGCTCGCGCCACGGGCTGGCCGCCGCCGGGGCGGGTTCGTGGGGTACGTGGCGGTGCACCAGCCACACCGTGAGCAGGCCGATGGCGCCCACCAGCGCGAAGGCCGCGCGCCAGCCCAGGGTCTCGCCCATCCAGGTCGACAGCGGCACGCCCACCACCACGGCCACGGTGAGCCCCATCATGATCTGCCCCACGGCGGCGGCGCGCCGCCCGGGCGGCGCCAGGCCCGCCGCCACCAGCGCGGCCACGCCGAAATAGGTGCCGTGCGGCAGCCCGGTGACGAAGCGCAGCAGGTTCAGCGACAGGTAGCCCGGTGCCAGGGCGCTGGCGAAGTTGCCCAGGGCGAAGAACAGCATCAGCGCCATGAGCAGCGCGCGCCGCGGCAGGCGCGCGCCCAGCACCGCCAGCACGGGCGCGCCGACCACCACGCCGAGCGCATAGGCGCTGATGACGTGGCCTGCCGTAGGGATCGGCACGCCCAGGTCCGCCGCCACTTCGGGGAGCAGGCCCATGATGGCGAATTCGCCCGTGCCGATGCCGAAGCCGCCCACGGCCAGCGCCAGGACGGCGGCGGTGGAGGAGGGCGCGCGGGGGCTGTCTGAATGCATGGGAAAAAATAAGGAAAAAACGGCTCCAGCCCTTGCCTGGAAAGCGCGAGGTGCTATCAAAAAAGAAAACCGCCTTGCGGCGGTTGGCGGCGGGGCGCGGGGGCGCTCACACCTTCTCAGGCCACCGCGTCGGCCGGCAGGCGCTGCAGCATGGCCAGGCTGCGGGCAATGGTGTCGCGCAGCTCGCGGCGGTCGCAGATCAGGTCCACGGCGCCCTTGGCTTGCAGGAACTCGGCGCGCTGGAAGCCCTCGGGCAGCGTCACGCGCACCGTGGATTCGATCACGCGCGGGCCGGCGAAGCCGATCAGCGCCTTGGGCTCGGCGATGACGATGTCGCCCACGAAGGCGAAGCCGGCGCTCACGCCGCCCATGGTCGGGTCGGTGAGCACGCTGATGTAGGGCAGGCCCTTCTTGGCTAGGCGCGTGAGCGCGGCGTTGGTCTTGGCCATCTGCATGAGCGAGAACAGGCCCTCCTGCATGCGCGCGCCGCCCGTGGCGGTGAAGCAGATGAAGGGCACCTTCTGCTCGATCGCGGCCTCGACGCCGCGCACGAAGCGCTCGCCCACCACGGAGCCCATGGAGCCGCCCATGAAGTCGAACTCGAAGCAGGCCGCCACGATATTGATGCTCTTCACGGCGCCGCCCATGACGATCAGCGCGTCGGTCTCGCCCGTCTGCTCCAGCGCTTCCTTGAGGCGCTCGGGGTACTTGCGGCTGTCCTTGAACTTCAGCGCATCGACGGGGATGACCTCCTGGCCGATCTCGTAGCGGCCCTCGTTGTCGAGGAAGGCGTTGAGCCGCGCGCGCGCGCCGATGCGGTGGTGGTGCGCGCAGTGCGGGCAGACGTTCTGGTTGTGCTCCAGGTCGTTCTTGTAGAGCACGGTCTCGCAGCTCGGGCACTTGATCCACAGGCCCTCGGGCATCTGGCGCCGCTCGGCGGGATCGGTTTGCTGGATTTTGGCGGGCAGGAGTTTTTCGAGCCAGGACATAGCGTTTCCTCTTTCAATCGCCAGCGTGCCCCCTGGGGGGCGCCGGCCGGGCTGCATTATGCGTCGAGCGCTTTGCGCACGCCGCGCAGGAAGTCGATGGTGACGGCGACCACTTTCTCGTGCGGCTGGTCTTCGATCAACTGGATGATGCGGCTGCCGATGACCACGGCATCGGCCACGCGGCCGATGGCTTGGGCCGTGGCCGCGTCGCGGATGCCGAAGCCCACGCCCACGGGAATGTGCACGTGCTTGCGGATGGTGGGCAGCATGGCCTCCACGGCCGCCGTGTCGAGCGCGCCGGAGCCGGTCACGCCCTTGAGCGAGACGTAGTACACGTAGCCGCTGGCCACGCGCGCCACCTGCTGCATGCGCTCCTCGGTGCTCGTGGGGGCAAGCAGGAAGATCAGGTCCATGCCGTGCGCGCGCAGCGCGGCGGCGAAGTCCTCGCATTCCTCGGGCGGGTAGTCCACGACAAGCACGCCATCGACGCCGGCCGCGGCGGCGTCGCGCACGAAGGCGCCGGCGCCGTGGATCTGGTCGTAGCGCTCCACCGGGTTGGCGTAGCCCATCAGCACCACCGGGGTGCTCTGGTTGCGCTGGCGGAACTGGCGCACCATCTCCAGCACCTGGGCCGTGCCGATGCCCAGCGACAGGGCTTTTTCGCCCGCCTTCTGGATCACCGGGCCGTCGGCCATGGGGTCGGAAAAGGGCACGCCGAGCTCGATGACGTCGGCCCCGGCCTCGACCATGCCGTGCATCAGCGCGGGCGTGATGTCGGCGAACGGGAAGCCGGCGGTGACGTAGGGGATGAGGGCCTTGCGGCCTTTTTCCTGCAGTTGGGCAAAGGTGGTGGCGATGCGGCTCATGGCTTGGCTCCGTGGGTGGCGGGCGTGCCCTTGACGGCAAGGCCCCGGGTCGAGGGGCGGTCGTAGAAATCCACCCCCGAGAGGTCGGCCACGGTGCCGATGTCCTTGTCGCCCCGGCCCGAGAGGTTGACCAGGATGGATTGGTCAGGGCGCATTTCCTTGGCCAGCTTCATGGCGTAGGCGAAGGCGTGGCTGGATTCGAGCGCGGGGATGATGCCTTCGGTGCGGCACAGGTGGTGGAAGGCCTCGAGCGCCTCGCCGTCGGTGATGCCCACGTACTCGGCGCGGCCGATCTCCTGCAGCCAGGCGTGCTCGGGGCCGACGCCGGGGTAGTCCAGGCCGGCGCTGATGCTGTGCGTTTCGGTGATCTGGCCGTTCTCGTCCTGCAGGATGAAGGTGCGGTTGCCGTGCAGCACGCCGCTGGAGCCGCGCTGCAGGCTGGCCGAATGGCGGCCGGAGTCCAGGCCCTCGCCAGCGGCCTCGACGCCGATCAGGCGCGTGGCCGCGTGGTCGATGTAGGGGTAGAAGATGCCCATGGCGTTGCTGCCGCCGCCCACGCAGGCGACCACGGCGTCCGGCTGGCGGCCGGGACCGAGGAACTCGGGCATCTGCGCCAGGCATTCCTCGCCGATCACCTTCTGGAAGTCGCGCACCATCATCGGGTAGGGGTGCGGGCCGGCCACGGTGCCGATGATGTAGAAGGTGTTGTCCACGTTGGCCACCCAGTCGCGCATGGCTTCGTTGAGCGCGTCCTTGAGCGTCTTGCTGCCCGACTCCACCGGCACCACGGTGGCGCCCAGCAGCTTCATGCGGTAGACGTTCGGGCTCTGGCGCTTCACGTCCTCGGCGCCCATGTAGACGATGCACTCCAGCCCGTAGCGCGCGCAGATCGTGGCCGTGGCCACGCCGTGCTGGCCGGCTCCGGTCTCGGCGATGATGCGCGGCTTGCCCATGCGCTTGGCGAGCATGGCCTGGCCGATCACGTTGTTGATCTTGTGCGCGCCGGTGTGGTTCAGGTCCTCGCGCTTGAGGTAGATCTGCGCGCCGCCCAGTTCGCGGCTGGTACGGGCCGCGTGGTACACGGGCGAGGGGCGGCCGACGAAATGCGCCAGCTCCGCGTGGAATTCGGCCTGGAAATCCGGGTCGTCCTGGTAGCGCGCGTAGGCCTCGCGCAGCTCGGTCAGGGCGTGGGTCAGCGTCTCGCTGGCAAAGCTGCCGCCGTAGGGGCCGAAATGGCCGCGCGCGTCAGGTTGTTGGTACTGGGACATGGGGGTTCTTTGCAAGTTGGGCGTCGGCCGCGCGCACGGCGGCAACGAAGCGGTGGATCTTGTCGGCGTCCTTGACGCCCTTGAGCGGCTGGCCGCCGGGGCCGTCCTGCTCTACGCCGGAGCTGACGTCAACGGCCAGCGTGCGGCAGCGCGGGCGCACTTGCAAGATGCCATCGGTCACGTTTGCAGGCGTGAGTCCACCAGACAAAACGAGGTGACAGTTGACGCTTGGTGGAAGGAGTGACCAATCGAATGCCTTGCCGCCGCCGCCATACCCGTCGACATGCGCGTCGAGCAGGATGGCCTGGGCCTGTGAAAAATCGTGTGCGTATTTTACGAGGTCGAAGCCCGCCGCCCCGGCGCCCAGGGGTATGCGCGCGGCGCGCAGCCAGGGGCGCGTGCCCTGGCCGCTGGCGGCCCAGCAGTCGGCGGGCGATTCATCCCCATGGAATTGGGCGATGGCGCCCGCCGTGCAAGCGCTGGCAGCTATGACATTGCTAGCGCTCTCGTTGACGAAGAGCAGCACGGGCGTGACGAACGGGGGCAGGCGCCGCGCCAGTTCCGCGGCCCGCTGCGGCGTGACGGCGCGCGGGCTCCGGGCGTAGAGCACGAAGCCGATGGCGTCGGCACCGGCGGCCACGGCGGCGTCCACGTCCTGCTCGCGCGTCAGGCCGCAGATCTTGATGCGTGTGCGGGAGAAGGGGGGCGTCTGGGTGCTGGGTGCGGGGCTGCTCATGGCAGCCAATCATACGCAGCCGTACGCGTGGGCAGGCCCCAGGCCGGGTCGTACACCGGGCCGAGGAAATACAGGCCGTCCGGCGAGAAGGTGGGCGCGGCGGCGTCGCGCGAGCGCGCGGCCAGCACTTCGGCCATCCAGCCCGCCGGCTTGTGCCCCTGGCCCACGGCGATCAGGCAGCCCATGATGTTGCGCACCATGTGGTGCAGGAAGGCGTTGCCCTCGAACTCGAAGCGCCAGTAGCAGTGCGCGTCTTCGCCGCGCCGCGTGATGCCGATGCGGTGCAGTGTCTTGACGGGGGTCTTGGCCTGGCAGGCCGACGCGCGGAAAGAGGTGAAGTCGTGCTCGCCCAGCAGGTGCCGCGCGGCGGCGCGCATGGCGTCGCCGTCGAGCGGGTGGAACACCCAGCCGACGCGGCCGGACTCCACGCTCGGGCGCACGGGCGACTGCAGCAGCACATAGGCGTAGCGCCGCGCCGTGGCGCAGGCGCGCGCGTGGAAGGCGTTGGGCACGGGCTGGGCCCATTGCACCGCGATGTCCGGTGGCAGGAAGGTGTTGGTGCCGCGCACCCAGGAAAACGGCGTGCGCCGCAGGGGCGTGTCGAAATGCACCACCTGCATCAGGCCATGCACCCCGGCGTCGGTGCGCCCGGCGCACAGGGTTGCCACCTCTTGCGTGGCGAAGCGGCCCAGGGCCGCTTCGAGGTGGTCTTGCACGGTCTGGCCCGAGGGCTGGCTTTGCCAGCCGTTGTAGCGCTGCCCGTTGTAGCTGACGCCGAGGGCGATGCGGGCCGCGCTTTCGGGCATCAGCCGAGGTCGGCCAGCAGGCGCTGGGCGCGGGCCTTGACCGGGCCGGAGGCTTCGGCAATCACCTCCTCGATCAGCGTGCGCGCGCCGTCGCTGTCGCCGATGGCGTGGAACTCCTCCGCCAGGGCCAGCTTGGTGCTTAGCGGGTCGCTTTCGTCCAGCGGGGCTGCCGCAGTCGTTTCGGCGGCTGCTGGCGTGCTGCCCAGCGGAGCCGGGGTGCTGGCCAGGTCCAGCGACAGGTCACCCAAGTCGAATTCCAGCGATGGTTCGGCGGCGGGCGGCTGCGCCGGGGCGGTCGCGAGCGGCATGGCGGCCGAGTCGAGCAACTGCAGGCCCTCGGTCGGGAAATCGAGCGAGGCCGTCAGGGCCGCGTCTTCGGCGCTCGGGGCTTCGGGCAGGATGGGCGCGGGAAGGTCCAGGGCCTCCACCACCGGGGGCTCCAGCAGGTCGGGAACGTCGATGGCGCCCTGGTCCAGCTCGGGGAGCGGGGCGGGCGGCTCGGCCATGGGTTCCGGCAGCGCGGCAGCCGTGGCGGCCGCGAAGTTGCCGGGCGCGGCGGGCGGCGCTTCGCCCGGGATGTCGCTCGCCAGATCGAGATCCAGATCGAGGTCCAGATCCAGGTCGGGCGGCAGGGCAATGGGTGCGGCTGCCGCAGCGGCGGCGGTCACCGGGGTGGTGGCAGGGAAGTCGGTCATCAGCGGCGCGGGGGCGCTGGGCACGTCGGCCTTCATGCCGGGCTGGCCGCCGGGCTGGTAGAGCGGGTTCTCGAGGTCGATGTCGCGGCCCAGGCCGGCCACGCGGTTCCAGTCCGGACCCTGGCCATTGGTCTGGCGGAAGACTTCGCTGGCCACGGCTTCCAGGGCCTTGCGGTCCTGGCGCTTGGCGTAGATCTCGGCGAGCTTGACCTGGATCGAGGTGCGGTCGGGATTGTGGCGCGCCGCTTCCTTGAGGATTTCCTCGGCCTGCAGGTCGCGGCCGTAGGCCAGGTAGACATCGGCCTCGGCGACGGGGTCCACGTCGCCGCCGGCATCCAGTTGGCTGGGCGAGTAGGCCAGGGAGGAGCCGGTGGTCATCTCGCTGTTGGCGGTGTCCACGCGCTGGCCGCCGCTTTGGCCGAAGAAGGAGTCGGGCTGCAGCTTGCTTTCCATGAAGCTGCTGTCCACCCCCGTGGCGGCCTGGCGGCGCCGCTGCAGGACGCGGTAGCCGCCATAGCCCAGCAGCAGGGCCAGGATGCCGCCGCCTGCCAGCGGAATCAGCGGGTCGTCGAGCAGGCCGTCGATGAAGCTGGGCTCCGGCGTGGGCTCGGGTGCTGGCGCGGGCTGGGGCTTGGGTGCTGGCGCGGGCGGTGGCGCCTCGCTGGAGGCTGCTTCCGTGGCCTGCTGTGCCGGGGCCTCGGCTGCTGCCGAGGCGGCCGCGACGGGCGCGGACGCCGCCGGCTGTACCGGGGCCGGTGTCTCGGCCTGGGATGCCGGGGCAGGAACCTGGATGCCGGGGGCCGATGCGGCCGTGGCCGCCGGCGCGGCGGCGGACGCGCCAGCCGCCGCCGATGCAGCGCCGATCTTGTTCAGCTCGGAAATATTGCGCGACAGCTCGGCCATGCGGGCAGCGTTCTCGCCCGACTGCTTGTCCTGCGCCAGCTTCTCGTCGGTACCCTTCTGCCCCTTGATGGCGCCCTTGGACAGGGTCAGCTTGTCGGGCGCGGCCTGCGCTGGCCGCTTGTCTTCGACCTGGGTCTGGACCTTGCCGCTGGCGCTGCGGCTTTGTGTCGCCACTTCGGCCGAAGGGGCCGATGCGGCGAGCTTGCGGCGGAATTCGTTGAAGTCGCGGCTCTGCGCGGCCACGATCTGGCGTGCCTCTGTGGCGGGCACGGCCTGCGCGGTGGCGGCATCCGGCATGTGCAGCACCACGCCGGACTTCAGGCGGTTGACGTTGCCGCCCACGAAGGCGTCGGGATTGCTGCGCATCATCGCCACGAGCATCTGGTCGAGCGAGACGCCAGAGGGGCGGTGGGCGCCGGCCAGGCGGCCTGCGGTGTCGCCGGGGCGCACGGTCACGTTGTCCGTGGCGGGCTCGGCGGCCGGGCGGGGTGCGGGGCGCGGCGTGGCGGCCGGCGCCACTGCCGGGGCGGGAGCGCTGCGGGGGGCTTGGCTGACGGCCGGCGCCGGGATGATGGCGGCCGGTGCTGCGGGTGCCGCGGCTTGCGCCGGGGCCGTCACGGCGGCGGGCGGCTGGCGCAGCGTCGGCGGATCGAACAGCATGGTGTAGCTGCGCACGATCTGGCCGGAGCCCCAGGAGGCATTGAGCACCAAGTCGACGAAGGGCTCGTTGATGGGCCGGGTGCTGGACAGGCGCAGCACCATTGAGCCGTCGCTGCGGCGCTGCAGCTGCACCTGCACGCCGTTGATGGCGGGCGAGTATTCCATGCCCTGGGCGCGGAAGGTTTCCTGCGGCGCGACCTGGGTGCGCAGCGTTTCCGCCTCGGAGGCGGAAATCTGCGGCAGCTCGATCTCTGCGCGCAGCGGTTCACCCAATGCAGACTGCACGGTGATGCGGCCCAGGGCCAGGGCCGAGGCGTCGGCTGCGTACAGGCCGCCCAGGGCCAAGGCCGCTGCGGCCAAAGCGGAGGATTTCCAACGGTGCATGTTTGCCATCTGCTGTAGGAGTTGTGTGGCGCAATCGGCTGGCGTGATGGACATGAGCGATCTCCTCCTCTGCCGTGGCGCTGAATAAATGTAAAAAAGCACCTTAGCAGCAATGTTTTGCACTGACAAGCTCAGGCATCGCTCTAGCTTTTCCCGGGCTGCTCCGGGGCACAGAAGGGGATGGGTCTTGTTGGCAATGGACAACGACCGGTAACAGAGCGTATCCGCGGCAACCCAGCCTTGTGCGCCTTGGCGGCGTGCAACTCTTGCTGCGGCGGTGCTTTTCTACCGCCTGGCTGCTACCTTAGCAGGGCTGCACGGCAGGGAAGGCGCGAACAATGCGGCTGCCGGGGTGCTTTTCACCCCGGTGCCGCCCTGCCGTCAGGCGCCGAGCAGGATGCGCAGCATGCGGCGCAGAGGCTCGGCGGCGCCCCACAGCAGCTGGTCGCCGATCACGAAGGCCGATACGTATTCCGGCCCCATGTTCAGCTTGCGCACGCGGCCCACGCCGACTTCCAGGCCGCCGGTGATGGCAGCGGGCGTCAGTTCCTTCACGGTCAGGGCGCGCTCGTTGGCGACGAACTTCACCCAGGGGTTGCCGCCCTGGATGAGGGCTTCGATCTCGGCCAGCGGCAGATCCTTCTTGAGCTTGAGCGTCAGCGCCAGGCTGTGGCAGCGCATGGCGCCGATGCGCACGCACAGGCCGTCCACGGGGATAGTGGCCTCGGTGCCCAGGATCTTGTTGACCTCGGCCTGGCCCTTCCATTCTTCCTTGGACTGGCCGTTGTCCAGCTGCGCGTCGATCCACGGGATCAGGCCGCCGGCCAGGGGAGCGCCGAAGAATTCGCGCGGCACGTCCTGGCGGATGGTCTGCGCGACCTGGCGGTCGATCTCGAGGATGGCCGAGGCCGGGGTGGCGAGCTCCTTGGCGACCGCACCATGGATCACGCCCATGCCCTTGAGCAGCTCGCGCATGTGATTGGCGCCGCCGCCCGAGGCCGCCTGGTAGGTCATGGAGCTGACCCATTCCACCAAGCCGGCCTTGAACAGCCCGCCCAGGCCCATCAGCAGGATGGAGTTGGTGCAGTTGCCGCCGATCCAGTTCTTGCCGCCAGCGGCCAGCTTGGATTGGATCAGGCCTTCGTTCACCGGGTCGAGCACGATGACGGCATCGCTTTCCATGCGCAGCGACGACGCGGCGTCGATCCAGTGGCCGTTCCAGCCCGCGGCGCGGATTTGGGGGAAGACTTCCTTGGTGTAGTCGCCGCCCTGGCAGGTGATGATGATGTCGCACTTGGACAGCTCGGCGATGTCGTTGGCATCCTTGAGCTGGGTGTGGACCGTGGCCATGGCGGGCGCCTTGCCGCCGGCGTTGGAGGTGGAGAAGAAGACCGGCTCGATCAGCGCGAAGTCGCCTTCGGCCTGCATGCGGTCCATCAGCACGGAGCCGACCATGCCGCGCCAGCCGACCAGACCTACCAATTGCTTGCTCATTTCAATCGCCCTTTCAAGTTAAAAACAGTGCGCACCCGACCGGTGGCTGCTTTTCTTCGCCCCCGGCTCGTCTGGCCAGGGAGGGCGCACGACGATACCGGAGCTGGATCAGCCCTTAATGGTCGTGGTTTTGGTGGTGATTGCGCGCGCAGCCTTGCATGCCGTGGCGGCAGAGGCGGTGTTCAGGGCGAACGGGCGGGCGGCAAACATAGCCGCGCATTGTAGCGGAATGCGTTGCCGCCGCGGCGCCTCAGCCCCTTTGCACCGATACGCCGCCATCCACCAGCATGGCCGTGCCGGTGAC
>ERZ778021.3777-NODE-3777-length-10396-cov-6.182284_pt1 | contig 10396 bp, 10 predicted proteins | sample MGYA00375751_ERZ778021 | MGnify/ENA primary metagenome ERZ778021 (study PRJEB29350, sample SAMN05389814) | bioreactor metagenome | isolation source: Thiocyanate stock bioreactor | place: South Africa: University of Cape Town | collected 2013-08-29 ... | reverse complement strand
GCTCGCCGTGCACTACAAGGGCAAGAACATCGCCGAGGTGCTGGAGATGCCGATCTCCGAGGCGGCCGACTTCTTCGAGCCGATCCAAGCGATCCACCGCTTCCTGAAGACCCTCGTCGACGTCGGGCTCGGGTATGTCCGACTCGGACAGTCGGCGACGACGCTCTCCGGCGGCGAGGCTCAGCGCGTCAAGCTCGCGACCGAGCTGCAGCGCCGCTCGAATGGGCGCAGCATCTACGTGCTCGACGAGCCCACGACCGGGCTGCACTTCGAAGACGTGTCTCTGCTGCTGAAAGTGCTGGGCGGCCTCGTCGACAAGGGGAACACGGTCGTCGTCATCGAGCACAATCTCGACGTGATCAAGTCGGCCGACTGGATCATCGACCTGGGGCCCGAGGGTGGTTCGGGCGGCGGCCGCATCGTCGCGACGGGGACGCCAGAGCAGGTGGCGCGCGTCGAAGAGAGCCACACGGGCGCCTTCCTGGCCGAGATCCTCGCGGCAGGGCCGTCTGACGAGGGGGCGACGGCGCGGGGGCCGGTGCGGAAGGCCGGCTGACGATGGCCGACGCGCTTCCTTACAAGCCGAAGCCGGGGGAGATCCCCACGCAGCCCGGGGTCTACCGCTTCCGCGACGCGGACGGCCGCGTCCTCTACGTCGGCAAGGCCAAGAATCTGCGCGCCCGGTTGTCCAACTACTTCGCGCCGCTGCACACCCTGCACGAGCGCACCCGCCGGATGGTGCTCACGGCGGCATCCGTGGAGTGGACGGTGGTCGGCAGCGATGTCGAGTCGCTGCAGCTGGAGTACATGTGGATCCAAGAGTTCTCGCCGCCGTTCAACGTGCGCTACAAGGACGACAAGTCCTACCCCTACATGGCGATCACCTTGGCCGACGAGGCGCCGCGCGTCATCGTGACCCGCAATCGGCGCATTCCCGGAGCGCGCTATTTCGGCCCGTACCCGAAGGTGTGGGCGGTGCACGACACGATCGACCTGATGATCAAGGTCTTCCCCATCCGCACCTGCTCCGACGCGTCGTACAAGAAGGCCATGGCGACCGGACGACCGTGCTTTCCGGGACAGATCGGTCGATGCGGCGGACCGTGTTCGATGAAGGTCACGATCGAGGAGCACCGCGCCATCGTCGACGACTTCGTCGCTTTCATGGCGGGCGGAGACCAGCGCTTCGCGCGTGACCTCACCGCGCGCATGCGCGAGGCGGCGGCGGCGATGGACTACGAATCGGCCGCGGTCTACCGCGACCGGCTGCAGGCGATCGATGCGGTGCTCAGTCGCAGTTCTCTGGTGCTGGCCGAGGACACGGATGCCGATCTGTTCGGCATCGCGGAGGACGAACTCTCGGCGGCGGTGCAGCATTTCGTCGTCCGGGGCGGTCGCGTACGCGGTGTCCGTGCGACGACCATCGACAAGGAGCTCGACATCTCCTCCGCCGACGTGGTGGATCAGGTGCTCCAGCGCACGTACGGTGACGCTGAGTCATCCGACATCCCTCGCCAGGTCCTGGTGCCGCGCCTGCCGGATGATGCCGCGGAGCTGGAGCAGTGGCTGCAGGAGCGGCGCGGCAAGCGCGTGAGCCTGCAGGTCGCCCAACGCGGGCGCAAGGCCGACCTGATGCGCACCGCCACCGTCAACGCGCAGCAGGCGCTCTTGCTGCACAAGACGCGCCGCACGTCCGACTACACGTCGCGCACGAAAGCTCTCACCGACCTGCAACTCGCCCTCGGCATGGACGAGGCGCCGCTGCGGATCGAATGCTACGACGTGTCGCATCTGTCGGGAACCAACGTCGTGGCCTCCATGGTGGTCTTCGAAGACGGGCTGCCGCGCAAGGATCAGTACCGCTCCTTCAGCATCGCGGAGACGACCGACGACACCGACTCGCTCTATCAGGTGCTGACGCGTCGCCTGGCCCACGTCGACCGCGACGAGGCCGCTCCCGCCGATGGCGAGTCGCCGGTGGTCACCGAGCGCAAACGACCGCGGTTCGCATACCGTCCGCAGCTGCTGGTCGTCGACGGCGGTGCGCCACAGGTCGCGGCTGCCGCACGCGCCCTCGAGGATGCCGGGCACGCCGAGATCGCACTGTGCGGCATCGCCAAGCGCTTGGAGGAGATCTGGCTGCCGGGGGAGGACTTCCCGGTGATCCTTCCCCGCACCTCCGAGGCCCTCTACCTGATCCAGCGCCTGCGCGACGAAGCGCACCGCTTCGCGATCACCCATCAACGAAAGCGCCGCAAGCGCGACATCTCCACCGTGCTGGGTGAGGTCCCGGGGCTCGGTGATGCACGGATCAAGGCCCTGCTACGGCACTTCGGCTCCGTCGCCGCGCTCAGCAATGCGTCCGCGGACGAGATGACGGCGCTGCCCGGAATCGGCCCCAAACTGGCGGCCGCGATCGAGCAGCGCCTCGCAAATCGCTAGGCTGTGGTCATCCGCACCGGCTTTCGAACACCCAGGGAGAGCACGTGACCGACGAGCAGCGCGCCGGCGAGGTGCTCATCGTCACGGGGATGTCGGGAGCGGGGCGCACCACGGCAGCCAACGCCCTCGAGGACCTCGGCTGGTACGTCGTCGACAATCTGCCGCCGCAGATGCTCGGACATCTCCTCGAACTCACCGAGATGGCCGGGGGAGCGCTTCCCAAGCTCGCCGCAGTCGTCGATGTCCGCGGCCGCGCTCTCTTTCAGGCGCTGCCGGCGGTCACCAATGCGCTGCGGGCGGGACGCCAGCTGCGCGTGCTGTTCCTCGACGCCGGAGACGATGTGCTCGTGCGACGGTTCGAGTCTGTGAGGCGGCCGCATCCGTTGCAGGGCGAGGGCACGATCCTCGATGGCATCCTGCGCGAGCGCGATCGCCTCCGGGTGATCCGCGAGAGCGCCGACGTCATCATCGACACGAGTGAGATGAACATCCATCAGCTCGCCTCGCGCGTCGTCGACCTCTTCAGCGACGCGGGAGAGGCGCGCCACACCCTCACGGTGATGAGCTTCGGCTTCAAATACGGTCTGCCGACCGACGTCGATCTCGTCGCCGACATGCGTTTTCTGCCGAACCCGTATTGGATCCCCGAGTTGAAGGGACACACGGGTGAAGAAGAACCCGTGCGCGACTTCGTCCTCGCTCAAGAGGGCGCGCGCGAGTTCATCGACGCATATGCGAGCGCGCTGCATCCCGTGCTCGCCGGCTATCAGCGCGAGAACAAGCGCCACTCCGTGCTTGCGGTGGGCTGCACCGGAGGCAAGCATCGTTCGGTCGTGACGGCGGTGGAGCTCGCCGACAGGCTCGCACAGGTTCCCGGGGTCGCCGTTCGGGTGAAGCATCGCGACCTCGGTCGCGAGTAGGCTGTTCCTTTGTCCCGCACCCCCGAACGAAGGATCGCTGTGTCGCCAACCGTTGACGTGAAGTCAGAGCTGGCCGCGGTGCGCGACCCTCGTCCCACGGCGCGGGTGGCCGAACTCACCGCCATCCTCCGCTTCTCCGGTGGATTGCACTCGATCGCCGGGCGCGTCGCCGTCGAGGCCGAACTGGAGACCGACCCGCTTGCGCGTCGTGTCGCCCGCGACATCATGGAGATCTACGGGGTGCGCCCGGAGCTGCACCGCGTCCAGGCGTCCGGCGGACGCGCCGGCGGCCACTTCGCCGTCCGCGTCATCGAAGGCGGCGAGACGCTCGCGCGTCAGACCGGTCTGCTCGATGCGCGTCGCCGTCCGGTGCGTGGGCTCCCGAACAAGCTCACCACCGGCGCCCGCCACGATCTCGCCGCGGTCTGGCGGGGTGCGTTCCTTGCGAGCGGTACGCTGTCCGACCCCGGTCGGTCGGCGGCGCTGGAGATCTCCTGCCCGTCCGGCGAGGCGGCCATGGCGCTTGTGGGCGCCGGCCATCGGATCGGCATCGCAGCCAAGGCCCGCGAGGTGCGCGGGGTGCCCCGGGTCGTCGTTCGCGATGGCGAGGCCATCCGCGTCGCCCTCGCCGAGATGGGTGCGGTGCGCACGGCTCAGGCCTGGGAGGAGATGCGGCAGCGTCGTGAGGTGCGCGCCGGCGTCAACCGCCTCGTCAACTTCGACGACGCCAACCTGCGTCGCTCGGCCCAGGCGGCCGTCGCGGCATGCGCGCGCGTCGAACGCGCCCTGGAGATCCTCGGCGAGGAGGTTCCCGATCACCTGCGCGAAGCGGGCGAACTGCGCCTCTCGCACCGCGACGCCAGCCTCGACGAGCTCGGCCACCACGCCGATCCGCCGCTGACCAAGGATGCCGTCGCCGGCCGCATCCGACGGCTGCTCGCGATGGCCGACAAGAAGGCCGTCGCCGACGGCATCCCCGGCACCGACGCGGCGGTACCGGAGGGTCTCGAGGACTGAGGTCGTCGGAGGCGCTTACATCTCGTTCTCAGAGGGAACAACCCCCTCGCCCTCGCGTTGCACCTCAATAGGATGGCAATGTCCCATCGCCGCAGCGCAGTTGCGGCGCCGACGACAGGAAGAAGAGAACATGGCGATCTACACGCTGCCCGACCTCCCCTACGACTTCGCAGCTCTTGAGCCGCACATCAGTGGCAAGATCATGGAGCTTCACCACGACAAGCACCACCAGGCGTACATGACCGGCGCGAACACCGCGCTCGAGCAGCTCGCCGAGGCCCGCGAGAGCGGCAACCTCGCCAATGTCAACAAGCTCGAGAAGGACCTCGCCTTCAACCTCGGCGGGCACGTCAACCACTCGATCTTCTGGACCAACCTCGCGCCGGCCACCGACGGCGGCGGCGGACAGCCCGAGGGCGAGCTGAAGGCGGCCATCGACGAGTTCTTCGGCGGCTTCGACAAGTTCCAGGCGCACTTCACGGCTGCCGCGACCGGCATCCAGGGCTCGGGCTGGGCCGTGCTGAGCTGGGACCCGATCGGCGAGCAGCTCATCATCCAGCAGCTGTTCGACCAGCAGTCGAACACCGCTCAGGGCACCGTTCCCATCTTCCAGCTCGACATGTGGGAGCACGCCTTCTACCTGGACTACCTCAACGTCAAGGCCGACTACGTCAAGGCCGTCTGGAACATCGCCAACTGGGGCAACGTCGCCGAGCGCTTTTCGACGGCGCGCGAGAAGACGGCCGGACTGCTCAAGTAGTAGTCTCAAGACCAGGTGAGGATGCCGGGTCCCTCCCGGCGACGGGCGGTGACCCGGCATCCTTTTTCCTTCACACACCAAGTTCGCGAGTGGCGCGTCGAAACGTCGTCGCCGTCGCGACATGAACCGGGAGACAACGTGTCTGTCAAGATCGGAATCAACGGCTTCGGCCGTATCGGCCGCAACTTCCTCCGTGCCGCGCTGGAGCAGGGAGCTGACCTCGACATCGTGGCGGTGAACGACCTCACCGACAACAAGACCCTCGCCCACCTGCTCAAGTACGACTCCGTCGGCGGCCGCCTCGACGCCGAGGTCTCGTACGATGCTGACTCCATCACCGTCAACGGCAAGGCCATCAAGGTCTTCGAAGAGCGCGACCCGGCGAACCTCCCGTGGGGCGAGCTCGGCGTCGACATCGTCATCGAGTCGACCGGTCGCTTCACCAAGGCCGTCGACGCGAAGAAGCACATCGAAGGCGGTGCGAAGAAGGTCATCATCTCCGCTCCCGGCACCGACGTCGACGGCACCTTCGTCATGGGTGTCAACGACGGCGACTACGACTCGGCGACGATGAACATCATCTCCAACGCCTCCTGCACCACGAACTGCCTCGCGCCCCTCGCCAAGGTCTTCAACGACAACTTCGGCATCGAGCGCGGGTTCATGATGACGGCGCACGCCTACACGGCCGACCAGAACCTGCAGGACGGCCCGCACAGCGACCTGCACCGCGCCCGTGCCGCCGCGATCAACATCGTCCCGGCTTCGACCGGTGCGGCCAAGGCCATCGGCCTCGTCCTGCCCGAGCTCAACGGCAAGCTGAGCGGCTCGTCGTACCGCGTGCCGGTTCCCACCGGCTCGATCGTCGACCTTACGATCATCACCCCGACCGAGGGCCTCACGGCCGAGGTCATCAACGCGGCGTACAAGAAGGCTGCGGCGGAGGGTGAGCTCGTCGGCTACCTCAAATACAACGAGGACGCCATCGTCTCCAGCGACATCCAGCTCGACCCCCACTCGTCGGTCTTCGACGCGGGTCAGACGAACGTCTCCGGCAACCTCGTGAAGGTGTCGTCCTGGTACGACAACGAGTGGGGCTACTCGAACCGCCTCGTCGACCTCACCGAGCTCGTCGCCGACAAGCTCTGAGGCTTCACCATGGCTTTGCGCACCCTTGCATCCCTCGGGTCGCTGGCCGGTAAGCGTGTCATCGTCCGTGTTGACTTCAACGTCCCTCTGAAGGACGGCGTCATCACGGACGATGGCCGTATCCGGGCGGCTCTTCCGACCCTCAACGAGCTCATCAACCAGGGCGCGCGCGTCATCGCGTGCTCCCACCTCGGACGCCCGGACGGCGCGCCCGACCCCAAGTACAGCCTCGAGCCGGTCGCTCAGCGCCTCTCCGAGCTGCTCGGCAAGCCCGTCGTCTTCGCCCGCGACACGGTGGGGGAGTCCGCGCAGGAGGCCGTCGCGGCCCTCGAGGACGGCGATGTGACCGTCATCGAGAACCTGCGCTTCAACCCCGGTGAGACCGCGAAGGACGACGCCGAGCGTCGCGCCTTCGCGGAGCAGCTCGCCGCCCTCGGCGACGTCCTCGTCTCCGATGGTTTCGGTGTCGTGCATCGCAAGCAGGCGTCGGTCTACGACCTCGCCGAGCTGGTGCCGTCGGCCGCGGGATATCTGATCGAGAAGGAGGTCGACGTGCTCGACCGCCTCACGGAGAACCCCGAGCGTCCCTACGCCGTGGTCCTCGGCGGGTCGAAGGTGAGCGACAAGCTGGGTGTCATCGCCCATCTGCTGCCTCGCGCGGACAAGATCCTCGTCGGCGGCGGCATGCTCTTCACCTTCCTGGCGGCTCAGGGCCACCCGGTGGGCAAGAGCCTCCTCGAGACCGATCAGATCGAGACCGTCAAGGGCTACATCGCGGATGCCGCGGCGCGCGGCGTCGAGCTGATCCTCCCGGTCGACGCGGTCATGGCATCCGGCTTCGCCGCCGATGCCGATCACGTCGTCGCCGCCGCCGACGCGCTCGAGGACACCCCCTTCGGCGCCGACGGCATGGGTCTGGACATCGGTCCGCGTACGGCGGAGATCTTCGCCGACGCGATCCGCGGCGCGAAGACGGTGTTCTGGAACGGCCCGATGGGTGTGTTCGAGATGCCGGCCTTCGCGGCCGGGACGAAGACGGTCGCGCAGGCGCTCACCGAGGTCGACGGTCTGTCGGTCGTCGGTGGCGGTGACTCGGCGGCAGCCGTTCGTCAGCTCGGTTTCGCGGACGACCAGTTCGGTCACATCTCGACCGGTGGTGGCGCGAGCCTGGAGTTCCTGGAGGGCAAGAAGCTCCCCGGGCTGGAGATCCTCGGATGGGAAAGCTGATGGCACGGACCCCGCTCATCGCCGGCAACTGGAAGATGAACCTCGACCACCTGCAGGCGGTCGCCTTCGTGCAGAAGCTGCACTGGACGCTCAAGGATGCCGGGCACGACGAGGGCTCGGTCGAGGTGGCCGTCTTCCCGCCGTTCACCGATCTGCGCACCGTCCAGACGCTGCTGGACGCCGACAAGATCCCCTTCGCGCTGGGCGCGCAGGACCTGTCGACGCACGACAGCGGCGCGTACACGGGCGAGGTCTCGGGAGCCTTCCTGAGCAAGCTCGCCTGCCGGTACGTGATCATCGGTCACTCCGAGCGTCGCGAGTACCACCACGAGTCCGACGCGATCGTCGCCGAGAAGGTTCAGGCGGCGCTGCGGCACGGCCTGGTCCCGGTGATCTGCGTGGGTGAGACGCTCGAGCAGCGTGAGCAGTCGGGGCCCACGGCGGTCTCGGTCGCTCAGCTGCAGGCGGCTCTGGCCGGAGTCGCAGCCGACGCGGACATCGTGGTCGCCTACGAGCCCGTCTGGGCCATCGGCACCGGTCAGGTGGCGTCGCCCGAACAGGCTCAGGAGGTGTGCACGGCGCTGCGCCAGGTGCTCTCCGAGACTCTCGGTGCGGATGCCGCGGCGCGTACCCGTGTGCTCTACGGCGGTTCGGTGAAGTCGGGCAACATCGCCAGCTTCATGCGTGAGCCCGATGTCGACGGCGCGCTCGTCGGCGGCGCGAGCCTGGTGGCCGACGAGTTCGCCGCCATCATCCGCTACCAGAAGCACGTCGGCGTCTGACACGCTGCGGTTCCGCGCGCGTCGGCCTGCGTTTCGACTCGCTTCGCTCGCTCAACGACCGGGATCCAAGGCCCGGTCGTTGAGCGGCACCGCGGGTGCGAGCCGAAACGTCGGTATACTCGACCTTTGTGCGCTCGATGACGCGGGCGCCGCGAAAGGCATTTTCGACTGTGGACATCCTCGAGTTCGTGCTGCAGGTGCTGCTGGGCATCACCAGCCTCCTGCTGACCCTCCTGATCCTCCTGCACAAGGGGCGCGGTGGCGGTCTGTCCGACATGTTCGGCGGCGGCATGAGTTCAGCGCTCGGATCGTCGGGTCTCGCGGAGCGCAACCTCAACCGTTTCACGGTCGTCCTCGCACTCGTCTGGTTCGTCGCGATCGTCGCGCTCGGACTCATCACCAAGTTTCAGGGGCTTTGATGGCAACCGGCGGAAACGCGATTCGCGGCACCCGAGTGGGTGCCGGACCCATGGGCGAGCAGGACCACGGCCATCACGCCGACCGCATCGCCGTGTCGTACTGGGACGCTCTGGGAAACGAGACCGTCCGCTACTTCGCCGCGGGAATCGCGGAGGAGGAGATCCCCGACGTCATCGATTCTCCGCACTCGGGACTGCCGGCGGGACGCGACAAGGACAATCCCCCCGCGCTCGCGAAGACCGAGCCCTACAAGACGCATCTGGCTTATGTGAAGGAGCGTCGCACCGACGAAGAGGCCGATGCCCTTCTCGATGACGCCCTGCACCAGCTGCGGGAACGCCGCGGCCAAGCCTGACCTTCCGGCCTCACAACCGACGAAGAAGCCCTCGTGCGACGAACGATCGTTGCGTACGAGGGCTTCTGACGTGATATCGGCGTCGATCAGAAGTCTTGGTCGATGAGCTCCGCCGGCACGTTCGCCGCGGCGGCCTCGTCGACGAAGAACATCGTCTTCTTGCGGCCCTTTGCGCCTGCGGCCGGCACCGTCTCATAGCTGGCGCCGGCCAGGGCCAGGCCGAGGGCGGCGGCCTTGTCGGTACCAGAGACGACGAGCCAGACGCAGCGCGCCGAGTTGATCACCGGGCGGGTCATCGTGACGCGCACGGGGGGCGGCTTCGGGGCGTCACGAACGGCGACCACCGTACGGTCCGTCAGCTGGATCTCGACCCGATCGGGGAAGAGCGACGCGACGTGTCCATCGGAGCCGACGCCGAGGAAGCAGACGTAGAACTCCGGCCACGCCTGCTCCGGCGTGCCGAAGCGCGACAGCTCGTCGGCGTACGCGGCCGCGGCGGCATCCGGATCGGCGGCGACGTCACTGGCCGCGATCGCGTGGATGTTGCTCGCCGGCAGCGCGACCCGGTCCAAGAGCGCGGCGCGGGCGGCGCTGTCGTGGCGATCGACGTCGTCCGGCGTCGTGAACACCTCGTCGCCCCACCAGATGTGCACGAGCGACCAGTCGATGTCGGCACGTCGAGGGCTGTCGCCGGCGGCGCGTAGCACCGCAGTGCCGATCTGGCCGCCCGCCAGAGCGATGTGGGTCGTCTTGCCTGCGGCCGATCGACGGGCGAGACGGGACAGCAGGCGTTCGGCGACCGCCGCCGCCAGCGTCGGCGCGTCGGGGCTGATCACGACGCGCTTCTCGGTCCACATCTGCGCCATCGGAACTCCTAGGACTCGCTCGTGGTCGCCGGGCCGAGAAGCTCCCAGCCCTCCGTGATCACTCGACCATACAGGAGGTCCGGATCGAGCCTGCGCAGCTCCTCCGCGAGGCATTCGCGCAGTGTCCGGCGGGGGAGGACGATGTCGTGCGACGGCTGTCCGGGCTGCGTGAGCGTGGCGTCGATGTCGTTCGTCCGCTCGAGCACGATGTCGCCGCTCGCACGCGTCAGCCGCACCTTCTGGATGCCGTGCTCCCATTCCTCCGGGGGCGAGTAGCGCCAGGTGACCGGCACGTCGAGCTTGAGTCGCAGCCATGCGGCGAGCAGACCGGTCGAGGGCGAGCTGCCGGCTCCGACCACCTCGACGCTCGTCACCGGCTCGTAGGGCGGCTGGTCGAGCACCGCCGCCAACTGCTCGCGCCAGTGCGTCAGGCGCGTCCACGCGAGGTCGGTGTCGCC
>ERZ778021.3775-NODE-3775-length-10400-cov-4.627066_pt1 | contig 10400 bp, 8 predicted proteins | sample MGYA00375751_ERZ778021 | MGnify/ENA primary metagenome ERZ778021 (study PRJEB29350, sample SAMN05389814) | bioreactor metagenome | isolation source: Thiocyanate stock bioreactor | place: South Africa: University of Cape Town | collected 2013-08-29 ... | reverse complement strand
GCCGTGCCGTTGCCGCAGGCGGCCACGCCCTTGAGCTTGCGGGCGATCGACTTGCCCTGCGTCAGGTCGTCGAGATAGCGGGCACGGAAATCCGGCACGAATTCGTAGGCGCCGCCGCCCACGAGGTCGAAATCGCCTTCCAGCACGATCTTCTTCAGCGCGCTCATCTCGTCCGGGCCGAAGGTCAGCGGGCGCGCGGCGCCCATCTTCACGCCCGTCCAGCCGTTCTCGTTGTGCGAGGCGGTGACCATGGCGACCGAAGGTGCGTCGAGCGCGAACTGGGCGAAATAGGCCATCGGCGACAGGGCCAGCCCGACGTCCCTGACCCTGGCGCCCGCCGCCATCAGGCCGGAAGCCAGCGCCAGCTTGATCGACAGCGAATAGGAACGGAAATCGTGCCCGGTGACGATGTCGGGGCCGACGCCCATGCGGCGGATCAGCGTGCCGAGGCCCATGCCCAACGCCTGCACGCCCACGAGGTTCAGTTCCGGCAGCTTGGCCGAGCCGGGATGGCCGAACCACCAGCGCGCGTCATATTCCCGGAAGCCCGAAGGCGCCACCAGCGCCGAGGTCTCGAATGCAAAAGTATTGGGCCTGGCGTCTTGGACGATCTTGAAGGTCAAGGCAGCGGAACTCCGGTGGCGGCAGGGAACGGCTCGGCCCGCGCCGCGTTTGACGCGGGCCAGACGCCTTTTAGAGCATGCCTGTGCGGTATCAAACCGAAAAGCCTGTCGAAAAAGCCTTGAGCGCGCCACAAGGAGACAGTAGCACGGCGCAAGACGGGGCTGGCGCCGGAGCCTGTTGCGGACTTGGGGAAGTCGCCGGAACGATAGGTTGCGTTTCGGAAACGAGCAGGCAAAGTCACGCGGCGAGAGCCCGCCCACGGAGAGGCAGTTCGATGGCAGAAAAGCAGGCGCTTCGCTTTCCCCCGTCCGCGCTATGGACGGAGACGCTGCGTTTCGTGCGCGAGCGCGCGGTCGACGTGCCGCGCCCGGTCAAGCAGGCGCTGCTCGTGCTCCTGGATTTCGTGGTCCTGGCCTGCCTGGCCTGGCTCAGCTTCCTGCTGCGCCTCGACCGCACCTTCGTTCCCAATGTCAACCAGGCGCTGCTCATGCTCGCCCTGCCGGTCATCGCTGTGCCCGTCTTCGTGCGCTCGGGCGTGTACCGCTCGGTGCTGCGCTACCTGCCGGAACGGGCGATCTGGGCCATCCTGCGCGCCGTCACCATCACCATCCTTCTGTGGGTGGCGCTGGCCTTCCTGACCCAGCTTACCGGCATCGAAGGCACCCCGCGAAGCATCCCGGTGATCCTGTGGCTGCTGGTGAGCGCCTATATGGTGTGCAGCCGCTTCGGCGCGAAATGGCTTCTGTGGGGCGAATCGCCCACCTCCCGCCCGCCGCGCCGGACGCTGATCTACGGAACCGGGGAGCCCGCCATACAATTGGCGCAGGCGCTGCATTCGGCCAAGGAAAGCGTGGTGGCCGGCTTCGTCACCGACGACAGGGCCCTCGTCGGCATGGACGTGCTGGGGCTGCGCGTCTACCAGCCGGGCGACATCGAGGACCTCGTGACCAATATGGGCATCCGCGAGATCGTCATCACCAGCCCCGCGCCGATGACCGACGAGCGCCGCGAGCAGGTGGCGCGCCTCAGCCAGCTTCCGGCCAAGATCAGGATCCTGCCGCCGCTGGCCGACATCGCCGCCGGGCACTATCTGGTCAGCTCCGTCCGCGACATCGACATCGACGACCTGCTGGGACGCTCCGAAGTGGCGCCGGACCCGGACCTGCTGCGGGCTGCCGTTTCCGGCAGGACCATCCTGGTCACGGGCGCGGCCGGCTCGATCGGGCAGGCCGTGTGCCGGATCATCATGCAGTATCGGCCGGCCAGGCTGGTCCTGCTCGACCTCAACGAGCACGGCCTCTACCAGATCAACCGGGAACTCGCCCAGCAGGGCCCGACGCCGGTGGTCCCCGTGCTGGGCTCGGCCACCAACCGCAAGCTCCTCGGCCGGCTGCTGAAGGAAAGCGGCGTCGAGGTCATCTTCCATTGCGCGGCCTACAAGCATGTGCGCCTGGTGGAGGAAAACATGCTCGAAGGCATCTCCAACAACGTCAACGGCACATGGGAGCTGGCCGAGGCCGCCTACGAGGCCGGCGTGGACCGCTTCGTACTGATCTCGTCGGACAAGGCGGTGCGGCCGGCGAGCGTCATGGGCGCCACCAAGCGCTGGTCCGAGCTCATCCTGCACCATTTCAGCGCCATGCCGGCGCGCGAGGGCCGCTCCACGGTGTTCTGCTCCGTGCGCTTCGGCAACGTGGTCGGGTCCAGCGGCTCGGTGGTGCCGCTATTCAAGGAGCAGATCGCCAAGGGCGGCCCGGTGACGGTCACGCACGACGACATGACGCGCTACTTCATGTCGGTGCGCGAGGCCGCCGAGCTGATCGCGCAGGCCTGCGCGCTTTCGGTGAGCGGCGACATCCTGCTCCTTGAGATGGGCGAGCCGATCCGCATCCGCGAGCTGGCGCAGGACATGATCCGGCTGGCGGGGCTCACCATCCGCGACGACGCCAACCCGGACGGGGACATCGAGATCGTCTCCATCGGCCCCGCCAAGGGCGAGAAGATCGCCGAGGACCTCTTCTACGACCCGTCCCGGATCACCACCACCGCACATCCCAAGATCCTGCGGGCCATGTATATGGCCGGCCGCAGCAAGGACCTGCCGTCGAAATTGCAGGCGCTGCGCGCGGCGCTGGATCGGCAGGACGCCGAGGAAGTCAGGCGCATCCTGTTCGACGCGGTCGCGGAAAGTTAGAGCAATTCCTCTCCCCAAAGGGGCGAGGAACCATTGCCGCAATGATTGCCGCAATGCCGGCGCCTTTCCAGCCTGGGTTCCTCTCCCCTTGGGGAGAGGTGGTTTGCGAAGCAAGCCGGTGAGGGGCGATCCTTATATGCACCCGCCCTTCAATTCGGCGTCGCCATCTGGCGCGCCAGCGCGGCCAGCGCCGCGCGGCTGTCGGTTTCGGACGTCCAGCCGAGCGCGGCCAGCGCCGAAGGATCGCAGACCTGCCCGCCCGCGATGCGCAGCCACGCCGCCTGCCGGCCCGCCAAGCGCGCCGCCTGCGCGAACAGGAAGGGCGGCACGGGAAACAGTCGCGGCGGCCGCGACAGGCCGGCGCGGAACGCCGCCAAGATGCCGGCGATGGAAACCGCATCCGCATCGCTGACGACATAGTCGGCGCGCGTCAGCCTTTCCCGCGACAGGGCCAGCAATATCGCGCCGACCGCCCGTTCCAGCGACAGCAGCGAGCGGGGTGCTGCGAGCGAGGCGAAAGGCAGCGGCCAGGGCGAATCGGCCAGCCGCAGCAGCGTGCGCAGCCCGCCGCGCATGCCGACGCCGTAGATCGGCGCGGGGCGCAGGATCACGAAACGGCCGGGCTGGTCGCGGAAGGCTTCCCGCACGGCCTTTTCGCCGGCGAGCTTGGAAGCGCCATAGGCGCAGGTGGGCGCCGGAGGCGTCGCTTCGCTGACGGTTCCGCTGCTTTCGGCCCCGGCGACGGCGCGTATGGACGACAGATGCACGAAGCGGCCCGGAACGACGTCCGCCGCGGCCTGCGCCAGCTTGCCGGCCAGCACCGCATTGGCCTCGAACAGCGCGTCGGACGAGGCGCCTTCGTCGTTATTGAGCGCCGCGCAATGGACGACGCTGCCGGCGCCGCGCAACGCTTCCCTGAACTCGGAGAGATCGGCGCCGGCCGGCGGCATTTGCCGCGACTCGACGCTGCCGCCGGAACCTGTCCCCTTATACGTCAACAGGCGGACCTTGCGGCCCGCCTGCGTCAATTCGGCGAAGACCGCCGATCCAACCATGCCGGAAGCGCCTGTGAGAACGATCGTCATCAGGGGCGCCTCATGTTCGCGGCGTCTGCCGCCGGATGCGGGGCAGCCTTGCCGGCCGCCCGCGCGGCAACCGCCTTACTGCCGCTTGGGCAGCAGCGACCACACCGCCGGCACCAGCGAGGCGGCGAGCGCCACCTTGATGAGGTCGGGCACGATGAAGGGAACGACGCCGAACTGCCAAGCCTTGTCGGCACCGATCAGCAGCGCCAGCCAGGCAAAGCCCATGGCCATCATGAGGACTTCGGCCACCAGGAAGGCGCCGAACAGCCTGAAGGGGTTGCGGTCCCAGCCGCGGTCGGCCGCCCAGCCGGCGATGGCCGCCATGACCACGAAGCCGGCCAGATAGCCGCCGGTGGTGCCGAGCATATAGGCGATGCCGATGCCTTTCTCCGGCGTGCTCTGGAAGACCGGCAGGCCGGCTGCGCCCTCGGCGAGGTAGAGCAGCAGGGTGGCAAGGCCGAGGCGCAGGCCGAAGGCCGAGGCGATCAGCAGCACCGCCAGCGTCTGCAGGTTCATGTCCACCGGCCCGAGCACCACCTTGGTCTTGGCCGACAAAGTGAGGAGAAGCGTGCCGCCGAGCGCAAGGCCGAACTGCGCCGCGAGGCGCGCAGCGCCCTTCTGCGGCAGAGCGAGAGAAACAAGCGGACGCATAGTGGTAGCAATTGCCATGGTCTTCCCCATTTCCAATTCTTGGCCGATTCCCGGCCGGCGCGTCGAAGGCGCGTCGCGTTTCCCTATATTGGCTTCCGTGCTAAGCGGCAATCGGTTTCGCCATCCCCGTTCGCGCTTCAAGAGGTTCCCATGGCGCTGAAATTCGACGCCCGGTTCGATCCGGCCTATGGCAGCGCCGTGCCGGTGGGCGGCGACGCGGCGGCAGGCGTGGCACGCCTCACCGCGCCCAACCCCTCGCCCTTCACCTTCCACGGCACCAACACCTATCTGGTCGGCAGGGACACGCTGGCGGTCATCGACCCCGGCCCCGACGACGATGCGCATCTCAAGGCCCTGCTGGAGGCGATCGCCGGGCGGCCGGTGAGCCACATCTTCGTCAGCCACACGCACCGGGACCATTCGCCGCTCGCCGCGCGGCTCAAGGCACAGACCGGCGCGCCCGTGCTGGCCGAGGGTCCGCACAGGCCGGCGCGGCCCCTGCGCGTCGGCGAGGAAAACCGGCTCGACGCCAGCGGCGACATGGATTTCCGGCCCGACGTCGAACTGGCCGACCAGTCGCTGACCGAAGGCGACGGCTGGGCGATCCGCACCGTGCTGACGCCGGGCCATGCCGCCAACCACGCCGCCTTCGCGCTGGAGGGCACCGGCATCCTGTTCTCGGCCGACCACGTCATGGCGTGGTCCACCAGCATCGTGGCGCCGCCGGACGGGGCCATGAGCGACTACATGGCCTCGCTGGACCGGCTGATCGAGCGCGGCGACCGGCTGCTGCTGCCGGGCCATGGCGGGCCGGTGACCGCGCCGCGCACCTTCATGCGCGGGCTCAAGACCCACCGCCGCATGCGCGAGCGCGCCATCCTCGAGCGCCTCAAGGCCGGCGACCGCACGATCAGGGCGATCGTGGAGGCGATCTACCGCGACACCGACCCGCGCCTGCACGGCGCGGCCGGCCTTTCGGTGCTGGCGCATCTGGAGGATCTGGTGGCGCGCGGCGCCGTCCGCAGCGAGGGCGAGCCCTCGCTCGACGGCATCTTCTTCCCGGCCTACTGATCCGGTGCCGTGCCGGTGCGGCCGGCCACCTCCCGGTCGAGCGCGTCGAAGAAAGCGACGATGCGGGCGGCGTTGTCGCCGAGGTCGTGGCGGCCGTAGCGCGAGGCCGAGCGCATGTCGACCAGCGTCGAATTCTCGTCGGCCGCGACGCGGACCGCCACGTCCACGGGAAGGTCGAGCACGAAGCTGCGGGCAAGCGCCGTGATGGTCACCTCGTCCTGCCCGTCATCCGCTGCCGGCAACGGGCCGACGACCTGCCAGCCCTGCCCCTTCACCACGGTCTCGACGGCATCGAGGGCTTCGTCCAGCGGCAGGTCGTAGCGGTGGCCCGTCACCAGCGGGTAGGCCTGGCCCTGCAGGCGGATTTCCCCCGGCGTGGGCGGAACCGGCACGTTCATGCCGGCCATGCGGGCCGAGACGTCGAACGCCGGGGGGGCGTCCTGGTCGGTGGAGATGTCGTGCAGCGCCGGCAGGGTCGCCACGCGCCATGCGACGAAGCCGTAGGGCACGAGCACCAGCGCCGCCAGAAGCGCGCCGACGGTGAGGTCGCGGCCGCCCTCGTCGCCGAATTTCCACAGGCGCGAAAAGGCAAGGCCGGCAAGAAGCAGCGCCAGCGCCGCCAGCAGCGCCGCCAGCGCCAGCACCCACAGGAAGGCCGGCGTTTCGGTGAGGCCGAAATGATGGCCGGTCCAGCCGGTCAGCAGGAGCACGAGAGAGAACGCGCCGACACGCCGCGACCAGCCGGCCGACCTCGACACCTGCCGTTCGGGATATTCAGTCATCTGCGCCGCATCAGCCCCCGGAACCGGTCGAGCCTTACCCAATTTCCGTGCCGGGTTGAAGCGTCATTGCGCGCCGGCACCGCTGTCCGGCAGGCTATGGTCCCTGAACTGCTCCCGAAGCGCCATTTTCTGGATCTTGCCCGTGGCCGTATGCGGAATTTCCGTGACGAAGGCGACGTCGTCGGGCATCCACCACTTGGCCACCTTGCCATCCATGAAGGACAGGATGTCGGCGGCGGCCGGCTGCCGGCCGGGCTTGCACACCACCACCAGCAGCGGCCGCTCGTCCCATTTCGGATGCGGCACGCCGATCACCGCCGCCTCGGCGACGTCCGGGTGGCCGACGGCAAGGTTCTCCAGCGCGATGGTCGAGATCCATTCGCCGCCGGACTTGATGACGTCCTTGGCGCGGTCGGTGATCTGCATGTAGCCGTGCGGGTCGATATGGGCCACGTCGCCCGTGTCGAACCAGCCCTCGGCGTCGAACTGCTCGGCCCCGGCGCCGCCGTAATAGGCGCGCGCCACGGCCGGGCCGCGCACCTTCAGCCGCCCGAAGGTGCGGCCGTCCCACGGATGCTCGTTGCCGTCGTCGTCGGTCACCTTCATCTCCACGCCGAAGGGCGCGAAGCCTTGCGTCTGCTGCACGTCGAGCCGCGCCTCGCCCTCCAGCCGCTCATATTCCGGCTTCAGCGTGCACAGCGTGCCGAGCGGCGACATCTCGGTCATGCCCCAGGCGTGGACGACCTCCACGCCGTAATTGTCCTGGAACTTCTTCGTGATCATGCGCGGGCAGGCCGAGCCGCCGATCACCACCTTCTTCAGGTAAGGCAGCTTGCTGCCGGTCTCCTCCAGATGCTGCAGCAGCATCAGCCACACCGTCGGTACGGCGGCGGTGAAGGTCACCTTCTCGGTGTCGAGCAGTTCGTAGATCGAGGCGCCGTCCATCTTGCCGCCCGGCATGACCATCTTGGCGCCGATCATCGGCACGCTCTGGCCCATCCCCCAGGCGTTGGCGTGGAACATCGGCACGACAGGCATGACCACGTCGCGCGAGGACAGGCCCATGGCATCGGGCATGGCCGAAATCATGGCGTGCAGAACGTTGGAGCGGTGGCTGTAGAGAACGCCCTTGGGATCGCCCGTGGTGCCGGAAGTGTAGCACATGCCGGCCGCCGTGTTCTCGTCGAAGCTCCTCCAGCGGAAGTCGCCATCGGCCTCGGCCAGCCAGTCCTCATAGGCGACGGCGCCCGGCAGCGAGGTGGCCGGCATATGGGCGGCGTCGGTCAGCACGATCACCTTTTCCACGGACGGCACCAGCGGAACGATCTTTTCCGCCAAGGGCAGGAAGGTCAGGTCGACGAACAGCGCCCTGTCCTGCGCGTGGTTCATGATCCAGGCGATCTGGTCGGGAAACAGGCGCGGGTTCAGCGTGTGGTAGATCGCGCCGATGCCCATGATGCCGTACCAGGCTTCCAGGTGGCGGGCGGTGTTCCAGGCAAGCGTGGCGACGCGGTCGCCGAGACCGTAGCCGTCACGCTCCAACCGCTGCGCGGCCTGCAGCGCGCGCCGCCGCAACTCGGCATAGGTGATGCGCACGATCGGCCCTTCGACCGAGCGCGACACGACCTCGCGTCCTCCGTGCTGGATCGCTGCATTGTCGATCAGCTTGTGGCACAGCAGCGGCCATTCCTGCATCAGTCCGAGCACGCCCGACTCCTCCCTTTTTTCCTATTGTGGAAGCAATCGCGCCAAAGTCCAGACATCACGTAGCGGCAGCGCCGGCGCCACAATGCAGCCATCGTGACGCGGAATCTATCGTGGGGAGGGGGCGTGGTTGATGCAAACAAAGAGGCCCGCATGGACCCTCACACGGAAGAACCCCGGCAGGGCAACACCGAGATCGACGACGAGGCGCTGGAAACGGCGCTGGCCGAAAGCCTCACGGAGCTTGCTCCCGAGGCTTCGCGCACCGTGTCGGAAGAGGATTTCGTCCAGGCCGTCGGCAGCGCGCTGGAAGCCGTGGGCGGCCAGTTGCTGTTCAAGATGTGCGTCGAGAAGGACGGAGAAGGCGAGCATGTGGCCGCCGCCTCCGTCGGCGAGGGCGGCAACCGCCAGTTCCTGCTTCTGAGCCTGCCCACAAGCGGCGGCGTGCTGAAGGTGGAGACGACGGCCAGGAGCGAGAACCCGGTGGCGGGCATCGCCGCCGCCTATGCCGGCCTGATGGACGTGTTCGAGGCTGCGGCCTGACCGGGCGCAAGCCCTTCAGGTCTTTTGGGAGACGCTGCCGCAGCGCAGGCGACAGCGCCGCGCCTCAAAAGGCGGCGTCGACGGCCGCCGTCGTGCCGTCCGTGCCCTCGGCCTCCACCTCCGCCAGCCTGACGAAGGAAAAGCCCCTGGCCTTGAGCGCCAGCAACCCCTTGGCCACGCCCTCGCCCGCCGCGTGGGTGGGCTGGTTGATGTGGGCGATGACCACGTCGCCGTCGCGGGCCGAGGCGATGCGCTTCTCCGCGGCACGGGCGCCGAGAAGCGAGCCGCCGTTGACCGAATAGCCGGCGATGCGGAAGCCGAGCCCGCGGATCTGCGTGATCGCCGATGGGCTGTAGCGCGCCGTGGAGCCGCGGAACCAGCGCGGATCGGCCCCGCCGGCCGCGCGGATGGCGACCGCGCCGCCCTTCACTTCGGCCTCGACGGCGGCGGGGGAGCCCGCGGCGGCGATGCCGTAGACCTTCGCAGGACGGTCCACTGCCGGCACATGCATGGCGCCGTGGTTCTCGATCTCGAACAGGTCGGGATGCGCCTGCATCTGCGCGAAGGCTTCCTTGTTGTGCTTCAGCCAGCGGCCGGTGACGAAGACGGTGGCGGGCATGCGGTGCTCGATCAGCGTCGACAGGATGCGCATGTCGGTCCTGCCCATGCAGGCGTCGAAGGTCAGCGCCACGCGCGGGCCGGCCGCGCCGCCCGGGGCGACATGCAGCGCCGGCTCGACGAGGCCGGGCTGGCTGGCGACGGCAGGGCCGGCGCAAAGCAGCGCGGCGGAAAGCAGGCTGGCGAAAAGGCGCATGGGCAGCTCCGTCCGGATCGGCATGCGCTTTCGCCCCGGAAAGCGGCAAACTTGCGGCATCGCCTGAACCGGTTCGGAGCCTGATTCGCTTTTCCGCCGCAAGCTATTGCTTTCGCTTGTCTTTCAGGCACCCTTGCCGTTGCACACCGCCGCCTGCGCGGCGGCCAGCCGGGCGATCGGCACGCGGAAGGGCGAGCACGACACATAGTCCAGCCCGACCTCCTCGCAGAAGCGGATGGAGGCGGGGTCGCCGCCATGCTCGCCGCAGATGCCGAGCTTGATGCCCGGGCGCGCCGCCCTGCCCTTTTCGGCCGCCATGCGCACCAGCTCGCCCACGCCCTCGACATCGAGCGACACGAACGGGTCCTGCTCGATGACGCCCTTCTGGCGGTAGGATTCGAGGAAGGAGGCCGCGTCGTCGCGGCTGATGCCGAAGGTCGTCTGGGTGAGGTCGTTGGTGCCGAAGGAGAAGAATTCGGCGGTCTCGGCGATGACGTTGGCCCGGATCGCCGCCCGCGGCAGCTCTATCATGGTGCCGACGAGATAGTCGATATGGACGCCCGTCTCCTCCATCACCGCCCTGGCCACCTCGTCGATGCGCGCCTTGACGTAGTCCAGCTCCTTCTTGAGGCCGACCAGCGGCACCATGACCTCCGGCACCACCAGTTCGCCGGTCTTCCTGCCGGCCTCGACAGCCGCCTCGAAGATGGCGCGCGCCTGCATCTCGGCAATCTCGGGATAGGTGACGGCCAGGCGGCAGCCGCGATGGCCGAGCATGGGGTTGAACTCGTGCAGCAGCTCGGTGCGCTGGCGCAGCCTGTCGGCCGGCACGTTCATGGCCTCGGCGACCTCGGCGATCTCCTCCTCGGTCTTGGGCAGGAACTCGTGCAGCGGCGGGTCGAGCAGGCGGATCGTCACCGGCAGGCCGGCCA
>ERZ778021.3772-NODE-3772-length-10409-cov-9.065579_pt1 | contig 10409 bp, 9 predicted proteins | sample MGYA00375751_ERZ778021 | MGnify/ENA primary metagenome ERZ778021 (study PRJEB29350, sample SAMN05389814) | bioreactor metagenome | isolation source: Thiocyanate stock bioreactor | place: South Africa: University of Cape Town | collected 2013-08-29 ... | reverse complement strand
GGTTGCCCGTGCTGGACTCCTGGAAGTAGCGGTCCGCGCTGCCCTGCTGCATGGCACCGATCGAGCCCATGCCGCGGTAGCTCTTGTAGCTGCGCCCCTGGTACAGGATGACTTCGCCAGGCGCCTCTTCGGTGCCGGCGAACATGCCGCCCATCATGATGGTGGAAGCGCCGGCGGCGATTGCCTTGGCGATGTCGCCGGAGTAGCGGATGCCGCCGTCGGCGATCAGGGGCACGCCGGTGCCCTTGAGCGCCGTGGCCACGCTGTCGATGGCCATGATCTGCGGCACGCCCACGCCTGCGACGATGCGGGTGGTGCAGATGGAGCCTGGGCCAATGCCCACCTTAACCGCATCGGCACCAGCCTCCACCAACGCCAGCGCCGCCGCGCCGGTGGCGATGTTGCCGCCGATGACATCGACCCGCGGATAGTTCTGCTTGACCCAACGCACACGGTCGATGACGCCCTTGCTGTGGCCGTGCGCGGTATCGACGACGATGGCGTCCACCCCGGCCTTGACCAGGGCCGCAACGCGCTCTTCCGTGCCCGCGCCCACGCCCACGGCGGCGGCCACGCGCAGGCGGCCTTCGGCATCGCGGGCCGCGTTGGGGAAGGTGGTCTGCTTGTGGATGTCCTTGACGGTGATGAGTCCCTTGAGCTCGAAGGCATCGTTGACCACGAGCAGGCGCTCCAGCTTGTGCTTGTTCAGCAGCGCCTTGGCCTGCGCGGGGGTCGTGCCGTCCTTCTCATTGACGGTGATGAGCTTCTCGCGCGGCGTCATGATCTGGCTGACCTTGACGTCGTAGCGCGTTTCGAAGCGCACGTCGCGGCTGGTGACGATGCCCACGACCTTGCCGCCATCGCACACCGGAAAGCCCGAGATGCCGAGGTTTTCCGACAGCTCCAGCACCTGCAGCACTGTGTGCTCGGGCGTGATGACCACGGGGTCGTGCACCACGCCGGACTCGTGGCGCTTGACCTTCGCCACCTCAGCCGCCTGCTGCTCGGCCGTCATGTTCTTGTGGATGACGCCAATGCCCCCTTCCTGCGCAATGGCGATGGCCAAGCGCGCTTCGGTCACGGTGTCCATGGCTGCGGACACGAGGGGGAGATTGAGGGTGATGTTGCGCGTGAAGCGCGTGGCGAGAGAGGTGTCCTTCGGCAGGACCTGGGAGTACGCAGGCACCAGCAACACGTCGTCGAAGGTGAGCGCTTTTCCAAGAAGGCGCATGAACTTTGCTCCAAAAAACGGATTGTACCCGCACCGCAAAATGGCCGTGCCAGATACACTGAGGCCCCATGAAAACGCACCGATTTCTCTTGGCTGCCGCGGCCTGCTGCTTCTGCCTGAGCGCCGCGGCCCAATGGCAATGGATCGACAAGGATGGCCGCAAGGTTTTCAGCGACCGCCCACCACCGGCCGACATTCCGGACAAGAACATCCTGCGCCAGCCCAACATGCGCCAGCCTGCCGCCGCGCCAGCCCAGGCAACCGCCAGCCCCACAGCCGCCGCCCCCAAGCCCAGCGGCAAGGACAAGGAACTGGAAAAGAAGAAAGCCCAGGCCGAAGCCGAGGAAGCCGCCAAGGCCAAGACCGAAGAGGAGCGCAAGGCCGAAGTGCGCGCCGACAACTGCGAGCGTGCGCGCCGCGCCAAGACCACCTACGAATCGGGCCGCCGCATCGTCCAGACCAATGCCCAGGGCGAGCAGGTCGTCGTGGACGACGCCACGCGGGCCCAGGAGATCCAGCGCCTGGACGGCATCATCGCGTCCAACTGCGGCACAGGCGGCTGAGACGTTCGGCCTTCAATAGCCCGCCTTGCCACCAGGGCGGCGGCGGGCAAACAGCCCCGCATTGCGCGCGCCCTGGCGCACGAAGCGCTCGCGCCGGGCCACCTTGGGGTCGACCGTGAGCGCGCGGTAGACCTCCACCCGGTCGCCATCGCGCAGCAAGGCGTCGCGCGGCGCCACTTCCCCCCAGAGCCCGCACGGCGCATCCCAAGGCAGTGCCAAGCCGCTCGCGGCCAGTGCATCGGCGATGCGGCTCCCCACAGGCAAGGCCACTTCCACCTCCCGCACCTGTCCCGCCGCCAGGCTGGCGCAGACTACCACCCGCAGGCCCGTTTCAGCCATAGACCTGTTCGGCACGCTTGATGAAGGCATCCACCATCGACGCCGCGATGCGGTCGAACACCGGCCCCACCAGCGCCGCCAGGGCCTTGTTGTCGAAGCCATAGCGTAGCAGCAGCTCGACCCGGCAAGCACGCTGCTGGCCGTCTCCGACCGGGTGAAAGTGCCAGTCCCCTTGCAACTGCGAGAAAGGGCCGCGCACAAGGTTCATCTGCACGCGCCGCCCGGTTTCATGGACATTACGCGTGACGAAAGCCTGGCGCAGCCCGCCCATGGAAATGCCCACCTCGGCTGTCATGCCCTGCCCGTCCTGCTCCATCACCCTGGCATGGTCACACCAGGGGAGGAAGTCGGGGTAATGCTGAACATCCGTCACCAAGGCAAACATTTCCTCGGGGGCATACCAGATCAGGACGGATTTATGGACGATTTTCATGAAGGTATCGGCAGCGCAACCCCATGCACCAGGACGGCACGGCGTGCGAATCTAGAATCGGGGACCAGGTGCCGATTGTAGGAAAGCCTTTTTCCACCATTTGATGGCGCCACGAGACACCCTGTTCCATGGCCAAGAAACCCGATACCTCTTCCCGCATCGCCGACAACAAGAAAGCGGCCTACAACTATTTCTTCGAAGAACGCCACGAGGCTGGCATGGTGCTGCACGGCTGGGAGGTGAAGGCGCTGCGTGAAGGCAAGGTACAGCTCACCGACGGCTACGTGATCATCAAGGAGGGCGAGCTGTTCCTGATTGGCTGCCAGATCAACCCGCTCAAGACCGCCTCCACCCACGTCAGCCCCGACGCCGCGCGCATCAAGAAGCTCCTGCTGCACAAGGAGGAAATCCGCCGCCTCATCGGCAAGGTGGAACAGAAGGGCTACACCCTGGTGCCGCTGAACCTGCACTGGAAGGATGGCCGCGTGAAATGCGAGATCGCCCTGGCCAAGGGCAAGGCCGAGCACGACAAGCGCGACACCATCAAGGACCGCGAGGGCAAGCGCGAGGTGGAGCGCGCCATGAAGAGCCGCCACCGCTGACGGCGCGGCACGGTCACCCCCTGGCGGCAGCCACCAGCACCGGCAGATACACGGCGGCGAACACCTCGGGCAGGCGGCGCGGCCTGCCGCTGTCGAGTTCCACGCACACCAGCTCCCAGCGCCCGCGCAGGATGACGGTATGGTCCGCCACGCGGATCAGCTGGAAACGCCGCTCCATGGTGAGCTTGCCGTCGCTGGCCGTGATCCAGGTTCCCAGGGCCAGTTGCTGGCCCAGCAGCGAGGGCAGCAGGTATTCGTACTCCGCCTTGCGGATGACCATCGCGCGGTTGAGCCGCTGGTAGTCCGCCACCGAGAGCCCCAGCGCCTCGGAGTGCGCCCAGCCGGCCATCTCGCACCAGTTCACGTAGATCGCGTTGTTGGTGTGCCGCAGCCCGTCGATGTCGGTGGCCTCGGGCACCACCGGCACGACGAACGGCCGGGGATAGTCCCACGGCAGATCCACCGCACCGCCGGGCACTGGCATCACGCCAGGCCCGCCAAGGGGTGCGCGTGGGCTGGCCAGGGGCTGTCGAAGAACGACTGCCACATGGCAGGCGTCACGTCCTCGATCCGTGCCGGCTGCCACTTCGGGCTGTGGTCCTTGTCCACCGCCAGCGCGCGTATCCCTTCGAGGGTTTCGCTCTGGCCTGGGCGCAGGTAGAAGCAGTGGCGCACCATGTCGCGCTCCATGCGCAGGTCGGCGGCCAGGCCGATGCCGCGCGCGCGGCGGATCTGCTCCAGTACCACGTGCAGCATCAGCGGCGAGCGCTTGCGCAGGGTCACGGCAGCCGCTCGCGCCCAGACGCTGCTGGAGGCTTCGAGCGCCGCCACGATGTCCGCCACGCTGGCCGCACCAAAATATTGGTCGATTTCGGCTCTAGCACTTGTGTGCTGTGCGTCAGCAGCTATGAACTTGGAAGCAACCAGTTGCTCCACAGCCTTGCCGTCGGCAAAGTGCTGGCTGCCCAATTGCTCCCACAGCGTAGCCTGCTCGCCCGAGGGCATGCAGCCATCGGCCAGGCCGAAAGCCACGGCATCGCCCGCGCCAATCGTCTCACCCGTGAGTGCCAGCCACTCACCCACATGGCCCGGGCAGCGCGAGAGGAAATAGCCGCCACCGACATCAGGGAACAAACCGATGGCCGTCTCCGGCATCGCCATCTTGGTGCGTTCGGTCACGACACGCACACTGCCCCCCTGGGAAATGCCCATGCCGCCACCCATGACGATGCCGTCCATGAAAGCGATGTAAGGCTTGCCGTATTGGTGGATCAAGTGGTTGAGCGCGTATTCCTCGGTGAAGAAGTCCTCGATCTGCGGGTTGCCCTGGCTGCCTGCCTGGTGCAGAAAGCGGATGTCCCCCCCCGCGCAAAATGCGCCGAAAGGCCCCTCCTTGTTGCTGCCACGAATCGCCACGGCCAGCACCCGGGGATCGTTCTGCCAGGCCAGCAGCGTCGCCATCAAATCGCGTACCATGCCCAGCGACAGGGCATTCAATGCCTTGGGCCGGTTCAGGGTAATGCAGCCCACCTGTCCACGCACTTCGGCGATCACATCGCCCGTCGTCTCCATCATTGTTGTTCCTTCCTATCCAAGCCATTCAATTGAAAAACGCCCACCATGCCTGCATGGCATAAATAAAAAAAGCCCCGGTGACGGGGCTTTTTTCGTAATCGGAAAGATTACTTGGCGGCGCGGGTACCGACCACTTCGATTTCCACGCGGCGGTTCTTGGCGCGGCCTTCCTTGGTCTTGTTGTCGGCCACGGGCTGCTTCTTGCCCTTGCCTTCGGTGTACACACGGTTCTTCTCGATGCCCTTGGACACCAGGTAAGCCTTCACAGCTTCGGCGCGGCGCACCGACAGCTTCTGGTTGTAGGCATCGCTACCGATGGAGTCGGTGTGGCCCACGGCAATGATGACTTCCAGGTTGATGTCCTTGACCTTGGAGACCAGATCATCCAGCTTGGCCTTGCCTTCGGGCTTCAGCACAGCCTTGTCGAAGTCGAAGAAAGCGTCAGCGGCGTAGGTCACCTTGGAAGAAGCCACCGGAGCGGGTGCCGGAGCAGGAGCGGGCTTGGCCGTGGGAGCAGGCTGAGCGGCCGGAGCCGGAGCCTCAGCAGCCTTGACCAGCGCGCCGTCGCAGCCTTCGGCTGCCGTGGCGGGCGTCCAGTTGGCATCGCGCCAGCACAGTTCGTTGGTGCCGTTCTTCCAGACCAGCTCGCCAGAGCCGTTCTTCCAGTTGTCGACGGTTTGAGCGCCAGCAGCGGTTGCGATCACGGCGGAGGCAAACAACATCGCCACTTTGTTGAGTTTCTTCATGGTTCTCCTCTTGGGGAAAAAAGCCGCAGCCGCGCTGCGAAATTGAGTAACGTTGGGGGACGTTGTCAGTGACCATCACCAAAAACGCTGAAACGATTGTGCCATACGTAACAGCGGAAAACGTGACCACTCCGGGCGCGCCGCGTAAGACAAAAGCGCATTCGGCGCCATATGTTGCGCAGTCGCCACATGCGCTTCCCTCTAAAATGCCCTTTTACCCGCGTCGATTGCACCGTCTTTCATGACCCAGTTTGCCAAAGAAACCCTGCCCATCAGCCTCGAAGAGGAGATGCGCCGCAGCTATCTCGATTACGCCATGAGCGTGATCGTGGGCCGTGCGCTGCCCGACGCGCGCGATGGCCTCAAGCCCGTGCACCGGCGCGTGCTGTACGCCATGCACGAGCTGAACAACGACTGGAACCGGCCGTACAAGAAGTCGGCGCGTATCGTCGGCGATGTCATCGGCAAGTACCACCCGCACGGCGACATCGCGGTGTACGACACCATCGTGCGCATGGCGCAGGACTTCTCGCTGCGCCACATGCTGGTCGACGGCCAGGGCAACTTCGGCTCGGTCGACGGCGACAACGCCGCCGCCATGCGCTACACGGAAATCCGCCTGTCGAAGATCGCCCACGAGATGCTGGCCGACATCGACAAGGAAACCGTCGATTTCGGCCCCAACTACGACGGCAGCGAGAAGGAACCGCTGGTGCTGCCCACGCGGCTGCCGAACCTGCTGGTGAACGGCTCGGCCGGTATCGCCGTGGGCATGGCGACCAATATTCCGCCGCACAACCTCAACGAAGTGGTTGACGCTTGTTTGCATTTGCTGCGCTACCCGGAAGCGTCGATCGACGAGTTGATGGAAATCATCCCGGCGCCCGATTTCCCCACGGCGGGCATCATCTACGGCATCAACGGCGTGAAGGATGGCTACCGCACCGGGCGCGGCAAGGTGGTGATGCGCGCCAAGGTGCACTTCGAGGACATCGACAAGGGCCAGCGCCAGGCCATCATCGTCGATGAGCTGCCCTACCAGGTGAACAAGAAGACGCTGCAGGAGCGCATGGCCGAGCTGGTGCACGAGAAGAAGCTCGAAGGCATCAGCCACATCCAGGACGAATCCGACAAATCCGGCATGCGCCTGGTGATCGAGCTCAAGCGCGGCGAAGTGCCCGAGGTGGTGCTCAACAACCTGTACAAGCAGACGCAGCTGCAGGACACCTTCGGCATGAACATGGTGGCGCTGGTCGATGGCCAGCCCAAGCTGTGCAATCTCAAGGACCTGATCGAAGTCTTCATCGGCCACCGCCGCGAGGTGGTGACGCGCCGCACCGTGTTCGAGCTGCGCAAGGCGCGCGAGCGCGGCCATGTGCTCGAAGGCCTGGCCGTGGCGCTGGCCAACATCGACGAGTTCATCCGCATCATCCGCGAATCGCCCACGCCGCCCGTGGCCAAGGCCGAGCTGATGACGCGCGCCTGGGACAGCACGCTGGTGCGCGAGATGCTCACCCGCACGCGCGCCGACGGCGGCGTGGTCAACGCCGACGACTACCGCCCCGAGGGCCTGGAGCCCAGCTACGGCATGCAGGGCGACGGCCTGTACCGCCTCTCGGACACCCAGGCGCAGGAAATCCTGCAGATGCGCCTGCAGCGCCTCACGGGCCTGGAGCAGGACAAGATCGTGGCCGAGTACAAGGAGGTCATGGCCCACATCGAGGACCTGCTCGACATCCTGGCCAAGCCCGAGCGCGTCTCCACCATCATTGGCGAAGAACTCACCGCCGTGCGCCAGGAGTTCGGCCAGACCAAGCTGGGCGCGCGCCGCAGCGAAATCGAGCACAGCGCGCAGGACCTCTCCACCGAAGACCTCATCACCCCCACCGACATGGTGGTGACGCTCTCGCACACCGGCTACATCAAAAGCCAGCCCCTGTCCGAATACCGCGCGCAAAAGCGCGGCGGGCGCGGCAAGCAGGCCACGGCGACCAAGGAAGACGACTGGATCGACCAGCTCTTCATCGCCAACACGCACGACTACATCCTGTGCTTCTCCAACCGGGGCCGCCTGTACTGGCTCAAGGTGTGGGAGGTGCCCGCCGGCTCGCGCGGCTCGCGCGGGCGGCCCATCGTCAACATGTTCCCGCTGCAGGACGGCGAGAAGATCAACGTGGTGCTGCCGCTCACCGGCGACATGCGCACCTTCCCCCAAGACCGCTACGTGTTCATGGCGACCAGCATGGGCACCGTGAAAAAGACGGCGCTCGACGAGTTCTCCAACCCGCGCAAGGCCGGCATCATCGCCGTCAACCTCGATGACGGCGACTACCTCATCGGCGCCGCGCTGACCGACGGCCAGCACGACGTGATGCTGTTCTCCGACGGCGGCAAGGCCGTGCGCTTCGACGAGAACGACGTGCGCCCCATGGGCCGCAACGCGCGCGGCGTCAAGGGCATGCAGCTTGAAGACGGCCAGAGCGTGATCGCCATGCTGGTGGCCGAGGACGAGTCGCAAAGCGTGCTCACCGCCACCGAGAACGGCTACGGCAAGCGCACCAGCATCGTCGAGTACACGCGCCACGGCCGCGGCACCAAGGGCATGATCGCCATCCAGCAGAGCGAGCGCAACGGCAAGGTCGTGGCCGCCACGCTGGTGCATGCCGACGACGAGATCATGCTCATCACCGACACCGGCGTGCTGGTGCGCACACGCGTGGCCGAGATCCGCGAACTGGGCCGCGCCACACAGGGCGTGACACTGATCGCGCTCGACGAAGGCGCCAAGCTCAGCGGCCTGCAGCGCATCGTGGAGAACGACGCCAACGAAAGCGACGCTGCCGATGAGGCCGTGCCGCCCGGCGACCCCGCGCCCCAGTCCTGACCGCCCCGCGCGCGCGCCCCCTGGCGGACGCGCGTCGACTATCAAAAGTAGAGCTGCCAGCGCGCACCCAGCAAGGCCTGGAGCCCGATTTGATTCAAAAAACCATGAAACGCCCGTACAACTTTTCCGCCGGCCCTGCGGCCATCCCTGAAGAAGTGCTGCAGCAGGCTGCCGCCGAAATGCTCGACTGGCACGGCAGCGGCATGGGCGTGATGGAGATGAGCCACCGCGGCAAGGAGTTCATCGCCATCTGCGAACAGGCCGAGGCCGACCTGCGCGAGTTGCTGGCCGTGCCGGCCGAATTCAAGATCCTGTTCATGCAGGGCGGCGGCCTGGCCGAGAACGCCATCGTGCCGCTGAACCTGTCGCGCGCGGCCACCGTCGATTTCGTGGTCACCGGCTCCTGGAGCCAGAAGTCGCGCAAGGAAGCGCAGAAGTACGCGGCCGAGGTCCACACCGCCGCGTCCAACGAGGCGGATGGCTTCACCACCCTGCCCGCCCCCGCGTCGTGGCAGCTCAGCCGCGGCGCCAGCTACGTGCACCTGTGCAGCAACGAAACCATCCACGGCGTCGAATTCCACGAACTGCCCGACCTGAAGGCGCTGGGCTGCGATGCCCCGCTGGTCATCGACTTCTCCTCGCACGTGGCCTCGCGCCCCGTTCAATGGGACCGCGTCGGCCTGGCCTTCGGCGGCGCGCAGAAGAACATCGGCCCGGCCGGGCTGACCCTGGTCATCGTGCGCGAAGACCTGCTGGGCCACGCCCTGCCCATCTGCCCGAGCGCGTTCGACTACAAAACCGTGGCCGACAACCAGTCCATGTACAACACCCCGCCCACCTGGGGCATCTACATGGCGGGCCTGACCTTCCAGTGGCTCAAGCGCCAGCGCGAAGGCGCGCTCACTGGCGTGGCCGCCATGCAGGCACGCAACATCGCCAAGGCCCAACTGCTGTACGACTTCATCGACCGTTCGCCGTTCTACGTGAACAAGGTCGCACCCCACTGCCGCTCGCGCATGAACGTCCCGTTCTTCCTGCAGGACGAATCGCGCAACGACGCCTTCCTGCAAGGCGCCAAGGAACGCGGCCTGCTGCAGCTCAAGGGCCACAAGTCCGTGGGCGGCATGCGCGCCAGCCTCTACAACGCCATGCCAATCGCGGGCGTACAGGCCCTGGTGGACTACCTGCAAGACTTTGAACGCCTCCACGCCTGAAGCCCCCGGAATGAACACCCCCCTCGCCTCTCCCGATCTGGCCAGCCTGCGCGTGCAGATCGACAACATCGACCAGCAACTGCTCACCCTGCTCAACCAGCGCGCCCTCGTGGCCGAGCGCGTGGGCGAGGTCAAGAAGCGCGAAGGCACGCCCTTTTTCCGCCCCGATCGCGTGGCCCAGGTGATCGACAAGATCACCCATGCCAACCCCGGGCCGCTCAAGGGCGCGCACGTCGCCGCCATCTGGCGCGAGATCATGTCGGCCTGCCTGGCGCTCGAATCGCCCCAGCGCGTGGCCGTGCTCGGGCCCGAGGGCACGTTCTGCGAACAGGCGGCCATCGAATACTTCGGCGGCGCCGCCGACCTGATGTACTGCAACAGCTTCGACGAAGTGTTCCACGCCACGGCCGCCGGCAGCGCGCAGTACGGCGTGGTGGGCGTCGAGAACTCGAACGAGGGCGTGGTCACGCGCTCGCTCGACATGTTCCTGCACACCCCCTGCCACGTGGTGGGCGAGGTGAGCCTGCTGGTGCGCCACAACCTGCTGCGCAGCACCAAATCGGCCGAAGGCATCGAGGCCGTGCTGGCCCACCCGCAGGCGCTGGCGCAGTGCCAGGGCTGGCTGTCCAAGCACCTGCCGCACGCCGAGCGCCGCCCGGTCTCCAGCAACGCCGAGGGCGCGCGCCTGGCCGCCACCAATCCGGCCTGGGCCGGCATCTCCAGCGAGCGCGCGGCGCAGCAGTACGGCCTGCACGTGGTGGCCCACGCCATCCAGGACGACGCCTACAACCGCACGCGCTTCGCCGTCATCTGCCTGCCGCA
>ERZ778021.3771-NODE-3771-length-10415-cov-4.311390_pt1 | contig 10415 bp, 11 predicted proteins | sample MGYA00375751_ERZ778021 | MGnify/ENA primary metagenome ERZ778021 (study PRJEB29350, sample SAMN05389814) | bioreactor metagenome | isolation source: Thiocyanate stock bioreactor | place: South Africa: University of Cape Town | collected 2013-08-29 ... | reverse complement strand
GGCTGGGCGCGGCGCCGGCCATCGCCGCGTCGGCGCAAGCTCGAGCCCGGCGCACCCCACCGTCGGTCGAACAGCAATTCACCCTCGAAGGCACGAACGGGTTCTCGGTCTCGGTGAAGGTCAGGAATCGGCGACGGCTGACGCTCTCGGCCTCGAAGGGCTCCCTCTTCTCTTCGAGTCAGGCCCGCTACGAACTGCTCGCGCCACAAGCGCCCGGCTCCGATGAGATCGTCGCGCGGCTCGGCAGGCTCGGACGGATCGACGTGCGCTTCGTCCCCAAGTCGGTGAAGGAGGCAAAGTGCCTCCCCGACCACTGCCGCGGGGACAAGACGATCATCGAACAGGGTCGCTTCGTCGGCCGGATCGCGTTCCGTGGCGAGCGCGGCTTCACCCGCGTCCACGCCGCGGGCGCGACCGGTTTGGTCACCAAGATTCCGCCGCGCATCTGTCACACCCCTGCATCACAGGCGAAGAAGGAACGGCGCCAGAAAGCCGCGGCCAAACGGGCCAAGGAAGAACTTGCCGGCGGAGGAGGCACCTTCCAAGAGATCGCGCTCGGTGTCCGCACGGGGCGGAAAGCGGGGTTCATCGCGGTCCGCCTCGCCATTCAGGAGAAGAAGAACACGAAGAAGAGCTTCTCGATGAGCAGCTTCGTCGTCGGAGCGCGGATCCATCGGGGCAAGATCAAGGAGCTCAGCACCGCCACCGATCTTCTTGAGCCCGGGTCGAATTTCAAGGTGACCGATCCCCAGCACCCGACCGCCGGAGCGGTGATCGAACCGCCACCGCCGTTCTCCGGCAGCGCCACGTTCAGCCGTGAATCCGCGCACCAGGTCAGCTGGACCGGGGACCTGCGGGTCGAACTCCCGGCCGTCGGCGATCTCCGCCTGACCGGCCCCGGCACGCACGCCTGGATGTGCGAGCTCCAGGATTGCAAGGCGGGCGAATAGCGATGGGCGTCCGATCGCGGGCGATCGCCGCGACCCTCGTGGCCACCGCGATGTTTGTCGGCCTCGTGCTGCCCGGCGCGGCGGGCGCCAAAGCCCGCACCTACAAGGTCCCTGCCTCCACTCTGCAGTCGGTGGAACTGAAGGGGACCCATGGCTACAAGCTGAACCTCGCGGTCGAAGACCACGGCATCGCCTTCCTCTCCGCGGTCAACTACCGCTCTCATCCGGTGCTGAAGTTCGTCACCTACTCGATCCGCAAGCACCCGCACGCGGAACCCGACACGCTGGCGCTGAAGATCGGCGACCAAGGCTCGTTCGAAGGGACGTTCGTGACCAAGTCGGTGAAGCACGAAGCGGTGAGCGTTCCCTGCCATGGGGATCCGAGCACGGTGGAAGCCGGATTCTTCGTCGGCACGTTCGACTTCGATGGTGCCGGTGGCTTCACCGCCGTGCAGCGGACCAGGGCTGCGGGCACGGTGATCCGCTCGGCGCCGCAGGTCTGTCGCGGGCCGGACAAGGGCAAGCCGGGCGACGACACGAGCATCTACGGAGAAAGCGAAGAAGAAGCACACGAACTGCAGCTGATCGCCGGCAAACCGGACGGCGATCCGAGGTTCCAGGCGTCGCGCTACGAAGAAACGACGGCGGGCGAGGACGTGCCGCCGTCGATGTCCTTCATCGGCGGGGTGAGCCGCACCTCACAGGGGGTCGAGATCAGCTCCGACATCGTCGTCCTGGGTGGCAAGGCGGCGACCTTCCAGGTCTCGAACCCGCTGCGGCCCGCCGCCGAAGTCACGGTCGCCCCGCCCGCCCCGTTTAGCGGCACCGCCACCTTCAAGCTGGGCAACCCGGCAGCCTCGCGCTGGACCGGTGACCTCGCGGTCGAACTACCGGTCTTCGGCAGGGTCGCGCTGACCGGGCCCATGATCGCCGCGGGCGTCTGCGAGGCCCCCGGCAAGTGCACGAAGACGCTGCCACCGGCGATGCGCCCCGATGCCGCGGGCGCCTTCGACGGCAGCTTCTACGCCTCATAGCTCTAGGCGAGCGGCTCCCACTCCCACGACTTCGCCGAGGCGAAGGCGTCCTCCTCGACCTCGACGTGGCTCCGGAACTCCGCCAACTCCTCCTCGTCGATCGCGTAGGCATGCTCGGGGCCGGGGAACGACCCGCCGCGGACCTCGGCGGCGTAGCGCCCGACCGCCGCGACCATCTCCTCGTGCACGTCGGCGTAGCGCTTCACGAATTTCGCCATGTGGCCGGTGGTGATGCCGAGCAGATCGTGGAAGACGAGCACCTGGCCGGAGGTCGCCGCGCCGGCGCCGATCCCGATCGTGATGATGTCGAGGCGCGCCGCGATCGTCGCCGCGATCTCCGCGGGCACCGCCTCGAAGACGACCGCGAAGCAGCCCGCGTCCTGCAGCGCCCGGGCGTCCTCGGACATCTGGATCGCCGCCTTCGCCGACTTGCCCTGGGCTTTGTACCCACCCAGCGCGGTGGCGGTCTGCGGAGTGAGGCCGAGGTGGCCCATCACCGGGATGCCCGCGGCGACGATCGCCTTGGCGCGCTGCACCGAGACGCCGCCCGCCTCCAGCTTCACCGCCTGGCAGCCGGTCTCCTTGATCAGCCGCTGGGCGTTGGTGATCGCCAGCTCGTCGGAAGCCTCGTAGCTGCCCATCGGCATGTCGCCGATCATCAGCGCCGTCTTCAGGCCGCGGCGCACCGCTCGGCCGAGCACGATCATCTCCTCCATCGAGACGAGGTCGGTGCGGTCGTAGCCGAGCACCACGTTGGCGGCCGAGTCGCCGACCAGGACCAGGTCGACGCCCGCCGCCTCGGCGACGGTGGCCGAGGGGAAGTCGTAGGCGGTGACCATCACGATCGGTTCGCCGTTCTCCTTCATCTCTTGGAGACGGGGCAGCGTCATCGCGACGCGGTCAGCCTGCGGGACGGTGTGGGAACGGACTCCAGAGCTCATGCGACCAACACCTCCGGACGGTCGTCGATTGCGATTGGTTGGTTGGCGTCGTCGACGTGGACGACGACCGGGGCGTAGCGCTCCAGGTCGGCCTCGTCGTAGGTGCCGAAAGAGGCGACGATGATCTTGTGGCCGGGCTCGACCAGGTGGGCGGCGGCGCCGTTCACCTGCATCGCGCCGGAGCCGGCTTCTCCCTCGATGGCGTAGGTGACGAAGCGCTCGCCGTTGTCGACGTCCCAGACGTGGACCTGCTCGTTGACCAGCAGGTCGGCGCCCGCCATCAGCTCGGTGTCGATCGTGATCGAGCCGATGTAGTCGACGTCGCAGTCGGTCACCGTGGCGCGGTGGATCTTCGACTTCAGCATCTGCCTTTGCACGCTTGTCCCCCTACTCGTGGTTGTCGAGGCCGGCGAGCGGCTCGATGACGACGTTGTCGATCAGGCGGGCGCCGCCGACCCGGGCGGCGACGGCGATCAGGATCGGGCGGCCGGTGAGCTCCGCGACCGGCTCCAAGGTCTCGGCATCGCGCGCCTCCAGGTACTCGGGCTCGATCGCGGCCGCGGCGAGCTCGATCCGTGCGGCACTGAGGCCCGCCTCGAGCGAGTCGAGGGCGAGCGCCTGCTGCTCGGCGGCGGCGAGGGCGCGGGAGAGGGCGACGGCGCGGAGGCGGTCGTCCGGCTCCAGGTAGACGTTGCGGGAGCTCATCGCGAGGCCGTCCTCCTCGCGCACGGTCGGCATCACCGAGACCCGCAGCGGGAAGTCGAGGTCGCGGACCATGCGCTTGATCACGGCGGCCTGCTGGGCGTCCTTCTGGCCGAAGTAGGCGACGTCGGGGCCGACGATGTTGAAGAGCTTGGCGACGATCGTGGTGACCCCGCGGAAGTGCCCGGGTCCGCGCCGCCCGGGGTCGCCGTCGAGGACGGAGGTGACCTCTCCGCCGACCTCGACCGCGGTGGCGGCGCCGTCCGGGTAGAGCTCGGCGACCTCGGGGGCGAAGACGAGGTCGACGCCCGCCTCGGTGGCGAGGCGCAGGTCGCGCCCCTCGTCGCGCGGGTAGCGGTCGAGGTCCTCGTTCGGCCCGAACTGGGTCGGGTTGACGAAGAGGCTCATGACGACGACGTCGTTCTCGGCCCGGGCGGCGTGCAGCAGCGAGACGTGGCCCTCGTGCAGGAAGCCCATCGTCGGGACGAGGCCGATCGTGCGACCCGCCCGCCGATGCGGGAGCAGGGCAGCGCGCAGCTCGCCGATCGTGCGCACGACGCGCGCGACAGCCATGGTGGTGACGGTTTCGCCGGAAAAAGAGTCCAAGATGATCAGGTCCATGCCTCGAGGGTCACGGCCGTAACGGAATTATAAGCATCTGCGCGCATCTGGTTACGCGCAGATTTGATCCATTCGTATCGACATCTCGCAGGGATTCATTAGCGCGCGCTACTCCGTTCACCTAGCGATAAGGAGATACGCGAATGAGTTCCCATAAGTTGCTTTCGCAGTTCGACCAGAGTGAGGCGCTTGCCGAAACTCATCACGACGCGGTCGAAGCCCTCGACGAGGGCGACAGCCGCCGCTCGTTCCTGAAGAAGGCAGGTCTCAGCGGTGCCGCGGTGATGGGCTCCGGTGCCCTGCTCTCCGCGCTCACCCCGGCCGGTGCTGCCGCCGCGAGCGGCAAGGCCCGCCCACCCGCCAAATTCGGCAAGGGTGACATCGGCATCCTCAACTACGCCCTGACGCTGGAGTACCTGGAGGCCGCCTTCTACAACGAGGCGACGAAGAACAAGGTCGCCAGTGGCTCGCAGGAGTCGGCCTTCCTGAAGCAGGTCACCGCCGACGAGAACGCCCACGTCGCGTTCCTGAAGAAGGCGCTCGGCTCGAAGGCGGTCGGAGCTCCGAAGGTCGACTTCGGCGCCGCCACGAGCAAGGCGAAATGGCTGCCCACCTCGATGGTGCTGGAGAACACCGGGGTCAAGGCCTACGGCGGGCAGGCGCTGAACATCAGCAACCCCGCCTACATCTCCGCCGCCCTCTCGATCTGGGCCGTCGAGGCGCGTCACGCGTCGGTCGCCGGCCTGCTCGTGAAGGCCGCGCCGACGAACATCTCGCCGGAAAAGGGCCCGTTCCAGACGACCGCCACGGCGGCCGAAATCCTCAAGGCCGTGGAAGGCACCGGGTTCCTGGTCTAGCGACCGGCGGAGCCCCAGGCCAAGAAAGGAAGCAGAGATGATCGGCAACATCGGGCCACTGGAGATCGGGATCGTCCTGATCATCGCCCTCGTGGTCTTCGGGCCGAAACGGCTGCCTGACCTCGGTCAGTCGCTCGGCAAGGGGATCCGCGAGTTCAAAGGGTCGGTGACCGGCGAAAGCGAAGAGCCGGCGCGGGAGACACCCCGGGTCGAGGCCCGTCCGGTCACCAGCCACCGGGTCGAAGACACTCCCGCGGCGACCCGCCACTAGACGTCCACCGAAGCCACCCCGAGGAGACCAGCCGTGCGCCGCGTAAAACCCGTCTCATTCGATGATCGGATGAGCCTCGTCGACCACCTCGACGAGTTGCGCGCACGGCTGGTCGTCTGTCTTGCCGTGTTCGGCGTGGCGCTCGCGCTGTGCTTCTGGCAGAACCACCTCCTGCTGGAAATCGCGAGCGCCCCGCTGCCCGCGGCCCACGACCACCTGATCACCTTCGGCGTCACCGAGCCCTTCACGACGACGCTCACGGTGAGCGCCTACGCGGCGATCATCCTGGCGCTGCCGTTCGTGCTCTACGAGCTCTACGCCTTCATCCTCCCCGCCTTCAGCAAGGCCCAGCGGCGGACGATCACGCCGCTGGTCGGGATCCTCTCCGTCGCCCGCCTGGGGATCGTCAGGGTCGAACAGCTGACCAAGAATCGGCGCTACGCGTATCTGGTGTGCGCGGTCGTCGCCGCGGCACTGCCCGGGGTCGATCCGATCTCGATACTGCTCGAGATGGCCCCGCTGGTCGTCCTCTGCGAGATCTCGATCGTGCTCGCCAAGGCATTCGGGACGCCCGCCGAACGGCTCGAGGGCCAGCCTCAGGGGTCCTGAGCGTGTGCCTCTCCCTTGCCCTCATCTACCTGCGGGGAGCGGTAGGCGATCGGGCGGAGCGGCTTCGCCGGGGCGCCGGCGCAGATGTGGCGGGCCGGAAGGTCACGGGTGACGACCGAGTTGGCGCCGATCACGCACCGCTCCCCCACGCTCACCCCACTGGTCACCGCGCAGTTGACCCCGAACCAGGTGTTGGCGCCGATCTCCACCGGGCCCTTGGAGGTGAAGCCCTGCCAGGTGATCGGCATCTCGGGATCGTCGAAGCGGTGCTCGGCGTCGCCGACGAAGCAGCCGTTGGCGAACATCGTGTGATCGCCGATCGTCACCTTGCCCTGGGCGGCGATCATCGTGCCGCGGTTGAGGAAGCAGCCCGCGCCGATCTCGATCTCGGCCTCGGGCGCGAGCGTCAGCCAGCAGCCGGGCTCGAGCAGCGTGCCTTCGCCGATCCGCAGGCGCCCCTCGTCGAGCGCCTCGAGGATCTCTCCCTCGACTGGATAGCGGACGAAGAAGCCACCGCGGGCGGCGTGCCGGTCGATCCGCAGGCGGCGCGAGAGCCGATGGTTGCGCTCGTACCAGCGCCGCTTCGCCCACCAGATCTTCCAGCCGGTCTGCCCCATCCCCGCACCGTACCCGGTGTCGATGGGCCGATAAGCGCTGATATGGAGCGCTTTTCGGCCCGTCAACGTAGACTTGCCGCTGATGAGTGACCTGCGCGGTGGCATCGACCTCGGCGGCACCAAGATCCAGACCGCTGTGATCGACCCGGACGGGAACGTCAAAGGGGAAGCGCGGCGGCCGACGCCGACGAAGGGCACGCCCGCCGACGTCGCCGCGGCGATGTCCGAGGCGCTGGTCGAGGCGGCCCAGGGCGCCGGGGCCGAGAGCGGCGACCTGCAGGGCGTCGGGGTCGGCTCCCCCGGCGACGCCGACGAGAAGACCGGCGTCGTCAGCGACGCCCGCAACCTCCCCGGGTGGGAGGGCAGCTTCCCGCTCGGCGAGACGCTGGAAAAAGAACTTGGGACCAAGGTGCACATCGGCAACGACGTCCAGGTGGCGACCGAAGCCGAGTTCCACCTCGGCGCCGGCAAGGGCTTCGACAGCCTGATCGGCGTCTTCTGGGGCACCGGCGTCGGCGGCGGGCTGATCCTCGGCGGCAAGCCCTGGCTCGGCCGCGGCGCGGCGGGCGAGATCGGCCACATGGTGATCAAGCGCGGCGGCGCCAAATGCCCCTGCGGGCGCCGCGGCTGCATGGAGGCCTACGCCGGGCGCAAAGCGATGGAAGAAGAGGCCAAACGGCGCCACGACGACGGCCACAAGACCGACCTCTTCAAGCTGATGGAGAAGCACGAAAAACCGCGGCTGACCTCGAGCATCTGGGGACGGGCGATCGACAACGGCGACAAGGTCGCGACCGAGTTGATCGAGCGGGCGATCGAGGCCCTCGGCACCGGCACCGCCTCGGCGATCAACCTGCTCGACCCGGAGGCGATCATCATCGGCGGCGGGCTCGGCCTGCGCTTCGGCGAGCACTACATAGACGCCCTGCTCACGGAGATGCGCAAGCACGTCTTCTTCGAGACGATGCCCGAGGTGAAGATGGCCTCTCTCGGGGACCTGGGAGGCGCCGTCGGCGCCTCGCTCCTCGTCTCGCGTTGACGGGCCGCCGCCCTAGGCTCTGCCGCGCGTCTGCCTCTGCTGTTTCGCCACCGCGTCGACCAGGACCGCCAGCAGCAGGACGCCGCCGGTGACCATGTATTTGATCGGCGAGGCGAGGCCGAGCAGGTCCATGCCGTTGGAGATCGAGCCGATCACCAGAGCGCCGAGCAGGGCGGTCCAGACCGAGCCGCGGCCACCGAAGAGGCTGGTGCCCGCGATCACCGGGCCGGCGATCGCCAGCAGCAGCAATTCGTTGCCGCCGGAGTTCTGGTTGACGGCGAAGAGCCGCGAGGCGGCCATGATCCCGCCGATCGCCGCCATCGAGCCGGCGATCGTGAAGACCGCCACCCGCACGCCGTTGACCCGGATGCCCGCCCGCCGCGCCGCCTCATCGTTGCCGCCGACGGCGAAGACGTGGCGGCCGAACGTCGTCTTCTGCACGACGTACTCCATCCCGATCACGAAGCCGAGCAGGATCAGCACCGCCAGCGGTACGCCGCGGCTCTCGTTGAAGACGTAGACGGCGCCGATCGTGATCGCCGCGACGAGCACGAAGCGGACGATCTGCGGCGCCGGGTTCCGGTCGCCCAATCCCGCGGCCACCCGTCGCCTGAAGCCGATCGCCAGGACCAGTCCGTAAGCGACGATGCAGACGATCGCGATGATCCAGCCGGTCGTGTGCGAGTAGAAGATGTTGGCCAGGCCGGTGATCTTCGAGTCGGTGACGTTCAACGACCCGGTCTTGCCGAGCACCTGCAAGAGCGCGCCCTGCCAGGTCAATAACCCGGCCAAGGTGACGACGAACGAGGGCACCGCGAATTTCGAGAAGAGGAAGCCCTGGACACAGCCGATCGCTGCGCCCACGGCGATGGCGGCGGCGATCGCCAAATATGGATTCCACCCGTGCTTCACGTTCAGCACGACCATCACCGCCCCGCCGAGCCCGGACACGGCGCCGACCGAGAGGTCGATCTCGCCGAGCAGCAGGACGTAGACGATGCCTACCGAGATCAGCCCGATCGTGGTGATCTGGAGCATCAGGTTGGTCAGGTTCTCGGCCGAAAGGAAACGGCTTTCCTGGACCTGGAAGATGACCGCGATCAGGACCAGGCCGAGGATCACCCGGACCGAGGAGAGATCGCCCTGGATCACGCGCCGGAGCTGCTGACGCGGGTTGAGGTTGACTTTCTCTTCGGTGTCGTCCGACTGCGGCGCGGTCGGGGTCGGCGTGGCGCTCATGCTTTCTCTCCCTCGGTGCCGCCCCCGGCGGCTTCCGCTTTGTCCTCCGCGACCTCGGCGCGGGCGCCGGCGTTGCTGCCGAGCCCGGTGATCGCGGCGACGATGTGCTCCTCCGTCACTTCGGTGGAGGTGAAGTCGCCCGCCGGACGGCCGAGGCGAAGTACGAAGATCCGATCGCAGACCTCGAAGACGTCGGCCAGGTTGTGGCTGATGACGACGACGCCGAGGCCGCGCTCACGCAGGCGTTTGATCAGTCCCAATACCTGTTTGGTCTGGGGGACGCCCAGTGCGGCGGTGGGCTCGTCGAGCATCACGACTTTCGGCTCGCCGAGCAGCGAGCGGGCCACCGCGACCTGCTGGCGCTGACCGCCGGAGAGCGTCCCCACCTCGCTGCGGAGGCTCGGGATCGTCACCGCGAGGTTCGAGAGGAGGTCCGCGGCGCGATTCTCCATGTCGACCTCGTCGAGCTGGCGGGTCACCGTACCGATGCCGCCGAGCCGTTCCTCGCTGCCGAGGAAGAGATTTGCCACCACGTCGAGGTTGTCGCACAGCGCGAGGTCCTGGTAGACCGTCGCGATCCCCAGGTTCGTCGCGTCCTGAGGTTTGTTGATCGACACCTCTTGGCCCTCGAACAGGATCCTGCCGCTGTCGGGGCCGTTGATTCCGGCAATGGTCTTCACCAGCGTCGACTTGCCGGCGCCGTTGTCGCCGACGAGGCCCACGACCTCGCCGGCGCTGACGGCAAAGTCGACCCGGTCCAACGCGTGGACCGGGCCGAAATGCTTACTGATCCCCTCCAGCTGGAGGAGGGGCGTATCCGGACTCATGCTCAGCCCGAGATCCCTGCTTCTTTGCAAGCCGCCGCGAAGGCGCCTTCACACAGTTCCGCCGGAGTGACGAATTCTTCGGCGATGACCGTTTCGTTGATGTTTTCTTTGGTGACCGGAGTCGAGGTCAGCAGGATCGAAGGAACTTCAGTCTTGCCGTTTTCGATCATTTCGGTCGGTTCTTTGGTTTTCACTTCACCCGATTCGCCAAGCGAGATCGCCATTTCGGCGGCGATTTCCGCCTCCGGGACGATCGGCTTGAAGATGGTCATGAACTGTTCGCCTTTGAGGATGCGCTGCAGCCCCGCGACGGTCGAGTCCTGACCGGTGACCGGCTTTTCTTCCGGATTGATGCCGGCGCCTTTCATTGCCGCGATGGCGCCGCCGCCGGTTTCGTCGTTCGCCGCGTAGATGGCGGCGAATCCGTTCTTACCGAGAGCGGTGATCGCCTGGTCCGCCTCCTTCTGGGCGTTTTCGGCGGTCCAACCGGGCGTGTCGTATTCCTTGGCGATTTCAACGCCTTCTTTTTCGAACACCTTGTTTGAACCCGACTTGAACAGCGCCGCGTTCGGGTCGGCGGGATCACCGTTGATCTTGATGATCGGGCCTTTCGGTTTGCCGATTTCCTTCAGCTTTTTGACCAACGTTTCGGCCTGCTGTTCACCGACCCGTTCGTTGTCGAAGGAGACGTACGCGCCGACTTCGCTG
>ERZ778021.3770-NODE-3770-length-10417-cov-5.213762_pt1 | contig 10417 bp, 8 predicted proteins | sample MGYA00375751_ERZ778021 | MGnify/ENA primary metagenome ERZ778021 (study PRJEB29350, sample SAMN05389814) | bioreactor metagenome | isolation source: Thiocyanate stock bioreactor | place: South Africa: University of Cape Town | collected 2013-08-29 ... | reverse complement strand
GTCACAGCCTGCCCGGACCGCCTATGAGAGGGCCGCGTCCCTTGCCCGTCCCTCGCCCCCCGGCGCCAGCTTCAGGCGCCCCGTCCCTACCTGTCCCGGGCGACCGGCGCTACGCCCGCGAGATGTACTCGCCGGTGCGGGTGTCGACGCGGATCGTCTCGCCCTCCTCGATGAAGAGGGGGACCTGGACGATTGCGCCGGACTCGAGGGTCGCCGGCTTGTTGCCGCCGCCCGAGGCGGTGTCGCCTTTCAGGCCGGGGTCGGTCTGGGTGACTTTCATCTCGACCGCGCTGGGCACCGTGACGTCGCTGGGCTGTTCGTCGACGAAGAGCACCTCGACGTCGGAGTTCGGCAGCACCCACTGCATCGAATCGCCGAGGACCGCGGAGGGGATTTCGATCTGGTCGTAATCGTGGTTGTCCATGAAGACGACCGACTCGCCCTGGTCGTAGAGGTACTGCATCTTTTTCGATTCGGTGCGCACGGAGCGGAACTTCTCCCCGGCGCGGAAGGTTTTGTCGATCACGGCGCCGTCCTCGATACGGCGCAGCTTCGTCCGCACGAAGGCGCCCCCCTTGCCCGGCTTCACGTGCTGGAACTCGATGATCTTCCAGACCTTGCCGTCGATTTCGATGTGGCTGCCGTTGCGAAATTGGTTAGTCGAGACGCTCATGGGCCTGACTTTAGCGACGGTGCGCGGCTCAGTCGTTGCGCTCGCCGGCGGCCGGCGTGAGGGCCTTCGCTGAGCCGCCGCCGAGGACGCGGCGGGTGAGGCTCGGGGCGAGGATCCGCAGGGACGCGGCGATCCCGTACTTGCGCGGCACGTAGCGCTCCGCCTTGCCGCCGGGGCCGACCTCGTGGATCGCCTCGGCGACCTGCTCGGGGGTGCCGAGGATCAGACGGGTCAGCGGTTTGCCGTGCAGTTCGGCCTGCGGGAAGCCCTCGGTCGGGATGAAGCCGGGCAGCACCATGCCGACGTGGACGCCGTGCGGCGCCTCCTCCAAGTGGAGCGCGTCGGTCCAGCCGACCAGGGCGAACTTGCTCGCCGAGTAGGCGCCGGAGTTGGCGCGGCTGACCCGGCCTGCGGTGCTGGCGACGTTCACGATCGCGCTCGGGGCGGAGCGGCGCAGCAGCGGCAGCAGCGCCTCGGTGAGGCGGAGAACCGCGTCGAAGTTCAGCTCCATATGACGGTGGACGTTCGCCCAGCCGGTCTCGCCGAAGGTGCCGCGCCAGGCGGCGCCGGCGTTGTTGACCAGGAGGTCGAGGCGGTCGTGGTGCTGTTCGACGTGGGCCCGGACCAGGTCCGGCGCCTCGGGCCGCGTGAGGTCGGCGGCAAGCCAGGTCGTCGGCACCGGCAGCGAGGCGGCCATCTCGGCCAGCACCTCGCCGCGCCGGGCGACCAGGACGAGCTCGGTGCCGGGATCACGGGCGAGGCGCCGCGCGGTGGCGGCGCCGATCCCGCTCGAGGCGCCGGTGACCAGCGCCACCTTCTTCGTCGCGGGCATGACGCAAATCTACGTCACGATTCGCCGCACCGGTAGAGAGAGCCACTGCTGGTGGCCGTACCGTTGCTCCCACCCGCCGATTCAGCGGTTTCGGATTCGCCCGTAGAGCTGTAGGCAGACGCGGAGACCGCGGTGCACTTTTCGACCACCGTGTCGATCGCCGATTCCGAGCCGGTGCGGGTGTCGCCGCCGGGACCGCCGGACATGCCGCCGAACCCGCTGCCGCCGAGACCGCTGGTGTAGATCCAGGTGATGTCACCGTTCGCGATTCGTTCTTCCAACCATTCGACACTGACCGATGACTCTTTGCCGGAGAAGCCACCGATCCCGGCAACTTCGGCGCCCGATTCGATGATCGACGCGGACGCGCCGGACTGGCTGTCGACGGCGATCGTGCCGCCGCCCTCGGCTTCCGTGTAGGCGAGGATCGAGCTCAGGTCTTCGCCGCCGAACATCCCCCCGGGACCGCCGCCGGCAATGCCGCCCGCACCCGTCGACGGCGGGCCGCCGATGACGGATCCCGAGGAGCCCGATGAGGTTTCGCCGAAGAGCTGCCCGACCGCGCCCCCTCCCGATTCGGTCGATTCGGAACCGCTCAGGCCTGGCATGGCGGACATCGCGCTCCCTTCGGTCCCGAGGCCGGGAAGTTCGCCGGCTTCCCCGCCGCTCATCGACGGCGGGCCGGTCATGCCGCCGGATTCGGAGCCGCCGAAGCTCGGCGGGCCGCCGTTGCCGGGACCGCCGAAGCCGCCCCCTCCCCCGCCGGGGCCACCCATCGTCGAGGCCGATTCCGGGCCGCCGGCAGGGAAGGTGCCGCTGGTCGGGTGGCCGAGGGTCTCGACCGACCAGATCGCCGGGCCGACCAGGAGGATCGCGATGCCGCAGAGGAGTGCCGCCAAGCGGACGTGCGCCGCCTTCATCCGACCGCGCAGACGCGCCGCGAGGGCGCCGGCGAACAGCAGCGCCGCGACTGCCGCGACCGAGACGATCACCAGCGGGGCGACAAGCCAGTCGAGGTCCGGGGCGCTGTGGTCGACGACGACGAGCTCGACTATGGCCCCGAGGCCGATCGCGACCGCGCCGACGATCCGCGCGAGCGCCGGGCTCGAATCGCCGAGGCCGTCGCTATTCGCGTCCCCAGCGGCCGTCGTGGCACTGTGGCCGAGTTCGCCTCCGTGCGCCGCCTTCGAGCCGCCGCCACTCACGGCGCCGGCCGCCGGCCCACCCCGCTCGACCGCCAGGACCTGTCCCACGGTCGCCCCGACCAGGGCAGCGGCGAAGGGCGCCAGCAGCGAGGTGTAGTACGGGTGGAAGATGCCGCCGGCGAAGCTGAAGGCCACCGCGGTGACCGCGAAGGCGCCGCCGACGGCGAGGATCCAGCCGGTGCGCGGATCGGTCCGCCGCAGGCGGCTCAGGGCGGCGATCCCGAGACCGCCCGCGAGGGCCGCGCCGAGCAACCAGCCCGCCTGCCCGCCGAGCGCTTCGTTCAGCAGGCGGAACACCCCGGTCGGGCCGCCGAAGGTCCCTCCCGCTCCCAGGTTCCCGGGCCCGCCGGTCTGGCCTTCGAGGCGGCCGAAGCCGTTGTATTCCCAGATCAGCGACCAGATGCTGTTGTCGCTGGTGCCGGAGATCCAGGGCCTGCTCGAGGCCGGGGTGAGCCAGACGAGGACCGGCCAGGCGAGCGCCACCGCGAGCATCGCCGCCCCTGCCCAGGCGAGCTGCCGGATCGCCACCCAGCGGCCACGCGGCGCCACCCAGAGCCAGGCGAGCGCCATCCCCGGAAGGACCATCAGCGCCGCGCCCATCTTCGCCTCGAAGCCGAGCCCCACGCAGACGCCGGCGAGCACGAGCCACTTGGTAGCCCCGTGCTCCAGCGCCCGGACGAAGCACCAGAGCGCGCCGACGCTGCAGAGGACGAGCAGCGCGTCCGGGTTGTTGTGGCGGGAGACGGCGACGATGACCGGGGTCAGCGCCAGCGCCAGCCCGGCGACGGTCCCGGCGATCCGCCCCCAGCGCCGCCGCGTCAGGTCGTAGAGCAGCCCGACCGAGGCGACGCCCATCAGCGCCTGCGGCACCAGGATCGCCGGCGAGTTGAAGCCGAAGAGTTTGACCGAGAGCGCCTCCACCCAGAGCGCCAGCGGCGGCTTGTCCACGGTCATCAGCCCCTTCGCGTCGAAGGAGCCGTAGAGGAAGTCGTGCCAGCTGCCCGCCATCGAGCGGACCGCGGCGCTGTAGTAGTCGTTCGCCCAGCCGTTCCTGCTCAGCGCCCAGAGGTAGAGCAGCGCGGCGAGGCCGAGCAGGACAGCCAGCTCCGGCCGGGGCAGCGGCAGCGCCCGCAGGCGCTCCGGCATCCGGTCGCGCAACCGGGTCGAGTTCCAGGGCTTGCGATGGGGGTGGGTTGCTGACTCCATGCAACCCAAGGTGGCGGTCGACCCTAGGAGGATCCTGGGACGCCGCTGGGACTCCGCAGCGGCAACTGGACCGTGAACAGCGCTCCGCCGCCGGCGGGGTTCTCGGCATCGACCCGCCCGCCGTGGGCGCTCACCAGGGCGGCGACGATCGCCAGGCCGAGGCCGGCCCCGCCGTCGTCGCGCCCGCGCGAGTCGGAGTCACGCCAGAAGCGCTCGAAGACCGCGTTCGGGTCCCCGGGCGGCAGCCCCGGGCCGTGGTCGCGCACGCCGACCGTCGCCCAGGCCTCGGTCGTCTCCAGCGAGAGCTCGATCGGCGTCCCCTCGGGGGTGTGGACGATCGCGTTGCGCAGCAGGTTGGCGAAGACGCGGCGCAGGGCGTCGCCGTCGGCCTCGATCGCCACCGGCCCGGTCGGGCTCAGCGTGATGGCGCGCCCCGGCGCCGCCGCCCGGGCGTCGTCGCGGGCGTCCTCGAGCAGCTCGCGGAGGTCCAGCGGTTCGCGCTCCGGCTCGCGCACCTCGTCCACCCGCGCCAGCGTCAGCAGGTCGTCGACCAGCCCGCCCATGCGCGTCGACTCGGCCTCGATCCGGGACATGGCCCGCTCCACCTCGACGGGCTCGCGCGCCGCCCCGATCCGGTAGAGCTCCGAGTAGCCGCGGATCGAGGCCAGCGGCGTGCGCAGCTCGTGCGAGGCGTCGGCGAGGAAGCGCCGCAATCGCCTCTCCCCCGCCGCCCGCTCGGCGAAGGCCTTCTCGATCTGCACCAGCATCGCGTTCAGGGACCGTCCCAGGCGACCGACCTCGGTGCGTTCGTTGTCGGGCTCGACCCGGCGGCTGAGGTCCCCGGCGGCGATCTGCCCCGCCACCTCGCCCATCCGTCGCAGTGGCCGCAGCCCGACCCCGACCAGCCACCAGGCGAGCAGGCCGAGCGCGATCAGGATCACCGCGCTGACGACGATCTCGATCAGGGTCAGCTGGTGGAGCGTGGCGTTGGTGTCGCCGAGCGGGACCGCGACGATCGAGATCCCTTCGCCGACCCGCACCGCGGCGGCGCGAAATTCTTCCGACCCGCCTCCCTGCTCGCCGACCGTGATCGGCTTGATCGCCATCGGCGAGGTCGGTTCGAGGTCGGTCGGGATCGCCGGCGTCGGCACTTCTTCGCCGAAGAAGGTCGAGCCCGTGGTCCCCACCACTTCGCCTTCGGCGTCGCGCAGTTCCCCGAACGCCGACCCGGGCAGGTCGCCGCTCGGCGGGCCACCGGTAGGCCCGCCCGCTTCGCCGCCGCCCTGGATCGCCACGCCTTCGCTCGGCATCGGCCCGAAGGTCTGGTTCGTTTCGTCCCCCGCTTCGTGCAGCAGGCGGGTGGTGACCGGCGCGACCGCCGTTTCCAGCTGCTGGTCGACGCGGTCGAAGAGGTAGTTGTGGAGCGCCCGGTAGGAGGCGAAGTCGGCCACCGCGAGGCCGACCACCGAGAGGGCGACCAGCAGGACGACGAGCCGCGTCCGCAGCGACCAGTCAGGCAGGCGGAAGGCGGAGCGCATAGCCGACTCCACGCACCGTGTAGATCAGGCGCGGGCCCCGCGCCTCGAGCTTCTTGCGCAGGTAGCTGACGTAGGTCTCCAGGACCCGGGCGTCGCCGCCGAAGTCGTAGTCCCAGACGTGGTCGAGGATCTGCGCGCGGGTGAGCACGCGCCGCGGATGCGACATCAGGTAGCGGAGCAGCCGGTACTCCGTGTCGGTGAGCTCGAGCGCGGTCCCGGCGCGAAAGACCTCGCGGGTGTCGTCGTCGAGCTCGAGGTCGCCGAAGCGCAGCACCGACTCGCCGCCGCCTGAGTTGCCGAAACGCCGCAGCACCGAGCCGACGCGGGCGAGCAGCTCCTCGACCGAGAACGGCTTGGTGACGTAATCATCGCCGCCGATGGTCAGGCCACGCACTTTGTCCTCGGTGGTGTCGCGGGCGGTGAGGAAGAGGATCGGGGTGTCGTCGGCGCGCTCGCGCATCCGCTTCGCCACCTCGAAGCCGTCGAGGTCGGGCAGCATCACGTCGAGCAGGACGAGGTCGGGGCGGAACTCGGTCACCGCCTGCAGGGCGGCCTGCCCGTCGGCCGCGGTCTCCACCTCGTAGTTGTTGAAGCGCAGGGCGATCGAGAGCACGTCGGCGATGTTCTCCTCGTCGTCGACGACGAGGACCCTGCCGGCGGAGTTGGTCGGGGCGGCGTTCATGCGATCCATGTTCTCGGAACTTGCTGTGCGTTTCCTGAGAGACACCCTCCCAGGAAACCGTGAGCCTGCACCCACGCTGCGCTGACGGACGGGGCGCACTCTCGGCGCATGAGGCCCACGGTCGAGATCGCAATCCCCGTCCACAACGAGGAGGTCGCGCTGGAGGGCAGCGTCCGCCGCCTCCACGACTTCTGCCGCGCGCAGCTCCCCTACTCGTTCCGCATCGTGATCGCCGACAACGCAAGCGAGGACGGGACCGCGGCGATCGGCGCCCGGCTCGCCGACGAACTGGAGCCGGTCGCCTACCTGCGGCTCTCCGAGAAGGGCCGCGGGCGGGCGCTCCGCCGGGTCTGGTCGCGCAGCGACGCCGAGGTCGTGGCCTACATGGACGTCGACCTCTCGACCGGGCTCGAGGCCCTTCTGCCGCTGGTCGCGCCGCTGATCTCCGGCCACTCCGACCTGGCGATCGGCACCCGGCTGGCGCGCGGCTCGCGCGTCATTCGCGGACCGAAGCGCGAGGTGATCTCGCGGATCTACAACCGCATCCTCCACCTCACCCTGCGCAGCCGCTTCTCCGACGCCCAGTGCGGCTTCAAGGCCGGTCGCGCGGCGGTGGTGAAGGCGCTCCTGCCGCGGGTAGAGGACCAGGCCTGGTTCTTCGACACCGAGCTGCTGGTGCTCGCCGAGCGCTCCGGCCTGCGCATCCACGAGGTGCCGGTCGACTGGGTCGACGACCCCGACTCGCGCGTCGACATCGTCCACACCGCGATCGAGGACCTGCGCGGGGTCGCCCGGCTGGGCGGCGAACTGAGCCGCTTCGCCCTCGTCGGCATCGCCAGCACGGTGCTCTACCTGCTGCTCTTCGTCGGGCTGCGGGCGGCCACGCCGCCGCTCGCCGCGAACGCCGTCGCGCTCGCGCTCAGCGCCGTCTTCAACACTGCCGCCAACCGCCGCTTCACCTTCGGCCGCCGCGGTCGCGACGGGCTCGTCACCCACCACTTCCAGGGGCTGATCGTCTTCGGCCTCTGCCTCGGCCTGACGACGCTGGCGCTGGCCGGGCTCGGCGCGCTCGCCCCGGACGCCTCGCGGGCCGTCGAGGTCGCCGTCCTCGTCGCCGCCAACGCGGCCGCCACCCTGCTCCGCTACTGGCTCCTGCGCCTCTGGGTCTTCGGCCCGCGCGGCACCGCCCCTGGGCAGCCGGGACGCGAGTTGCAAGGATTGGCCGCGTGTCCGACGCCTCGTCCCCGGCCTCAGGCGACCGCCAGCGCCGCCGCCACGCGCCGCATGCCCCGCACCTGAGCGCGATCCGCCGCGAGGGCGAGCGGGTCACCCCGCTGGAGCTCTTCTTCGACCTCGTCTTCGTCCTCGCGATCACCGAGTGCACGACGCTGATGGCCCACCACCCGACCTGGTCGGGGCTGGGGCAGGGCCTCCTCGTGCTCGGCGTGCTCTGGTGGGCATGGGCCTCCTACGCCTGGCTGACCAGCGTGATCGACCCCGAGGCCGGCGCCGTCCGCCTCGTCTTCTTCGCCGCGATCGCCTCGATGCTGATCGCGGCGATCGCCGTGCCGGAGGCCTTCGGGGACCTGGCGCTGGTCTTCGCCCTCGCGATCGGCTTCTTCCGGGTCGCCCACATCGCCCTCTTCTGGATCGCCGGCGAAGACGCACCCGACCTGCGCCGCTCGACCGTCGCGCTCGGCATCTCCACCGCGGTCGCGGTCTCGCTCCTCGCCGCCGCCTCGGCCTTCGACGGCGTTCCGCAGGCGGCGCTCTGGGTGCTGGCGCTGGTACTCGACTTCGGCGGCCCGTACTTCTTCGGCGAGGAGGGCTGGGAGCTCGTCCCCGGCCACTTCGCCGAGCGCCACGGGCTGATCATCATCATCGCCCTCGGCGAGTCGATCGTCGAGATCGGGACCGGCGCCGCCGGGCACCTGGACTTCGGCATCGGCGTCGCTGCAGTACTCGGGGTCGCCGTCGCGGCGGCGATGTGGTGGGTGTACTTCGACGTCGTCGCGCTGGTCTCGGCGCGACGCCTCGCCGAGGCCGAGCGCGGCCGGGCCCAGAACGCGCTCGCCCGCGACTCCTACACCTACATCCACCTGTTTCTGGTCGCCGGGATCGTCCTCACCGCCTTCGGCCTCGAGGAGGTCCTGGCCCACACCGACGAGCACCTCCACTGGGAGACCGCCTTCGGGCTGTGCGGCGGGATCGCGCTCTACCTGCTCGGCCTGGTCGCCTTTCGCTACCGCCAGAAAGGCGACTGGAACCATTACAAACCGATCTGCGCGGCGGCGATCCTGGTCCTGATCCCGGTCGCGACGACGATCCCGGCGCTGGCGACGCTGGCGATCGCGACCGCCCTGCTCGCCGTGCTGGTCGCGGCCGAGCACGCGAACTACGACGAGCGCCGCGACGAGCTCCGTTCCCGCAACACGATGACCGAGGCGGAGGCCGAGCTGATCGCAAAAGAGGAGGCGTGAGCGTGACTGTCCGCCTTCACGCCTGGAGCGACGCTCAGGGTACTTTCGTGTTTAACGCGGACGAACGATCGACTTCGACATACTGGCGGATCTATGACCACTTCTAACGAGGTTCCCAAGTTTCTCGACGAACTGCTGCGGGCCGGCGCACCGTCCGGCTACGAGGGACCCGCGGCCGAGGTCTGGCGCAAGGCCGCGTCCGATTTCGCCGAGCTCTCCTACGACGGCATCGGCTCGACGATCGCCCGCGTCGGCGAGGCCGAGCCGCTGGTCGCGATCGTCGGCCACATCGACGAGATCGGGCTGATCATCACCCACATCGACGAGAAGGGATTCCTCTGGTTCGAGCCGATCGGCGGCTGGGACCCGCAGATCCTGGTCGGCCAGCGGGTCGAGGTGACCGGGCGCGACGGGCTCGTCCCCGGCGTCGCCGGGCGCAAGCCGATCCACCTGCTGGAGCCCGACCAGCGCAAAAAGGTCGTCGAACTGAAATCGATGCACATCGACATCGGCGCCGCCGACCGCGAGGAAGCGGAGACCATGGTCCGGGTCGGCGACCCGGTGGTGATCCGCACCGAACCGCTGCAGGTGGCGGGCTCGCGCCTCGTCTCCAAGTCGATGGACAACCGCCTCGGCGCCTTCGTCGCGCTCGAATCGACCCGGCGCTGCGCCGCGGGCAAGGGCCCGGGCGGCTCGATGGCGGGGGTCGCCGCGGTGCAGGAGGAGATCGGCCTGTTCGGCGCCCGTACCTCGGCGTTCGAGTTGCGCCCCGACATCGCCGTCGCCGTCGACGTCACCCACGCGACCGACGCGCCCGGGGTCGACGAGAAGGAGGTCGGCGTCCACCCGCTCGGCTCCGGCCCGGTGCTGGGCCGTGGCTCCACCCTCTCGCCGAAGGTCTTCGAGCTGCTGGCCGAGACCGCCGAGGCGGAGGGCATCGAGTACTCGGTCAGCGCCAGTGGCCGCAGCACCGGCACCGACGCCGACGCGATCCAGATCGCCCGCTCGGGCATCCCGACCGGCCTCGTCTCGATCCCGCTCCGCTACATGCACTCGCCGGTCGAGATGGTCGACCTGCAGGACGTCGAGGCGGCGATCGAACTCCTCGCCGCCTTCGGCTCCCGCATCAAAGCCGGCGTCGACCTCAGTCGCTAGCGCCACCATCGCTCAGCTGTTCCTTAACCCTCATATGCGGGGATAAGGAACAGCTGACGGAGGTCAGTCGACGACGGTCAGGTCCTTGGGCAGCGAGGAGAGGTTACGCAGCCCTGACTCTTGGACGACGACCAGGTCCTCGATCCGCACGCCGAGGTCGCCGGCCAGGTAGATCCCCGGCTCGACCGTGACGACTTCGTTCGCCGCCAGCACGTCATCGGAGCGCAGCGAGAGGCGCGGGCCCTCGTGGATGTCGAGGCCGACGCCGTGGCCGAGCCCGTGGCCGAAGTGCTCGCCGTGGCCCGCCTCCTCGATCACCTTGCGAGCCGCCTTGTCGACGTCTTCGCCGGTCTCACCCGGGCGGATCGCCTCCAGTGCCGCCTGCTGGGCGGCGAGTACGGTCTCGTACACGCGCCGCCCTTCCTCGCCGGGGTCGCCGGTGGCGTAGGTGCGGGTGCCGTCGGAGCAGTAGCCGTCGAGCTTCGCGCCCATGTCGAAGACGATCAGTTCGCCCTCCCCGATCACCCGCTCGCCGGGCTCGGCGTGCGGCTGGGCGCCGTTCGGGCCGGCGGCGACGATCGTGTCGAAGGAGAGCGTGCCGCCGAAGCCGCGGACCTTGTCCTCGAAGTAGTCGGCGACGGCGCGC
>ERZ778021.3769-NODE-3769-length-10420-cov-4.853160_pt1 | contig 10420 bp, 11 predicted proteins | sample MGYA00375751_ERZ778021 | MGnify/ENA primary metagenome ERZ778021 (study PRJEB29350, sample SAMN05389814) | bioreactor metagenome | isolation source: Thiocyanate stock bioreactor | place: South Africa: University of Cape Town | collected 2013-08-29 ... | reverse complement strand
ACTGCAAGAAGGTGGCGATAACGGTCGTGAAGCCGCCTGTCGGCGGGGTCATCGGCAAGCCGCCCGCCAAGCTGAAGGTGAGCCCGTAAGCGGAGACCGGGCGACGCCTCGGCGCCGCCCGTCTGCCCCCTCGCACTCCCCAGCGCGTATTCCTGTCCGCGGTCGGACCTAGTGGGTGCGCAGCCACTCGCGGGCGGCACGCTGCGCCTCGGCGACGGCCGATGCGCTCATCTCGCGGGTGAGCTCCTGCCGGTACTGCGCGGCCTCGGCATTGCCCTTCACCGCGGCGATGTTCAGCCACTTGTGGGCGGACACGAGGTCCAGCTCCACGTCGTGGCCGGTCGCGTAGAGGATGCCGAGTTCGAAGAAGCCCTGCGCCGGAGCGACCGAGCCCGCCAGCGGCGCCATCTCGGCGCCAGTCATCTCGAAACGTGCCATGACGAAATCCCCGTCTGATCTCTTTTCCCTTGAGGCGGGGCGGTCTTTTTCTGCCCGCCGCCCTCGGCCTCACCACACGAGCGAGTTTGGCGGGCGGCGCTGAAGAGGTCCCTAAAAGTCTCGCTTAATTTTGCTCAAACCCCAAGGAAACCGGGCATTTACCGTCAAGGACTCGGCAAGGCCGGGCCTCGCTCGGGCCCGGCATTGGTTAACGGGGCAAGGATTCCGAACAAGACTCTGCTAACCACGTCACCGTCTCGCCGCGGTCGTTGCGTTATTCTCACGGCCGGGGCTGAACCGATCGGAGCCTATCCATGGTCCGCATTCTCCGGGCTGCCATATTCCTCGCCATCGCCGCCGCGCTCTCGGGCTGCTTCAAGAGCGACAAGAGCCTCATCGGCGACGCCGAGGCGACGGCGCCCTTCGCCAGGATCGTCTATTCGGATGCAAGCCGCGGCGAGAAGCAGGCACTGACTCGCGTGGGGAATCACTACGTCATCAAGGCGGACAATTGCTAGGTTCATGGCCGCCGGCAAGAACCTCTACGTCGCCGAGGCCGGCGGGCCCGACCGCGACGGCAAGACCATGTTCCTCTACGCGCTCCTCAAGATCGACCCGGCCAAGAAGACCGCCACCGCCTACAAGGCGATCGCGGGCAAGCTCGACACGCACCTGCCGGGCGGCCTCCGCGACTGCAACGAGGGTTCCGACCAGACCGTCTGTGTCGACAGCCTCAAGGCCTATGCCGGATATGCCACGGCCGCGATGACCCTCGGTGCAAAGCCCGACAACGTGTGGCAATACGAGACCGAGTAGCCGCAGCGGACTTGCCATGGCCAAGCGCCCGAAGATCGACAATGCCTTCCTCGGGCCGCTGAAGGGCGGCGCGCTCGACCCGACCTATGCCGGCGCACTCTCCTTCATGCGCCGGCGCTACAGCCGCGACCTCGCCGGCGTCGATGCAGTGGTCTGGGGCATCCCGTTCGACTCCTCCGTCTCCAACCGTCCGGGCGCGCGCTTCGGGCCCTCCGCCATCCGGCGGGCCGCGGCGATCTTCGACGGCGACCCGCAATATCCCTTCGGCTTCGATCCCTTCGCCGATCTCGCCGTCGTCGACTATGGCGACTGCAGCTACGACTATTCGCGGCCGATGGCCTTCGCCGCCGCGGCGGAGGAGCAGGCATCCGCCATCCTTTCATCGGGGGCGCATCTCTTCACCCTCGGCGGCGATCATTTCTGCACCTATCCGCTCCTCAAGGCCCATGCCGCGCGCCACGGGCCGCTCGGCCTGGTCCAGTTCGACGCGCACCAGGACACCTGGCCCGACAAGCCGGATTCGATCAGCCATGGCTCCTTCGTCCTCCGCGCGGTGCGCGAGGGACTGATCGACCCGAAGCGCTCCATCCAGGTCGGCATCCGCACCGTAGCGCCGGAGGATTGCGGCATCGAGATCATCCGCGCCGACGCGTTCGACGGTCTTGGCGCCAAGGGCGTGATCGCGGCGATCAGGAAGCGCGTCGGCCGCAAGCCCGCCTATTTCACCTTCGACATAGACTGCCTCGACCCGGCCTTCGCGCCCGGCACCGGCACGCCGGTCGCGGGCGGGCCGTCGAGCGCGAAGATCCTGTCGGTGCTGCGCAAGCTCGGCGCGCTCGACATGGTCGGCGCCGACGTGGTCGAGGTGTCGCCGCCCTACGACCACGCCGACATCACCGCGATCGCCGGCGCCACCGTCGCCATGCACTATCTGGGCCTGCTCGCCGAGCGGAAGCTGCGACGACGATAGGTCTTCATGAGCTTCACGCACCGATTCAGGTGCTTGCGAAACAGAGTCCGATCGACGACATAAGGGCCTGAAAAGTCAGGCCATCCGAGGCAGACATGAAACCCAAGATCTTCATCGACGGCGAGCACGGCACGACCGGCCTGCAGATCCGGCAGCGGCTCGCCGGCCGGAACGACCTCGACATCATCTCCATTCCCCAGGGACGGAGAAAGGACCCGGCGGCCCGCGCGGACTTCCTCAATGCCGCCGACATCGCCATCCTGTGCCTGCCGGACGACGCGGCGAAGGAGAGCGTGTCGCTGATCGCTAACGACAGGACGCGCGTCATCGACGCCTCGACGGCGCACCGGGTGGCCGAGGGCTGGACCTACGGCTTTCCCGAGATGGACGAGGCGCAGGGCAAGGCCGTCGCGTCCGCCAGGCGGGTCGCCAATCCCGGCTGCTGGCCGCAGGGGCCGATCGCGACGCTGCGGCCGCTGATCGCGGCCGGCCTGCTGCCGGCCGATTATCCGGTCAGCGTCAACGGCATCTCCGGCTACACCGGCGGCGGCCGCTCGATGGTCGAGGACTACGAGGCCAAGGGCGAGGCCGCGCCGGAGTTCCTGCCCTACGGGCTGTCGCTCAAGCACAAGCACGTGCCGGAGCTGAAGAAATATTCGGGCCTCAGCGGCGACCCGCTGATGCAGCCGGCGGTCGGCAATTTCGCGCAGGGCATGATCACCGTCGTGCCGCTGCAGCTCGGCCACCTGCCGAAGGTGCCCAAGGGCACGGAGCTGCACGCCGCGATCGCCGACCATTATGCCGGCGGCAAGGGGTTCGTGAAGGTGGCGCCGCTCGGACCGGTCGAGCGCTCGGCCGAGATCGAGCCGGAACACCACAACGGCACCAACTGGATGACGCTGCACGTCTTCGCCAACGACGACCGCGCGCAGGCGCTGCTGCTCGCCGTCTACGACAATCTCGGCAAGGGCGCGTCGGGCGCGGCGGTGCAGAACATGGACCTGATGCTGGGACGTGCCTGAGCCTGCCCTGCCCGCCGCATGGGACGTCGCCGCGCTCGGGAAAATCGCGGACGGCATCGGCGGGCGGGTCTTTCGCGCCACCCTTCGCGGCGGCGGCACGGCGATCGTCAAGCAGCTCAGCGCGCTGGCGCTGCGCGACCGGGCGGACGGCGAGGCCTTCCTCAAATGGCGCGACGGCCGCGGCGCCGTGCGGCTGCTCGACCGGCGGGGCGACCTGCTGCTGCTTGAGGATGCCGGCGACCATACCCTGCTCGATGTGTTCCGGCGTGACGGCGACGAAGCCGCGACGGCAATCGCCGCGGAGCTGATCCGCAGCCTGCACGCGACGGGGCCGCGGCCCTATCCGTCCGGGATGGAAACGCTCGCGGCCTATTTCTCCAGCCTCCTCGCCCGCGCGGCGATGGACGATGACGGGCAATACCGGGCCGCCGCTGCGCTCGCCGAGCGCCTGCTCGCCGGCCAGCGCGGCATCCGCCCGCTGCATGGCGACTTCCACCACGAGAACGCGCTGCATGCGCCGCGCGGCTGGCTCGCCATCGACCCGAAGGGCGTGCTGGGCGATCCGGCCTTCGACGTCGCCAACCTGTTCTACAATCCGCTGGAGAGCGAGTTGCGCTACGACCCGGCCCGCGCGGCGCGGCTGGCGTCTGTCCTCGCGCCGGCCGTCGAGCGCGAGCCCGCCGAGCTGCTCGACTGGGCGTTCGCCTTCACGGCGCTGTCGGCGTCCTGGCATGCCGAGGACGGCAACATGGGCGAGGCGGCGAAGTCGCTGCGGGTCGGGCGCGCCGTGGCGGCGGCCCGCGAGATCGTCGCCTGATCCGGGATCAGGCCGCCGCCGGCAGCGGATAGGCGCCCTTGGTGCCGCGCCAGTGGGCGGCGGCGAAGCCGAGCACGATCATGGCGAAGCCGTGATGGGTGAGCGCGAGGTCGAGCGGCACGACCAGTAGCAGCGTGGTGATGCCGAGCACGGCCTGCGCCGTCACCAGCCCGAACAGGATCCAGGCGCGGCGCGCATGCGGCGAGCCGGGCGCGGCGCGCGACAGCGCGATCGCGTGCCACAGCGTGGCGGCGAAGACGAAATAGGCGCCGAGCCGGTGCAGGAACTGCACGGTCTTCGGGTTCTCGAAGAAGTTGCGCCAGGCCGGCTCGATGGTGAGCAGGTCGCCGGGCCACAGGCTGCCGTCCATCAGCGGCCAGGTGTTGTAGGTCAGCCCCGCATGCAGGCCGGCGACCAGCGCGCCGAGATAGAGCTGGACGAGCACGAATACGACCAGCCAGCCGGCGAAGCGCTGCGTGCCGCGCGAAGCGGGTCCCGCCGGCTGCGGCGCCAGCCCGCGCGCCACGGCGACCGTCGCCACGAAGATGAGCGAGGCCATGATCAGGTGCGTCGCCAGCCGGTACTGGCTGACGCTGACGCGCTCGGACAGGCCCGACGCCACCATCCACCAGCCGATCGCGCCCTGCAGGCCGCCGAGCGCCAGCAGGCCGAGCATGCGCGGCTTGAGCATCGGCTCCAGCCGGCCCGACAGCCAGAAGAACAGCAGCGGCAGCGCCACCACGAAGCCGACGCCGCGGGCGAGCAGCCGGTGCGTCCATTCCCACCAGAAGATGGTCTTGAACTCGGAAAGGCTCATGCCCTTGTTGAGCTGCTCGTATTGCGGGATCTGCTGATACTTGGCGAACTCTTCCTGCCACTCGGCGTCCGACAGCGGCGGGACGACGCCGTGGATCGGCTTCCATTCGGTGATGGAGAGGCCGGAGCCGGTGAGCCGCGTGGCGCCGCCGACGAGGAAGATGGCCAGCAGCATCGCGATCACGACGTAGAGCCAGCCGCGCAGCAGGGCGCGGTTGCGCCAGATGCGCGCCTCGGCGGTGTCGATCCGTCCTGTCCCAGCCGATGCGACGGCCATGCCTGCCCTGCCCTTTCGCGGATGGCGATAGGTGGACCAAAGGCAGCGGCCGCGCAACCCGGCGCCGCGCGACACGCCGTCGCTCCTCTTCCTGCGCATGTCGTTATCCCGAAACCGGTCCCCACTTTCGGGCGACATGCGCGGGCCGCAAGGTTGCGCCGCGCCGCGCACGGGTCTACAGCCCGGGCGAGGGAAAACGGAGCGCGACATGCCCGTGCGGCTGCGGAAACTGATCGGGACGATCCTATTGGTGGCGCTGGTCGTGCTCTACGCGTTCGTCGCCTCGGCCGTGGCGGTCGCGCGGCTCGGCGACGCCGGCGGGCTGGCGCATTTCCTGTTCTTCCTGCTGTCGGGCCTGCTGTGGGTGCTGCCCGGCATGGCGATCGTGAGCTGGATGCAGAAGCCCGGCCGCAGCGAGAGCTGACGCCTATCCGCTGCCGGCGGCGCGCGCCGGCTCCACGCCCTCGATGCTCGCCAGCATCGCGTGCAGGTCGCGCAGCGACTGCCGCGGGCCGTCGAGGCGCAGGCGCGGCAGCGCGAAGAGGTTGCGGGCGTGCTCGGCCCACAGGCTGCTCTCGACCGACGTGACCGCCGAGGCATGGCCGGCCGCGGCGGCGAGCTCCACCTCGCGCGGGCCGAAGGCGTCCGGGTCGCCATAGGGATAGGCCAGATGCCGCGGCTTCACGCCGAGCTCCATCTCGATGATGCGCGCGGCGTCGACGATCTCGTACCATGCCTTCTCGTCGCCGAGCCGCCGCAGGTTGAAATGGTTCAGCCCGTGCGTGCCGATCGTCACCAGCGGATGGGCGGCAAGGCGGCGCAGTTCGTCCCAGCCCATCAGCGCCTTTCCGGCCGCCTTGGGGTCGACGCCGGCCAGCAAGGCGAGGTCGCGCAGGATGGGCTGGCGCTGTTCCTCCGCCACGTCCGCGGTCAGGTAGTCGCGCAGCAGCCGGTAGGCCGCGAGCTTGCGCGAAGGGCCGGAGCAGTCGACCGGGATGCGGCCCTCCCGTGTGGTCAGGTAGACCTCCTGCGCGGTGGCGACGAGCGCCTCCAGCACGTCCCACCACGGATCGACCGCGCCGCTGGCGAGGCCGGGGCTGACATAGGCGGTCAGCGGCGCGCCGTGCCGCTCCAGCACCGGCAGGGCCTCGCCGAGGATGTCGCGGTAGCCGATGTCGGCCGTCACCGTGGCGAAGCGCGGCAGCTTGCGGCCGACCTTCAGGCGCTCCAGCGCGTCGTCCAGCGTCACCAGCCGGTAGCCCAGCCGGCGCAGCTCGGTCAGCGCCTGGTCGAGGAAGGCGGGCGAGACGACCTCGCGCTCGGCGATGCCGATGCCGGGGCCGCCGGGCTTGCGGGTGCCGACGCGCCGCAGCGTCAGGATCGCGCCGATGCCGGCGACCTGCGCGGTGACGAGCGGCGCAAGGCCGCTGCCGCGCGCCGCCTTCGCCATCAGCCTGCGCACCAGATTGCCGGCGTCGACCATCGGCATTCCCCGTCCGACCCCCGCCCGCGCCATTGCGGGCGCTGGCAGACTAGCCCCGAAGCGTTGAAGGAGCGTTCACGGGCAGGCGAGCCGCTTCAGGCGGCGCTGCGGTCCGGGCGGGGCGGCAGGGCGAGGCCGGCGGCGGCCACGATGATCGGCTGGCCGAGACCCCTGCCCGCGATGTCGAGCGCGAGTTCGGCGATCTCGTCGGACGGCTCGACGGCCGACAGCAGAACGGCGGTGTCGTCGCAGACCAGCCGGCGTATGCTCTCGCCGTCGGCCGCGCCGCATTCGACCACGACGAGGTCGTAGGCGCTGGCGAGCGATTCGAGGATGATGGGCAGGCGCTCGGCCGCGCGCATGGCGCGCAGCGGGTCGGCGGTGCCGGCCGGCACGACGTTGCAGGCCGAGGCGCGGTCGTTGTGGATGACGTCGCCGAACTGCGCCTCGGAAACGAGCAGGTCGGTGATGCCGGGAAGCCGCGCGGCGCCCAGCATCGGCCGCGAGGCCGCGCCCGAGGCGGTCAGGTCGAGTAGGATGACGCGCAGGCCGGCATCGGCCACCTCGCGCGCCACGCGCACGCTCGCCGCAGCACCCGCGTCGCCCTCGGCCGACAGGAAGACGGCGCGCGCCGCGCCGCCGGCGATCAGCTTCTCGGCCGCGCGCTCGACGTCGATCTCGCCGATCGTGCGGCGCACCGGCGCGGCCTCGCGCCCGGGAGCGGCCTGCCCGAAGGACTCCGCCAGCCTGGCGCGGGCCGCGATCAGCTCGTGCAGCGTCGGCTCGGCCGCCGGCGCATCCGCCTGCCGCGCAGGGACAGGCATCTCCAGCTCGTCGACCTCGGCGATGATCTCGGGTCCGTCTGGCAGCGCGGCTCGGCGCCGGCGGGCGCGCAGCACCATCCAGGCCAGCATGAGGGCAAGCGAGACGGCGAAGGCGATTGCCCCGACGCTCCCCGCGCTCGCCGAGGCAGGAGCCGCGGGCGCCTCCGCCCGCCTGAACAGGCGCGCCTCGACCGGCAGGAACGCGCCGCTTATGCCGGCGGCGTCGCGCTGGCGGGCGACGGAAGCGTCGAGCTGGCGGTGGGCGTCGGCGCTCTTGGCCTCCAGCGCGGCGATCTCGGCGGCGCGGGCAGCCGCCGCGTCCGCCGCGGTCTGCATGGCGTCGCGCCGCGCGGCGACCTGTTTTTCGCGTGCGGCGGCCGAGCGGAGGTCGTCCTCGATGCCGGCCAGCACGGTGCGCGCGGCGGCGGCGAGCTGGCCGCGCGTCTCGGCGAGTTGGGCGTTCAGCGCGCGCATGCGCGGATGGTTGCCGAGCAGCGTGGCCGAGGCCTGGTCGATCTCGTCGCGAAGCTGCGCCTCGCGCTCGATCAAGGCGGCGGCGGCCTCGTCGGACTGGACGTCGGGGTTGGCGCGCAGGGCGGCGGCGTTGGCGAGCGCCGCGCGCAGCGCCTTGGCCCGCTCCTCGGCCGCCGCGCGCTCGCGGCCCAGCCGGGCAAGCTCGGCCTCGCTCTCGGCCGGCGGCGCGCCGGCCTGCGCCGGCTGCACTTCCTGCGCCTTGCGCAGGCCCGCCAACCTCTCGTCGAGCGCGGTGGCCTCGCCGCGCCGGCGTTCGATCTCGCCGGCAAGGGCGCGGGCGCCGGCCGGATCGGCCTGCTCGCGCGCCGCCTGCAGCAGCGCGACGTAGCGGCCGGCGACCGCGTTGGGGATGTCGGCGGCGAGCCTCGCCTCCCGTGCGGAGAAGCGGACCGCGACGAGGCCGGACGTGTCGAGCGGGCGGATGTCGAGGCCAGCCTTCAGCTCGTCGAGCGCCCTCTGCTCGCCGGCTGCACCCGAGCCGCCGGTCAACCCGACCGCGCCCAGCGCGCGCCCGAGCCACGAGCCGGCGGCGGCGAAGCCGGCGCGGCGGTCGAGGCCGAGATCGGCGGCGACGCGGCCGAGCACGCCGGTGGAGGAGATGATGGCGGTCTGGGCGGCAACGGCCTCCGCGCCGCCCCGCCCCTGCCCGAAGCCGATCAGGATCTCGGCCTGCGCCTCGTAGCGCGGCGGGATCAGCGAATGCAGCAGGATGGCGGTCGCGGTCGCCGCGACGACGACGAGGGCCGCGCGCGCGCCGTCGCGCCGCAGCGTGGCGAACAACCCGCCCCGCCGGGCGGGACGGCCGCCCGCGGCATGGGCCTCGATCGAGTCTGTGACCAGCGATTCCCGCATGCCCAACCGGTAAACCGACATGGTAACCGGCAGGTTAAGACCGGCTTTACCGGCCATTAACCCTAACAGACCGATAACGGCTCGAACCGGCGTTCTAGAGCATGTCGCCCGAAAGTGGGCCCGGTTTCGGGACAACGACATGCGCAAACAAAGGAGCTAAAGCGCGCCGCACGATTCGTGTACACGCGACGCGCTTTAGCCGCTCGAAGGGTTGGACCTGTGACGTTCCCACGTGCCGTGACTGCGTTGGCGCTGGCGCTCATGCTGGCAGGCTGCTCGGGCTACAGGCCCGCGCCGCCGGCTTTCCACGCCGCCCTGCAGCAGCCCTATCTGCTCGATTCGGGCGACAGCGTGCGCGTCACCGTGTTCGAGCAGGAAGGCCTGACCAACAGCTACGCGGTCGACCAGGCCGGCTACGTCTCCTTCCCGCTCGTCGGCGCCGTGCCCGCGCGCGGCCAGACCACCAAGCAGCTCGAGGCGGCGATCGCGGCGAAGCTGCGCAACGGCTACATCCGCGACCCCGACGTCTCGGCCGAGGTCGACCGCTACCGGCCGATCTTCATCATGGGCGAGGTCGGCGCGGCCGGGCAGTATTCCTACGTGCCTGGCATGACGGTGCAGAAGGCGATCGCGGCCGCCGGCGGCTTTTCCGCGCGCGCCCAGCAGCGCGACGTCGACATCACCCGCTCGATCAACGGCAAGGTGATGACCGGGCGCGTGGTCACCTCCGACCCGCTGCTGCCGGGCGACACGGTCTACGTGCGCGAAAGGCTGTTCTGAAACGCACCCTGCGGTTGCGATCCGTAGACTTTTCCGCCCCGGTTCAAGGCTTTCTTAGGGACGCCCCGCCTATGCTGCGCGCGGGGACAACAGAGCCTTTTCCGTCCAGGGCAGCAGATGAGCAAAGCCGCACGCGCGCATCCATTTTCGGCCGAAGCCGTCCGCGAGCACGAGGAGCGCTCCGCGCCGGCCGGGAGCGAGGCGCAGCTCAACGTCATCGCCCAGCAGGTGGCGACGCAATACCGGCGCGACACGATCTCGCCGGTGATGGTGAGCGGCTGGCTGCGCGTCATCGAGTTCGCGCTGCTGGTGGCGAGCGGGCTCGCCGTCTACGCCTTCTATGTCGGCCTCGATTCCTATGCGTGGTGGTACTATCCGGCGCTCGTCGTCGGCGGCTCGCTGCTGACGGTGATGCTGCTGGAGCTCACCGATTCCTACCAGATGGCGACGCTGCGCCGGCCGCTGGCGCATCTCGGTACGCTGCTGCTGGTCTGGGCCGGCTCGTTCGCGCTGATGTCGCTCGCCGGCTTCTTCCTCAAGGTCTCGGCCGACTTCTCGCGCGTCTGGTTCGCCGGCTGGCTGGCCGCCGGGCTGGCGCTGTTCCTCGTCATGCGGCTGGTCGCGGCGCGGCTGGTGCGGCGCTGGGCGCGCAACGGCGTGATGGAGCGCCGCGCCGTCATCGTCGGCGGCGGCCGCAACGCCGAGACGCTAATCCGCTCGATCGAGCGCCAGCCCGACAACGACATCCGCATCTGCGGCATCTTCGACGACCGCGACGACACGCGCTCGCC
>ERZ778021.3767-NODE-3767-length-10435-cov-7.005973_pt1 | contig 10435 bp, 5 predicted proteins | sample MGYA00375751_ERZ778021 | MGnify/ENA primary metagenome ERZ778021 (study PRJEB29350, sample SAMN05389814) | bioreactor metagenome | isolation source: Thiocyanate stock bioreactor | place: South Africa: University of Cape Town | collected 2013-08-29 ... | reverse complement strand
TCCATGTAAAAGATTCCGATTTTGCACTTGAAGAAGGTTTATCTCCGAATCTGGTTAAATCGGATGTATATTCCCGTACCGGACATCCCTGTAAAGACGATTTTGAAACCTTTGGCAAATTGATAGGATTGAATGAAGTCCAGATACAGAAAGCCCTGCATTCTTTTACTGGTTCCGACGAGCAAGTGAAGCAATTAGTTTCAAATTCATATCTGGACGAACGATCCAAAAGAATGTATCTCCGCACCTACGAAGAACGGGTAAGCCGCTTTAACCGGAAAAATTAGAATACTTAAATTTCAAATTGTGACGCAGTGCGTCACAATTTGAAATGAGTCATTTATTTAATCATAATCACTAAAGTAATCCTTAAATAGTATAACTCTATTTGGTAATCATAAGATACATCCCTTCCTGAAAATTTATTATTTAATCGCTTTCCAAATATTTAAGTCTATTAATTTTAATAATACGATCCAATTCGGGGCGTAATACATCCCGAATTAGACGTAGCACTTTATCGGCTATTAATACGACGAAAATATTATAATTAAAATAAAATCAATAATACTCAATTAAGAAATAAATTTATAATCTATCTATTCTCTGCATATTTAGATAATCCTTCCACTACCTTAGAGACGTAACCATCATGCTTATAAAACATATGCGCCCATATAGGAACGGCATAAACAGATCCGTTTAAATCTTCATGCGGAGTAGAATATAACAACCGGCCAATGTAGCCTTTTCTCTTTGTGGTTCCTGGAGCAAAACCAGCTTCTTTATCATATTTAAGCTCTAATCGCTCATAATTGTATGCACGAATATTTTTTTTAAGTTCATATCGGTTTAATGGAGTTTTATCTAGTAAATGAGCTGTTTCTGGGTTAGATTTAATTTTATGAATAATCTCATGCAAAGTATAAGCTTTAACTACTGGTCCAATTTTAATTGCCTGAAAATTATAATTTTTGTATCCATCTATATAGGTTACAGTTACATGCCAAAACTTAATTTTATTCGCTTCTCTGATTAGTTTCCTAAAAAATTCCTTTTGCTTTTCAGTAAGTGATTCTTTATCTATTGCATCATTCGCTTCTTGCAAAATAGGTTGTTCTTTCAATTGCTTAAGTGATTTCCCTCCTCCCTCTGCAGGAATGATAGTGTGATCATCTTTTGTATCTACAGATTCCATTCTACGAGTTGATTTCAACAATTTTACAAAAGAAATATCACATTTACTTAATATAAAATAAATCATAGCCAGTACAATAACGAATGAGATAATCCACAACCAAATACCAAGCGAATTATATAAACTTGTGAATAACGAAAGATCGTTTTTAGATGTTATTTTATGAAAAGCGTTTGTATTTACATTTGAAATCAATGAATCTCGGTTATTCGATTTGTTCTCTGATTTAAAAGTCGTTACATATCCATTTCTCATGTATGGATATAAATTATTTTGTAAATATTCGACAACATTTTCACCATATAATAGTGATATTTTATGCTCTTTTTGCCTTAAATCCAAAGTTGAATCAATCAAGATATTATATACATAATTTTTATTTGGAAATTTATTTAATGCATCAACATTCAATGCATACTTCCAGTCTACCGACATTGGTTGAATCTCAATTCGACTTTCAGACAAAGATGTTTTATTTATTATGTACTTCTTAATAGAAGATATTCTATTTCTTGTTAGTTGTAAGTTATGTAACTCTTCACCTTCTGGTGATGCAGATGCTGTAATAAATAATTTATGCTCAGGTTGTATCTCTCTGGCAATCTTCTCAATCATTAAAAGAGCAGCAGAGTTAGAGCGATAATTGTCGTATAAAACCGAATCTCCAAACATAAAATATACCTCACCTTCTCTTTGAGCATTAATCGTCATTTGAGAACTGAAGAAAACAAACAGAATTAATAATTTAAGGCAATTTTTTTTCATCGTAGAATTTTTATGATATTAAAATAACTTTCAATTAAACACACTATGGCAATTGATAGAATAGAAAAAAAGTACAACTACACAAACTCAATATTATATGGGAGTGTTTGGAGAAACAACTGAATGACAACAAGTATATTGTTTCTATTTGTTCACTAGCATTTGTGAAATTGTTTTTTCCTTCGGTTTCAGTATTTATGCCGTGGACTCTCTTTAAAAAATCATCATTCATCCTTTATCATCAATTACATTATAGTTAATAGCATTCAAATGCAAATGTAGTTAAATATAAATAACCCAGAAGATATACATACATGTTATATAACAAGTTCATTTTGGATAATTATTCTTTGCGAATCTAACTTATTTGTTTAAGGATGTATGCTATAAGTATTGCCCACAATAATAGAAAAAGAAAATCCGGCCTATCAGAGCCGGATCTTCATACACTATCTATCTTTTAATTAGCCACTTTCCTACAATGAAGACATTATCTGCAACAAGCTTTGATAGCTGTCAACATCGTGGTATTTAACATTACTTGTAGACAATTTATTAAACAACTTTTTTGAACAAGATATCTTTGCCTGTTCTATTGGGCGTAGCTGCAATGATTCCATTGTACCTTTTGTTTCTGCAACAAAATAAATATGCTTTACCGCCCCCTCATTAAAAGCAATGGCCCAGTCGGGCGAATAGTTCCCAACAGGTGTAGGAATGGCAAATCCTTTGGGCAACTTAGCATATACACAAACCTCTTCGGCAGTATCCAAATCCTGCGCGAACACTCGCTCTACACTTTTCTCGGCTGTTCCATCTGTAAACACATAATCCTGAATATGCCTCTGAGCCTTGAAAGCTTTATCCAAAGTCTGTGAATGTTTTTCAGCGGTAAAAATAGAGCTATCGTATTCACCCTCAATCTGATCATAGGATATATGATCCACAATCATCGTTGCCTTCTGTTCTTTAATAAGCTTTATCACTTTGGAAATGAACTCTTCCGGATTAAACTTAAACATACTTAACTTAACCGGATCAATAGCCTGCAAAATAGCAGCAGTAGTTCTGCGAGTTAGCGTAGTACCAATTGCCACTTTACCAACCAAATCATATTTAATCTGAATAGCCCCGGCATTTTGTAAAGTCTTTGTCTTCGATTTCTCTGTATCAAAAGACTCACCACGCTCCAATTCGAATTGATCCATGTCTTTGCGCTGGGTTCCGGTAACAGAGGTATACTGTAACTGAGTAACCTGCAACCTGTCATTGATATGTTTTACAGATTTAGCAATCAACTCATTGCTATCAAAATCTACAGTGTAAGCATACTTGTGATTAATATATCCCCATAAAGTCTGAAACTCTTTTTTGAAGAAGTTCTCGTTCAGTTCATTGGAAGCAATTTTAGTTTTGTTACCATCCTCAATCATGCCTGCAAGTATACTATCATCAAATATTCCCTGTACAAGCATATGAATCCCCTCTGCCATTGGCATCAATTCATCGGGAAGTTTAGCCAGACAATGATTTTCAGAATCAGTTCTGTATCTATCAGTAATATTATCTTCTAAATCAATATAATCATTTTTCAATAAATAATTGTGAATTATCTTTGCCTGTCTTTCGTCTATCTTGGAGGAATCTTCGCCAATCAATACAGTTTTTCCTTTAAAATACTCTTGGGTAGCCTTTGTAGGTCTATCATAAAGCAGATCTTTAATCTGATTCTGCAAATCGCCTACAAAATTCTTATAGCTCTCACTGGCGATTACCGTAAGTAAGTTTATATTATGAACCGAATCTCCGCATGTATCGGCATCCATTCGGTTACCGGACTGACTTACACACAAGCGTAAACCTCGACCAACTTCCTGTCGTTTAGTTGTAGAAGAATCCGAATGTTTTAGCGTACAAATCTGGAATACATTAGGATTATCCCAACCTTCCCGAAGTGCAGAGTGAGAGAAAATAAACCGGGTAGGCTCTTCAAAGCTTAACAATCTTTCCTTATTTTTCAAGATAAGATCGTAAGCCGAAATATCATCCGAAAACTCTGCCCCTCTTTTAATTTGAGAGTCAACATTGCGTCCTGTCTTTTTATCAATACTGAAGTACCCCTTGTGAATATCGCTAACAGCATGTTTCTGGAGATACCTTTGATAAGGCGAATCAAATAATGTAACATATTCACCTAATATGTTGGCATATTCCTGTTCAAACATCTGGCCGTATTCACCTAAACTTTCATCGCCATTCTCGTCATACATACGGTATTTGGCCACCTCGTCAATAAAGAACAACGACAAGGTTTTAATACCCATATTAAAAAGCCGTTCCTCTTTTTCAAAATGCGAAAGAATCGTTTCCCTTATCTGAATGCGACGCATATCCCTTTCAGAAATATCACCCACTACATCCCCTTTAAGAATCACTTCGCTATTTGAAAAAGTGACTGTACCTCTTATAGGATCAATTTCAGATATGGTAAAGCCTCTATATTGCTCCATCTCATTGGAAATATAATACAGATTATCGCCTACCCCCAAAATACGGCTTTCACGGTTAATGGATTTATTGTAAGCTATTTCCAATTCAATTTTAGCCATTGGCGTCTTCTTGCTTGACAGAATAATGCTTTCCAAATAAAGATATTTATCGGTCCCTCTGAAGTTTTTCACTTCAAACCCTTTTACTTCTATCTTCTTTACCAGACGTTTATTGTAAGCATCTAATGCATCCAGCACATACACTAAATTATGTTGTTTTGCATGAGTTGCCGAATAATTCAAGCTAAATAGCGGATTGAAATTCTTTAAAGCCTTTTGTGTTACCTCACCACCCATCTTTTGGGGCTCATCCAGAATAATGATAGGTCGGTTTGCTTTAATTACATCAATGGGTCTGCGTGAAGCAAACTCATCACGCTTCGAATAGATAATTCGACTTTCTTTATTGTTCGCACCCTCTTTCAAAGATGAAGCAAAAGCCTGGGTATTAATAATCATCACATTGATACCCGCACTACTCGAAAAGGAGTCGAGCTGATTCAGGTTCGAGCTGTTGTAAATAAAGAAACGGGCCTTCTTTCCGTAATGCTCCATAAAGTGATCCTGAGTAATCTCAAAACTCTTTTTTACACCCTCACGAATGGCAATACTGGGAACCACCACAATAAACTTACTCCAACCATAACGCTTATTCAGTTCAAACATCGTTTTAATATAAACATATGTCTTACCGGTACCCGTTTCCATTTCTATATCCAAACTACACCTTCCAAGATCATTTACAAGCTTGTTGGACAACTTTATATTATTGCGAGCTTGCAGATTTTTGATATTAGAAAGGAGCTGTTCGTCTGTAAGTTCAACTACTTCATTTTTAAACCCAGTATCATCTATAAAATTGAATTCAGCTTGCTCTACAGGTGAAACAAATTCTCGTCCAATATAAGTTTGAGCAGGCTTTTTAGGCTCAATTTTACCTAAATCGCGTATATAGCTTACCTTTTCGTAATGACCTTGCCCGTTGAAAACCCTTACAACGCTTTCCACAGCATCGGTCTGATATTGTTGTATCTTAAAATTAAACTTCATCGTCGGCAATTTCAATTTGTGATTTAATTTTATAATTGATCTCTTCGTGTGAATAATCTATTATCCATAAAATTTGTGCAAGCGATTCTTGCACAAATTGAATCTGTTTAACATTCTTATTATTTCTCGATTTCACTACTATAGGACCTTTCTAATTGTATCCGGACTGTATGTGGCGAATAACTGTTCGAAGTTAGTAGCGACACTATCATCTGCCAATGAACTATCGCGCATTACGAAGTAGTAAGGCTTTTGCATCGCAATAGCTTTAACTATTTCGGCGGTTACGTTCTCATCAAAACAGGCGATTAGATATCCATCAGCCACATTAAAGACCTTTTTGCCGTTAATTTCCTGTTCTTCAATTTTACATGAAAGCAGCACACCTAAGTCTAGCATTACCTGGAAAAGCAAATCTTCGGGTGTACGATCCGCTTTTATATTATCTGCCAAAGAGGCAAACAGAGTGGCTTCGTAATCATTTGGATTGTAATATACATCCTTCATATTTGTACTATCCAACTTAAGCACCCTAAACCCAGTATCGAGATTCTGATCCGTTAGCACCACTTCATCTTTTATTTTCTTCCCGGCACGACGTATACGTTCTTTACCTAATTCACAGATATTTTTGTATCCAGCTTTATACGCTTCGCTTTTTTCATCAGTTTCTTCTGGCAACTGAACCATAATGAACTTACGCTTACCTCCGTCTTCTGCATTGAGTTTCATTACAGCATGAGCCGTAGTTGAAGAGCCTGAAAAGAAATCTAAAAAAATATCTCCAGCACTAGTAAAAGATTTTATATGTTCTAAACATATATCAACAACTTTTGGGGTATCAAAAGGTATCCCCATTTCTTCTAACATTACAGTATCACTCCCTCCGTAATATAATAAAGATGGTATATTCTCATACATATTCTCAGAAAGTAAATATTTTCTTCGTGGTTGTGTATTTTCATCCTCACCAAATAAAATCAAACCTTTTGACAATAATTTATTCATGGTTGAAGATGGATTGCGCCACCCTCTACTGGGTACAGGACAAGGCTTATGGGTTATGGGATGAAGTAAAGGGATGAAGTAATCTTCAGGAGCTCTTTTTTTATTTGGCCATGCCATTGAGACAGATTGAAAAACTTGTCCTTGTTCATCAAACTTGTTATATGCTTTTTCTCCACCAGTAAAATCCGATTGATAAGCTAGCCACTCTGCAAATTCGCTACTTGCTTGTTCAAAAGAAAATAACAAATTAATTTTCCTAAATATTTGTTCTGCTTTCTTTAAAATGGCTTCAGCATTTTTCTTCGGTCTTTGCATTTTACAATTATCTAAAAAAGCAACTTTATCCTTTGCATAAACTATAATATATTCATGTTGGTAGGAAATACCTTTAGCATCTCCCTTAGGATTACGTTTATCCCAAACTATAGTTCCTAAATCATTACATTCTCCAAAAATGTCAACACACAGTCTTTGCAAATTAACAAATTCATTTTCATCCATATTAATTAATACCACTCCATCTTCAGCAAGCAAATCTTTTGCAACTTTTAATCTTGGGTACATCATATTTAGCCAATCCGTGTGGAAGCGTCCATTACTTTCATTATTTTGCACTAAACGATTCCCTTCTTCATCGTATTGACCGCTATTTGCGAGATATTCTTCTGTGCTTTGGGCAAAATCATCTTCATAAACAAAGTCATTTCCTGTGTTATATGGCGGATCAATGTAGATCATTTTAATCTTTCCCAAATAGGTCTCTTGCAAAAGTTTTAAGACATCCAAATTGTCGCCTTCTATATATAGATTTTCTGTATTGTCAAAATCCACACTCTCTTCTCGGCATGGGCGAAGTGTCTTTGCTATGGGTGCATTAGCCAGAAGAAGAGATTTCTTCTTATCAGGCCAGGTAAACTGATAACGCTCTTCGTTTCCCTCTACTATCACTGGTGACAACTCCTGACGCAGTATGTCAAAATCAATAGCATACTCAACTTCTCCTTTTTCATTTATACGTTCTGTAAGGCAATTGGGAAATAATTTTCCAACCCTTTGTATATTATCATCCACTTTATTGATGCTATGCATTTTTAATTTGTCCATATATTATATATTTTTCATTTCCTTCCAAAAATTGAAAATAGGATATTTTCTTAACTTTTTCTGTTCTTCAACGTCCATTTTTTCAAAATGAATTTCAGCTGCAGTAAAATTATCCATCAATAGGTATGCACCGACTTTAAAATCTTCTTGCGAACTGTTATCTTCTATTATTAAATATAATTTTTTAATTTCTTCTTTATTTAGTTCACGCTCTCTTCGAACAACTTGTAAATAATTAATTAATTTAAGATCACTTGGTAATATCCGTGTATCAGCTTTATATATCCATTCAGCCAAGTCTTTTGACGTTTTTAGTAATTTGTCAGCCTTATTTTCATCGAACGCCATCAACATTTCCAACAACGTATTATTTGCAATTTCAAATATTCTTTCATTTTCAATCAAAAGAGACTTAAATGACGGCACTATTGAATTATAATCTATATTTGATAAATCTAAATAATCCTGTTTATTCAGCATTGAAAAACAAGATGTTGGTAGGTGTTCATCATTTGGCCCTTTATAACTATATACTAATTCAGAATGGAAGAAATCACATATCTTGTACGTGGAATCGTCTGGTCCACATTTAATAAACGCCAACAATATAGTTAAGTTTGATATTTTGATTTTGGTTATTATCGATAAATCGTTCTTAAGGTTGGCAACTGGTTTATTATCAACAAATGCTATTACCAAGTTATTAAATTCCTGTATCTCATTGTCCTTCATTTCTTCAAGATTTAGATCTTCACAAATATTCAAGACATCAAGCACCTTAATCATCTTCTGATAATATTTTAGGCTTTCTTCTTGTAGAATGAAATCGAATTTTTCTAATTCTTTTTCAGAGATTAAAACTGGAAATCGTTTATTTTCAACATAAAATTCTTTTGCCTTTATTGCTCGGCGAGTAAAATCTAAATCTTTAGCTCTTTGCCTGAGCATTGGGCTTTGAGTATATTCTATCTTAGGGGCATTGTCATTATGATTAATAATAATGGAAAAACTAGTACCAAAAGTTATTTTCAATTTATCGATGGTTCTTGTACGTGTGAATTTATTATAAAACTTTATTCCATCAACAATAATATTTTCATTTACGCTTTCTGTTACCTCAATTGAATTCGGTATAAAATCAACTGGATGTAAGATGTTACTTCCTTTAATTTCGGCATATAAATATACTTCGTTCTCGAACAAGGCTTTAACAGGATCGATTTTATTGCTTTTGTCACAATATCCACTGAATGGAATTGTCCATTTAGTAAGATTATTATTCTCTTTCAAATCTTCAATTAAAAGTGGAGGAGTATTTGCAAAACTCTTTTGACGGACACTATTTTCATAGAAATTCAATAATATTTGTGATTTCTTAATTTCTTCACAGGGAAATTCTTTTAAACCTATACTTTTTGTTTTTTGGTTTTTTATACCAGAAAGATAATGTTTCAATTTTACAGGAGATAAAGCATTAAAATATATTTTCTCCTCATTAGTATTTTGGTTTATGTGTACTACAAAAAAGAATGTGCCTCCTTCATTCAAATAATTATTTAAGTCTGCAACCTCAATTTGATATGTAATTTCAGTCCTAGATAAACTTGTCACTAGTTTACCTTTCACCTGAACAGGTACACGCCCCTTTATCTGATTTTTTTTCTTGTTTATGTTCTTATAAATATATATAAAACCATCCCAAGACGGCTCTTTATCGTTGTCTGCTATAAACGGGCTTAGATAATCACATATAGTTATACTTTTCTCAACGGCGATCACGGCAAGCTTCTCTATTGCATTATTATCCATTACATCTCCTCCATTTCTATTTGCAATTTCTGTAATTGTTGCACCAATTCAAACTTCTTGCGGGGCTGCTTTTCTGATCTGGCTTGTTTTTCCAGTGAATCCATTTGCTTCTGGAGCTTTAGTTTATATTCACCTAGAAGAATTTGTTCGTTCAGGGAGTTCCCATTTTCAATTTGGATACCGCCCACTTGAACAATAATATTATCCCAAACTACATCGAAGTTCAGTCCTTGCAGATGCAAAGATAACCCAGAAATTGGTTGCCAATCCGTGTGAAGTAACTTTAAGTGATAAATAGCTAGCTTTATTTTCCCTTCGTACTCCAATACAAACAGCATTTTTTGATCTATCAGTTTAGATAATAACTCTAGGTTTTTTATTGCAATGGTTTGCTGTTTCAAAAATATATGCAATACATAAAACATACTTATTGACGTCCCCTTTTCAATAGTAGTTGTAGAAGGTGACAATTCGTTTACAATTACAATCTTACTAATATCGGCGTCAAAGGCGTGTCTAGCCTGTTGTGATAAACTAAACTTCTCGTAAATGGCTTTTTTAGGAAGTTGTCTGTTTACTTCTGTGGATTTAGGTAAATTCAGCATAGTGTTTTATTTTACAACTAAAAAACAAATCAATTCAAAATCGTCCAATCCTTTAATGTCATTAGACAAAAAGCTGGTTTGTACACCACTAAGAAAACTATCGATTTCACTTTGAGACTTAACCTGTATAATAGAAGATATTGCATCACCTAAAAGTGTAGAATATTGCTTCATATTGCGTCCATCTCTTGTTTCCTTGTTAAATTGTTTACATAAATCAGTTAAAGGTTCGTTCTTTCCCTTGCATAATAACCGCATTTTATCGAGGATTTCTTTAGGTTCAAGATGATTCACTATTACCTCTCCCGTCATTGATATATATACCATGTAAAACGGGTGTAACCGGT
>ERZ778021.3766-NODE-3766-length-10436-cov-5.611116_pt1 | contig 10436 bp, 6 predicted proteins | sample MGYA00375751_ERZ778021 | MGnify/ENA primary metagenome ERZ778021 (study PRJEB29350, sample SAMN05389814) | bioreactor metagenome | isolation source: Thiocyanate stock bioreactor | place: South Africa: University of Cape Town | collected 2013-08-29 ... | reverse complement strand
ACAACGAAACCGGGTTTTATTATCTGCAAAGCAGGTACTATGATGCGGAAACGGGCAGATTTATCAATGCGGATAGGTTATTGGATCAAAGGGAGTTAATGGGGAACAACTTATTTACATACTGCTGGAATAACCCTGTTAATAATTATGATGTCAATGGGTATTTTGTGGGCACTATACTTGGCGCAGTTATAGGGGGAATAGGCGGTTGTATCGGTGGAGGAATTGCAGCGGCAATAAACGGTGAAGATGTTCTTGCTGGTATGGCTTCAGGTGCTTTAGGGGGAGCTATCGGCGGTGCAATTGCAGGCGCAATTGTTGATATTTTTGTTGCGCCTGGAACGTCAATTGTTTCAGCAATGGCCATTGGAGCTGTCGCTGGGGCAGTTGGAGGCTTTGCGTCTAGCACAATTAGCCAAACCAGTAATTATTACTTTAATAAAAGAACATTGAAAGGCTTTGAGATGAATTGGAATGCTGTTACGGCATCAACCATATCAGGAGCACTGTTTAATTCATTTGGTGCCGGATTAGGGCAATCACAAGCAAATTTCTATGGCAATAGTAAACTTATTAGTGCAGTGTCAGGGGGATTTTTTAATGTTTCAGGTGCTGTTAACGATGTAGCTGGTTCCATAGTATTTGCTACAATGGGAAAACAAACAAAAGATGCAGTTTTGGGATTGACACCAAATCCATATAAATTATCAGCAATAGATGTTTTAAGATTAAAAAAATTAGAAGTAGGAATACAGTAAGGAATTGATTATTATGAAATATGTGGTATCTAGAAAGGGCGTTTTGGCATTTCTCCCCGTTTCTATCTTATATAATATCGTTTCATTAGTTGCTATAGTTCTGACTACTCTAGATAGTCAGGAGGAAGCTAAATATGTACGATTTATATTTATAATAGTCCTTTTTTTATTAAACATTACACTTTTTTTTCTTTATAAAACGGTAGGGTCATCAGTAACATTCGAAAATGATAGAGTCAGATGTTCATTTTTAAAAATAACCATAAAAAGCATATCATATAACGATATTAAGTACTATGGTGTGTTCTGGGAGAAGGGTATAAAGTTTATTTATATCTCAAAAATGGAGCTTTCTCAATTCCAGAAGGATGAAAAAATGTTTGAACTATATAAAAAGACAAAAGATGTAATTGTGGTGCAGTATCATGATGACATTATGGAACATCTATGCAAAATGGGCAAAGAGCTAGTAAATACTGAAACAAATAGTTAAATGCAAAGTGGATTTCCCTTAAATTAAAATTTGATACAAACCAAAGCCCGAAAATGTTTCCATACAGGGAACATTTTCGGGCGGCTTTACGGCAGGGAATCCAGGTGCTTCAATAACGGCGTATATTATGATTACAAACGCTCCCAGTATAAAAAAATTAGAAGGAACAGGATATCAAGTCGGTGGATCCATAGGAAGACCGATATATGGAATTCCAGCGTCAGCTGGTGCTGAATTAAACATTATACCAGACTCAGCTTTGAAAAAAACATACTATGGTGGAACTGGCAGTATAGGGATTGGAACTCCTGGGGGTGAATTTCATGCTGAATGGGGAGAGACTGCGACATGGAATCAAATGCAATTTAATATGTTCGATGTTGAAAAGGGTATATATATAAATAATGGAGTGGTAGATATAAAGATTAAAAAATTAGCGATAATAATTCTATTATTTTATATTTTTACTTATAATGTAGATTATAAAACTTCTGCGATGAATACAGGGTTTGATACTGAGAGTGTGAATTCAGAAGATCAGAAATTATTTTTATCAAACATTAAAGTCAATATTTTGAATTCCAATACAGAAATAAAACCTATCAATTGCTTTGATGTAAGCGATGAAGGAAAGATAGCACTTGGAATCAATAGCCCATCCCGTAAATCAATCTATGTCTATGATTCACAGGGTAAGTTTGAATATGGATATTCTTTTGATTACGGTGGAAGCTTTGGGGTTGAATGGGATCATGATAATCTGCTTATTTATTTTGTAAGAAGTGATATTGCTGTTTTACTAGATAGAAATGCTACTTGTTTAGAAATGAAAATGATATCGAATAATACTGAAAATAACTCGTATTGGAATCATGATGTATTTGCGAAAAAGCGTAGTGTTGGGAAAGATATTTATGAAATTAAAAATAATGAAAGTTTCACAAACTTTTTCGCTTCATCATATTCACAGCTCATCAAAACAGATAGGAATGGGCAGAAAACAACGTTATACAATGCAAATAGTAACGAATATAGTATCTGGGTGGTGTTTTTAGGCGCAATTATATTCGTCATCATTACTGTGGTTGTAGTTATTATGCTGTTCAGGAAACAAGGGAGTAAAAAAGGCAAATAAGGAGACAGTTTTCTGGTTTATTAATTTTAGATTCTATTGCACAATCTAGCATTAAATTCCCAAATCAAAGCGGGGTTGAGCATTCAACCCCGCTTAAATACTGCGTTCTCATAGTGGCAATATACTCGATTATGTCTACGATTCGTTTGACAGAATCGTCTCGAAACAGTATAATAATAACAGCAGTAAAATCGTGGGGTATACCTATGATGCGGACGGGAACCTGGCACGGGTGAACGACCCGCTGTGGGGCATGTTTCCCCTTGCTTTTTCGGTAGTTTTATAACTTTCTTGCCATTTTACAGAAAAAAAGGCTCTTTCACTTGCGTAAAAAAGCCTTTTTATCGACAGTCTGCAGCGTCATCTTTAAGATGGCGCTGTTGATATTAATATGAAGTTTTTAGGGAATGAGGATAGTCAGACACCAATGATATTATGTCGTTGATAAGTGCAGTGCAGAGCAACAGACAGAAACGGCGCACAAACTCTATCGGATTACTGACGAAATAGCACATAAAGTAAAAACGGGAGATTTTCTTGATGGTATGGTAACCGGCGAATTTTAATAGAAACGCAACAATACCGCAGGTTATACTCTTAAGGAGTATTGTCCTGCGGTATTATTTAATCCAATATTTATAAACCAATGCAAGCAATGGGGGAAAACAGAGTTTCAATATAATAGCTTATATCATCAGTAAAATAGTTCTTATTTCACTTCATTTTTCTTCTTTGTTCCAACCAAAACGCCTGCTGAAGCAATTGCGATCATAAGCATGCCAACCGGAGCCATGCCGTCCGTATCTGGGTCATCGCCTTTTTTAGTTGTTGTTACGGTTGTTTGATTTTGAATAATTGAAACCAAAACGGCAAGTTGTTCACTGAATTTCTCGTCCATAGCTGCTTGCGATTTCTCATCATCTGATAAAGCGTTATATGCATCTAGGACTGCTTGTATAGCAGTGATTTCAGCAGTGGTGAATGTATTCTTGGCTAAGTCAATGTTAGTTAAACCCCTAGCTGCTTTCATTAATGCAATCATTTCCGGTGATAAATATACCGTTTGGTTTGTCGTTTCAGTTATGCTTGTTACTGCATTGGTTGTGACAACCGGTGTAGTTATCGTAGTGATCGGTGTTGTGGCAGTTGCAGTGGTGGATGTTGGTGCTGATGTCGTTATGGTTACGGAAGAAGAACTGGTTGCGGTACTGCTCGTGGTTACGGATGAAGTGCTGGTTGTGGGGCTACTCGTAGTTGCTGGTGTTGTCACAATAGTGGAGGTTGTTACAGATGTTGTCACGTGTGTGGTGGTTGCGGATGTGGCCGTAGTCGAAGGTATAGTTGATGGTTCTGTATTATCAGATGTGCCATACAGGGTAATATCATCAATATAGAATGCTTTTCCGGTTGCATCCCCCAAAAGAACCCGAAACGAAAAATACTTATATGTGCTTACATTGCTATCACTGGCAATATTCAGTGTTGTGAAGGGCAATTCATACCATTGACCCACATCTGAGATGGTAACATTTGATTTTTTCTTGCTGACACCGTCGGTTACACTTGAAATACCAACCTCATTTAATAATACAGAGGTTCCTGCTACGGCCTTTGCCCAAAACTTAATTCCCGTTGCGTTTGAAACAAGACCCTTGTTCACAAGATTTTCGATACCAATCGTTGTCCAGCGCCATGCTTGAGTTTCACCGGCGGGAAAAGACACCTTTAAGGAATTTCCAGTGTTAAAATAACCGGCATCTGCCGTTGCCACTCTGGTAACTTTTGCACTGCCGTTGGTTGAAAGAGTATCCTGATGTCCGACGGTGCTAAAGATATCTGTTTCATTGAAATTTATTAGGACTTTATCTTGTGCCGAAACATTGAATATCCCCGCAATAGAAAATGTTGATACAAATAATGTGATCACTATGAGAATCGCTAGGAACTTTTTGGATGCTTTCATCTTAATTCCTCCAATATTATATTTCATATTAATACATTCTAAGTATTACCAATAATCATAATAGATACTAACATATTTTTTGTAAAATTACAACAGAAATAAGAAATATAATAAAAAAATTTAGGTTGTCAATCAATAAATTATTTGAAAGAAGCATGTTTTGTGAAAGCCTTTGGAAACTTTCACGAAATGCTGACAGCAATACAATAAATACTAAAAATACAGTAAATCAAATTGATATGGGTACTGTAAAGTTACCGGGTGCGTGATATTTTATGCGTATGTGACGGGAGATCTGTTTTTTTATACGAATACATTAACCGGCATATCTGTTGGAATACAATCACAAATAACGACAGGGGTTACAATGAACCCCCATCGTTATTTGTGTAGAGTAAACACTTATAAGATTGTATGTCAACAATAGCATCTATCTTAAGTTATCCGACAGACATTTTTCATACAGCTTATTGGCACGTTCCCAGTTTGCTACCCGGAACCAATCGTCAATATACGCTGAGCGGTCATTGTAATGCTTGAGATAATAGGCGTGCTCCCAGACATCAATGGTAGCTATGGGACATTCATTTTTTACAATAGGTGTATCCTGATTTGCCGATGTCACAATTTTCAGAATTCCGTTTTCGTCCAGCACCAGCCAGGCATATCCGGACCCGAACACAGACAATGCCTGCTTTTTAAATTCTTCATAAAACCGGTCCACAGACCCGAATTGTCCGATTATGGCCGTATATAGTGATCCCGCCTGTGATCGGGTATCGGAATTTGACAGCCCGTTAAAGAAAAATATGTGATTGTACACACCACCGCCGTTGTTTTTTACTGACTTTTGAATAGCAGTTGGCAACTTGTCTGCATTGTAAAGCAGCTGTTCCAGAGTCGAGCTATGTAGCTGAGGATAATCCTTTAAGGTATTGTTCAAATTATTTACATATGTTTGTAAATGTCTGTCGTGATGCAGCTCCATTGTTTTTTTGTCAATAAACGGCTCCAGTGCGTCATAGGCATAGGGAAGTGGCGGGTTGACAAACGGATAATGCTCGTTCATAAAATAGCCTCCTTTTGTGTATTATCAATATATTCAAATTTTAAAAATCAGTGAACCATTGTTAATCCGGCCGATGTAGCAGTAAATTGTTCCATACATACATTAACATAAAAACCCACATTTCAGTTTTTATGTTGACTTTCTGTTAAAAAATGTGTATTATAGCCTTGGGGAATGAATAATTTACCAAAAAGTATACTAAAATATGTAAAGAAAGTGGTATCGATATGAAAAAACGAATGATCGCAACGGCAATTTGTATTGTATTTGTCATTGCAATGGTTGGATGTAATGCAAATGAACTGGGGCTGATTAATACAATAAAAGCAATGCTGTCATTGACGGAGTTTACGTATGAAGGCACAATTTCATGTGATGTGAATAAGCTTGGAATTAACGAAGAATATTTTGAAGATTATGGTTATACGGATGAGGATATAGAGTATATGGAACAAGATCTTAACAGCATCAAAGAGCTGTTGGGAGCTTCCTTGTCCTATCACGGTGTAGTCAGCAAGGCGGATAAAAAAATAACATTTAACCTTACCATGGTGGGCGAAAACAATGATACCACAAATCTTTTCAATATAATGTTAATTGAAAAAGTACTGTATATCAATGAGGATATGGTTTATACTTACGGACTGGAACCGGATTCTTATGAAACAATTGACGGTGTCTATTACGGTGTTTTTGATGTGGATGATTTAATCCATGACTACATATCATCACAAAAGAATTATCTGGTTGATGAGCCATATGGTATGTATCCCTATTTTGATGATGCTGCATCGGAAGACTTCATTAATGGTGCAATGGCCGGCTATGATGTAGGTTTATATGACGGCTATTTCAATACAGATACTAAGGTTGAGCCCGCCGGAACCCAAGATTATAAAGATGGCTATCAATACGGGTATGATATCGGATATTCCGACGGTCAATTTCAGAAAGAGCAATACAATCAAGATCTTGAATATTTTGATGGCTATGAAGAAACCCTCACCCAAAATATTGATGCTACAAAAATCATAAAAAATATGAATATGAAAAATACTGTCTTCTCAAAGAGCTTAGAGGGAATTGCCGAAGTATTGTTTAAAGATTTTTCTTTGAATCTGGTTAAAAAATCCGGCAATCAATATAGTGTCAATACAACTGCACCGGAGCTGGTGAATTCCGCATCACAAACCATTTTGTATGTGTTAAAAAATGAAGCTCTGGTTAAAACAACACTGAAGACGATCGTCGACAAGCTTTCCGATGAAGAGCTCGAAAATATTGGTCTGGATCCTGCACACAGAGACGAAGTCAAGGATGAGATTGATGCGATAGAGTTCCCCACAGGCTATGAGTATGAACAAATGAAGGACGATATCGAAAATAATTTGGACGCACTGAAAGATCAGATTGAGAACACCATGCAGCTCTCTTTTGAGGCTTCGCTGGAGCAAACGGGAGATAAGTCATTTGATGCGTTATCCACCATAACCTTAAAAACACACGAAAGCAATCCGCTTCCGTATGAAATGGACGGAGCCATCCACATAGAATTCTATATGAACAAATTGGATGTTGCCGATATCAGCAAAGTAAACGGTCCCACCTCTGCCAGTATCATAATCAATGCTCCGGAAGATATTTATACGGAACTAGGGATTGTTTACTCAACCAAGGAAGATTTAGCCGGTTCCAAAACCGTGAAGGCAGTTTTATCAAGCAATCAATATATTGTTGATTTATCAGGATTGAACGCTTCCACTACCTATTATTATCAAACCTATGCCATAGACCAAGACGGAAAAACAACCTATGGTACTGTGAAGAGCTTCAAAACAGCTGCTGACGGTGTGATTGCACCGCCCACAACAAAACCGGAAAATGGCACGACAGGCAAAACAACACACAATGAGTCAAATGGAGATGTGGATACGGGCGCCGATAGTTCAACCATGGTTTTCTTCTTCGTCATTGCTCTGTCAGGCGCAACCCTATTGTTTACCGCCAAAAGAAAAAGATCAGTAAATTAATTATAAAAAGCCGAATAAACGAGCGGGGTTAATTTTTAACCCCGCTCGAATTATAAGCAGATTGTAATGGAATGTCTTTTCAGCGGAAATGAACACACAACAATCAAAAAATCTATAATAGGACTTTTATACTTCTTTATTCAGTGGAGTTGTTGTTGATATTTACTGTATTTTATTGTAATATATAATATAACAGATGAGTGAATAAGGATGGTTGGGATGAAGATTTTGAAGAGAGCGAATCAATCAGGCTTTTGTTTTGCAGTAATTCTATCGTTGATGTTTGCTACCGTGTTCATCAATGTATCGGCGGTATCAAAACAGGGAAGCGGAACGGCGTTATCCCGGCAGGATTTATATCTTGATCCGTCTGCAAACAATCCCGTCAGCGCTTATGTTACCTCATACATATCACAAAACGATACGGTTTCGATCTATTTTAAAGAGAACGGCTGGTATTATATCGGCTATCAGGGATCCAGCTGGAAACGGGGGTATGTGCCGGTTTCCTCTATTACCACCACTGCCACAATAACCGGAAACACCTATGTTTCATGGAGCACCACAACGTCAGGGGGTCAAAACAGAGATATCATTCTCTGTCCCGAAACCACCACCAAAATCGGTACGGTATACGGCACGGACACCATCACGGTAATCGGGGAAGAAGCCAATCACTATTATGTTCAATACCTAGCCGGCAATGGCTACAAACGGGGATATATCAATAAATCATATGTAACCGTCAGCAATACCGCCATTGATCTGGCCATTGTCAATACTCCGTCAAATAATATTGCTAACGGCGCCTTTAGCGTCAGTGTAAAGGCGACCGGAGGAACAAGGGGAATTTCCTATGTCCGTTTTCATGCCTGGACCACAGCAGGCGGTCAGGATGATATTACAAAAGTGAATGGCGTGAAAATGGAAGGAACAAATATCTGGAGCTATACCGTCAATCCTGCGGAGCACAAAAACGAAAACGGGAATTACAATATTCAGGCCTATGCCTATGATGCGACAGGAAGCAGCAAGGTGATTGATCTTCCTGCCGTGGGAATCAACACGGTAACCCATACCTATCAGGTGGTGCAATACGGCACCTCCGGCAGCGGTCAGAAGCTTTATTATTACAGCATCAAGCCAAAAGTTGTCACTGCAAAAACACAAAAACTGCTGGCGGGCTTTGCCATTCACGGTTGGGAGGACAGCTATGCCAAGGACGGCCAGGTGTTAGTGGATATCGGCAACACCGTAGCGGATTATTTTGCAAGCAACCAAACCCAACTGTATAATTTTGAGCTGATTATCATTCCCCGGATGAACCCGGACGGACTGGACTATGGCACCACCAATAACGGACCGGGCAGATGCCAGACTTCTTTGGGAATTGATATCAACCGGGATTTTGATACCAATTTTGTGGCACAGACTGATCCGAGGAACAAAACCGGCAGCGTCCCCTTCGGTTCACCCGAAGCAAAAGCGATACGGGATCTGATTGTCGCCCAGAAGCCGAGCATTGTGCTGGATTTTCACGGATGGCTGGACAAAACCATCGGTGATCCGCAATTGGCGAAGATCATAGGGGACACCATGGGAATCACATCGACATCTCAGTTTACCACCGGCTTCAACGGCTATTTTGCTCCCTGGGCCGGGAAATATAGCCAGCGGACCATGCTCGTTGAATATCCCGTAAGCTGTGCGCTGGGAAGCAAAGCTGCCTACATCACCAAAACTCAAAATGCCTTATCTAAAATCATGCAGACCTACAGTGTGATGGAGCCCCTGCCTGTCATAACAATCGATCCCTACAATACGGCACCCACCAATCAAAATATAACCGTGACCGCAAGAACAGACAAAGGGTCTCTGAACCGAACAAGCTACACCTTCACCGAAAACGGATCCTTTGAATTCATTGCGAACGATGGTGGCAGCATCTCGAAAAGGACAGTAACCATTACCAATATCGATAAAAAAGCACCGGTTGTTTCCGGCGTTTCAGACGGGAAAAGCTACCAAGCCCCTGTCAGAATTACCTTCAGCGATGGGGCGGCAACCTTGAATGGGCAGGCTTTTGTCAGCGGAACAACTGTTGCCCAAAACGGTAGCTACAGCTTGACCGTTACCGATGCTGTCGGCAACAAGACGATCATAAATTTTGAGATAAGAAACAGAGGATATGAATTGATCGATAACATTCTCTGCGGCATCAATCCAAAAACCACGGTAGCGGATTTGAAAAGTGCGTTGACGAAAGAAGCATGGCAGGATATCATTCTCCGCAACAAAGACGGAAAGGAAATAACGGGAGGACTGGTCGGGACCGGCATGACCCTGCATATGACAAGGAATGAAGAGACAATGGATTGTACAATTTTGATTTATGGTGATATAGACGGAAACGGACTGGTGGATGCGATTGATATGGTCTATATAAAAAAGCACACGTTAAAAATAAAAAGGCTTACCGGGCTTACCCTCGAAGCCGCGGATACCAGTCATGACGGAACAGTGAATGTAACAGATTTGGTGAAGATGAAAACCCATTTGCTCAAAAGAGCATTCATTTCTCAATATAGGAACGAAAAAGAAATTTTGAATCCTTAAATTTTAATTGCTTAAATTACGCTTTTTTGTTATAATTTCACTGATATAACAATGGGAGGCTTTCATGTGAAAATTATGACGGTTGTGGGAGCAAGACCACAATTTATCAAGGCGGCGGCGGTTTCCAGAGTGCTTCGGGAAAAGCACACCGAAATATTGGTGCATACCGGACAACACTATGACAATAACATGTCGGAAATTTTTTTTGATGAGCTGCAAATCCCTCATCCCGATTATAACCTCAGCGTCGGCTCCGGCTCCCACGGCAGCATGACCGGCGAAATGCTGAAAAAAATCGAAGAGCTGATTCTGGGGGAGAAGCCGGATGTTTTGATGGTCTATGGCGACACCAATTCAACCTTGGCAGGTGCA
>ERZ778021.3763-NODE-3763-length-10448-cov-5.067449_pt1 | contig 10448 bp, 10 predicted proteins | sample MGYA00375751_ERZ778021 | MGnify/ENA primary metagenome ERZ778021 (study PRJEB29350, sample SAMN05389814) | bioreactor metagenome | isolation source: Thiocyanate stock bioreactor | place: South Africa: University of Cape Town | collected 2013-08-29 ... | reverse complement strand
ATCAATAAGGTCTTGCCCGTCGGACTGTCGTAGACGTCCTCGGTCACCTGCGCGGTGACCTGTCCGGGCAGATCGGACCGCAGGCCTGTGATCAGCGATGCCGGAATCACGGCGCCCGCCTGCAATACATAGGGGCTTGCTGGCGGCTGGACGCGATCGGAGCTCGTTGTTCTGCGGTCGATGTTGCCATTGAGGAATGCGAGTTTGTGATCTTGCGACGTGAGATCAGACGATGTGCTCGCCGGCGTCTGTCCCGGCGAGACAGCCGTTGGAGATGGCGCGATCGGCATGCTCGGCGCGACGACGTTCGTTGCCGCGAAGAGATGACTGGTGCGGGCGGCCTCCATCTCCTGAGCGAGCCGTTGCTCCTCCGGTGTCGGTCCCGGCATTGGCATGCTGGGCGAAGGCGCTCCGGCGTTGAGGATGGGCTTGCCGAGATCACCGGGCAGCGGCGGTCCAAGCTGTGGCACGGGCTTTGGCAGCCCCGTATAATCGCGCGGCAGGTTCGCGAGACCATCTGGCGTGTTGCGGTTGTTGGTGTTGAAGAGTTCGGCGCCGGTTGTCTGATGCTGCGGCTTCAAGGCGAAGAGTAGTGCGCCTCCAATGCCAATGGCCGCGGCGGCGCCGACGCCAAGCAGGACCTTGCGGGACAGCCGGGTTACCGGCGGTCGCTTGGCGCGCAAGCGCATCTCCTCAGCCGGACGTGCGGCCGCGCTCGGCCCCACGTCATCCCTGGCTTCGTCCGTCACCGCGGCCTCCCATCGGTGCGGACGATGCGCACCAGCTCCTGGTGCTTGCCGCCGAGCTTCAGCTCCGCCGCAGCGAACAGGCGGTCGACGATCATGTGATTGCCGCGGACACGGTAGTTGACGAGCTGGCCGTCGCCTTCCGCGCCGATCACCCAGAGCGGTGGCAGCTCACCCTGTGAGATCCCGGTCGGGAATTCGATGAACACCTGCCGGCCGTCATCGAAGGCGCGCAGCGGCCGCCACGGCGGAGTATCGCCCTCGATGCGATAGCGGAAGTTCAGTGCATTGATGTCGACGCCGGTTGCGACGGGGGCAGCGGCCTCGGCGGCCGCATTCTGCTGGCGCAGCGCGATGAGCTGATCCTGCGCATAAGCCCAAGAGACCGACGCCATATACGTCTTGTCGTCGGAATGCAGCTCGAGGTGATAGGTCCGGCGGTCTGTATTGATGACAAGGTTGGTGATGAGATCCGCACGGGTGGGCTTCACCAGGATGTGGACACGTTTGGCTGGCCCGGCGCCGCTCTCGGTGTCGCCGATGATCCACCGCACGGTATCTCCGGCAGCGACAGGCCCTGAGCCCGTCAACTGCTCGCCCGGCTCGAGCGCGATGTCGGTGATTTGGCCCGGCGCGGCATAGACCTGATACAGCGCGCCATCGGAAAAGGGGTAGACCTGGATAGCGTTGAGATAGCCGGCCCGCGTCGGCTGGATTCGGGCCGCGCCATTCGCCTGATCGACGCGCGCGTGCGGATCGGCGGGTTCGGGTGGCGCTTTCGTCGATCCGGGAAGCCGCTTGAGCTGGCCGGGCAGAGGTAGCGGCTTCGGCAGCTCGACAATCTGCACGGGCTTGGGTGGATCGGGCTGAAGCACAGCTTGCTTCGGCGTGTCGTCGTAGGTGATCTCGGGCGGCTTCCACGTAGAGCACGCTGCCAGGGACGTCGAAACAAGCAGAAGGGTTGCGAGAGGCAGCGAGCGCATCAGCCGAGCTCCTTTGACCAATTGAGGGCGTGGACGTAGACGCCGAGCGGATTCTTCTTCAGCCGATCGGCGTCGGTCGGCATCTGCAGCGCGATGGTGAGGATGGCGCTCCATCGCTCAGTCGAGGCAAGCGCGCCGTCGATGTAATGACGCTCCGTCCATTCGACGCGAAAGCTGGAGTCGGAGGCGCGGATGACGCTCGCGACGTCGACGGAGACTTGGTTCTTGCCGACCTTGGAAAACGGATCGCTCGTCCGCGCATAGTCATTGAGCGCGAGCGCCCCCTTGTCCGTGACGTAGTTGTAGGCGTCGAGCCAGTTCTGACGCAGCACCACGGGGTCGGCGGGGATGCCGCGCACTTCCTGGATGAAGCGCGCCAAGTGCCACGCGATCTGCGGGTCGGTCGGCTGGTAGTCCGCGGTGGCGGGCGCGACGGCCTGGGCCTGGCCGAGCTTGTCAACCTGCACAACCCAAGGCGTGATGGTGCCGCGGGCCGATTGCCAGACCAGGCCGCCGGCGAGCCCACCGCTGAGAACGAGTGCGCCGAAGAAAGCCAGGCGCCAGTTCTTGGCCTGAACGCGCGCGGAGCCAATCCGCTCGTCCCAGACCTGGCCGGCCTTTTGATATGGCGTCTCCGCGTCCGGCGTCTTGCCATAGCGCACGGTCGATCGTCGGAACATGAGCTATTCCCCCTCGGAAAGATCGACCTGATGCCCGCCGCTTGCCCGATCACCGGAGCGGATTGCGTGGTCGGCGGCGGTGACGCCGCGGTTGATGGTCTGGCCGCGCTTCATGCGCTGGGCCCATGCTGGCGGGCTGTCCGACGCGGCGGACGCGCCGGCGGATGACGACGAGCGCGCGCCGCCGCTCATGACGGCACGCTCGCCAGAGGCGAAGCTTTCTTGAAGGCTGCTGGCGGCGCGGCGCAGTGGGCTCATGGCGACTGAGCCGGCAGCTTGGGCGACACCCGCTGCCCCACCCGCGCGATATGCGGCGCTGGCGCCGCCCGCGACCGCGGCTCCCGCGCGCGCCGTCCCGGCGATCGCGCCGCCGGCCGCGGCGACACCCCCGGCGGTCGCCGCAATGCCGGCCGCTCCGATCCCGGCCGCTCCCAATCCTGTCGCGACAGCCGCGCCGGCGCCGAGCTGCGGTCCGCCCGCGATCAGGCCATTGGCGATGCCTGGACCGAAGATCGTGAGGCCAAGGAGCGAGAGCGCTGCGAGGATCAGCGTCAGCGCGTCGGAAATTGTCGGCGGATTGTTGAAGCCGCTGGTGAATTGATTGAAGATCGTGGAGCCGATGCCGATGATGACGGCGAGCACGAGAATCTTGATCCCGCTGGACACCACGTTGCCCAGCACCCGTTCGGCGAGGAAGGCCGTACGGCCGAAGAGCCCGAACGGCACGAGTACGAAACCGGCCAACGTCGTCAGCTTGAACTCGATCAAACTCACAAAGAGCTGGATCGCCATGACGAAGAAGCTGATGACGACGATCAGCCACGCGACCAGAAGAATGACGATCTGCACCAGATTGGCGAAGACGCTGGTGAAGCCCATCATACCGGAGATGGCGGTGAGGATCGGCTTGCCGGCATCGATCCCGACCTCGGCGATCTTGCCGGGCTGCAGGAGCTGCGCAGCGCTCATCGTGCCGCCACCGGCCTTGATCCCGAGGCCGGCGAAGCTGTTGTAGATGATCTGCGCGAGATTGTTGTAGTTGCCGATGATGAAGGCGAAGAGGCCGATATAGAGCGTCTTGCGGATCAGGCGCGCGAGCACGTCCTCGTCGGGCGCCATCGCCCAGAAGAGCCCCGCCAGCGTGATGTCGATGGCGATGAGGACGCTGGCGAGCCAGCGCACGTCACCTTGAACGAGGCCGAAGCCGGAATCGATATACTGGGTGAAGGTGCCCAGGAAATTGTCGATGACTCCCGTGCCGCCCATGATGCTTACCTGTCGGTGTTCTTGGCTGGAGCCGGAGTCGGGTTCTTCGGTCCGGAGGCCGGCGTATAGGTGAAGAAGCGGCGGCGGTTTTCAGCCCAGGCCGCCTCGCAGGCCGGATCGTCCTTGGCCTGGTCGGCGATGAGCTGACACCGCTTGAGCTCTTCGGCGAGCGAGTCGGGCGTGTGTTCCTCCATCGCACGCGGCTCGAGGCGTGGAGGCGATGTGTGGAAGTGCAGTGCCGCCGCGACGATCGCGATGGCGACAAGCAAAAAGCCGACAGCCCGGCCGACAGCAGGCAGATTGAGAAGCCGGGTTCGCATCAATGGAACATCTGCGCGGAGCCGGCCTGGTAACCAGCGCCGTAGTTGAGGAATGCCTGTGTCTGCGCTTGTGCCTGCGCCTGCGTCTCAAGGGTCCGCGCGGCATCGAGGCTCTGCGCGCGTGCGATCGACGCCATCAGCGCGGTCAGGTCCGCAAGCTGCGTGGTCTGAAGCGCCACGAGCTGATTGCCCGACTGTGCGGCCTGCAGCGCGCCGGTCGCCGACTGGCTGGAGGACACCAAAGCGTTGATCTGCGTCCGCGTGGTGTTGAGATTGCTCACAACGCCGGCTTGCACGCGCATCGTATCCTGGAACCCGGCGAGTGCGTTCTGCCAGCGACTCTTCGCATCCGTGAGAAGCTGCTGCGACGACGTCCCGCTGGAATAGGCCTGCGGATAGGTCTGCGTGAACGACTGGTCGATGCTTGAGACGCTGTAGGCGATGCGCTGCGCCTGCGCGAGGAGCTGCTGGGTCTGGGTGATCTGCTGCTGAAGCTGCGTGAGCGACGAGTACGGCAGGCTTGCGAGATTGCGCGCCTGATTGATCAGCGACGTCGCCTGGTTCTCCAGCATCTGGATTTCATTGTTGACCTGCTGAAGCTCACGCGCGGCGGTTAGGATGTTCTGCGCATAATTGGTCGGATCGAACACGATCCATTGCGCACGCGCCGGTCCGCTGGCGATGGCCGTAATGGTGAAAGCGGCGGCGCCTGCGATGAGCAAGGCGCGCAAGCGGTGACGGATCATGACGTGGTCTCCTGGTTGTGGGTGAGCATGTCCGCTGCCCAGTCGAGATCCTTTCGGCGCAGCCAGGCGGCGGTGAAGCCGCCGCGGCCGTGTTCCGCGAGCAGCTCTTCGATGGCGGTCTGATCGGATTTCGCCGAGGCGGCGGTGAAGGCGAGCGCGACTTCGGACAGCCCGAGTTCGAATAGGCGATTGCCGCGTCGCGACTGGCAGTAATATTCGCGCTTCGGCGTCGCGCGGCTCAGAATCTCAATTTGGCGATCGTTGAGACCGAAGCGCTGGTAGATCGCCGCGATCTGCGGCTCGAGCGCGCGCTCGTTGGGAAGCAGGATGCGGGTCGGGCAGCTCTCGATGATGGCTGGTGCGATCGCACTGCCGTCGATGTCGGCAAGCGACTGCGTGGCAAAGATGACGCTGGCATTTTTTTTCCGAAGCGTCTTCAGCCACTCTCTCAGTTGCCCGGCGAAGCCGGGATCGTCGAGGGCGAGCCAACCTTCGTCGACGATGAGCAAGGTGGGTCGGCCGTCGAAGCGATCTTCGATGCGATGGAAGAGATAGGATAGGACGGCTGGAGCCGCGCCCGCGCCGATCAACCCTTCCGTTTCGAAAGCCTGGACTTCGGCCTCGCCGAGCCGCTCCGTCTCGGCGTCGAGCAGTCGTCCCCAGGGGCCTGCCACGGTGTAGGGCTGGATCGCCTGTTTCAGGGCATTTGATTGCAGGAGCACCGAGAGCCCGGTGATGGTGCGCTCCTGGATAGGCGCGGACGCAAGCGAAGTCAGCGCTGACCATAGGTGTTCCTTCAGTTCCGGAGTGACGGTGACGGACTCGCGACCGAGGAGCGCCGCGACCCATTCGGCGGCCCACGCGCGCTCTCCGGGATCATCGACCCGCGCGAGCGGTTGGAGCGCGACGGGCTCGGCGGCGCTGTCGGAGAGCGCTCCGCCGAGATCGTGCCAATCGCCGCCCATCGCGAGCGCCGCCGCCCGGATGCTGCCGCCGAAGTCGAAGGCGAAGACCTGTGCACCGGCATAGCGCCGGAACTGCAAGGCCATCAACGCGAGCAGCACACTCTTGCCGGCGCCCGTCGGGCCGACGATCAAGGTGTGGCCGACATCCCCGACATGGAGGCTGAGGCGGAACGGGGTCGATCCCTCGGTCTTGGCGAAGAGAAGCGGCGGCGCCTGGAAGTGCTCGTCCCGTTCAGGCCCGGCCCAAACCGCCGAAAACGGCATCATATGCGCGAGGTTGAGCGTGGAGATCGGCGGCTGCCGGACATTGGCGTAGACATGCCCTGGGAGAGACCCAAGCCAGGCTTCGATCGCGTTGACGCCTTCGCGCATGCAGGTGAAGTCGCGGCCCTGAATGGCCTTCTCGACCAGGCGAAGGCGCTCGTCCGCGATCCGCGGATCATCGTCCCAGACGGTAACAGTGGCGGTGACGTAGGCCTCGCCGACGAGGTCGGTGCCAAGTTCTTGCAGAGCGGCGTCGGCATCGAGCGCCTTGTTGGCGGCGTCGGAGTCCATCAGCACCGACGCCTCGTTGGTCATCACCTCCTTGAGGATCGCCATGATGCTCTTGCGCTTGGCGAACCACTGACGGCGGATCTTGCCGAGGAGCTTGGCCGCGTCGGTCTTGTCGAGGCAGATGGCGCGTGTCGCCCAGCGATAGGAAAACGCCAGGCGATTGAGGTCGTCGAGCAGGCCCGGCCAAGTCTGTGATGGAAAGCCCATGATGGTGAGCGTGCGCAGATGTGCGCGGCCGAGCCGTGGTTCGAGGCCACCCGTCAGGTCCTCGTCCACCAGGATGGCGTCGAGGTACATCGGCGTTTCCGGCACGCGCACGCGCTGGCGCCGCGTCGAGATGCAGGAATGCAGGTAGGTCAGGGTCTCGGCGTCATCGAGCCAATCCGATTCCGGCATGAAGCCTTCGAGCAGCGCGAGCACGCGATCGGTGCGGTCGACGAAACCTTCGAGCGTGGCACGCCAGTCGGCGGCGCCCTGGGCGCGGTTCTCATAGAGCCAAGCTTCCGCGCGGGCCGCGTCATCGGCGGGCGGCAGCCAGAGCAGTGTCAGGAAGTAGCCGCTCTCGAAATGCGCGCCTTCTTCTTCGAACTGGGCGCGCCGTTCGGCATCGACGAGAGCCGATGTCGCATCCGGAAATTCGCCGACGGGATACCAATGCGCATGCACGCGCTGGGCCTCAATGAACACGGCCCAGCCGGAGCCAAGGCGACGCAACGCATTATTGAGACGCGACGTGATGGCCACCAACTCGGCGGGCGTGGAAGAATCCAAGTCTGGACCGCGAAAGCGTGCGGTGCGCTGGAAGGAGCCATCCTTGTTGAGAACAACGCCCTTGGCGACGAGCGCCGCCCACGGCAGGAAGTCGGCGAGGCTCTGGTTATGGCGACGATACTCGGCAAGGTTCATCATCGGGCGAACCTCACGAGACCATGTGCTGCGGATAACGCAGATGCCGACGCACGACGTCGACGAAGGCGGCGTCACGCTTCGCCGCCCAAACGGCGGCGATGTGACCGACAAGCCAGATGAGGCCGCCCACGATCCAGAGCCGAAGACCGAGCCCGATCGCGGCAGCAAGCGTGCCGTTCACGATCGCCACGGCGCGCGGCGCGCCGCCCAAGAGGATCGGCTCGGTCAACGCTCGGTGAACGGGCGCATAGAAGCCGGCGATGGCGCCATCTTGCTCCATCACACCGTCACCCCGCCGCCGAACTGGAAGAAGGTCAGGAAGAAGCTCGACGCTGCGAAGGCGATGCTGAGGCCGAAGACGATCTGAATGAGGCGACGGAAGCCGCCGCTGGTCTCGCCGAAGGCGAGCGTCAGACCGGTGACGATAATGATGATCACCGACACGACCTTGGCCACGGGCCCTTGGATGCTCTCCAGGATCTGGTTGAGCGGCTGCTCCCACGGCATGTTCGATCCGGCCGCATAGGCCGGCGCGGTTGCGAGGGCGACGAAGACGAAGGCGGTTGCCGTGGCGAACGCACGGCGGGCATCCTTGATTAACATCACGGTTCTCCTGCGGGGGTGAGGACGTAGTCGCCGGCGGGCGAGAGGCCCTTCACCGCTGCGAGCTCGGCGAGCCGGCGCGCGGAGCCGCGGCCGGTGAGGACCGCGATGAGGTCGATCGTCTCGGCGATGAGCGCGCGCGGAACGGTGACCACGGCTTCCTGGATGAGCTGTTCGAGCCGGCGCAGTGCGCCGATGGCGGAGCCTGCGTGCAGCGTGCCCACGCCCCCGGGGTGTCCCGTGCCCCAGGCTTTCAGAAGATCGAGCGCCTCTGCCCCGCGAACCTCGCCGATTGGGATGCGGTCGGGCCGCAGGCGCAGCGACGAGCGGACCAGATCAGACAGCGACGCAGCCCCGTCCTTGGTGCGCAGCGCCACGAGGTTCGGCGCGGCGCATTGCAGCTCGCGCGTATCCTCGATGAGCACGATGCGGTCGCCGGTCTTGGCGACTTCTGCGAGGATCGCGTTGACCAGCGTCGTCTTGCCGGTGCTCGTCCCGCCGGCGACCAGCACGTTCTTTCGGTCGCGCACGGCCGCGCGGAGCAGCTCGGCCTGGTCGGCCGACATGATGCCGGCCTCGACGTAGTCGCCGAGCGTGTAAACGGCGACGGCCGGCCGCCGGATGGCAAAGCACGGCGCAGCCACCACGGGCGGCACCAGGCCCTCGAACCGCTCCCCGCTTTCCGGCAATTCCGCCGAGACGCGCGGGCTGCCGGCATGCACTTCGACCCCGACATGGTGCGCGACCAGGCGCACGATGCGCTCGGCGTCCGCGGGCGTGACGCGACAGCCGGTGTCTTCAAGACCGCCTGACAGCCGATCGATCCAGAGGCGACCGTCAGGGTTGAGCATCACCTCGACGATGCTGGGATCTTCGAGATAGCCGGAGATCGCCGGACCAAGCGCCGTGCGCAGCATGCGCGCGCCTCGGGCGAATACTTCAGATCGGAGGGAGATCGTCGTCACAAGAGCCCCGCAAATTAGCCTCCTGTGGAGGCGCAGATGTCAGCGGGGTTGAGTAGAAAGAGCCGGAACTGGGACTGCGCAACAACAACAAGGAGGCGGGAGGGCTCTGGGATAGAATGACAAGCGAGAAGGACGATCGCTATTCTGACTGCGTGTCTGCTGAACCCTCCTTTTGCGGCGGCACGTCGCGAATCACCTCGTCAGCTAGTTTGTGACCGCGCGCGAGACGACGGCCGAGCGCTTCGATGTAACCTTCGTAGCGCTCTCGTCCTTTTGTTTGCGCGGCGGCAAGCGCCGTGTCAGGCAGCGGCGGCGTGCTGGTCAGCCAAAACCGGACGAACACCGCGAGCGCTTCATTTGAGATCGTGACGTGGCGCTCGATGCGCTCCATGTCGCGGACCATACGGTCCAGGCGTCGCGCGAGCGCCGCTTCTAGTCGGTCCGCGGCATCGGGCGAAAGATAAGAGGCGAGCGCTGCCTCGACGATCAACGCCTGCGGCACGCGCTTGCGGGCGGCGTAATCGGCGAGCTTCGTAGCCAGGTCGGGTGGAAGCCGAAAGGTGTGCTTCGTGCGCACGGCTACATCTGCATGTCATCGTCCGCGTCGAGCGAGATTTGTCGCGCGCTGCCGAAATTGCGCTGCATGATCCGCTGGCGCTGGGCGTCGTCGTCTGGCTCGTCCTCGACGGGCTCGAATTCCTGCACCGGCTTTCGTGGCTCGGGAACAATCTCCTCATGGTCCGGAAGTTCGGGTTCGCGCCGGATTCCCGCATTGTCCGGATCGTCCGTCTCTGCGGCGGTTGGCGCTGACGCGATCGCGCCGCTCCAGGTATTCACCTGGGACATGTTGGGGGCTGGCGGTCGAAGAACAGCGTTTCCGCCCGATGATCTGGGCGGCGGAAGAATCCGCCCGGCGAGCTCGGGGTCTTCGTAATACCGAGCTTTCTTCGCCCGGACGGGCGCACTTCCCGATATCATGACGATCTCGTCGTCGGGCGGGAGCTGCATGATCTCGCCGGGAGTTAACAGCGGCCGCGCGGTTTCTTGCCGGGAGATCATCAGATGTCCAAGCCACGGACTGAGTCGGCTGCCGGCATAGTTTTTCATCGCTCGGATTTCGGTGGCCGTGCCAAGTGCATCCGACACGCGTTTCGCCGTGCGTTCGTCGTTGCTGGCGAACGAGACGCGCACGTGGCAATTGTCCAGGATGGAATTGTTCTGACCGTACGCCTTCTCGATCTGGTTCAGCGACTGCGCGATCAGGAAGGATTTCAATCCATAGCCCGCCATGAACGCCAATGCCGACTCGAAGAAGTCGAGCCTGCCGAGCGCGGGAAACTCATCGAGCATCAGCAGCAGGCGATGTCGCCGCCGCTTGTTCTCTAGCTCTTCGGTTAGCCGTCTTCCGATCTGGTTGAGGATGAGGCGCACGAGCGGTTTCGTGCGGCTGATGTCCGAGGGTGGCACGACGAGATAGAGCGTCACCGGATGCTCAGCCTCGACCAGGTGGCGGATGCGCCAGTCGCAGCGTTGTGTGACCGCCGCGACCACCGGATCTCGATAGAGGCCCAGGAAGGACATCGCGGTCGACAGTACGCCGCTGCGCTCGTTCTCGCTCTTGTTCAACAGCTCTCGCGCGGCGCTGGAGACGACGGGATGGACTCCCTTCTCGCCGAGATGCGGCGTGGTCATCATCGCCCGAAGCGTCTT
>ERZ778021.3761-NODE-3761-length-10458-cov-2.656830_pt1 | contig 10458 bp, 10 predicted proteins | sample MGYA00375751_ERZ778021 | MGnify/ENA primary metagenome ERZ778021 (study PRJEB29350, sample SAMN05389814) | bioreactor metagenome | isolation source: Thiocyanate stock bioreactor | place: South Africa: University of Cape Town | collected 2013-08-29 ... | reverse complement strand
GTACCGGCATCATGGCCGGCAGCCCTTGTCCCATCGAGGTGATGAAGCGAGTGGTGCGCGACATGCATCTGTCTGAGATCACCATCGCCTACGGCATGACCGAGACCGCGCCGGTGAGCTGCCAAAGCTCCACCGACACGCCGCTGGACAAGCGGGTGAGTACGGTGGGGCAGGTGCAGCCGCATTTGCAGGTGAAGATCGTCGATCCGCAAAGCGGCGAAACTGTCGCGCCCGGCGAAACCGGCGAGCTTTGCACCAAGGGCTATTCGGTGATGCACGGCTACTGGGGCGACGCGGAGAAGACGCATGAGGCCATTGACGCCGAGGGCTGGATGCATACCGGCGACCTGGCGGTGATGGACAGCGAGGGTTATGTGAACATCGTCGGCCGCATCAAAGATATGGTGATCCGCGGCGGCGAGAACATCTACCCGCGCGAGGTCGAGGAATTCCTCTACCGCCATCCGCAGGTGCAGGACGTGCAGGTGGTCGGCGTGCCCGACCCGAAGTACGGCGAAGAACTGTGCGCCTGGATCATCCCCAAGGCCGGCACGTCTCCAACGGACGAGGACATTCGCGCGTTTTGCAGAGGGAACATCGCGCACTACAAGATTCCGCGCTACCTGCGCTTCGTGTCCGCGTTTCCGATGACGGTGACCGGCAAGATCCAGAAGTTCAAAATCCGCGAAACCATGCAGCAAGAACTCGGGCTCCACCCCGACCGCACCGCCTGAAGACCCCCATGCCCATTCTTGATACCCGACTCAACCCGCGCAGCGCCGAGTTCACCGCCAACGCCGCCGCCCTGCAGGCGCTGGTCGACGACCTGCGCGCGCGTCAGGCCCGCGTGGCCGAAGGCGGCGGCGAGGCTGCTCGCGCCAAACACGTCGCCCGCGGCAAGCTGCTGCCGCGCGAACGCGTGGCGGCGCTGCTCGACCCCGGCTCACCCTTCCTGGAGTTTTCTCCACTGGCTGCGCACGGTCTGTACGACAACGCGGCGCCCGGCGCCGGGATCATCACCGGCATCGGGCGCGTCAGCGGGCGCGAGTGCGTGATCGTCTGCAACGACGCCACGGTGAAGGGCGGCACCTATTACCCGATGACCGTCAAGAAGCACCTTCGGGCGCAGGAGATTGCGCGCGAGAACCGTTTGCCCTGCATCTACCTCGTCGATTCGGGCGGCGCCAACCTGCCCAACCAGGACGAGGTGTTTCCCGACCGCGACCATTTCGGCCGCATCTTCTACAACCAGGCGACGCTGAGCGCCGAGGGCATTGCGCAGATCGCGGTGGTCATGGGCTCGTGCACCGCGGGAGGCGCCTACGTGCCGGCCATGAGCGACGAGTCGGTCATCGTCGCCAATCAAGGCACCATCTTTCTCGGCGGCCCGCCGCTGGTGAAGGCCGCCACTGGCGAGGAAGTCACGGCCGAGGATCTGGGTGGCGGCGACGTTCACACCCGGCTGTCGGGCGTGGCCGACCATCTGGCGCGCAACGATGCGCATGCGCTCGACATCGCTCGCCGCATCGTCTCGCGCCTGCGCCCGGCCGAGCGCGCGGCGGTGGATTTGCGCCCGCCGCGCGAGCCGCTGTATGCAGCCAGCGAGCTGTACGGCGTGGTGCCGCTGGATGCGCGCAAGCCCTTCGACATCCGCGAGATCATCGCCCGCATCGTGGATGGTTCCGAGCTCGACGAATTCAAGGCCCGCTTCGGCGCCACGCTGGTGTGCGGTTTTGCGCATCTGCACGGCATGCCCGTGGGCATTCTTGCGAACAACGGCATCCTGTTTTCGGACAGTGCGGTCAAGGGTGCGCACTTCATCGAGCTGTGCTGCCAGCGCCGCATTCCGTTGCTGTTCCTGCAGAACATCACCGGCTTCATGGTCGGCCGCAAGGCCGAGAACGAAGGCATCGCCCGTCATGGCGCCAAGCTGGTCACGGCCGTGGCTTGCGCTCAGGTGCCCAAGTTCACCGTCATCGTCGGCGGCTCCTTCGGCGCGGGCAACTACGGCATGTGCGGCCGCGCTTCTGGCCCACGTCAGCTGTGGATGTGGCCCAACGCGCGCATCAGCGTGATGGGCGGCGAACAGGCGGCCAGCGTGCTGGCCACGGTGCGGCGCGACGGCATCGAGGCCAAGGGCGGCAGCTGGAGCGCGGAGGAAGAGGAAGCCTTCAAGGCGCCCGTCCGCTCTCAATATGAAGCGCAGGGCCACCCGTATTACGCCACCGCGCGACTGTGGGACGACGGCGTCATCGACCCGGCAGATACTCGTCGCGTGCTGGCGCTGGGCCTGTCGGCCGCGCTCAACGCGCCAATTCCAGACGCCCGCTTCGGCGTGTTCCGCATGTGATTGTCGTCCCCTACAATGTGCATCATTCATTGACTTGGTACACATCATGCGCACAAACATCGAGATCGACGACGAGCTCATGGACGCCGCCATGCGCGCTGGCCCGTTCAAGACCAAAAAGGAGGCGGTCGAGGAGGGGCTCAAGCTCTTGCGCCGTCGCGCCGCCTACCGCGATTTGCTCGCCCTGCGCGGCAAGCTGCATTGGGAAGACCCCTTGGCCGAGGGCGCCGCGCCGCCCATGGTGCAGGAGCGACGCGCGCCTTACAGCGCGGCTAACTCCCCTGCCAAGGCGGCTGGGCGCAAGGCAGCCGCCCGCAAGGCGCCCGTCCCCAAAGCGCCCGCCAATAAGGGGTAGTCGCATGATTCTGGTCGACAGCTCGGTGTGGATCGATTTTTTCAATGGCCGTGCCACCCCGCGCGTCGCGAATCTGGCGCTCCTGCTCGACGATATGGCGCCGGTGGCGGTGGCCGATCTGGTGCTGTTCGAGGTGTTGCGTGGCTTCCGCCATGAACGCGACTACCTGGCCGCGCGCAAGACCCTGACTGCGCTCACCGTGGTTGAAATCGGCGGAGAAGACAACGCCCTGCAGGCCGCGCAACACGACCGCCTGCTGCGCGCCATGGGCTACACCATCCGCAGCGCGGTGGACGTGCTCCAGGCCGCTTACTGCATCGAACACGACTACGCCCTGCTGCACAACGACGCCGACTTCGACGTCATGGAAGATCTGCGCGGCCTGAAGGTCTGGCGGCATTGACTGCAAGCTCTCCCCGGCGAATTTCCCGATGACACTCCAAGACCATTTCCGCACCCTGGCGCGCTATCACGTCTGGGCCACGCATCGCTTGCTCGACGAGCACGTCGCGCTGCTCCCCGAAGCCGATTACCGCCGCGATTGCGGGCTGTTTTTCAACAGCGTTCACGGCACCCTCAATCATCTGCTGGTGGGCGAAGGCTTGCTGTGGCAGCGACGCTTCCTTGAGGGCGTGTCGCCCGCGGGCTTGAAGCTCGACGACGAGGCCGAGCCCGACCGCGCCAGACTGGCGCAACGGCTGAAGGAGAGCGCGCGGGCCTGGCAGCCCTATGTCGAGCGCTTGAGCGAGGCCGATTTCGATCGGCCCTTCCACTACGCCACCAGCAAGGGCGAGCCGATGAGCGCACCGTTCGCGGCCACGCTGGCGCATGTGTTCAACCACGCCACGCACCACCGCGGGCAGATCACCGTAGCGCTCACTGCCATGGGGCATCCCTCGCCCGTGCTCGATCTGATCTACATGCTGCGCGAGGAAGCGACAGCCTAATCGAAGCCATGAGCGAATCCCCCGTTCTCATCGACCGCGAAGGGGCCGTCGCGACGGTCACCCTTTATCGCCCCGAAGTGCGCAACGCCTTCGACGCCGCCACCATCGCCGCGCTGCATGCGGTTTTCGTCGAACTCGGTCAGGAGGCCGAAGTGCGTTGTGTGGTGCTTGCCGCGCAAGGCCCTGCGTTCTGCGCTGGAGCCGATCTGCGCTACATGCAACAGTTGGCGGCTTACACCGATGCGCAAAACCGCGACGATGCCCTGCAACTCGCTCGCATGCTGCGCGCCGTGGCCGAATGTCCCAAGCCCGTGATCGCGCGGGTGCAGGGCGACGCGTTCGCCGGTGGCTTCGGTCTGGTGGCCGCCTGCGATCTGGCCGTGGCGGTGCAGACTGCGCGCTTCTGTCTGAGCGAGGTTAGGCTTGGCCTGGTGCCTGCCACCATCATGCCGCATGTGCTGCGCGCCATCGGCCCGCGCGCGGCGCAGCGCTACACCCTGACCGCCGAAGCGCTTAGCGCGGCCACCGCGCAGTCCATAGGCCTGGTGCATGAAGTGGCCGTTGACGCTGCCGCGCTCGACGCGAAGGTGCAGCGGTGGTGCGGCGCATTGCAGAATGCGTCACCGCAAGCGCTGGCTGCGGCCAAGCGGCTGCTGGCCGAAGTGGCGCATCGCCCGCTGGGCGATGCCTTGCTGGCCGACACCGCCGAGCGCATCGCCGTGGCCCGGGCGAGCACCGACGGACGCGAGGGCATCGCCGCCTTTCTCGCCAAGCGCAAGCCGAACTGGATCGACCCCGAGGCGCGTTGACTGCGTCCTCCATCTCCCCTTATGCCATGACCCCGAAACCTTCCGACGTCTGGACGCCAGAGCGCATCGAAGCCCTGCTCGATCTGCCTTTGCCCGAACTGCTCTGGCAAGCCCAGCAGATCCACCGCGCGCACTTCGACCCCACCGACATTCAGCTCTCGTCGCTGCTGTCGATCAAGACCGGCGGCTGCGCCGAAGACTGCGGATACTGCCCGCAATCGGCGCATCATGATGTCGGGCTGAAGGCGGGCAAGCTGATGGACCTTGACCTCGTGCTGGCCAACGCCCGCGCGGCCAAAGAGGCGGGCGCGGCACGCTTTTGCATGGGCGCGGCCTGGCGCGAGCCGAAAGACCGCGACCTCGACGCCGTGGCCGAGATGGTCGAGGGCGTCAAGGCCCTCGGGCTGGAAACCTGCATGACTTTGGGTATGTTGCGGCCCGCGCAGGCGCAGCGCCTGGCCGATGCCGGGCTCGACTACTACAACCACAACCTCGACACCTCGCCCGAGTTCTACGGCCAGATCATCACCACCCGCACCTATCAGGAACGCCTGGACACGCTGCAGGCCGTGCGCGAAGCCGGCATGGCGGTGTGCTGCGGCGGCATCGTCGGCATGGGCGAGACCCGGCGCGACCGCGCGGGCCTGCTGGCGGAGCTGGCCGGGCTCGATCCCCACCCCGAATCGGTGCCCATCAACGCCTTGGTGCGGGTGGCCGGAACGCCGCTCGAACACGCACCAGATCTCGACCCCTTCGAGTTCGTGCGCACCGTGGCTGCGGCCCGCATCACCATGCCCGCGGCGCGGGTGCGGCTGTCCGCCGGGCGGCGCGAACTGGGCGACGGCATTCAGGCGCTGTGTTTCTTAGCTGGCGCCAATTCCATTTTTTACGGCGATACCCTGCTGGTCACCGGCAACTCGGAGGTCGATCCCGACCGCGCCTTGTTCGCCCGCCTCGGCCTGCATGCCGGTGCGCAAGCTTCGCCCATGCCATCGGCCACGCCCAAGCAAAAAGTGATCGCCTTGCAAGCCGATTCACCCGTATCCCGGCCATGACCCCGTCCTCACTCGACACCCTGCAACTCCTGGCGCTGGCCGCCGCGCTGGGCTGGGCCAGCGGCCTGCGGGCCTTTCTGGTCATGTTCGCCGTTGGCGCCGCGGGCCTGGCCGGATGGGTCCAACTGCCATCGGGCCTGCAGGGCCTGGCCAGCCCGGTGGCGGTGGGCATCACCGGGTTTCTGGCCTTTCTCGAATTCGTCGGCGACAAGATTCCCGGCGTGGACAGCCTGCTCGACTTCATCTCTACTCTGCTGCGCATTCCGGCAGGAGCGGTGCTTGCCGCCAGCGTGTTCGGACTGGATCACACCTTTGTCGCGGCGCTCGCTGCGGCGGCTGGCGGCAGTCTGGCCGCGGTGAGTCATGGCACCAAGCTCTCCACCCGCGCGGCCATCAACACTTCGCCAGAGCCGTTTTCCAATGTGGGCGCCTCGCTGGGCGAAGACGCGCTGGTGCTGGGCGGGCTGTGGCTGGCCTGGCTGCACCCGGTGCTGTTTTTCATCGCCCTGGTGCTGGTGCTGATCGTCATGGTTTGGCTGGCGCGCAAAAGCTTTCATTTCGTGCGTGGGCTGCTCGCGCGCATGGTGCGTATGTTCAGCGGCCGACCCGAACCCGCCGCAACGCAGCCCCCGCACGGCGCGACCGACGTGTCGTATCGAGACAAACCAGATTGATGCAAGCTACGAACCGGAGTGCTGAAATGTTCTCGAAAATCCTGATCGCCAATCGCGGCGAGATCGCTTGCCGGGTGGCCGCCACCTGCCGCTGTCTGGGCATCCGTACCGTGGCGGTGTATTCCGAGGCCGATGCGCAGGCGGCGCATGTGGCGGCGTGCGACGAGGCGGTGTGTATCGGCCCGGCCGAGGCGGCGCAGAGCTATCTGCGGGATGAGCGCATCCTGCAGGCGGCGCGCGACACCGGCGCGCAAGCTATCCATCCCGGCTATGGTTTTCTCAGCGAGAACGCAGGCTTCGCGCGGCAGTGCGCCGAGGCCGGGGTGGTGTTCATCGGCCCGCCGCCCGAGGCCATGCAGGCGATGGGGCTCAAGGCTGAGTCCAAACGGCTGATGCAAACGGCGTCCGTGCCGTTGGTGCCCGGTTATCACGGTGCGGAGCAGGACGCGGCGTTGCTCAGGGCCGAAGCCGCGCGCATCGGTTTTCCGGTGTTGATCAAGGCGAGTGCGGGCGGTGGCGGCAAGGGCATGCGCGAGGTGCAGCGCGTCGAAGACTTCGACGCTGCGCTGGCCTCGTGCCGCCGTGAAGCGCAGAGCAGTTTCGGCAACGACGCGGTGCTCATCGAGCGATTGGTGCGCAACCCGCGCCACATCGAAATCCAGATCTTCGCGGACCAGCACGACCATGTGCTGTGGCTGTTCGAGCGCGACTGTTCGATGCAGCGCCGCCATCAGAAAGTCATCGAAGAAGCCCCGGCCCCCGGCCTGCCTGATGCCCTGCGCCGCGAGATGGGCGAGGCCGCAGTAGCCGCCGCTCGCGCGGTGGGTTATGTGGGCGCGGGCACCGTGGAGTTCATCGTCGAATGCAGCGAAGGCGGGGTGCCGCAGCGCTTCTACTTCATGGAGATGAACACGCGGCTGCAGGTCGAGCATCCCGTCACCGAGTTGATCACCGGCCTCGATCTGGTCGAGTGGCAATTGCGTGTGGCCGCAGGCGAACCGCTGCCCATCACGCAGGCCGAGGTGCGCTGCAGCGGGCATGCCATCGAGGCGCGGCTTTACGCCGAGCATCCGGAGGCGGGTTTTCTGCCTTCCGCCGGCCAGTTGCGGCGGCTGGCGTTGCCGCCGCATGTCGCCTTCGGTGCGGTGGGAGCTGAGGGCATTCGAGTCGATAGCGGGGTGTTCGAGGGCGACACCATCACCCCGTTCTACGACCCCATGATCGCCAAGCTGATCGCCTGGGGCGAGACCCGCGAGCAGGCGCGCAGACGGCTGCGCCAAGCGCTGGCCGCGACCCGCATCGCGGGTTTGCAGACCAATGCGCAGTTTCTCCACCGACTGCTGGGTGTTGCGGAGTTTGCCGGGGGCGTGCTCGATACCGGACTGATCGCCCGTGAGCACGAGGCGCTGCTCGCGCCGCCGTCCATTCCGCAGTCTTTGGCCTGTGCCGCTGCGATCGGCGCCATGCTCGAAGACGAGCGCGCGCAACAGAGCGCCGATCCCTGGTCGCCCTGGTCGCCATGGTCAATTTGCGACGGGTTTACCAACGGCGTGCTGCCGCCGCGCGTGTTTCGCTTCGACAGCCCGTGGGGTGTTTTGGCGTGCACGCTGCTTACGGCGACAGGCCAGCCCTTGCGCATCCAGACTCCGGGTTCGCCTCAGCCGCAGCCCTTCGCCTGCTCCGCGCATAGCACGCGGGTGAACGATGTCACGACGGAATTCGCCCTGGTTCTCACGCTGGGTGAAGAGCGCGCACAGATGAGCGTGGTTCGGCTGGGCGAGACGTCTTTTCAGGTGTTCTCAGGCGGCGAGCAGGTCACGCTGCAAGCGCTGGGCGCCGATCTGGGCAGCTCCGACGGGGGCTCGGCCGACGGCCGGCTGACCGCGCCCATGCCCGGCAGAATCATCGCCCTGCATGTGCAAGCGGGCGACACGGTGCAGGCCGGCGCCCCGCTGCTGGTGCTCGAAGCGATGAAAATGGAGCACACGCTCAGCGCCCCGTCGGCCGGGCAGGTGAGCGAGGTGCTTTACGCGGTGGGCGATCAGGTCAGCGAAGGCGTGGAGCTGCTGCGCATCGAGGCTTTGAAAACCGAGGGATCGCCAGCATGAGGCTCGCGGTCTGGGACCCGGATGAGCCGTTTCGCCGCTGGCGCGACGCGCTGATGCAGCACGCCAAGGAAATCGGCCTGGCCATCGACGTGATCGACGCCCCGAGCGACCCGGACGCGCAGGCCGAATTCGCCCTGGTCTGGCGGCCCGATGCCGATTGGCTCGCCGGGCAGATGGGGCTGCGCGCCGTGTTCAATCTGGGCGCGGGCGTGGATGCCATCGCCCCGGCGCTGCACCGCCTGCATCCCGGCGTGCCGCTCATCCGCCTGGAAGACGCGGGCATGGGACGCCAAATGGCCGACTACGTGGCCGAAGGCGTTTTGCATGCCTACCGCCGCATGACCGATTACGCGGCGCAGCAGGCCAAGGCCCGCTGGGAGCCGCTGCCCTTGCCGCCGCGCGCCAGTTTCAGCGTGGGCTTTCTCGGTCTGGGGCAGATGGGCGCGGCCGCCGCTCGGCGCGTGGCGGCGATGGACTTTCCCATTCTGGCCTGCAGCCGCAGCGGGCAGTCGCGCTTCGCTGCCGAGTTGGGCTGCGCGATCTACGCCCTGGACCGCCTCGATGAATTTCTGGCGCAGACCCGGGTGCTGGTGGTGTTGTTGCCGCTGACCGCAGACACCCGCGGCCTGCTCGATTACGCTGCCTTGAGCCGCTTGCCGCAGGGTGCGCATCTCATCAACGCCAGCCGGGGCGCGGTGATCGATCAGGCCGATCTGCTCGATCTGCTGCACGGCGGGCATCTGGCCAGCGCCCTGCTCGATGTGTTCGCCACCGAGCCCTTGCCCGCGGCCGATGCGCTGTGGAGCCATCCGCGGGTGCGCATCACTCCGCATGTGGCCGCGCAGACCCTGGTCGGGCCGTCCGCTGCGCAGGTGATGCGCAAAATTGCCGCCATCGAACGCGGCGAAAAACCGGGCGGCGTGGTGGATATGCGGCTGGGTTATTGAACGGGAGATTGCCATGTCCACTTTGAACCATTTGCCCAAATTCGTCGAAGTCGTTGAAGTCGGCCCGCGCGACGGGCTGCAAAACGAAGCCAACCCCGTTCCCGTTGCGGTGAAGGTCGATCTCATCGACCGCCTGTCCGCAGCCGGGCTGCCCAATGTCGAAGCCGCCGCCTTCGTCTCGCCCAAGTGGGTGCCGCAGATGGCCGGCAGCAGCGAAGTGATGGCGGGCATCCGCCGTCGTCCCGGCACCGTGTATTCCGCGCTGGTGCCGAACATGAAGGGCATGGAGGCCGCGTTGGCCGCGGGGGTCGGCGAGGTGGTGGTGTTCAGCGCCGCGAGCGAGGCGTTCGCGCAGAAGAACATCAACTGCTCCATCGCTGAATCGATCGAGCGCTTCCGTCCGGTAGCCGAGCCCGCCAAGAGCGCGGGAGTGAACCTGCGCGGCAGCATCTCGGTGGCGTTGGGCTGCCCCTACCAGGGCGCGGTTGAGCCGTCAGCCGTGGCCGAAGTCGTGCGCCGCATGGCCGATCTCGGCTGCGACTGCATCGACATTGCCGACACCATCGGCGTGGGCACGCCCGGTGCGGTGCAGGCGGTGTTCGAGGCCAGCGCGGCGGCCTTCCCCATGCAGAAGCTGGCCGGTCACTTCCACGACACCTATGGTCAGGCGCTGGCGAACATTCTTGCGGCGCTGCAGATGGGCGTCGCCAGCTTTCATTCCTCCGTTGCGGGTCTGGGCGGCTGCCCCTATGCCAAGGGCGCCACCGGCAATGTCGCCACCGAAGATGTGCTCTACCTGCTGCACGGCCTGGGCATCGACACCGGGGTGAACCTGCGCGCGGTGGTCGAGGCCGGCGACTTCATCACCCGCGCCATCAACCGCCCGAACAACAGCCGCGCGGGCAAGGCGCTGCTGGCCAAATGGGCCGCCGAGCAAGGCGAACCCGCCTGCACCGCCTGAGCCGCTTCATCATGCAAACAACGGCTATTTCTTCTCCTTCCTCTTCCCCTTCCGACTCCGTGCAGCGCGTGATCGACGCGCTTGCCGCCCTGGGTCATGCCGAACCGCCGGTGATGCTCGACGCCGCCGCCCGCACCGCGGAGCAGGCGGCCGACGCCCTCGGTGTGGCGCTGGGGCAGATCGCCAAGTCCATCGTGTTCTGCCATGCCGACAGCGGCCGTGCGGTGCTGGTGGTCTGCGCCGGTGATCGCC
>ERZ778021.3751-NODE-3751-length-10487-cov-3.810775_pt1 | contig 10487 bp, 6 predicted proteins | sample MGYA00375751_ERZ778021 | MGnify/ENA primary metagenome ERZ778021 (study PRJEB29350, sample SAMN05389814) | bioreactor metagenome | isolation source: Thiocyanate stock bioreactor | place: South Africa: University of Cape Town | collected 2013-08-29 ... | reverse complement strand
GCGAGACGGGCCGCGCGCTGGCGCAGGACTGGGGCCTGCCCGCGCGGCTGGCGCCGCTGGACCTGCCCGGCGCGCTGGCGCGGTTCCTGGACGCCACCCGCCCCCGCCTGGCGCTGACCGTGGAGGGAGAGTTCTGGCCCCTGCGATCACGGCTGCTGGCCGAGCGGGGGGTGCATCAGGCGATGATCGGGGCGCGGATGTCGGAACGCTCTGCCGGGACCTGGGGGCGGTTTCCGCGCATCATCGGCCCGATGCTGGGCCGCATCGCCGCCCTGTCGGCGCAGGATCAGGGCAGCGAGGCGCGCCTGCTGACCCTGGGCCTGCCGCATCGCGCGCTGCTGCCGCGGCTGGACCTGAAGCTGCTGGCCCCCGCGGCTCAGCCCGCCACGCCACAGGGTGCGGCACGCGACCGGGTTATCCTGGCGGCCTCGACCCATGAGGGCGAGGATGGGCCGGTGCTGGACGCCTTTGCCGCGCTGCGCGCTACGCGGCCCGACCTGCGGCTGATCCTGGCACCCCGCCATCCCGACCGGGCCGATGCCATCGCGGCGCTGATCGCGGCCCGCGACCTGCCCATGGCGCGGCGCAGCGCCGGGGCCGATGACGCGCCCCAGGGCGGCGTCCTGCTGGCCGACACCCTGGGAGAGATGGCGCGCTGGTATGCCCGCGCGGGCCTGTGCATCATCGGCGGCAGCATCGCGGATCATGGTGGCCATACGCCGTGGGAACCCGCCGCCCATGCCTGCGCACTGCTGCACGGGCCGCATCTGGGCAATTTCATCGAGGTCTTTGACGCGCTGCACGCGCAGGGCGCGGCGCGACCTTGGGAGGACGGTCTGGCGCCGCTGATCGACCGCCCCGAGGCCGCCCGCGCCATGGGTCGCGCCGCCCGCGCCGTGCTGGAGACGCGGGCGGGCGACCCCGACGCGCTGATCGAACGGCTGGATGGCCTTGCGAAGGCGCCCGCCTGACCCGATATATCAAGCACATGACAGGAGCGTTTCGATGATCCGCTATGCCTTGCGCTGCGACGAGGGCCATGATTTCGACGGCTGGTTCCGGTCCTCGGATGGGTTCGAGGCGATGCGCGATGCGGGCCATGTCACCTGTGCGCAATGCGGCACGACTCGCGTGGACCGCGCCCTGATGGCACCCGCCGTGGCCGAGAATCGTCCCCTGACCGCGCCCCGCAACCCTGCTGAGGCCGCGCTGGAGGCCCTGCGCCGCAAGGTCGAGGAAAACTCCGATTACGTTGGCCTCAGCTTTGCCGAGGAGGCCCGCGCGATGCATGAGGGCAAGCGCCCCGCTCGCGCCATCCACGGCGAGGCCCGCCCCGAGGAGGCCCGCAAGCTGATCGAGGATGGCGTGCCGGTCGCCCCCCTGCCCTTCCGTCCCCGGCAGAAGGCCAACTGACGCCCCCTTGCGGTTTGCCGCACCCGCCCCTAAAAGCCCCGCCGACGCACATCCTTTGGCTGGAGGCCCTTGATGCCGCTTCTGGTAATGAAATTCGGCGGCACTTCGGTGGCCGATCTGGACCGGATCAGGAACGCCGCCCGCAAGGTGCAGCGCGAGGTCGATCGCGGCTATGACGTCATCGTCATCGTCAGCGCCATGTCCGGAAAGACGAACGAGCTTGTGGGCTGGGTCGAACAGACGCAGCCGATGTTCGACGCGCGCGAATACGACGCCGTCGTCAGTTCCGGAGAGAACGTGACCGCGGGCCTGATGGCCCTGACCCTGCAGGAGATGGGCGTACCCGCGCGCAGCTGGCAGGGCTGGCAGGTGCCGATCAACACGACCGCCGCCTATTCGGCCGCGCGTTTCGTGGACATCCCGCGCAAGAATCTGGACCAGAAATTCGCCGAAGGTTTCAAGGTCGCGGTGGTCGCGGGGTTCCAGGGCGTGTCGCCCGAGGGCCGCATCACGACGCTGGGGCGCGGCGGGTCGGACACGACGGCGGTGGCCTTTGCCGCGGCCTTCGGGGCGGAACGCTGCGACATCTATACCGATGTGGACGGGGTCTATACCACCGATCCGCGCATCACGTCGCGCGCCCGCAAGCTGCCCCGCATCGCCTTCGAGGAGATGCTGGAGCTGGCATCCCTGGGGGCCAAGGTGCTGCAGACGCGGTCGGTGGAACTGGCGATGCGTTACAAGGTGCGGTTGCGGGTGCTGTCCTCCTTTGAGGAGACCGACGAAACTTCCGGCACGCTGATCTGCGATGAGGATGAAATCATGGAATCGAAAGTCGTCAACGGCATCGCCTCGTCGCGCGACGAGGCCAAGATCACGCTGGTCACGGTCGAGGACCGGCCCGGCATCTCGGCCGCCATCTTTGCGCCGCTGGCCGATGCGGGCGTGAACGTCGACATGATCGTGCAGAACATCTCGGAGAAGGATTACTACGATCATCCGGGTTCGGTGACCGACATGACCTTCTCGGTGCCGATCAATCAGGTCGAGCGTGCGAAACGCGCCATGGAAGAGGCTCGCCAGTCCGGCCACATCGCCTATGACGAGCTGGTCGTCGATACCGAGGTCGCCAAGGTGTCGGTCGTGGGCATCGGCATGCGCAGCCATGCGGGCGTCGCCGCACGCATGTTCAAGGCGCTGGCCGATGAAAACGTCAACATCAAGGTGATCTCGACCTCCGAGATCAAGATTTCGGTGCTGATCGACCGGAAATACATGGAACTGGCCGTGCAGGCGCTGCATGATGCCTTTGAACTGGACAAGGCGTAACGCCTTCCGGTCGGGTCCCTGACCGGGGAACCGCAAAACCAGAAGGCGGGCCAAGCGATGCAGGATCGCACCGACAGCGACTCGCGCAAGCTGCTGCGGCGGCTCAAGGAAATCCTGGCCGCCGCGGGCGGGGGCCAGGACAGGCTTGACCAGATCACCCATCACATCGCCGATTCGATGGGGACCGAGGTCTGCTCGATCTATCTGTTCCGCGATGCCGACACGCTGGAGCTGTGCGCGACCGAGGGGTTGCGCCCCGAGCCCGTCCACCCGCCTGCGTCTGGGCGAGGGTCTGGTCGGCCGCGTGGCCCGCACCGGCCGCTATGTGAACACCGCCGACGCGCCGTCCCAGCCCGGCTTCCGCTTCATGCCCGAGACCGGCGAGGAGGTCTTTCCCGCCTTTCTGGGTGTGCCCATCCAGCGGGTCGGCGAACGCTTGGGCGTGTTGGTCGTGCAATGCGCCACCGCCCGCCAGTTCAGCGAGGACGAGGTCTATGGCCTTGAGGTCGTCGCCATGGTTCTGGCCGAGATGACCGAGCTGGGCGCCTTCCAGGGCAGCACCTCGGACAGCATGCCGCTGGCGCATCGCTTTCCGCTGATGATCCGCGGCGGGACCGGACAGGAGGGCGCCGCCCAGGGCCGCGTCTGGCTGCACGAGGCGCGCGTGGTGATCGCCAACCCCGTCGGCGACGACCCCGACAAGGAGCTGATCCGCCTGCATGAGGGCGTGGACCGCCTGCGCAGCACCGTCGACACGATGGTCGCCGCCGCCGACATGGTCGGCGAGGGCGAGCATGCCGCCGTGCTGGAGACCTATCGCATGTTCGCCCATTCGCGCAGCTGGCTGAAGCGCATGGAGGAGGGCATCCGCCTTGGCCTCTCGGCCGAGGCCGCCGTCGAAAAGGAGCAGTCCACCGCCCGCGCCCGGCTGGAGATGGCCTCCGACCCCTATCTGCGCGACCGGCTGCACGATCTGGACGACCTGTCGAACCGGCTGCTGCGCATCCTGACCGGCCAGGGCCGCGACACCGGCGCCGAGATGCCGGAGAACCCGATTCTGGTCGCCCGCAACATCGGCCCGGCGGAGCTGCTGGAATATGGCCGCCGCCTGAAGGGCGTGGTTCTGGAGGAGGGGTCGGTCGGCAGCCACGCGGCCATCGTCGCCCGCGCGCTGGCCATTCCGCTGGTCATCCACGCCACCCGCATCACCACCGAGGCGCTGAACGGCGACCCGATCCTGGTCGATGGCGATCAGGGCGTCGTCCATCTGCGCCCCGAGGAATCGGTCCACAAGGCGTTCCTGGACAAGATCGCCATGCAGGCCGAGGCGCAGGACCGCTATGCCGACCTGCGCGACCTGCCCGCCATCGGCACCTGCGGCACAACGATCCAGATGTACATGAACGCGGGTCTGATGGCCGACCTGCCCTCGCTTGAGGGGTCGGGCGCCGAGGGCGTGGGCCTGTTCCGCACCGAATTGCAGTTCCTTGTGCGCAACCATGTGCCGCGCCGGGCCGAGCTGGCGGGTCTTTATGCCCGCGTCATGGACAACGCCCAGGGCAAGCCGGTGATGTTCCGCACGCTGGACATCGGGTCCGACAAGGTGCTGCCCTACATGAAGCCGCAGGACGAGCCGAACCCTGCAATGGGCTGGCGCGCGATCCGCGTGGGCCTGGACAAGCGCGGCGTGCTGCGGATGCAGCTGCAGGCGCTGATCCGCGCCAGTGTGGGCCGGCCGCTGCACGTGATGTTCCCCTTTGTCGCGGACATCACCGAATACGAGGCCGCGCACCGCATCCTGATGCAGGAGATGGCGCGCGAGCAGCGTCTGGGGCATTCCATGCCCAGCGACATCCGCGTGGGCGCCATGCTGGAGACGCCGTCGATGGCCTTTGCGCCGCGCCGCTTCTTCGAGATGTGCGATTTCGTGTCGATCGGCGGCAACGACCTGAAACAGTTCTTCTTCGCCGCCGACCGCGAGAACGAGCGCGTGCGCCGCCGCTATGACACGCTGAACCTGTCGTTCCTGGCGCTGCTGCGCCAGATCGTGCAGCGCTGCGACGAGGCGCGCGTGCCGCTGTCCTTCTGCGGCGAGGATGCGGGCCGCCCCATCGAGGCGCTGGTCTTTGCCGCCCTGGGCATCCGGCGCCTGTCAATGCGCCCGGCGTCCATCGGGCCTGTCAAGCACCTGATCCGCCGCGTCAGCATCACCGATCTGGCTCAGGTCATCGCCGATGCCGAGGCCGAGGGCCTGACCAGCGTGCGCGGCCCGGTCACGGCCTGGCTGGCGCGGCAGTGAACCGCCCGGGCCACTTGCGGCTTGCCCGGATGGCGCTTATCGGCTGATAAGAGCTTAAGCCGGACAGCAGCGTTGCTGCACTGCGGCGGCCTGCTATAATCCACCATCCCTGTCGAGACATCCCCGGATATGAAGCGTCGCCAATTTCTCAATGCTGCCACCGCCCTGGCTGCCGGCGGGTCCCTGCTGGCGGTGCCCGCCCAGGCCCAGCAGGCCCAGGAACCAACGGGCTTTGGCCCCACCATGCCCGAACCCTTCGGGTTCGAGACGGTGGCGGCCCTGGCCCAGGAGCGGTCCGCCCGCGTCTATGTTCAGCCCATCTCGCAGTTGGCGGGCAGCTTTGCCAACCTGAACTATGACCAGTATCGCGGCATCCGGTTCCGGCGCGAACATGACCCGCTGGCGCAGAACCCCGATTTCCGCGTGGACCTGCTGTCTCCCGGCTCGATCTTTTACGAACCGGTGCAGATCAACCTGGTCCGGGGCGGCATCACGCGTCCGATTCCCTTCGACCCGGCGCTGCTGGAATTCGACGAGCGGTATTTCCCCGATGGCGGCGATGTGACCACCATCGGCAACATGGGCTGGTCGGGTTTTCGGATGCGCACCCCGCTGAACCGCCCCGGCGTGATGGACGAGTTCATCGTCTTTCAGGGCGCCAGCTATTTCCGCGCGGTGGCGCGGGGCACGCTTTACGGCCTGTCGGCGCGCGGCCTTGCCATCAAGACCGGCAGCCCGGACGGCGAGGAATTCCCCCTGTTCACCGATTTCTGGGTCGTCGAGCCAGAGCCCGGCGCGCAGTCGGTGCGGATCTATGCGATCCTGGACAGCCGGTCTGTCGCGGCGGCCTTCCAGTTCGACGTGACCCCCGGCGCGGTCACCATGGTGCGCACGCGCGTGGCGCTGTTCCCACGCGTGGACCTGCGCGAGACGGGGCTGGCGCCCTTGACCTCGATGTTCTGGTTCAGCCCGGCCTCGCGCCGCGTGGTCGACGACTATCGCCCCGCCTGCCATGACAGCGATGGGTTGCAGATGCAGACCGGCGCGAACCAGGCGCTGTGGCGCGGCCTGATGTCGCCGCGCAACCTGCAGATCAGCAGCTTTGTCGACCGCGACCCGCGCGGCTTTGGCCTGGTCCAGCGGGCCCGCGACTTCGAGACCTATCAGGATGCCGAGGCGATGTATCACCTGCGCCCCTCGGCCTGGATCGAACCCGAGGGGACCTGGGGCGAGGGCGAGGTCCGCCTGATCGAGATCCCGGTCGAGAACGAGTTCAACGACAACATCGTCAGCTATTGGCTGCCAGCCGCCACCATCCCGCGCGGCGAGCGGACCGAGTTCCGATACCGCCTCAGCTTTGGTGCGCTGCCGCCCAGCAGCCTGCCGCTGGCCAAGGTGCGGCAGGTCCGGTCGGGGCGGTCCGTCAATGTCGAGACGACGCGGAGCTATGTCATCGATTTCGACCTGGGCCTGTTCCGCGAGACGCTGCCGAATTTTCAGGTCAGCGCTTCGGCCGGCCGGGTCGTGCATGCCTATATCAAGCCGCTGCCCGATCAGGACGTGCTGCGCCTGGCCTTCGAGTTCGAGCCGGGGCGCATCCAGCTGTCCGAGCTGCAGGCCGTGCTGACCACCCCCGAAGGCCTCGCCCTCAGCGAGACCTGGCTGACCCGCTGGACGGCATGAGCATGGCGACCGACATGCCGACCGCCGGAGGGACTGATGCCCGACCGGCCGACCCCATCGTGCCGCCCGCCGCCCCCCTGACCATGCCGGTGCAGGATTTCGCCCGCGCGCCCCAGGGCGGGCCGGGTCGCCGCCAGAACAGCCTGCGGGTCTGGATGGCGCGCCTGATCGCCTTTGGCGGCACGGCGGCGCTGGCGGTCTATGGCTTTTCGCAGATGCTGGCGGCGTTCGGCGCCGACCCCAAGCCGATGCAGATCGCGCTGCTGGTGCTGTTCGTGCCGACATTCGCCTGGGTCGGATTCTCGTTCTGCGGGACGCTGGCGGGGTTTCTGGCCCCGCGCCTGACCACGCCGGACGGCCCGAACGACGCCCGCGTGGTCGTGGTCATGCCGATCTATCACGAGGATGTCGCCACCAGCACCGCCCTGCTGGTTGCGCTGGCGCGCGAGCTGGAGGCCGAGGGCATGGCCCAGCGGACCGAGATCTTCGTGCTGTCCGACACCCGCGACCCGGCCATCGCCGTCAATGAGACGCTGGTGGTCCATGCCGCGCGCGCCCTGTCGCCCTTGCCGATGTGGTATCGCCGCCGCCTGACGAATGACGACCGCAAATCGGGCAACTTGGCCGAATTCGTGCGCCATTGGGGCGGGCGCTATGACCAGATGGTCGTGCTGGACGCCGACAGCGTGATGTCGGGCGCGACCATCCGCGCCCTGTCCGCCCGCATGGCCGCCGATGACCGCGTGGGGCTGATCCAGACCATGCCGATGCTGGTCGGCGGAGAGACGATCTTTGCCCGCCTGACCCAGTTCGCGGGCCGGGTCTATGGTCCGATGATCGCGCGCGGCGTCGCCGCCTGGTCGGGCGATACGGGCAATTACTGGGGCCATAACGCGATCGTCCGCGTGACCGCCTTTGCGCAGGCCTGCGGGCTGCCGCGCCTGCCCGGCACGCCGCCCTTTGGCGGCACGATCCTCAGCCACGATTTCGTCGAGGCGGCGGCGCTGTGTCGCGCGGGCTGGTCGGTGCGCCTGGATCACGACCTGCGCGGCAGCTATGAGGGCTGTCCGCCCACGCTGCTGGACATGGCCGTCCGCGAACGGCGTTGGGCGCAGGGCAACCTGCAGCATTCCCGCCTGCTAGGGGTCAAGGGGCTGCGCGGCATCAGCCGGGCACATATGATCATCGGCATCATGGGTTTCCTGATGAGCCCGCTGTGGCTGGCGCTGATCCTGGTCGGCCTGATCCTGTCGGCGACCGTGCTGCTGTCCACGCCGGAATATTTTCCCAACGCCTATCAGCTGTTCCCCGACTGGCCGGTCTTTGACAGCCGCCGGATGCTGTGGCTGTTCGCGCTGGCCATGGCGCTGCTGCTGCTGCCCAAGTTCATCGCCACCTTCCGGGCCTGGGCGCGCCCCCTGGCGCGCAATTCGGGCGGCCGCGTGCGCATCTTTGCCAGCGCCATCTTCGAGACGATCCTGTCGGCGCTGATCGCGCCGGTGCAGATGCTGGTCCAGACCCGCCAGATCTTCGAGATCCTGTCGGGCCGCGACAGCGGCTGGAACGCGCAGACCCGCGCGGGGTCGATGCCGACATGGGGCGTCGTGCTGCGCCATCACTGGGCGCATGTCGCCCTGGGCGCGGGGACGCTGATCGTGCTGGCCAGCTTTTCGCCCGCGCAGCTGATCTGGCTGTCGCCGATCCTGGCGGGGCTGATCCTGTCGCCGGTCACCTCGCGTCTGTCGGCCAGCCCGGTCTTTGGCCGGTGGGCCCGGATGCGCGGCCTGCTGGTCACCCCCGAGGAACGCGACCCGCCCGCCATCCTGACCGAGGCCACCGCCATCGCCCCCGGCCTGCCCCAGGCCGATACCGGTCCCGACAGCCTGCTGCGCCTTGGCCGCGACGCGGGTCTGCTGGCCCGCCATGTCGCGATGCTGGCGCCGCTGCCAGAGGCGCTGCCGCGTTCGGTGCATCTGGCGCGGATCACCGCCGAGGCCAAGATTGCCCATGCCCCCGATCAGCGCCAGGCGCTGGCCGATATGGACCGCGCCGAAACCGACGCCATGCTGCTGGACCCGGCCCTGTTGACGCGCTGGAGCAGGCTGCCCGCATGAATCGGCTGATCGCTCTGGACATGCTGCGGGGCTATGCCCTGGTCAGCATCATGGTGAACCACATGCCCATCTCGGTCATGCGGGGCTGGACGCTGCCGAATTTCTCGATCTTCGACGCGTCAGAGCTGTTCGTGCTGCTGTCGGGCTTTCTGGTCGGCCTGGTCTGGCGCAGCATCGAGGCCCGCGACGGCCGCCGCGCGGCGCAGCGCCGCTTTGCCCGCCGCGCCTTCGAGGTCTGGCGCGCGATGCTGGTCGGCGCGCTGCTGATGGCGCTGCTGTCAGCGGCGCTGCTGGCATTGGATCGTCCGCATACCGCGATTTGGAACCAGTACGCGGTCTGGGTGCTGGAGAACCCCCTGGGCTATCTGGGCACGGTCGCGACCTTCTGGGTCCAGCCCAACATCATCGACGTGCTGGCTCTGTATGTGATCCTGATGGTGGCCGCGCTGGCGGTGGTGCCGCTGATGGTGCGCTGGCCCTGGCTGGTGGCGGTGGGGTCGGTCCTGCTGTGGTGGCACGCGCCGGCGCTGAACGCGATGATCCCCAATCACCGCACCCAGGGCGGGTTCCTGTTCAACCCCTTTGGCTGGCAGATGCTGTTCTTTACCGGGGTGGCGATGGGCCTGTTCCGCCAGCGCATCATGGCGGCCTTGTGGCCGTGGCGGCACCTGCTGACGGTGCTGGCCCTGGGGATGTTCGCCTTTGGCAGCGCGATCGTCATCGGCGCGCGCATCGGGGAACCGGCGCTGGCCTTCCGCGAGGCGCTGAAGCTGGTCTATGGCAGCATCGACAAATGGAGCCTGGACGGCACCCGCTATCTGGCCATCGTCGCCGCCGCTTGGCTGGTCGCGGCCCCCTTGGCGCGGCCGATGGCCTGGCTGGCCGCCACCCGCCCCGGCGTGGCCCTGCAACAGATCGGCAAGGGGGGGCTGTTCGCCTTTGTCGCCTGCGTGCTGCTGTCGGTGCTGGGCGACGCGTTCCAGATGACCCCGGCCGAACAGCCGATGGGGCGGCGGCTGCTGGTCGATCTGTGGGCCTGCCTGGCGCTGTGGTGGGTGTCCGCGCTGTGGCTGGACAAGGGCGCGCCCCGTCTGCGCGCCCGCAAGGAGCGGCGCGCCGCCCTGCGAACGCGCTAGGCGTCCCGCCTCAGCCCACCAGCGCGCGGGCGTTGCGGCGGTGACGCTCGGCCATCTGGCGCACCATGCGGTTGGGCGGCAGTTCGCGCGCCGGGCTGGGCTGATGATCGGGCAAGGCCAGCTGCGGGAACAGGGCCATCAGCTCGTCCCGCGCGGCGGGGCCGACCATGCGCAGCGCCTGCGCCCCGGCATACAGCGATTCGGTTTCCGCCCCGTTCGAGGTCACGACCTCATGCTGGTCGAACATGACGTGGTGATAGGTGACCTCGGTCAGATCGGTCGCCAGGTCGAACCCGTCCAGGACCAGCAGCTGCTTGGCCGCCACCAGAACCTCGGTGGTGCCGAACATGCGCTGCGCGATCCGCGAGCGCACCAGCACCCGATGCTGCGGCGACACGACCAGATCCTGCGCGGGCGACCCCGCACCCAGGGCGCCGGCCCGGATGCGCACCGGCACCAGCCGCGGATGCCGCCGCAGCATGGCCGCCGACAGGTGCTGAGAGCCGGACGGCG
>ERZ778021.3749-NODE-3749-length-10498-cov-3.647036_pt1 | contig 10498 bp, 6 predicted proteins | sample MGYA00375751_ERZ778021 | MGnify/ENA primary metagenome ERZ778021 (study PRJEB29350, sample SAMN05389814) | bioreactor metagenome | isolation source: Thiocyanate stock bioreactor | place: South Africa: University of Cape Town | collected 2013-08-29 ... | reverse complement strand
TTATCACGAATGGATTCTCGGCGAAAACAAAGAAACCACCGCGTTGCACATCAGCACACAATGGGATAATAAAGAGAAAATCCTACTGGCGGAAAATTCTTATCACAGCGAATTTGGTCAGATGAAGGCGTTTTCCAGCAGCTATCCTCCTGCGAAACATTTTGGCGCTGATCGAACTTTTTTTATCGGACGCAATCAAAGTTTGCGTTCACCCGCAGCGATGCGACGGCGTGAATTAGTAGATCGCTGTGGCGCTGGACTCGATTCCTGTGCGGCTTTGCAGCTCAGCGTCACGCTGGAACCCGGCGAAGAAGAGACGGTGTTTTTCTTCATGGGGCAAACTACCGAACTGGACGAAATTCGCGGATTAGTGCAACGCTTCCGCGATCCTGCCGCTGTGGAAAAAGCTTTCGCACAAACCAAGGCTTCATGGGATTTGATGCTCGGGACATTGCAAGTGGAAACGCCGATTCTCTCCACCAATTTCCTACTCAATCGCTGGCTATTGTACCAGAATCTCAGTTGCCGATTCTGGGGACGTTCGGCGTTTTATCAATCGGGCGGTGCGTTCGGTTTTCGCGATCAGTTGCAAGATGTGATGGCGCTGGTTTATATGCGTCCCGATTTGGCGCGGCGGCAATTACTGCGCGCATCCTGCCATCAATTTGAAGAAGGCGACGTGCAACATTGGTGGCACGAAGCTTCCGGCGCAGGCGTGCGCACGCGCATTTCCGATGATTTGCTGTGGCTGCCGTATGTGGCGATGCATTATATGGACATCACCGGCGACGAAGAAGTGTTGCAGGAAGAAGGACATTTTCTGCACGCACAACCGCTGGCCGATGACGAACATGAAAAGTACTTTTCGCCTGACATCAGCGAGGAAAATGCCACGCTTTATAAACATTGCTGCCGCGCTATCGATAAAGGCGCAACCAGCGGCGCGAACGGTTTGCCGTTGATTGGAACCGGCGATTGGAACGACGGATTAAACGCCGTCGGTGAAGGCGGCAAAGGCGAAAGCGTCTGGCTGGGATGGTTTCTGGTAGATATTTTGCGACGTTTTGCCAAAGTCTGCGAACAACAAAATGACAAAGCTCGCGCAAAACGTTATCGCCAGCGCGCCACGCGATATGTCAAAGCCATCGAGAAAAATGGCTGGGATGGCGAATGGTATCGCCGCGCTTATTATGACGATGGCACGCCCATCGGCTCGGCACAAAATGACGAAGACAAGATCGACGTTTTGCCGCAAGCCTGGTCAGTGATTTCCGGCGCGGGCGATCCCGAACGCGCCGAACAAGCGTTGCAATCTGCTGTGGAACATCTGGTGAAACGCGACGACAAAATGGTGCTGCTCTTCACGCCGCCGTTTGATAAAAGCGAAAAAAATCCCGGATATATCAAAGGCTATTTGCCCGGCGTTCGCGAAAACGGCGGCCAATATACGCACGGTGCTTTGTGGCTGGCACTGGCTTTTGCCATACAGGGAAATGGCGGCAAAGCGGTAGATTTGTTGCAATTGCTCAATCCTGTGGAACACGCCAAAGACACAGCAGGGCTGGAAAAATATAAAGTCGAGCCGTATGTTGTGGCTGCGGATGTTTATGCATTGGAAGGACAAGTGGGCCGCGGCGGCTGGACATGGTACACCGGTTCCGCCGGCTGGATGTATCGCGTGTGGATCGAAGGCGTTCTCGGATTTCAACCGCGCGCTGATAAATTATTTATTAAACCTAACATCCCAGCGGATTGGAAAGAATACAAAATCAACTGGCGCTATAAAAGTACTTTTTATCAGGTGCATATTTTGAATCCTGACGGTAAGGAAAACGGTGTAGCAAAAATCAATTTGGATGGCGAAGTGCAAAAGACTGATTTTGTGGCGCTGGCCGATGACGGAAAAACGCATCAGGTGGAAGTTGTGTTGGGATAAAAGTACTTTTGCGCTGATTGAGCCTGTGTTAAACATTCAAAAGGAGACTCATAATGAAGAAGATTTTATTGTTACTCGGCGTTGTATTTTGCATCAGCAATGGTGCGGTTCTGGCGCAGCCAGCGAAACTCACCGGAAACCAAATCCTCAAAAAATCCATAGCGGCATATGAGGCGTTACCCCGTTATTCAGGAGCAACCGCAGCCATTCAACAAACGGATTTTATTGGTGGATTACATACGATTCAAACCGCGACTGCGATAATCACCTACAAAAAACCTTTAACGACAATGCATGTAACCGGGCAGGTTTTCGGCGGGAATTCATATCACATAGACGGTAATGATAAAGGGGCAACCATCAAAGAAAATTCTATATCCGGTAACAAAGTCCACACATCAACCTGGAAATATGGCAGCATCTCTTACGCACTCATGCCAATGACAACCGATTCTGCGGGCGTTCCCGCATTTATCCCTGAAGCATTGAATGGATGTGGTTGTTTCCTTTCATCTCAATCTGACGCAAAGTTGCTTGGAGAAGAGAACATCCGTGGAGTGGATTGTTATAAGGTCGTTACAATGGAAAATCGACATGAGGGTGATTTTCCTGATTTTTCTGATACTCCGGATACCCTTATTACCAATACAATAAAATGCACTTACTGGATTAACACAAAGAATTTCTTACTGCTCCAAATGTACCGTGAAGAAAAATACAACTGGAAAGAATACAAGAAAATCATGTACGATAACTTCTCAGAAAAAGCTCCGTCGCCAGGCATCCAGAATATAAACACATTTTTTACATTTGTGAATGGCGCTGCTACAACAGAAGATTTACCCAAATAATAAACGACTCCTCTTATCCCTCTATCATTCTATATTGCAGCCTGATAGGGAACCTGTAATAACGTTGAACCACACAAGGACTACTTGAGCATTTAAACTTTTGCAACGGCCAACTAAGAAGAAATCGTCTACTGCCAAAAGTACTTTTTATGTGCCGTTCTTAAAGCAATAAACCCCCAAACGTGATAAAAGTACTTATAGGTAAAAAGAACTTTTACCGGGACAAGATCATTATGCAATTCGACGAAATCCAACCCATTCAGCGGCGCAAGACGCGCAAGGTGAAAGTGGGCAATTTGTTTATTGGCGGCGACGCGCCCATTGCGGTGCAGACCATGGCCAAAACCAAAACCGATGATGTGAAAGCCACCATCGAGCAAATTCATCAAATCCAGCAGGCAGGCGCTGACATGGTGCGCGTGGCTGTGCCGGATCAAGCCAGCGCCGAAAGCCTGGGCGAGATTCGCCATTTTATCCAAATACCGCTCGTGGCGGATATTCATTTCAATACCAAATTCGCGCTGATCGCGTTGGAGCAAGGCGTCGATAAGTTGCGTCTCAATCCTGGCAACATCCGCAACGAAGAAAAAATCCGCAGCATTTGCAGCGCCGCCAAAGAACGCGGCGTGCCCATTCGCATCGGTGTTAATGCGGGAAGTCTCGATCCTGATATCAAAAAACAATACGGCATGACGCCGCGCGCTATTGTCGAATCGGCCAAGCGTGAATTGAGCTATTTCGATAAGGAAGGCTTCGGCGATGTCATCATTTCGCTCAAAGCCAGCGACGTGCGCACCACGGTTGCGGCCTACCGATTGGCGGCGCAGGAATTGGATGATTATCCGTTTCACTTGGGCGTCACCGAAGCAGGATTAGTTCGCATCGGCACCGTGAAATCTGCCATAGGTTTGGGCATCTTATTGAATGAAGGCATCGGCGACACCTTACGCGTTTCGCTCACCGGCGATCCGGTGGAAGAAGTGAAAGTGGGCTGGGATATTTTGTCTGGCCTGGAAGTGCGTCGCCATGGGCCAAACGTGATTTCCTGCCCCAGTTGCGGACGTTGCGATATCAATGTGGTGCCGCTGGCCGAACAAGTGGCCTTAGCTGTGGAAGGCATCAGTCAACCAGTTTCCGTAGCAGTGATGGGCTGCGAAGTGAACGGCCCTGGTGAAGCAAAATCAGCCGATTACGGCATCGCCGGCGGCAACGGCATCAGCTTGATTTTCAAGAAAGGCGAAGTGGTCGCCAGGGCAAAGCCGGAAGAACAGCTTGATATTTTGATGAATGTGATTAATGAGGATTTGAAAGAATAAGAATAAAATTGGGTGATCAGCTCATGTCCACTGATAGCAAAATAAATAAGAGATTGGAAGAGAATATCTATTTTGCGCTTGGGATACCTCTTAGCATTTTCTGTTCTTGTCTCTGTAGCTTTTTTGGCATGATGTTTTTCGTAGTTCGTACAATGGACTTACATAAAAATACAAGTGGCCCAGGAGATTTTGCACCGGCAGCGGCTTCCGTAATCCGTAATGATATTTTGGTTAACTGGGCAATCACACTTCCATTGTTGACCATCATCGCTATCTGGGAATTTTTCATGATAAGAGGCGTCGCCAATCTTCTTTCATCTCGAACAAACCACCGGTTCTTACCTCAGTTACTTTATGGTGTGTTCATTTTAAATGTGATTATCCTTTACGCAGGGGTATTGTTCGCGGGAATATCTTATTGGTATCAGCGAGCGCCTCATTTTTGAAACAGTTAAATCAAAAGTATTTTTACATATCTTTAGACTAAAAACACCGTATTCTCATGGAATTACGCAAAGCCAAAAACACTGACGTCAAACAAATGCGCGCGCTGATTAATTATATGGCGTCGCGCACCGATTCGGATTATAAACACGGCCACATGTTGCCGCGCAACTTGACCGAGTTGTATGAACATATCCGGGATTACACGGTGCTTGTTGACGACGACGGCAAAGTGCAGGGCTGCTGCGCGCTGCAATCTACATGGGACGGATTGGCAGAATTGAAAGCATTGGCTGTTGATGATTCGCAACAAGGTCATGGCTATGGACGGCAGTTGGTGCAAGCGGTGTTGCAGGAAAGCGACTCGCTCGGTGTGGATTGCGTGTTTACGTTGACCAATAAAATGGACTTCTTCTTGAAGTTGGATTTTGTCCCCATCGACATGCGCAAACTGCCCCAACGCGTATGGAGCGAATGTGCGCGTTGCCCCAAATTCATGGTGGCTTGCGACGAAGTGGCGATGACTTTTCAGGGCATCGAACCCAAACAGACCTTCATCCCCGCCGTTGGTCTCCATGCCCCCGTAGCAGCTCACACAGCATTGGGATTAAAACCACCGTTTGACCCTACATCCTAAAAATTCTTGACGTAATAAAAAGTACTTTTACGCCAAGCGATAATACTTACTAACGCGCAAATGAACCAATCGCACGATCGATAGCAGAAAAGATGCGCTCTTCCACATCATCGGCAAAAGGTGTGGGGAGACCGAAATAATATCTGCTTTCTCCAGCTTCATAGCCACCTTCCAGAAGCACGCGCTTGCTGGGAATATAAGCGGCGATGCCATTGGAATAACCAGCGACGATCAAATTTTTAATGCCCAATTCACGCTTGGCGCGCAAGCAATAATCGATCACCACTTCACCCGAAAGCGCCAGTAAAACGCAATCATCACCGAAGGAAATCGCCTGCACCGGGTAACCAATCTCCTGAATCGGCTTTCCCTCGTCGTAGTGCTGCAACATCAATTTCGCATGATTCTTTTTCCATTTATCACTGGCACTATCATTCAGGCACGCTTCAAAAACATCGCGCGTGTGCGGCTGTAATTTCAACGAAATGGATTCATAAGACACTTGCAAAGGACCACGCAATGGTTGCAGAGGTTCACTCAAAGCGCGCACCACAGCGGTTGTCATTTGCGCGCCGAATAATTCGGATCGTTCAATCCCACTGCGCGGCAACGGGTTCTGATCGGCACCACACAACATCATGAACATGGCCTGCGCGCCGGGAAATTTCTGTTCCAGCTCAAGTTGCGCGAAACCTGCCCAATCGCCACTGAATTGATAAATTCCCAAACTGGTGGTGTGGCAGGCATAGCCGCCGAGAATGGCACGGATCGTCCCGTCCGGCGCGGACACTTGCAACACCGGAACTTCGAAATCGCTGGGGCCAGCGGGATTGTAACCATTGGTGACGCCATTTGGCGTGGGCTGGCGGCGATTGACAGCAAAGGTGGTGATGCCGCGGCCAAAGGCCACATTCGCCGATTGCAAATTTTCTAAAGCCTCATCAATAACTGCGGTCAATATGTCCGCAAGTTTTCTGGTGTAATTTTGAATACGAGGGTGCTCTTCTTCCGGCAGCTCACTCATCATCACATCGATAACATCCGCCAACATCGGGCCACTGTGCGTGTGTGACGCATTAAAAAACAAATGCGAACGAGGCACACCCCATTGCTTGTCCACGCGCGCGCCAACTTCGTCGCACAGTGCGCCTGGCAAGCCGATGATATCTGTGCAAATTAACACAACCCGGTTGCCATCTTTATCTTCAAGGGCTACGGCTTTTGTCCACAAATCATGTAAGACACCTTCAGAAGCATGATCGCGCGCTGCGAATCCAGCCATAAACATGGGTTCATCGGGAGTAATTACACGCCGTGCTAATCCGGCTTTCCAGTCCGTAGCGTTTTCGGTTGAGTTGTTCGTCATTATAATTTCACTTAAAAAGTACTTTTACTGCGTCTTCATCAAATCAGCAACCGCACCAGCAATCCGCTCTTCGACACTTTCATCATACGTTGCCGGCCAGCCATACTCCATCATGCCATCGGTGCCTTCATAACCGCCTTCACGCAACACCCGCAAGGACGGAACATACGACGTCAGCTCATTGCAATAGCCCGCTGTCCAGGTATATTGAACATCATATTCCGCCTTGAATCGCAACGAATAATCCACCACCGGTTCACCGGAGAGGCCTATAAAACGCAACGCGCCTAAACGCCAAACATGAATCGGGTAAGGAACGGATTGCGTCAAAGCCCCTTCTTCCAACAATTTCAATTGAAAATCCACTTCGCGGACGCGAATGCTATCACCGGATGCTTTCAATGCGGCAGCGCGGCGCTCTTGCAACTGCGCGGCGTTTGGCGGAGTTACCAATTGCAAATCAATTTCCTTAAACGCAGTAGTCAATACAGAGTCAATCCGCTGCATTTTGTCGTCCCGAACATTGCTCACACTGGCCGCCAGAATTCTCCCGAACATCACAGGCAGCTCTTCATGAAAATTGCCGAAACGTGGCAGTGGATTGATATCGCCGCCACAACCAGCCACAAACATCGCCGTAGCCTGGGGGAATTGCTTTTCGATTTCAATTTGCGCAAAGCCCGGCCAGTCGCCGCAAAGCTGAAGAATGTTGTAACTGGTGGGATGGCAGGCATAACCAAAGACGATAGCACGCACTTGGTCATCCCGTCCGCGAACCACCAAAACCGGCACATCCTGATCTACAACCTGTGACAAACTGCGCACTTTGGAATATTCACCGCGCGATAAATCGCGGCGACGATTGACGCCAAACCCGCACAATCCCTGATTAAAAGAGAGCGCTGCTGGCTCCAGAGATTGCAGCGATTCGGCAATCACCGCTTCGATTTTGTCCAGCAGCTCCAGCGTATAACGCTGCACTGCCCCACTCTCAGATGCATTTAGTTCATAATATAAATGCAGCAAATCACCCGTGACGGGTCCAGCGTGATTGTGCGAAGAATTGATAATGAGTTGATGGCGTTGTAACCCTAACTTTTGCGCGCGAGCCGCCAGTTCTTCGCTCATGCCGCGCGAAAGCCCCAGCAGATCAGTTGTCACCAACACCGCAAGCGCGCCGTTTGCATCTTGCAACGCAATGGCCTTAGCCCACAAAGGATGCACCGCTTCTTTAGTAACGCGATCCTTGCCACCCCAGCCAGCCAACGCAATTGGCTCCTTCGGCGTGATGTCGCAGCGCGCCACCCCTACATTCCAGTTAGTATTCATTATCGCGAACCTTTTCTAATTGATATACAAAAGTACTTTTCTCATCCCAACGAATGCGCTTCCAACATTGCAAAACACGCGGCTTCCCTATTCTGCCGGAATCTCGGACTACGCCGCATTCTTAAGTTCAGATAGAGTTGTTGCCTAAACCATCAATCTGCCACCTGTTCTACTTCCGCAAAATCGCCGCGCTCCAGCCTTCGCCGATGCGGATTTCTGTCCAGGTTTTGCCGTCTTTTTCGTATGTCTTAATCACCGTTGGCGCTTTGATATTTTTGAGATCAACTTCGCGTCCCGTATTATCAAAAACATGCACTTCATGCTTTGCGTTATCGCCCCAGCCAAAGACGCCGCTGCGGTTGGTGATGATACGATCTTTGCCGATCACATAACCTTCATGCAATTCCACCGGCGTGAAAGGAAACATGTATTCGGTTAGCGTGTGATAAGTGGGAATCACGGTCATGTCGTTGTACCAATAATAGACGCAACCATAATTGAGCGCGTTGAGCATGACGTGATAAGCGTCTTCCTCGCTGCGTTCTGTGAGATGATCGCCCAGTGCAATCGGCGTGAATAGCTGGCTGTTGACGCAGTTGGAAATGGAACCAGTTTCATTGAATCCCTGGTAATGTAAATTGCGCATGGTTCGCGTGGATGGAGTTCCGCCATTTGTGATTAGCGTGCCTTGCTTCATAATACGCTGCGCCTGCGCCAAACGCCATGGTTGCGAGAGCAGCGTCACGGAGCTTTTAAGCTGCGTGATCTTCATGGTTTTGGGATCGATATTGGCGCTCACGCCATCCCAATGGTCGGGATTGTAATCGTAAAAATAACGCGAACGATCCATCTCATCCCAATAGACTCCATCCAGTTTCATCTGATCCAAAATCAGATCGATATTCTTTGCGATGGCCGGGCCGTAGGAATCAGTCAGAGTGGGAACAAACAACTTATAGATGGTTTGGCCATAATCGCCTTGCGTGCCATCCGGCATCAGCAAACGCGAATCCTTATATTTTTCCGGCGCTTCATCAGCCACATCAATGAAGCAATGGAAATAGGCCATCTGTTTAGCATTCGGCAATAATTTGCGCCGTCGCGCGATTGTGTCCACCCAGGATGTGTGGTCGATTTGTTGTAGCGCTGTTCCCTGCGGAATGCGGCCTTTGTAATACGGATACCCGATGTTAATGCAGAGATATTTGGCATCTTTATAAGTAGCGAAATCGATCACCTGTTGATCGCTCCACTTTCCCGTCAGTCGCGGATCGGCGCGCATAAAAGCAAACGACCCGTCAAATTGGTAATTGACATCCAGCAGACGGCGCGTGGCGTTGATGAAATCGAAATTATTGTTGGACGCAACAGGCACCAATGCCCACTCCGCCGTATAAGTACTTTTAGGCTTTAATACCAAATTGTTGTCCATCAAACCAATGCCATCCGCCGTGCTGTAATTGGTAATATGCACCTGAAATACATCATCGAGCGGCAACAAGCCAATACCCGTTTTCGCTTGCACGCCAAACACCGTGGGGTTATGCGGATTAGCAGAAGTGCCGTTGATGCTGCTGGGCGACAATCCGCCAAGCCACACTTTATCGGCTTTCATCTGCACTTCTTCGCGATGCATCAACGGCAAGTTTTCGTCAGTGAGATTAGTGAAAGTGTCGTGCACAACAATCCATTCGCCCTTCTTTTCCAACTGACGTTTCACCGAAAAGTACTTATTGGAATCACTAACCCATTTGCCATCTGGCGTGGAATATTGCGAAGTGACTTTGTAAGTATTGCCATTAAATTGCAACGCCATTTCACCGTTCGTATCATCTATCTGATAAGAAACAGGTTGAACATTTTTAGGAGCGATCATCGGCAACGTTCCGCTGGGCGGGCCTAAAAGTACTTTTGCAATAGGTGGAATGCGATACAGCAATTTGGCGTTTCCGACAATCAGAGTTTTATCAACGCCAGGACGTTCGGTATTTTTAATCGTCAAAACATTGCCAGTGGGTTTGAGCAAATCGGTGACGCGGAATTCAAATAGCGCGGCCTTTGCATCTTGCAAAGCATAAGAAGTACTTTTATCCGTGGCGTCAAAATCGGGTGCATAAGGAACAGTGAAATTCTCACCAGCAGCGCTGTTGATGGTCTTGCCGCTTGGCATCTTTTCGCTGGCTTTTTTATTAACAATACGTTTTACGTCGAATGTTTTTCCATTGAGCGTCACCTGCATCGCCTGCGTGTAGCCGGCAGCTTTTGGCGTGTCCAATCGCGCCTGCAACGAGACAACCGCTTCATAACCTTCTGGAACCGCAGGCGCATCAAATGTCACCGATTTCGATTCTTTATCCTTCATCGACTGCGACTCAAATATCGGAGTGCTGGTGACAGACGCTGGCGCGCTGCCATCGGCATTTGCCAAAACTGCCCACTGCAAATTGTTGCGTTGACGCTTCCATTCGGCAGTGCCGATTGTCATCATTTTGCCCTGCGAAGCCTCTATTCCATCGGTATCAGAAACCGCCACTTCCACCGCCAAGGGCAACCCGACTTGCGGTTTAAAGTTGAAGACTGTCCAAGGAATTGCCGCCTCAATTGTATAACCAGTCGCAG
>ERZ778021.3748-NODE-3748-length-10499-cov-2.918997_pt1 | contig 10499 bp, 10 predicted proteins | sample MGYA00375751_ERZ778021 | MGnify/ENA primary metagenome ERZ778021 (study PRJEB29350, sample SAMN05389814) | bioreactor metagenome | isolation source: Thiocyanate stock bioreactor | place: South Africa: University of Cape Town | collected 2013-08-29 ... | reverse complement strand
GACCTGGGTGCAGGCCCTCGCCCTGCCTCAGGAGGCCTGGTTCGGAGCGATCGCGGCCGGCTTCCTCGCCTGCGCGGTGCTGCTGGCGAACAACCTGCGCGATCTCGACCAGGACCGCGCCGCGGGCAAGCGCACCCTGTCGGTCCGCATCGGCCGTACCGCCACGCGCTGGCTCTTCACGATCTTCGTGCTGATCCCGTTCGCGATCGCGGTCTTCCTCGCGCTGTTCTACCCGATCGCGTGGCTGACGCTGCTGGTGCTGCTGGCGGCGCTCCCGGCGATCCTCATCGTCTGGACGTACCGCAACCCGCGCGAGCTCATCGTCGCGCTGGGCCTGTGCTCACTGACCTCGATCGCGTACGCCGGGTTCCTCTTCTGGGCCTTCGTCGGCTGACGCCGGAGCGGATGCCGAGGCCGAGGCCGCGGCATCCTCCGCCTCCTCGTCGCTGACGCGGTCGCGCGCGCGGGATCGCCGCTCGGCGAGGCCGGCGGTGACCTCCTCGAGCGGACGACGCAGGAACAGCATCGAGAGGCTGAGGCCGATGAGGGCGGCGAAGATCGCAGCGAGCAGGTAGTACTCCCGCATGATCGGGAGGAGCATGAGGATGCCGAACGGCACCAGGAACGCCGCCAGCCGCAGCACCGTGTAGAGGATCACAGAGCGCGCTTTCACCCTGCCATCCTACGGTTCGGTCACGACGCCGCCCCCGTGTCCGGCGAGACGCCTAGGATGGAGGGATGACGAGGGTACTCCTCATCGGAGCGCTGGTGGCCACGCTGTTCTGGGTGTACAGCATCGTCGATTGCGCCCCCCAGCCGCCCACCCGCCATCGCGGGGTGAGCAAGCCGACGTGGATCCTGATCGTCGTGATCATCCCCGTCCTCGGCGGCATCCTGTGGTTCGTCGTCGGCCGTACACGGCCGTCGGCCGTGCGGCCCTCTCGCGCCCCGGACGACGACCCCGACTTCCTCGGCAAGATCGGCACCGTCAGCGATCAGGACGAGCGCATCCGCCGACTCGAGGAAGAGCTCGCGCAGCTCGACGCGGAGGACGACGATCCTCGCTGGCAGCGCCCGGGAACGGATGCCGGCACGACCGGCGCCGCGGGGACCACGGGCACCACCGGTGCGGGAACCCCCGATGTGCCGCCCGCCGCGGACGGCGACGACGACGCGCGCGGCCAGCGCGGCGCCCGCGGCTGACGTGAGCGGCGATTCCCGGGAGTCCGCCGCCCCGGCCACCGACGCGGCCGCCGCGCTCCTTCTGCGCGCCGTCGAGCGGGGTGTCACCCACGTCGTACTGAGCCCCGGGTCGCGCTCGCAGGCTCTTGCCCTCGTGGCGGCCGACCTCGAACGGGCCGGACGGATCGCGCTCCATGTCCGGATCGACGAGCGGGTCGCCGGGTTCACCGCGCTCGGTATCGGACGCGAGACCGGGATCCCCGCCGCCGTCATCTGCACCTCCGGCACCGCCGTCGCGAACCTCATCCCGGCCGCCCTCGAGGCGCACCATGCCGGCATCCCGATGCTGCTGCTCACGGCCGATCGCCCTCCGGAGCTGCGGGGGGTCGGCGCGAACCAGACCACCCGGCAGCCGGGGATGTTCGCCCCGAGCGTGCGCCTCGAGACCGACGTCCCGACGCCGGACGAGACGGATCCGACCGGCGACGGCCCGCAGACGCTCATGCTCCGCAGGCTCGCCGACGAAGCGATGGACGCCGCCCTCGGCGTGGGGCTCCGGTCCGCCGGACCCGTCCACCTGAACCTGCCGTACCGCGAGCCCCTCGCCGGGACCCTTCCCGCCTGGATCGGGCCTTCCGATGTGCCGCCGGCCGGTACCGACACCGGCGCATCGACCGCGCCCGACGAGGACGGCCCCGACGGCCCCGACGGTTCGGGTGCGCTGTACCAGGGGGGCGGGGGCATCGGCGTGTCCGACCTCCCCGGCGACCCGGACGACGCGCCCTGCGTGCTCGAGCGCGGCCCGCGGACCGTCGTGATCGCCGGCGCCGACGCCGGAGCGGATGCCGAGCACCTCGCGCACCTCGGCGGGTGGCCGCTGGTCGCGGAGATCGTCAGCGGCGCGCGGTTCGGACGCAATCTCGCGCACGGGTATCGCGCGCTGCTGTCGGATCCCGAACTCGGCGGTCGCGTCGAGCGCGCGGTCGTCCTCGGTCACCCGACGCTCAGCCGCGAGGTGGCGCGCCTCCTCTCCGACCCCGACATCGAGGTCGTCGCCCTCCGCGGCCCGGGGGAGCCGCTGAACCTCAACGGTGCGACGGTCGCGGCGGATGCCGTCGCCGTGGCCGCCGGAGAGATCGACCGCGAGTGGCTCGGGGCGTGGATCCGCGCCTCCCGCGACGCCGCCGTCGATCTCGCGCCCCCCGCCCCGGACGCGGATGCCCTCGCCTCGGCCGTCCCGTCCGAGCGCCTCGGCGCGCTGTCGGCCGAGCTCGCCGTCGCCCGCCACCGCGTGGACCGCGAGATCCTCGTCGACGCCGTCTGGCGCGCGTCGTGGCCGCACGATCGCCTCGTGTTCGGCTCGTCGCGCCTCGTGCGCGTGGCCGACGCCGTTCTCGGCGGCAAGAAGGTCGTCGTCCACGCCAACCGCGGCCTCGCCGGGATCGACGGCACGATCGCCACGGCCTTCGGCGTGGCCGCCGCCAGCCAACGTGGCGGTGCGCCCGGCGTCCCCCGGCTTCTGCTCGGGGACCTCGCCGCCCTCCACGACGTCGGCGCCCTCCTCCTCCCGCCCGCGGAGGACGAGCCGCGCCTCCAGGTGATCGTCGGGAACGACGCCGGGGGGACGATCTTCGACTCGCTCGAGGTGGCCGCCCTCGCCGACGCCGATGCGATGGACCGCGTGCTGTACACCCCGCACACGGTCCGCTTCGAGCAGCTCGCCCTCGCGTACGGGTGGGAGTACCGGCGGGTGACGACGCGCGCCGAGCTCGACCAGGTGCTCACCTCGCCGGTGGGCGGGCGGCAGATCATCGAGGTTCCGCTCGAGCGCTGAACCGGACAGGATGGGGCGATGACGGCGAAGAGTCAGACACACAGCGACGGCGACCTCGGCGATCTCCTCCGGGTGCGGGACGGGTTCGTCCTCGCGGGCGTCGACACCCGCTCGACCCCCGGTTACGGCCAGACGAAATCCGACGCCCAAGACGACCTCGCCGCCGGCGCGGAGGAGTTCGACGAGCTGCAGGAGCGGCTGTACGCCCAGAGCCGAGAGAACCCGGATTCGCCCGCGGTGCTGCTGGTCCTGCAGGCGATGGACACGGCGGGCAAGGGCGGGATCGTCCGTCACGTCATCGGCGCGACCGACCCCCAGGGCATCCACCTGAAGGCGTTCAAGAAGCCCACACCCGAGGAGCTCGAGCACGATTTCCTGTGGCGGATCGAGCGCGAAGTGCCGCGCGCCGGCAACATCGGCGTCTTCGACCGCTCGCACTACGAGGACGTCCTCATCGGCCGGGTCCGGAGCCTCGCGACGCCCGACGAGATCGAGCGGCGCTACGACGCGATCAACGATTTCGAGCGGCGGATCACCGACGCCGGCGTCCACCTCGTGAAGGTGATGCTCCACATCTCGAAGGACGAGCAGCGCGAGCGTCTCGCCGAACGCCTCGAGCGGCCGGACAAGCACTGGAAGTTCAACCCGGGCGACATCGACGAGCGGCAGCTGTGGGACGACTACATGGGCGCGTACCAGGTCGTCCTCGACCGCACCTCCACCCCGCACGCGCCCTGGCACGTCGTGCCCGCGGATCGGAAGTGGTATGCCCGGTTGGCCGTGCAGGCACTCCTCCTCGACGTGCTCGAGCGCATCGATCCGCAGTGGCCGGTGGCGTCCTTCGACGTCGAGGCCGAGAAGGAGCGGCTCGCGGCGAGCTGACCCGCACCCGGCCTCACGGCAGACGGCTCGTAGGCTGAGGCGGTGCCCCAGCCCCACCAGCCCCATCCCGCGGATCCGGTCCATCGGATCGCCGACGACTACGTCGCCGAGCTCGCCCGCCACGAACCGGATGCCGCGCAGGCGCTCGGCCGGGAGGACGGCCCCGCGCTTCCCGACCTCTCACCCGAATGGCTGCAGCGCCGCTACGCCCTGCAGGGCGAGACCGTGCGGCGACTCGACGCCCTCCCGACGGATGCCGGAGACCCGGCGCTCCGCGCCGCGTTGCGCGAGCGTCTCGAACGCGAGCGCCTCCTCTTCGACACCGGCTTCACCCCGCGCCTCGTGGCCGGGCTCGCGACGCCGGTGCACCTCGTCCGCTACGCCGTCGAGGGGCTCACGCTGACACCGGATGCCGCGGGTCAGGCCCTGCTCGCGCGCCTGGAGGCCGCGGCCGTCGCCGTCCGGCAGTACCTCGCCGCCCTCCGCTGGGCACGCGACGAGGCCGACCGCTTCACCGGCAGCGGCGTCGCGCCGATCCGCCAGCTGGATACCCTCGCCGGCCAGCTCGACCGCTGGATCGACGCGGACTGGTTCAGCGGCGTGCCGATCGCGCCGGGCGTCGACGACGCCACCCGGGCGCGCGTCCGCGCCGCCGCCGACGACACGAACGGCGCGCTCGCCGATCTCGTGTCCGCCCTCCGCGGCGACCTCCGCGCCGCCGCGCCGGAGCAGGACGGGGTGGGGGAGGAGGTCTACCCCGATCTCGCCGCCGCGATGCTCGGCGCCCGGATCGACCTCGCCGACACGTACGCGTACGGCTGGGCCGAGCTCGCGCGTCTGACGGACGAGGCCCGCACGCTCGCCCGCGCGCTCGGAGGCGACGGCGACGATCCGGTGCGCGCGGCCGCCGCTCTGCTCGACGCCGACCCGCGCTACCGGCTCGAGGGGGTGGACGCCATCCGCGACTGGCTCACCCGCCGGGTCGATGAGACGACGGCGGCGCTGGAGGACGCCTTCGCCCTCCCCGCCGGCATCCGTCGCGTGGAGTGCGTCGTCGCCGAGGCGACGGACGGCGTGGTCTACTACACGCCCGCGCCGCCGGACGGCTCGGCGCCGAGTCGCATCGTCTGGACGATCCCGAGCGGGGTGCCGGTGGCCGCGTCGTGGCAGGAGGTCACGAGCGTCCACCACGAGGGGCTGCCGGGGCATCACCTCCAGTTCGTCGTCACCGCCTCCGACCCCGACCTGCACCCGTGGCAGCGGCACCTCTGCCACATCCACGGATACGCCGAGGGATGGGCGCACTACGCCGAGCAGCTCTCCGACGAGCTCGGCCTCGTCCGCGACCCGGCGGAACGCCTCGGGCTCGTGCTCGGGCAGATCTGGCGGTCGGTGCGGATCGTCGCCGACATCGGCCTGCACACCGGCTGGGCGGTCCCGGACGGGGCGGTCGTCCCGCCGCAGCCGTGGACCCCGGACCTCGCTCGACGGATGCTGGTCGACCTCGCTCTGGTCGAACCGCACCTGGCCGGGTTCGAAGTGGACCGCTACCTCGGCTGGCCGGGACAGGCCCTGGCGTTCAAGATCGGCGCGCGGCTGTGGGTGCAGGCCCGCGCCGCGCGCGAGGCGGCGGACGGTGCGGGCTTCTCGCTCCGCGCCTTCCATCGCGATGCGCTCGGCCTCGGCCCCATGGGACTCGAGCCGCTCCGCGAGCGTCTCCTGGGCTGACGCCGCCGTCGGCCGCAGGGCCGGCGCCCTCAGTCGCGGAGGCGCGGGAGCACCTCGCGCCCGAGGAGGGCGATGCCCTCGGCGGGGACGCGCGCGTGGGGCGTTCCGAACTCGATCCGGTCGACCCCGGCATCCATCAGGAGCCGAGCCTGAGCCGCGATGTCATCGGGCGTCCCCGAGAACGCGAAGAGATCGAGCACATCGCGGGGGATGAGCCGCCCCGCCCCCTCCTCGTCGCCGTCCGCGAGCCGGGAACGGATGCCGGGCAGCAGGTCGTCGGGAAGGTCGACCGTCGGATCGAGCGCGGCGATCACGTCGAGGTACATCGCCACTTCGCGCCGGGCGAGGGCGCGCGCGGCATCCCCGTCGCGATCGATGACGGTCACCGCGCCCACGACGACTCCGACGGCCCCGTCCGGGCGACCGGCCCGCTTCAGGCCGCGACCCAGGCGCCCGCGGACGATGCCGACCATCGCGGGGTTCGCGGTGCCGCCGATCTTGATCTCGTCGGCGATCTCTCCCGCGAGCGCCATGCCCTGCGGTCCCCACGATCCGATCAGTATCGGTGCGCGCTCGCGGACGATGGGAGAGCGCAGCCGCACGCCGGGCTCCAGCCGGAAGACGTCGCCGGCGTATCCTTCGCCCGAACCCGACAGCAGCGCCTGGATCATGCCGGTTGCGTCGCGCAGCGCCGCGATCGGACGCCCGGCCTCCACCCCGATCCCCTCCAGCCACGACCCACGTGCGAGTCCGAGGTAGGCCCGGCCTGCGGACGCGGCATCCACCGCGGCGAACTGACCGGCGATCTCGTAGGGGTGCAGGGTGAACGGGTTCCAACACGCGCACCCGAGCCGGACGCGCGTGGTCGCGTGCGCCATCTCGAGGAGGGCCGCGATCGGCGGCTGATAGAGGAGGTCGGAGAAGACGCTCACGCCGTCGAACCCGAGGTCCTCGGCGAGGCGGGCGAGCGCGGCGTAGTCGCCGGGCGCCTTGTCGGTCTGCAGCCCGAGGGAGAACCGGACGGGCTCGCGCCGGTCGTCGGCGCTCACGTCAGGTCCTCGGTGGGGATCGACCGGATGCCGGTGCGCTCGATCCGCATGATGAGGCGTTCCTCCGGGTCTGGGCACGCGACGAGGTCGTCGCGCTCCAGCCAATCGCCCGGCGGGAGGCGCCGCTGCTTGGCCGGGAGCAGAGGGAGGACGGCCTGCAGGGCGTAGAGGCAGAAGTGGCCGCCGTCCGGGAGGCACAGGCGGCTGCTCCCGACCAGGTCGATGTGATCGCCGATCTTCATGCCGCACACCGAACGGCCCTCGATGCGGTCCACGACGACGCGCAGATCGTACAGCTCCGTGCGTGCGGCGGTGCCGTCTGAGCTGCCGGCTGCGGGAGTCCGGTCGTCGTCTTCCGCGCTCATCGGGTGCGCCCCGCGTCGTCGCGGACGATCACGCCGCCGCGCATCACCAGGTCGATCCCGCGGAGCGCCGAGATGTCGGCCGTCGGGTCGTCGGGCACGGCCACGAGGTCGGCCCACGCGCCGGGAGCGAGGATGCCGAGGTCGTCGGCGCCGAGCCAGCGGGCGGGAGCGGAGGTGGCGGCGCGGACGACGTCCGGGGCGGGAAGGCCGCCGGCCTGCATGTGCTCGAGTTCGCGGACGACGGCGCTCGTGCCCTCGAAGTCCCAGAACGGCGGCATGTCGCTGCCGAGGAGCACGTCGACGCCGGCGTCGAGGGCGTACCGGTACGAGTCCAGATGGCGGGGGCCCGCCTCGAGCGAGCGCTGCTGCATCCACTCCGGCACGCCGAGGTCGTCGAAGAACGCCTTCGCCCGCGTGACAACGAGCGTCGGCACGAGCGCCGTGCCGTGCGCGGCCATGAGGGCGGCGACCTCCGGGGTCAGCTCGTAGCCGTGCTCCACGCAATCGAGCCCCAGCTCCACCGCCTCGGCGATGATCGCCGCGGGGCCGGCGTGCGCGGTGACCTTGCGTCCCCACGCGTGGGCCGTCGAGATCGCCGCGGCCATCTCCTCCCGCGTGAGCTGGGGCGTCGTGATCTGCTCGTTCTCCCCGGCGATACCGCCGGAGATCATCAGCTTGACGAGGTCGGCGCCGGCGGCGATCTGGCTTCGGACGCCGCGGGTGACGGCATCCGCTCCGTCGCACTCGAGGGTGTCGTCGGTGTCGTGCCCGTGCCCTCCGGTGCAGCACAGGCCGCGCCCGGCGGTGAAGATCCGCGGGCCCGCGACGTGGCCGGCCTCGATCGCGCGGCGGAGGGCGAAGTCGGCCCCGCCCTTCTCGGACACGCAGCGGACGGTCGTGACGCCCGAGAGGAGGGTGCGCCGGGCGCCGTCGGCCATGTAGAGCGCCAGCGCATGCGGGTCGAGCGAGCTCACCGCGTCCCCTCCCGGCCCGGGGAGGGACAGCGAGAAGTGCGTGTGCATGTTGATCAGGCCCGGCATCACCACCGCGCCGCCGAGGTCGTACACCGCGGTTCCGGCATCCGTCATCGACAGCGTGTCGGGCTCGATGCGCGCGATGCGACCCGCCTCGATCACGATCACGAGCCCGTCCTGCGGTGTCGGGCGGATGCCGTCGACCAGGCGCAGGTTCGTCAGCACCGCGTCGCCGCGGGTGGCGAGGGAGGGGACCGGCCCGCTCATGCCAGGGCGTCCACGATGGGGCGGAACTTCACGCGCGTCTCGAGCATTTCGGTCTCGGGGCAGCTGCCCGCCACGATCCCCGCGCCGGCGTGGGCGGTCACCGGCATCGTGTCGCTGTACTCCGCGAACCGGCGCGCGGGCTCGGATCCGATCTGCGCGCAGCGGAGGGCGATCGCCCACTCCCCGTCGCCGTTGCCGTCGACCCACCCGACAGGACCGGCGTAGCGACCGCGGTCGAAGGGCTCCAGGCGTCGGATCAGGTCGACCGCGGCATCCGTCGGGGTCCCGGCGACGGCGGCGGTCGGGTGCAGCGCCGCGACGAGATCGAGGGCGGATGCCGACCCGCGGACCGCGCCGGAGATGTCGGTGGCGAGGTGCCACACGTTCGGCAGCTCCAGGGTGAAGGGCCCGGCGCCCGCGTCGACCTCCTGCGTGAAGGGATCGACGGCGGTCAGCACGCTCTGCACCGCGAACCGGTGCTCCTCGAGGTCCTTCGTGCTCGCCGCGAGGGCGGCCACCGCCCGCGCGTCGGCGGCGGCATCCGCTCCACGCGCGGCGGTGCCGGCCAGCACGCGCGCCGTCATGCGGCCGCGGGAGACGGTGACGAGGGTCTCGGGGCTGGCGCCGACGAGCCCGTCGACGGCGAAGGCCCACGTGTCGGGGTAGCTGCCGGCCAGGGCTCGGACGAGTCGTCGCAGATCCGCGCCGGCGGGCACGGTGCCGACGAGGTCGCGCGCGAGGACGACCTTCTCGACGGTTCCCGCATCGATCGCGGCGAGGGCTGCGCGCACCGCCTCCTGATAGGCGACCGGGTTCATCGCGCCCGGGCCGAGCGTCGCCGACCAGTACGGGCCGTACGGGCGGGACACGGGGAACGGGGCGGCGTCGACGGGATCGGTCCGGGTGTTCCGGATGCGCGTTATCCAGGCGCGACCGTCCCGGCGTCCCACGATCGCCCGCGGCACGATGAGGCGGCTCGTGGAGGCCGAACGCGCATCGAACGCGAGCGCGCCGAAGGCCACGAGACCGGTGCCGGGGATGCCGAGCGGATCGTCGATCTCGCTGTGCGCGACGATGTCGCGCCAGGCCTCGGCGGGTGCGGGACGATCGGTCGGTTCGGGCCTGCCGAAGGGAGTGCCCGCGCCGGCGCCGGTCTCGTATCCGGCGACCATCCCGCCGACGCCGACGATGCCGTCACCGCGGCGGAGCCACGCGAGAGGGGACGCCGGATCGGCGAAGAGGAGGGGATCGTCGATCGGGTCGATCTCCTGCGTCTGCGCCACGAACCACGGCGCACCGGAGGTTTCGATCACCCATCCAGCCTATGGCCCGCCGCGCCCCGCGGATCCGCGTCCGGAGCCCGCGGCTTAAACTCTGCGGGTGACCGAGAACACCCTGCCGGACCGGCCCCCCGTGGGGTCGCGCATCCTCTTCCGCTGGCGCAAGTGGGACGGCAGCGAGCACTGGGTGCACGACTGCGTCTTCCTGGGCAGCGACCGCTGGGGTGACTGGGTCGGGCAGCGCGCCGGCTGGCGCAGCTTCCGTCCCGGGCGCGACAATCGCACCGAGTTCGACAACGTGACGCTGCTGCCCCCGACCGGGGACTACGCCTTCACCCGCAACGCCCGACCGGACCGCACCCACACCTACATCGACCTCGGGTGGGATGTGACGTTCCGTGGCGGCGAGCCGACCGGCATCGACATGGACCTCGACGTCGTCGACCGCGCGGTGGGCGGGATCTACATCGACGACCGCGACGAGTGGGACGAGCACCGCGTCCACTACGGATACCCCGCCGACATCGTCGCGCACCTCGAGGCGCTGGCGGTCGACCTCGAGCGGAAGGTGCGCGCGGCCGAAGCCCCCTTCGACGAGGCCACGGCGGACGCCTGGCTCGAGCGCCTCGCCGCGCTGGGCGCCGCCTAGACTCGACGGGTGACCGACACCCCCGCGAACCAGCCCCGCCGCGCCGATCTGGGCAAGGATCCGGCGAGCGTCAGCGGCATGTTCGACGGCGTCGCGCGCGGCTACGACCGCACCAACACGGTGCTCAGCATGGGCAACGACCGGCTGTGGCGGGTCGCCACCACCCGCGCGGTGTCGCCGCGCCCGGGCGAGCGGATCCTCGACCTCGCCGCCGGCACCGGAGCCTCCTCGGTCTCCCTCGCCCGGAGCGGTGCGGAGGTCGTCGCGGCGGACTTCTCGCCCGGGATGA
>ERZ778021.3747-NODE-3747-length-10500-cov-8.706271_pt1 | contig 10500 bp, 7 predicted proteins | sample MGYA00375751_ERZ778021 | MGnify/ENA primary metagenome ERZ778021 (study PRJEB29350, sample SAMN05389814) | bioreactor metagenome | isolation source: Thiocyanate stock bioreactor | place: South Africa: University of Cape Town | collected 2013-08-29 ... | reverse complement strand
TCAGCTAATCTTAATCAGCTATCTGTAATCAGTATTTATTCAGCAGCCGGACCAGAAGTAACAGGCCAGTATGGGTTTTGATAAATAGTTGATTGAGAAGCATCATCCTGATTTGGAGAAGCCAATTGAAGCTCTCTTACACCGATAGGATACAAATAGTTTGCTTTGCTCCAGTTGTAGCCGTTGAAAACCTCATTGTTAGCCTGTACCTTTTGGTAAGGGCGAAGATACTTGCTCAGACTCTTATTGCTTACATTGGCTTTTGCACTACCGTCAGAAATTAGAAGATTTTTGATTTCGCCGGTTGGTACACCGTTAACTTTTACCTCTTCGTAATAATTCTTAGCTTTGTATGCTTCATCCCAAAGGTTGAACCCTTCAACTACATAGTTTTTCACCATATCCATAGCTCTCCAACGCTTCAGGTCATCCATTCGCATTCCTTCGCCCATGAATTCGTTTCTACGTTCACGACGAATGTTGAACAGGGTAGCATCAACTAACTTTTCGCCAGAGTATTTTCCCCAGTCATTTTCCAATGCTAAATTGGTTGCATTGATTGTTTTGTTGAAGTCGGTGTCAACACCTGCTCTTTCACGAATTGCTCTCCAATAGTTGGCTGCGGTTGCATCTATAGATTTGTTTTTCATATAAGAAGCTTCCAAATAGTTTAAGTAAGCTTCAACACCACGATAAACAATAGATCCATAAGTACTCATCAACTCAGAACCCGGAGCTTGAGCCGGATCATAAGAGAAACATTTACGCATGCGGTAACCAGTTACATCACGAACTTCTTCAAGACCGATAATGTTGGGTGCGCCGAAGAAAGTAGTATCATTTGATGTAGCCAAACGATCTTCTTCGCCGGCAAGGAACAACTGTAAACGATCGTCGCGCTCTGCTTTTGTCTTCATAATGCTTTCATCTCCTGCATATCCAGAACCAGTCGCATAGATTGGTAAGCCGTTTTTCATCACAAAGCCATCAACAAAACCTTTAGTTAAGCCATAGTTACCACCGTTACGGATATATACACTAACACCGTGAGTGGTATAATCTGCATTGTAAGACTTCCAGAAAATAACTTCGTCGAATTTAGACATATCCTCTGCAGCAAACATCTCGAAATATGGATTCCAGTTTGAGAAGGCAGTACCTGCAGGATTTAAGTTTCCAGAATTTGGTGTAAGATCAATCTGATCTGCTACCAGTTTTGATGATTCCATGGCTTCTGTCAGGAAGTAATCAATTTCTGCATCCAGATTGATTGAAAATCCTTTGTTGTAATCCATGTTTGCACCTGGCCATCCGGCTTCTCCCGGAACACGAGGAGTACCTCTGTGGTATGTAAGGAAGCTTGCTTCATATAAGGCAACCCGGCTCTTAAGCAATAAAGCTGCATTTTTGGTCAATCTGTTTTTATTCTTAAAGCTTTCCTGCATCAGATCGATTGCTTTATCAAGGTCTTCGATAATGAAACGGGCTACTTCGTTACGAGGGCGACGCTTGCTTGCTTCCATCAATACCTCATGTTGGTCAACCAATGTAGAGGTAACAATTGGGTAGTCGCCAAACATTTTAAGTTTTTCAAAATATTCCAATGCACGAAGGAAATACATCTCACCGATATAGTGCTTAATATTCTTTTCGGAACCTTGAATTGATTTTGCTTCGTATTTTGGTAAAACCTGTTCAAAGAAATAGTTGAAGGCGCGGATCCGGCTAAAGTTCCAGTTTCCTCCTGCATTTTCAGGAACTTTCCAGTTTCCTTTAACATACATGTTATAGTTGGCATTGCTTGTTGCCTGGTTGTCTGTTCCGTTGTCCAGGTTAAGTGTACCTACTCCCCATCCGCTGTGAACCGGAAAGCTATAATAGGATACAGTATAGGCGGCCAGATCTGCCTCTGCATTAAAGTATTGTGTAGGTGTTACCTGGTCTAATGGCTCTCTGTCAAGGAAATCGTTACAGGAGCTCAATAACAAACCACCCATTGCAATACATGAAAGTGCTATGTTTTTGCTTATTTTAAGTTTCATAAGATCGTAAATAAATTAGAAATTAACATTCAAACCAACAGAAATCGTTTTGCTTAATGGATAGAGTTTCCCGTCACCCCATTCTCCACCGAGTGTTTCAGGGTCAAAGATTTTAGACATGCTGCTGAAGGTCACAAGGTTGTCGCCCGAAACATAAAGACGTACCATCTGCATTCCTACTTTAGTTGTCAGGCTTTTAGGAAGAGTATAACCCAACTGAATATTCTTCATACGCAGGTAGGATGCATCTTGCAAGTAACGCGACTGAGTTTGCATGTTTTTTTGTGAATTAAACAATGGTCGAGGATAAAAGGCATTCAGGTTAGCACCCAATGTATTGTCTTCTCCACGGAAGAAGTTCCAATGCTCTGTAAAACCTGCAGATTGCCACATACCACCTGTCGCACCCCAGAAGTAAGCGCCACTTACCCAGTAGTCTCTTTTACCGATACCCTGGAAGAATACGCTGAAGTCGAACCCTTTGTAGGCAGCATCCAATGTGATACCATAGTTGTAACGAGGCGTATTGTTACCGATAATCTTCATATCACCATGGTCTTCTAACGTATTAGCTCCGTTGCTGATTTCGCCATCACCATTCAGGTCGGCATACATAATATCTCCTGCACCCCATTGGTTACCCAGACGGCTCTGATTTACTTTAGCCAAATGTGCATCCATCTCTTCCTGTGTTTTTGCTATTCCTAGAGTTGTGTAGCCCCAGATGTCGCCATTCATTCTGCCGCTGTACCAAGTACTTAGGCTGTTGCTTTTGTTAGGATAACGAGTTACTTTCTGTTGAGCGTCTGATACCACGGCTTTCACTCCGTAAGATAAATCGCCGATACGGTCTCTCCAGGATACTTCGAGTTCAAAACCATACGATTCCATATCTGAGTTATTGATTTTAGGAACTTCAGTACCTAATACCGATGATAATTCGGGAGCTGGACCTACCATATCTTTTGTTGAACGTTTAAAGTAGTCGAATGTACCAGTCAGACGGTTATTGAATGCACCCCAGTCCAAACCTAAATTCCACGATTCAATAGTTTCCCAAGTCATTAACGAGCTAACAATACCCGGAGCATAGGCTGTATTTGTTTTTTCACCATCTACTAACCAATAACCATTGTTTGTACCAACGCTCATTGATTGATAAAATGGATACCAAAGCTTTGTATTCATGTTACCTAACTGCCCCCATGAACCTCTTAATTTCAATGTGCTGACCTTATCTGTATAATCTGCAAAGAAGTCTTCGCGAGCAATGTTCCAGCCTAATGAGAAAGATGGGAATACACCCCAACGCTCGTCACCAACGAAACGAGATGTACCATCATAGCGTACGTTTGCTTCAACCAGATAGCGCTCTTTGTAGTTGTAATTTAAACGACCGAAGAACCCGGCAGTAGACCAATGTGCGTAACCTCCACCAACAGATGGATTGGTTGTTGTTGTGTTTACTGTTGGCACGCTTGGAGTGATAAGTCCATCACCCTGAGCACTCAAGCTTCTTGTTTTCATTACTTCAGCATTGAAACCTCCCATCACTTTAATGAAGTGACCATTATCAAATTGCTTGAAATAATCAGAGTAAATATTTGTTGTCATAAAGTTTTCTTTATAACCATACTCGTTTACAGTGGTTGAACCTACTGCACGTCCGTCCCATGAGAAAGCGAACTGATCGCCATTAACATCATGTGCATATACCGGCAGCACTTCCCAGTGCTGGAAGTTTGTAATTGTATTCAGGTTTCCTTCAGCGTAGATTTTCCAATCTTTAATCGGTTCAATAACCAATTGCAATTGTTGGTAAGAATAGTCCTTTTGGTTATTCTGTATACCACCATCTTCCATCTGAATAATTTCATTCCCTTCCATGTAATATCCGTTTGGATCGTAAACGGGGTTAACCGGCCAGCGACGGGCAATGTTGTGGAAGAACAGGCCAGTCATATAAGAAGGACGTTTGTAATCTTCGCGAATCCACTTTGAGCTGTAATTCAGTTTTACATAGTCTGAAAGAGTGGCATTAATCTTTCCGTTCAAAGTGTAGCGGTTAAACTTATCTTTACCGTGGGCAATTAGACCGTTCTGATCCAAAAAGTTACCGCTAACAAGATAAGTTACTTTTTCATTACCACCACTCACGCTGAGATTGTGTTCATGAGATGGAACCCAATCCTTGTACATCTCTTTGAACCAGTCAGTGTTTGCATTGGCTCCGGTATAGTTGTTCCAGCGATTGTTTGTTGTGTTTATCGTAGCACCATCCGTAATTTCTCCCTTTTGGTAAGCTAAAATACGCTGCATCTGTGTTTCGCTGAATACAGCACCCTGACCCGAGTTCTTGGCTGCTTCGTTAAAGTACTGGGCAAATTTGTATGAATCCAACATCTCAGGAATTGCCAACGCATCCGTAAAGCGAACGTTTCCCGAATAGTTTACATTGGTTCTTCCTGATTTACCAGACTTAGTATTAATCAAAATTACCCCGAAAGCTGCTCTGGCACCATAGATTGAAGCTGATGCTGCATCTTTAAGAACCGAAATACTTTCGATATCCTGCGGGTTGATGGCATTCATGTTTCCTTCTACACCATCGATCAATACTAATGGAGAAGAATTTGATCCGGAACCAATCGTACCTGCTCCACGAATGTTTACATTTAAACTGTTATCCAGGGCACCGCCTGATGTGTTTACAGAAAAGTTCAAACCGGGAACAACCCCTTGCAAAGCCTGAGATACGTTCTGAACCGGACGCGATTCGATCACTTCAGATCCAACCATACTAACCGCCCCGGTTACGTTCACTTTCTTTTGTGAACCGAAACCAACAACAACAACTTCGTCAAGTGTTTTTGAATCAACTTTCAGTACAACATCTAATGTTGATTGTGTTGTGATAACGGTTTCGAAATCCTGATAACCGATGTAAGAAATCTTTATGGTACTTCCTACAGGTACATTCAGTGAAAATTTACCATCAATATCGGTAATTGTACCGGTTGTAGTACCTTTTACCGAAACGTTGGCTCCAATAATGGTTTCTCCGCTGGCGTCTTTAACAATACCGGAAACCGTACGCGAATTTTGTTGCGTAACAGTAACACCGGCTTTTAATTCTGACCCGTTTTCTGCGAAAACAGAGGTCGACGAAAGTAATGCCAGGAACGCCAGACCTAATGGCCAATTTCCTAATTTGAAGGCATACTCTCTCTTCTTTGTGTTTGATTTTAAATTCATAAAATTAGTTTACTAACAAATATTGATTTTAATTATTAATAAAAATGTTTCTTATTTATTGATTGAAGGTGGGGTGATTTATTTCTCTTGTTTAAATAATAATTGTGTTGCACATGGATTAATTTAATATATTTCATAACGCTTCGTGTGTTAACTATATTTTACACATTGCAAAGGAAGGTTTAAAAGCCAGATTTAAGATTTGATTTCGTCTAATTGTTTTACAGAATTGTCTAAAAACATTGAAATAAGCACGTTGATGATACATGGATTATTTGATAAATAACTAGAAGTATTCTATTTGTTATTTTTAACAAATATCTCTCTAGTATATAAAAAATGTATTTTATATACAAAATAGAATAAAGAAAGGCCTCCGATTGGGAGGCCTTTCTTTACAAATAAACGTCTTAAAATTGTAGGAAGCTAATCTGTGTGTTGGTGTGTAATGGTTGTCTATTGTTCCGTTTCGTCTACAATAGTTGCTGTGGGAGCATTTTTCATTACAGATTCAATTCCGTTTTTACACGACGCTTCGGAGGCATAAAGCTGACTTGTTCCGATTACTTGTCCGTTGGATGCTTTCAAATTAAAGTGGAATTTACCATTCTTTGCCTCTTTAATTTCGTACATCTTGATTTCGGGCGAATTTTTTTGAACTGATTCAATCCCGTTTTTACACGATGCTTTTGTTTTGTAGCCTTCACTAGAAAGGATGATTTCGCCATTTGAAGCTTTCAGGTTAAATTGAAACTCATCGTTTGTCCGTTTTGTAATAATAAATTTCCCCATAATTGTATTTTTTAGGTGTGATTAGCATTTCTTCTTGATTATTAAACAATTAGAAGTAGATGTAGGTTTAAGGAATAATATTAAAAACTTACCCTATAAGCCTACTCTATCATATACGATGAAAAATAATTCATAATCCTATCTATTATTCCATACATAACGAGCATCTATTCAGTAGGCAGCTGGATACTGTTAGTTCAACATATGGAGAACTTGCGTTTGACAATTGGATACTTTACGTTTGACAGCTGCCTACTGAATAGATCTCCGTTAGTAAAAGATTACATCCCTTATATAAAGACAGATGTAACTCTAATAAGAGGGAAGTTCTCTTATATAGTTTTTATTTATTTACTAATGTGAAATAATTACCCAACAATAGTGTTTCTACCACTTATCACCAAATTCTATACATATAAACGCTTTTTTCATTCTTAATTCTAAAATAAAGATAATATTTGTCGGTTAATAAAAAAAGAAATACTATTTTTGAACTTTCAAGAGCGTTTCTTGTTACTGGACGTTAATTGCTGATTAAGTCTGCTTATATGAAATTTACACGATATTTCCTTATTTGTATCTCTATATTCCTTTGGATATCTTGTGGTTCGGACAAAGACGTTAAGGATATTCTATCAAAATCGGATGCTCTGCTTCAGAGTAATCCGGACAGCGCATTTACATTACTTGAGTCGGTGGAAGAGTTAGATGTTTTATCGGACGAAACATTTGCAGCCTGGTGTTTAGCGAATGCTAATGTACGAGATGTGTTAAGAAAGGAGTCTTTGTCTATTGATTATATGCTTCGGGCATTCAATTATTTAAAAGATAAGGGACAAATAAATGAACAAGCCCGAATCGGAATGTTTTTAGGACACGCTTATAATGCAGGCCAGCAACGAGATAAAGCCATGAATGTATATCTGGTTGCCTTAGATTTAGCTGATCGCTCCCAAGATTACAACTTAGCCGGATATATTAATACCTATTTGGCAGATCTATATAAAGCCGATGAAAAATATTCTCAGGCAAAAGATAAATATAAAGAAGCATCTGCCTTTTTTGATAAAGCTAATAATTTACGTAGTAGAGTAATTGCAACAACAAATGTTGGTTTAATGAGTTATTTATCTGGGGATAGTCTAGATATAGTACTAAACTTTTACACAATTTCGGATTCATTAGCTATAGAATTAAAGGATTCTGTGGTTTTGTCAATGGTTAATAATAGAATTGGTCTTTTTTATCGTGATCAAGGTGATTATGGATTAGCTGAAAAATATTTATTAAAGTCTATTACTTATTCAGAAAGAGATAACACCCCAAATTATGTTACTCTAAGTAATATATATGGTCTTCAAGGAAAAATTGAAAAATCTAGAGATTTGCTACAGCGAATCTCTTCGAAAGAAGATAAACCAGTAATTAAGGCTGGGCTAATATATCAGCAATATCTATTGGAAAAGGGAGCTAAGAACTGTGGAAAAGCATTGCAATACTATGAAGAATCTATGGCTTACGTAGATTCCATTCGAAGTGCGCAGTCAAAAACGGATTTGTTGGAAATTGAGAAGAAATATACAACGGAGAAAATACGCAATGAGAATAACTTACTCAGGTTAAAGAGTCAGCGATATTTCTTGTCTCTGGTATTGATTATAGCTATCTCTCTTTTATTGATTGTTGTTTTCCAGCTGATCATGCGCCGGAAAGACAAGAAGATTCGACTCCAGGAGCAGGTGCTTCATCAAAAAGATATGTTCCTGGTAAAGCAACAGCTAGAGTTGCGACAGATGGAAACTGAGTTAAGTAAAAAGGAATACGAGCTGCTTAACAGAAGAAAGGTGATGCAGGAGCATCATACCCTGCTTGAAAAACAGAACTCAGCCTTGGAACTTCGCGAGCATGAGATAGAAAAACAGGAAGAAGAGCTCCGTATGCAGGAAAAAGAGGTGGAGGCATTAAAGAACGATGTGAACTCACTTAAACTCAAAGTACTTCAAAATACGGCGATTTCCAAAAAGATTATCAAATGCGCTCAGAAGGTAACGGTGGGAACGGACGACGGAAAGTCATTGCTCTCGGAAGCAGATTGGATTTCCTTGTTGAATGAGGTGAATGCAGTTTACAAATCATTTACTACTTCTCTTCAGCAGGCTGTGCCCGAGCTGACCTTCGAGGATATCCGCTTTTGCTGTTTACTGCTTGTCGGGTTAGAAACGAAGGAACTTTCTGTGGTCTTATCTATTAACCCATCTTCCATCCGTCAGCGTAAAATGCGTATCCGTGCCAAGGCCGGGTTGACCAATGCGCAAACTACTCTAGAAGAATTTTTATGTAATCTGTAGCCAAAAAAAGAGCTCTTTTTTGAGCCTTTTTACCCCTTGTAGACACTTTTGTTTTTTTTAGCCATGTATTCTGCTGAATATCATGGCTTTATGTTTTTGCCTTGTAGACACTCTTTTTGCTATTTTATTAGGTTTCAGTCCCTGTCCAGACTAATTTTGTATTGGATGAATCTGCGGTGGATTTGTCTGAACATAAAATATTAACGTATAAAATTTAGATGTAAAATGAAACAAGTGAAATTCTTATTATTGTTTATGGCAATGATGCTGTCGGTTTCTGCTTTTGCTGAAAATGGAATTTTGTATTTAACAAGAGCAAATCTTCAAGATTTAAGATCCGGTGATGATCAGCCAGTTGCGATGACTGTTACTTATTCAAGAGGAACAGTGAAAGTATCTTACGATCAGTCATTGGTTGGTTCGGTATTTACAATCTCAACAATGGATGGACAAACTTTGTATAACGGTTATCCACAGGTATCCAATGGTTCATTTGTTCTTCCTGCCACATTAAATTCATCAGATATGTATTTATTGATGATTGAAAACAGCGAAGGAATGTTGTACACAGTATTCACTTTAGCAGACTTATAAAAAAAGGCACTAACCCGTTACTAAATAGTGTTCACTGGAGAGCTGTCCTCCGGAAATCCTTTCCGGAGGCAGTTTACTTAAAAAACGATCTTACTATACTAAAACAAACAAGGTATGGATATTAATGATGTATTAAAACATAAGGCAATTATAAATGAGTTTTATATCGACAGACGCGCCGCAGGTGTAGTTGATTCTTTTTTGATGAAACTAACAGTTGATGGTGTTGTTTATAGTGTACATTTTAATGATGTATATAAAGTGGATATGAAGATGAACTTTGGTATTGTTGCCGGAGATGTGGTTAATTACGTTGTTAAAGGATGTATTCAGGAAAAAGATAAAGATTTTTTTGATGTTTGGAATCCGGTGTTGGGACAAAGAATCATTTCCGACCTGATTTCCTACGAAATTCACTTGCTTCCTGCTGGAAGCACGATTCATATAATCGCTAAGAAAAACGCCATAGAGACCCGTGCGTGGTCGTAAATAAAAAATGACTAAAAGAAACTAATATGAAATTCTTCAATTATTTGTTTTGCAAACTATACAGCCTGAGTGGTTCTGTTGCCCAGAATCTAAGAATTCCGGTATTTCCTTCCATTGTTGGGATATCGTTCTATCAGGTATTAAATATATTTACTATTTGCCTATGTATTTTAATGGCATTTGACTCTTTAGACGAAATTAATATATATGTAAACTTAGGCGGAATGTTTCTGACAGGTGCCATTCTTATTTTTAATACATTATATTATGGCAGACACGAACGATATCGTTCTATATTGAAAGAAATTGAGAAGATGCCCCAAACCGCAAGGTGGATGAGTAATTTTTTCTGTATTGTTTATCTTGTTACATCATTATCGGCAGCTTTTTTTGCCGTTAGAGGTTGCACCGTTTTATTTGCATCATACTAATATTTTATGTTAGCTTCTTCAAAAGCACCAGATACCCCGGGGTACTGGTGCTTTTTGTTGTTTAAATGATTGTTTAGCTTGTTATTATCAACATTTCACATATCGGCGTGTTTTATATTTACACGGTTGTAACATAGGAGACTATTTGCATATATACTATTACCTACTTTTGTTAAATAAATCAATAAAACCTTTTATTATGAGTGAGCTGATAAATAATTCCGAAAAAAGAAAAGAGTTGCTTAAGCATATGATTCTACAATTGCATCAGGGGGAAGCTCCAGGTGAGGTAAGAAACAGACTGGTAGACTTGTTACGATCTATTCCCTATAATGAAGTGGTTGAAGTAGAGCAGGAACTTATTATGGAAGGACTTCCAGAAGAAGAGGTGCTTCGTTTTTGCGATATACATACGGCGGTATTGGATGGCAGTATTGATGTTTCTGCTGCAAAATCATACCCTCCGGGACATCCTGTAGATACGTTCAAAAAAGAAAATATAGAATTGAGAAAGTGTACAGAGAAGCTTCATGCTATTCTGTCTGATTT
>ERZ778021.3746-NODE-3746-length-10502-cov-7.922562_pt1 | contig 10502 bp, 3 predicted proteins | sample MGYA00375751_ERZ778021 | MGnify/ENA primary metagenome ERZ778021 (study PRJEB29350, sample SAMN05389814) | bioreactor metagenome | isolation source: Thiocyanate stock bioreactor | place: South Africa: University of Cape Town | collected 2013-08-29 ... | reverse complement strand
AAGAAACTTTATTATACTATATAATAAGACACGTACTACACCGAATAGATACTTTGACTTATAATATCTAATCGTTGGACCATGGTTCAACGATATCTCAACCATGGTCCAACAATAAGTAGACCATGGTCCAACGAAAGATTGACCATGGTCCAACGATTAGTTATTCGTATTGTTCGTAATTAATCTTCGTTTATATAATGGTTAAAGGTAACAAGGAATATGACTATAAATTAGGTTGTTGCAATTGATCTATTACGTGAATAATGGATCAAAAGTGAAAGATAATTTGTAAAGTGAAACATAAAGTGAAGGATATTAGTAGAAAAGTGAAGGATATTTATTTTAATATTTAGGATAACTATCTGTAATCTAGTTGGATGAGTTTGCAAGTGAAGGAAGTGAAGGATATTTTCGCAAACTTATTGAGAATTTGATACACAACAAAGGCGAGTTGCCCCGCCTTAGTTGTAAACACAACGGAATAATCCTTATTGTGATTAGCTTAAATTGTATGCAGCAAAAATAATGTTTATTATTTAATTTACAAATAAATATGGAAATAATTTGTAAAATTAATTCTATTGATTAGTTTTACAATTGACACTATTATTTTGTAGAATTAAATTGAAAACCATGAATAAAATTTTAGGACTTGATTTAGGAACAAACAGTATTGGATGGGCTGTTGTGCAGAAAGATGAGCAAGGATCTTATGAAAAAATTATTAATGCTGGAAGCCGCATCATTCCTATGGATGCAGAAACCATGAAAAATTTCAATAATGGAATAACACAAACCCAAACTTCAGAAAGAACCAGGTTGCGTGGTGTAAGAAGATTGCTTGAACGTTCATTGTTGAGAAGAGAACGTATCCATCGTCTATTAAATACTATGAACTATCTTCCTCCCCATTATGCCGAAAAGATAGATTTTGTAAATAGATTAGGAAAGTTTATTGGAGAAGAGGAGCCTAAATATGCTTATATGGTAGATGAAGATGGAAAGTTCCAATTTATATTTAAAGAATCTTTTAACGAAATGCTGAAGGATTTCCAGGACAAACAACCAGAATTGGTACTCAATAATAAAAAAGTGCCTTACGATTGGACTATATACTATTTAAGGAAAAAAGCATTGGATAGAGCTATATCCAAAGAAGAGTTAGGGTGGATTATTCTCCAATTTAACAATAAAAGAGGTTACTACCAACTTAGAGGTGAAGAAGATGAAACACTCAAGGAGGGTAAAAAAGAGGAGTATTTTGCCCTAAAAGTAATTCGGGTTGAAGCAGATAGCTCATCTGCCGGGAAAAAAGGAGAAGTGTGGTATAATGTTCTATTAGAAAATGGATGGATTTACAGGCGTACAAGTAAAATACCTTTAGATTGGGAAGGTAAAACTAAGGAGTTTATTGTTACAACGGATGTAGACGAAAATGGAAATGCTTTAAAAGATAAAGAAGGCAAAGAGAAAAGAAAATTTAGGGCTCCTGCAGAAAATGACTGGACTTTACTCAAAAAGAAAACGGAGTCTGATTTAGTTAAAAGTGGAAAGACTGTTGGTACTTATATATACGATACGCTTTTGAGTAGCCCGGATCAAAAAATTAAAGGAGGATTAATCCGTACTATAGAACGTAAATTTTATAAATCAGAACTTATTGCAATTCTGAATAAGCAAAAAGAATTCCATTCGGAGTTAAAAGATAAAACTCTTTACAATAAATGTGTAGAAGAATTATATAGAAGTAATGAATCACGAAGACTCTCTTTATCAAATTATGACTTTACACGATTTATAACAGAGGATGTTATTTTTTATCAAAGGCCTCTTAAGAGCAAAAAATCACTGATTGAAAATTGTTCATTCGAAAGACGTTACTATCTGGATCCAATTACAAAAGAATTAGCTTATGCACCTATTAAATGTATTGCTAAATCACATCCATTGTTTCAGGAATTCAGACTTTGGCAGTTTATTAAAAATCTACGAATTATCGAACGTGAAAAAATAGTAGGAGATAAGCTGATGTTTGACCAAGATGTAACTATAGAGTTTCTCCCTACCCAGAATGATTATGTTATTCTTTTTGATTGGTTAAATGAACACAAGGAGATTGATCAAAAGGCTTTGCTAAAATATCAGGCATTTGATTTAAAGAAGAATATAGATAAGTACCGCTGGAATTATGTAGAAAATAAATCATATCCTTGTAATGAGACCCGTGCTTTATTGAAGACAAAACTAAATAAAGCAGGAAATATTCCATCCGAATTTTTAGATAATGATACATTAGAATCATTATGGCATATTCTTTATTCTGTAGAAGATAAATTGGAAATTGAAAAAGCACTAACGTCTTTTGCGACAAAAAAAGAATTGAGTGAAGAGCAAACAGTAGCTTTTGTCGAACAGTTCATAAATATTCCTCCCTTCAAAAAGGAATATGGATCTTATTCTGCAAAAGCAATTAAGAAATTGCTTCAACTCATGCGTATGGGAAGTCGCTGGTCTGAAAACGAAATAGCAGAATCAACAAAGGGTCGAATCCAAAAGCTGATTGACGGCGAATGCGATGAATCAATAAAAACAAGAACAAGGGATAAAGCTTTAAAGTTAAATGAAATAAATGATTTTCAGGGTTTACCTCTATGGCTTGCCAGCTATATTGTATACGATCGCCATTCGGAATCTGGTGATGTTATGAAATGGGAAACTCCTGAAGATATTGATTATTACTTAAAACATGTATTCAAACAACACGGACTCCGAAATCCGATAGTAGAGGTTGTTGTTGTTGAGACATTAAAGGTTGTAAAAGACTTGTGGAAAACCTATGGCTCTTTTAGTGAAATTCATATAGAGTTGGGAAGGGAAATGAAGAATCCTGCCGATAAACGTATCAGGATGACAAACCAAAATGTAGAAAATGAAAATACGAATTTACGAATAAAAGCACTTTTAGCAGAGCTTGCCAATCAGAAAGACATTGAAGGTGTAAGACCATATTCTCCGTCACAACATGAAATCCTTAAGATATATGAAGAAGGAGTCTTAAATATGCTAACAAAGGAAGATCCGGATTATGACACAATAAGTAAAATATCAAAAATGGCGCTACCGTCATCGTCAGATCTTGTTAGATATAAATGTTGGCTTGAGCAAAAATATCGTTCACCTTATACAGGACAGGTTATTCCTTTGGCACGTCTTTTTACTTCAGAATATGAAATAGAACATATTATTCCACAATCCCGTTATTTTGATGACTCATTTTCTAATAAGGTAATTTGCGAGTCGGCAGTGAATAAAGACAAAGATAATCTGTTGGCATACGAATATATTAAGCAAAATGAAGGCAAAATAATAGAGATTGGTTTAGGGAAAAAAGTAAAGCTGTTTACTGCAGATTCATATACCGAGTTTGTCCAATCAAATTATGTGGGTTCTGTAGCGAAAAAGAAAAAGCTTTTGATGGATACAATTCCAGATTCTTTCATAGAAAGGCAATTAAATGATAGTAGATATATTAGTCGTGAAATAAAGAAATTATTGTCGAGTGTGGTAAGAGAAAAAGATGAGGATGAGGCTATTTCTAAAAATGTAATTGTATGTACGGGAGCAATAACAGATAAATTAAAAAGAGATTGGGGATTGAATGATATTTGGAATACAATTATTTACCCACGTTTTGAAAGATTAAATCAGCTAACAAACAGTGATAAATTTGGACAATGGGAAAATAAACAGGGGAAAAAAGTTTTTCAGATTGAGATGCCTTTAGAATTACAGAAAGGTTTCAACAAAAAGAGAATTGACCACAGGCATCATGCAATGGATGCGATTGTTATTGCATGTGCAACCCGGAGTCATGTAAACTATTTGAATAATGAATCTGCTCATTCAAAGTCGAAAGAAAAACGGTACGATTTAAGAAGAAAGCTAAGACGTATAGAGATTTTGGAAAAACAGGAGCTAAAGGATGGTATTACTATTGCGAAAAAGATCGAGGTTGCGAAAGAGTTTTATAAGCCTTGGCCTACATTTACGCAAGACGCTCATGAAGTTCTACAGTCTATTATAGTTAGTTTTAAACAAAATTTACGAGTCGTAAATAAAGCAACTAATAGATATGAGTGTTTTGTCCATGGGAAAAAAGAAATTGTAAAACAATCAAAAGGAGAGAGCTGGGCCATAAGAAAACCAATGCATAAGGATACAGTATCGGCAGCAGTATCTTTACGTAAAATTAAAACGGTACGACTTAGCCTAGCTATTGATGATTGGGCAAATATTGTTGATAAAACATTAAGGAAAGAGATCGGCCTTCTTTATTCTAAATATGGGGAAAACGGTAGTAAAAATATTATCAAGTATTTTAAAGATAGGGATAATAAACACAACGGTTTGGATGTGTCAAAGGTTAATGTCTACTACTTTGATAACGATTGTGCTGCTTCTCGCGTTACACTTGATGATACTTTTAATTCTACCAAAATTGAATCTATTACAGACACAGGCATTCAAAAGATTTTATTAAAACACCTGTCTTCCTATAATGAAATAAAGGAAAATAAAATTATTGAGCATCCGGAACTTGCATTTTCACCAGATGGGTTAGATATTTTAAATGCCAATATTAGAGAATTAAATAATGGCAAGTTTCATAAGCCAATCAAAAAAGTAAGAACCTACGAAACTCTTGGTAACAAATTTGCTGTGGGACAAAAAGGAAATAAGAAAAAGAAATTTGTTGAAGCAGCTAAAGGTACTAATCTCTTCTTTGCTGTCTATTCATCGGAAGATGGCGTTAGAAGTTATCAAACTATACCATTAAATGAAGTGGCAGAAAGACAAAAACAAGGATTAATTCCTGTTCCTGAAAAGAATGCAAATAATGATCGCTTGTTGTTTTGGCTTTCACCTGGAGATTTAGTATATGTTCCATCAATAGAAGAAGAAGGGCGTATTGTTGAGATTGAGAATAATTTGAATTGCATCTTTAATATTTATAAAATAGTAAGTTTTACTGGAAACAGATTATATGCTATTCAAGCATTTGTTGCAGCAAGTATTGTTGATAAAGTGGAGTATTCATTATTAAATAAGGTGGAATTTTCAATAAACGAAAATAGATCGATTAAACAATATTGTATTAAAATTAAAACCGATAGATTAGGTAATATTTTTAAGTTATGATTAAGAAGACATTGTACTTTGGAAATCCGGCCTATTTAAGTCTTCGTAATTCTCAGCTAGTATTACGATTGCCCGAAATAGAAAAGAATGATACGGTCTCCGATTTCTTTAAAAAGGAATCGGAACGCACCATTCCTATAGAAGATATTGGTGTAATTATATTGGACCATCTACAAATCACGATTACCCATGGACTATTAGAAATGCTTCTTGATAATAATTGTGCAATAATAACATGCGACTCTTCACATCTTCCGGTTGGACTAATGTTGCCTCTGTGTGGAAATACAACGCAAAGTGAGCGATTCAGAGAACAAATAGATGCTTCTATTCCTCTTAAAAAACAACTTTGGCAACAAACAATCAAGTCTAAAATTGAGAACCAAGCTTCTCTTTTGGAAGAAAAGAGAAAGGTGATAGTTAAAAATATGAGAATATGGGCTAATGATGTAAAAAGTGGAGATCCTGATAATTATGAAGCGAGAGCAGCGGTTTACTATTGGGCAAATCTATTTCCTCATATTCCTGATTTTACTCGACATCGAGAAGGAATTGCTCCCAACTCCTTACTTAATTACGGGTATGCTATATTACGTGCCATAGTAGCCAGATCTTTAGTGAGTAGCGGTCTTTTGCCAACTCTTGGTATTCATCACCACAATAAGTACAATGCTTATTGTTTAGCTGATGATATTATGGAGCCCTATCGTCCCTTTGTTGATAAATTAATTGTTGGATTGTCAGAGAAGGATTTGAAAAGTGAAACACTTACACCCGAAATAAAAATGAAATTGCTATCTATTCCTGTTTTGGATGTAATGATTAATGGAAAACGGAGTCCTTTAATGATCGCGATTTCCCAGACTACAGCTTCTCTTTATAAATGTTTTAGTGGAGAGGCAAGAAAGATTAGTTATCCCGATTGGGGTTAAATAATTTTTATATTGAATATGGAACGATTCAGTGAATATAGAATTATGTGGATACTCGTTTTTTTTGATCTGCCAACTGAGACAAAGAAGGAACGTAAAATCTATACCGATTTTCGCAAGAAGATTATATCTGATGGTTTCACTATGTTTCAGTTTTCTATATACGTAAGACATTGCGCGAGTAAAGAAAATGCAGATGTTCATATAACTCGTGTAAAATCGATATTGCCAGAAAAAGGGCATATAGGAATTTTATGTATTACAGATAAACAGTTTGCTGGTATGGAGATTTTTTATGGTAAAAAAGAAACTAAAGCTCAACCAGTTGGTCAACAACTTGAATTATTTTAAAGTAATAAATCCCACTCATTGAGCAGGATTTACTAAAGAAACATCAACTTTTTTTATTTCTAATTTGTGGCTTAAATATCTATGCAACAGATAGATGTGAACATCCAGTTGTTGCTAATAAGCCAAAGATACAATTTTGCAAGCTAATCACAACACATTAAATGATCAGACCATTGCCGCCGCGGTTGTTGCTAATAAGCCAAAGATACAATTTTGCAAGCTAATCACAACGGCAACCTCAAGATCTTCTGCAGCTATATGTTGTTGCTAATAAGCCAAAGATACAATTTTGCAAGCTAATCACAACAAGACGTATGTCAAGGTTTGCAGAGCTTACGTTGTTGCTAATAAGCCAAAGATACAATTTTGCAAGCTAATCACAACCAACGTGGTTATCTATCGTGACGCAAACGGTTGTTGCTAATAAGCCAAAGATACAATTTTGCAAGCTAATCACAACGCCTTCCTTAGCCTGTCCATAAGAAGTCAGTTGTTGCTAATAAGCCAAAGATACAATTTTGCAAGCTAATCACAACTGAGAACGAACATAAAATAAAGAAAGACAAGTTGTTGCTAATAAGCCAAAGATACAATTTTGCAAGCTAATCACAACAATGCTAGTGGTAACAAAGGTATTGCTGCAGTTGTTGCTAATAAGCCAAAGATACAATTTTGCAAGCTAATCACAACATCCGAATGATTCAAGCGCCGCCAATGTTCGTTGTTGCTAATAAGCCAAAGATACAATTTTGCAAGCTAATCACAACAGCTTTCCTATCGCGGATCTGTGTGTGTCCGTTGTTGCTAATAAGCCAAAGATACAATTTTGCAAGCTAATCACAACTGCACGAAGACAAAAAGCGGATCATGGCCAGTTGTTGCTAATAAGCCAAAGATACAATTTTGCAAGCTAATCACAACTTTTCTTTTCTATGTAGATAAGAATAATCTGTTGTTGCTAATAAGCCAAAGATACAATTTTGCAAGCTAATCACAACAGAAACCGTCTAGGGTCGTAAACAGATTAGGTTGTTGCTAATAAGCCAAAGATACAATTTTGCAAGCTAATCACAACATTTGTGGAAGCGCAAATTTTCAAATATGGTTGTTGCTAATAAGCCAAAGATACAATTTTGCAAGCTAATCACAACCCTGCCTTATTACACATACAACGCTTTGTGTTGTTGCTAATAAGCCAAAGATACAATTTTGCAAGCTAATCACAACACGTATGTTTTTATGCATAGGCTATTTAGGTTGTTGCTAATAAGCCAAAGATACAATTTTGCAAGCTAATCACAACACGCCATGTCATATAAAATTGTTACTATTGTTGTTGCTAATAAGCCAAAGATACAATTTTGCAAGCTAATCACAACGAGGATAATTCGTATACGGCAAATAATTTGTTGTTGCTAATAAGCCAAAGATACAATTTTGCAAGCTAATCACAACTACGGCATACGGGCATACGGACATACAAAAGTTGTTGCTAATAAGCCAAAGATACAATTTTGCAAGCTAATCACAACAAGACATGCGGCGCAATGCAACCTATTACGTTGTTGCTAATAAGCCAAAGATACAATTTTGCAAGCTAATCACAACCAAAGACGTGTTCAGTTTTCTGCGCATAAAGTTGTTGCTAATAAGCCAAAGATACAATTTTGCAAGCTAATCACAACGGAATATTTACAGGTTCAAGGGCGCCGTTAGTTGTTGCTAATAAGCCAAAGATACAATTTTGCAAGCTAATCACAACCTACTATTATATATTCTCCTGATACCATAGTTGTTGCTAATAAGCCAAAGATACAATTTTGCAAGCTAATCACAACCATATTACCGGCAGGATGGCCATCTTATCGGTTGTTGCTAATAAGCCAAAGATACAATTTTGCAAGCTAATCACAACTACCAAAAACATCACAAAACAAACATACAGTTGTTGCTAATAAGCCAAAGATACAATTTTGCAAGCTAATCACAACCAGCCAAATAAGGCGTTGCAAGAATCATCAGTTGTTGCTAATAAGCCAAAGATACAATTTTGCAAGCTAATCACAACTGCCAAGAAGTGAAGGCTATATCAAATCGCGTTGTTGCTAATAAGCCAAAGATACAATTTTGCAAGCTAATCACAACTCCGGGGGATTTATACAACCGCAACATGGAGTTGTTGCTAATAAGCCAAAGATACAATTTTGCAAGCTAATCACAACACCTCCGGTTCTTCTTCTGAAGATGTTCCCGTTGTTGCTAATAAGCCAAAGATACAATTTTGCAAGCTAATCACAACATTTTTGATTCCCTTTTGTATTGATATTATGTTGTTGCTAATAAGCCAAAGATACAATTTTGCAAGCTAATCACAACGAGTATGGAGGATATATCTATCAAGCTCTGGTTGTTGCTAATAAGCCAAAGATACAATTTTGCAAGCTAATCACAACGATATACCTGGCACCGCACTTGTTACAGAAGTTGTTGCTAATAAGCCAAAGATACAATTTTGCAAGCTAATCACAACCGGTGTGGCTTATAAGTTCAACCTGACTGAGTTGTTGCTAATAAGCCAAAGATACAATTTTGCAAGCTAATCACAACCGGCAAGGTGCGGGCAGAACAAAAGTTTTGTTGTTGCTAATAAGCCAAAGATACAATTTTGCAAGCTAATCACAACAGTTACTATCTTGCCTTCAAGAACATCATAGTTGTTGCTAATAAGCCAAAGATACAATTTTGCAAGCTAATCACAACTGGCACTACTCCTGCCCTATACGAACCTCCGTTGTTGCTAATAAGCCAAAGATACAATTTTGCAAGCTAATCACAACTGGAAGGCATCCGGGTATACTTCTTAGACGTTGTTGCTAATAAGCCAAAGATACAATTTTGCAAGCTAATCACAACTGGTACAGCAATAGAAAATTCAGAGTATATGTTGTTGCTAATAAGCCAAAGATACAATTTTGCAAGCTAATCACAACGTTGCTTGGTATTACTTTATATATCTGCATGTTGTTGCTAATAAGCCAAAGATACAATTTTGCAAGCTAATCACAACAATATTTGGATAGATGATGATGGAGAATTGGTTGTTGCTAATAAGCCAAAGATACAATTTTGCAAGCTAATCACAACGCCTTTACAAATGTGTCTATTGGATTGGCCGTTGTTGCTAATAAGCCAAAGATACAATTTTGCAAGCTAATCACAACCTTTTATTATAAATATCTGAACAAAAAAAGGTTGTTGCTAATAAGCCAAAGATACAATTTTGCAAGCTAATCACAACAAAGTACTCCGAGTATTGGCAGCGTCACGCGTTGTTGCTAATAAGCCAAAGATACAATTTTGCAAGCTAATCACAACTGCATTGACAGCAGCAAACACCAACACAGCGTTGTTGCTAATAAGCCAAAGATACAATTTTGCAAGCTAATCACAACAGGTTTCTTTATCCTGTTTTTCTTCTAATGGTTGTTGCTAATAAGCCAAAGATACAATTTTTCAAGCTAATCACAACGATACCTGTGTTGTTTGTGATATTGGTGCTGTTGTTGCTAATAAGCCAAAGATACAATTTTGCAAGCTAATCACAACTAAGAAAGGCGAAACATACGAACAATTTTTGTTGTTGCTAATAAGCCAAAGATACAATTTTGCAAGCTAATCACAACTAAGGTTAAGAAATTCATTTCGTACGGTCGTTGTTGCTAATAAGCCAAAGATACAATTTTGCAAGCTAATCACAACTAAAGGAATCATATACTCCATTATATAAAGGTTGTTGCTAATAAGCCAAAGATACAATTTTGCAAGCTAATCACAACAACTGCTCCAACCATTAAAGGTGTTCCAACGTTGTTGCTAATAAGCCAAAGATACAATTTCTAAATTTAATAAGCAATTTAGTCTAACATTGTATAATAGTATTGGTGTATTGCTTCCTCTGGCTATAAACTAATCTATCTTTCACTCTGTTTAAATTAAACAACTGCTTTAAAATCTGTG
>ERZ778021.3745-NODE-3745-length-10503-cov-7.020674_pt1 | contig 10503 bp, 9 predicted proteins | sample MGYA00375751_ERZ778021 | MGnify/ENA primary metagenome ERZ778021 (study PRJEB29350, sample SAMN05389814) | bioreactor metagenome | isolation source: Thiocyanate stock bioreactor | place: South Africa: University of Cape Town | collected 2013-08-29 ... | reverse complement strand
CGGCCGGCGCGCAGTTCTACCCGGCCGACATGACGAAGGAGCAGTTCGAGCAGTCCCCACTCAAGGACAAGACCGGGCTGTACACCCTGCTGCGCCGCGACGCGCAGGGCCAGTTGATCACCGTGCCCTACCACGAGGCGTACAAGGCCGAACTGGAGAACACCGCCGGCCTGCTGCGCCAGGCGGCGAAACTGGCACAGGACGCCGGGTTCAAGAAATACCTCACGATGCGCGCCGACGCGCTGCTGAGCGACGACTACCAGCCGAGCGACTTCGCCTGGATGGACATGAAGAGCAATCCGGTCGACATCGTGATCGGCCCGATCGAGACCTACGAGGACCAGCTGTTCGGCTACAAGGCCAGCTACGAATCCTACGTGCTGATCAAGGACCAGGCCTGGAGCGCGAAACTGGCGCGCTTCGCCAAATACCTGCCCGAACTGCAGCGCGGCTTGCCGGTGGCCGACAAGTACAAGGCCGAGAAGCCCGGCTCCGACGCCGACCTCAACGCCTACTTCGCGGTCTACTACGGCGGCGACGCCAACGTCGGCGCCAAGACCATCGCGATCAACCTGCCCAACGACGAGCAGGTGCAGCTGAAGAAAGGCACGCGCCGGCTGCAGCTGGAAAACGTGATGCAGGCGAAGTTCGACAAGATCATGCTGCCGATCGCCCATGAGCTGATCGCCGACGACCAGCAGAAGAACCTCACCTTCGACGCGTTCTTCCAGAACACCATGTTCCACGAGGTGGCGCACGGCCTGGGCATCAAGGAAACACTCGACGGCAAGGGCACCGTGCGCAAGGCGCTGAAGGACCAGGCCTCCAGCTTCGAGGAAGGCAAGGCCGACATCCTCGGCCTGTACATGGTCAGCAAGCTGGCCGACAAGGGCGAGCTGGACAAGTCGAAGCTGATGGACAACTACGTCACCTTCCTCGCCGGCATCCTGCGCTCGGTGCGCTTCGGCGCCAGCGACGCGCATGCCAAGGCGAACATGGTGCGCTTCAACTTCTTCAAGCAGCAGGGCGCGTTCAGCCGTGACGAGAACACTGGCCGCTACCGCGTCGACTTCGACAAGATGACCGCGGCGATGAACGCGCTGTCGGCGAAGCTCCTGACCATCCAGGGCGACGGCGACTACGCCGCGGCGAAGCAGCTCACCGAACAGATGGGTACGGTGGGCCCGGTGTTGGCCGGCGATCTGAAGCGCCTCGACCAGGCGCACATCCCGGTCGACATCCGCTTCGAGCAGGGGCTGGACGTGTTGGGCCTCAAGCAGCCCTGACGAGTATCCGCGGGAGCGCACCCTGTGCGCGATGCTTTCCGTCACGTGACGAAAAGCATCGCGCATGACCGGGTAAAGCCAAGGCCGCGCGCAGGGCGGGCAATGCCCGTCCTACACGGCTGCATCGATCCAGTCGGCGACCGCCTGCGGGTGTTCGAGGTGGAGGTGGTGACCGCCGTCCATGTGGCTGACCGTGATGCCCGCCACGCAGGCGGCGCGGGCCTGCATCATGGCGCCGGGCAGGTAAGGCGTGGCCGGTTGCGCCAGCAGCAGCGCGGTGGGTGCGGTGATGCCGCGCAGCAGCGCGAGCACCTGCGACTCCGCCAGGCGCACGGCGCTGGGACGGGTCAGACGCGGGTCGCTGCGCCAGCGCCAGCCGCCATCGGTCTGGAGCAAGCCGCGTTCGACGATCGGCCGCGCCTGTTCGGCGGGCAGGCCACTGGCGATGCTGCGTGCGCTGATCGCCTGGGCGACGTCGCGGAACACCCGCAGCGGCTTGCCGTTGCTCTCGCGTGGCGCCAGCGCGTCATGGAAGCGCTGCAGCGTGTGCGAACCGTCGTCGCCGAGCGGGCCGAGGCCTTCGATCAGCAGCAGGCGCTCGATCCGCTCGGGCCGCGCCGCAGCGACCAGGCTGGCGATGCCGGCACCCAGCGAGTGGCCGAGCAACGCGTAGCGATCCAGCTGCAGCGCGTCGACGGCCGACAGCACCGCCTGCACGTGGTCGACGTAGTGGTGGCTGGCGCCGGCGGGGAGATGGCCGGAATGGCCATGGCCCGGCAGGTCCAGCGCGATCACCTGCCAGCGCGCGGCCAATCGCGGCGCCAGGCGCGCGAAGCTTCCGGCGTTGTCGAGCCAGCCGTGCAGGGCCAGCAGCGGTGGCAACGTGGCCTCGCCCCAGACTTGCGCTGCCAGCGTCGACGCGGGCAGCGCGATGCGCCGCTCGACCGGTTCGGTCATGCGCCGCCTTCCGGCCAGCCACCGAGGTGTCGGTGTATCAGCGCGGCGAGGCCGGCCACCTGTTCGGCGCTGTCGTTCAGTGCGGGGATGTAGCGCAGCGTCTCGCCGCCGGCTTCGGTGAAGAAGTCGCGGTTCTGCATCGCGATCTCCTCCAGCGTCTCCAGGCAGTCCACCGCGAAACCGGGGCAGGCCACGTCGAGCTTCTTCACGCCGTCGGCGGCGAGCCGGCGCACGGTGGCGTCGGTGTACGGCTGCAACCAGCGCTCGCGTCCCACGCGCGACTGGAAGCTGACGAGCAATTCGCCGTCGCCCAACCGCAGCCGTTCGCGCAGCAGTTGCGCGGTGCGCCGGCATTGTTCCGCGTAGGGGTCGCCCAGCGCCACGTAACGCTCGGGAATGCCGTGGAACGACAGCAGCAGCTTCTCGCCGCGGCCGTGGATCGCCCACCAGCGCTCGATGCTGGCGGCCAGCGCCTCGATGTGGCCGGCGTCGTCGTGGTAGTCGTTGACCAGGCGCAACTCGGGCGGCCAGCGCAGCTGCTTGACGGCGTCGGCGACGGCATCGATCACCGAACCGGTGGAGGTGGCCGAGTATTGCGGATACAGCGGCAGCACCAGCAGCCGGCGCACGCCTTCGCGCTGCAGCCGTTCGATGGTGCGCGCCACCGACGGCTCGCCGTAGCGCATCGCCAGCGCCACCCGCAGCGTGCCGGGCTGCCGGCGATCGAATTCGGCCTGCAGCGCTGCGACCAGCGCCTCGCTGCCGTAGCGCAGCGGCGAGCCGCGTTCGTCCCAGATGCGCGCGTAGGCGTGCGCCGAGCGTTTCGGCCGCACGCGCAAAATCACCCCATGCAGGATCAGCCACCACAGCCAGCGCGGGTAGTCGATCACGCGCGGATCGCCGAGGAATTCGGCCAGGTAGGGGCGTACGGCGGCGGCGGTCGGCGCGGTCGGCGTGCCCAGATTGACCAGCAGCACGCCAGCCTGAACGGCGGCCGGCGCGCCCTCGTGGGAATGGCCGGCAACGCCGGTATAGTGATCGGGCAAGGGCATCGTGACAGTCGTGAATGGCGCGGTCGTACTGGCCAAACCCCAGTCTGCCACAAGCACGCCGGAAGCCTACGCCCGACGAATCATCTCAAAGCCTATGGAGCTCCCATGTCCAAGACCATGCTGCCCCGACTGTTGCTGATCGGCCTTGCCCTGCTGCTGCCGTTCGCGGCAGCACACGCCGAGGACCCGCCGCTGGTGCGCGCGACCAATGCGGTGACGGTGCTCAACGAGATCATGCAGGCGCCCGACAAGGCGATCCCGCACGACCTGCTGCGCGACGCCAAGGCGATCGCGGTGATCCCCGGCATGCTCAAGGTCGGCTTCGTGTTCGGCGGCCGCCGTGGCGAGGGCCTGGTTTCGGTGAAGAGTCCCGACGGCACCTGGTCCAACCCCAGCTTCATCACCATGACCGGCGGCAGCGTGGGTTTCCAGGCCGGCGTGTCGTCCACCGACGTGGTGCTGGTGTTCCGCACCCAGAAGGGCGTCGATTCGATCGTGAACGGCAAGTTCACCCTGGGCGCCGATGCCGCTGCCGCCGCCGGCCCGGTCGGGCGCACCGCGCATGCCTCGACCGATGCGCAACTGAAGGCGGAGATCTACTCCTACTCGCGCAGCCGCGGCCTGTTCGCCGGTGTCGCACTGGATGGCGCGGCGCTGCGCATCGACTATGATGCGAATGCCGCCGTGTATGGCGCCGGCATCACGCCGCGCCGCATCTTCGAAGGCGGCGTCAGCAACGTCCCCGCGCCGGTCGTGAAGTTCCGCGACCAGCTCGAGGAGTACACTTCGCAATAACTGACGGCGCGATTGGCGCCAGCTTTGCTCGGCTGGAATCGGCCTCGAGGTTGATCATGGGTTTGGATAGCGTCTGGCATTGGCTCATTTTCCTGGTGATCGTGCTGCTGTTGTTCGGCACCAAGAAGATCCGCAACCTCGGGCCTGACCTGGGCGAGGCCATCCGCGGCTTCAAGAAAGGCCTCAGCGGCGAAGACGAGGCGAAGAAGAAGGACGAAGAAGACGCGCGCCGCAAGGAGGCCGAGCAGTTGCGTGCCGATCCCCGGCCAGCCGATCCCGCCGCGACACAGAGTCAGCGCGACTCCAGCGAATCCCGCTAGGCGGGCGGCGGCTGGTGCGCGGCGATGATCGAGTTCAGCCTCGGCAAACTGGTTCTGCTCGCGCTGATCGCCCTGATCGTGCTCGGCCCGGAGAAATTGCCCGGTGCGGCGCGTACCGCCGGCGCGCTGATGCGCCGCGTGCGCCGCGGCTGGGACGACGTGCGCGCCGAAGTGGAGCGCGAATTGCAGGTCGAGGAGATTCGCCGCGCCGCACGCGAAGCAGCGGCACAGGCCGAGATCGCGCAGCAACAGGTCAAGGATGGCGTGGGCCAGGTGCGCGAACCGCTGGCGCAGATCGTCGGTGAAGTCGCCGCGGCCGGCGAATCGCTGAACGAACCGGCCGCCGCTTCCGCGGAGGAGCCCGCCGAACCCAGCCCGCAGGCCGAATTGCCGCTGGGCGAACCCGCGGCCGACCGATCCGAAGCCTCGACCCGCCAGGTGGCTCATGGCGACCGCTGACCCACCCGAATCCGGGCCGGATGACCTGCAGCAGGGACTGTTCTCCCACCTGCTCGAACTGCGCACGCGCCTGCTCAAGTCGCTGGCCGCACTGGTGCTGGTGTTGCTGGCGCTGGTGCCGTTCGCCAACCGGCTTTATTCGCAACTGGCTGCGCCGCTGGTGGCGCGCCTGCCCGAAGGCGCGCACCTGATCGCCACCGGCGTCACCAGCCCGTTCATCACGCCGTTGAAGCTGGCCTTCTACCTGGCGCTGTTCATCAGCATGCCGGTGATCCTGTATCAGTTGTGGGCGTTCGTCAGCCCCGGGCTGTACAAGCACGAGAAGCGCCTCGCGCGGCCGCTGCTGGTGGCGGCGATGGCGCTGTTCTACCTGGGCTGCGCGTTTGCCTATTTCCTGGTGCTGCCGGCGGCGTTCCGCTTCCTGGTGGCGGTGACGCCCAACGGCGTGGAGATGATGACCGACATCAGCCAGTACCTGGATTTCGTGATGCTGATGTTCTTCGCCTTCGGCCTGTGCTTCGAGGTGCCGGTGGCGGTGGTGGTGCTGGCCGCGATCGGCGTGGTCGACTTGGACAAGCTGCGCAACGGCCGCCGCTACGCGATCGTGGGCGCGTTCGGCGTGGCCGCGGTGATCACGCCGCCGGACATCACCTCGATGCTGATGCTGGGCATCCCGATGTGCCTGCTGTACGAGGTGGGCGTGCTGGCGGTGCGCTGGCTGCTCCCGCCGCGTTCGCCGGAACCGGACGCGAGCTGACCATCGTCAGTACAGGTCGACCGGATCGACGTCCAGCGACCAGCGCACCTTGCGCGCCAGCGGCAGCGCGCCGAACGCCAGCTGCCACGGCCGCAACACGCCGCGCAGGGTCGCGCGGCTGGTCGATTCGATCAGCAACTGGCCGCGCTGGCGACCGGCGCGCAGCGCCATCGGCGCCGGCATCGGGCCGGCGATCTGCAACCCCGCGTCGGCGGGCAACGCGGCATGGGCGGCGGCAAGGAACGCGTCGACCGCCTCGCGCGCGGTCGCCTCGGCGCGCAGCAGCGCCTGGTGGCTGTAGGGCGGCAGCCCGGTCAGCCGGCGCTCGGCCAGCAGCTCGCGCGCCGTGGCCGCGTAGCCGTGGGCGAGCAGGTTGCGCAGCAGCGGGTGGTCGGGCTGGTGCGTCTGCAGCAGCACCTGCCCGGGCTTGCGCGCGCGGCCGGCGCGGCCGGCGACCTGCACCACCAGTTGCGCCAGCCGTTCCTCGGCGCGGAAATCCACGCTGTGCAGGCCCTCGTCCACGCCGACGATCGCGACCAGGGTGAGGTTGGGCAGGTCGTGGCCCTTGGCCAGCATCTGGGTGCCGACCAGGATCGCCGGTCGCTCGTCCGCCAGGCTGGCCAGGATCTCGTCGAAGGCGTCCTTGCGCCGCGTGGTTTCGCGGTCCACGCGCAACACCGGCACCTCGGGGAATCGCGCCAGCAGCGCTTCCTCCAGTCGCTCGGTGCCGTGGCCCTGGGCGGTCAGTTGGGCGGCGCCGCAGGCGGGGCACGCCGTGGGCACGCGCTGGCGGCGGTCGCAGTGATGGCAGATCAGCTGGTGCCGCCTCGCATGCAGGGTCAGCGGGCGCTGGCAGTTCGGGCATTCCGCATGCCAGCCGCAGGCATGGCACAGCAGCACCGGCGCATAGCCGCGGCGGTTGCGGAACACCAGCGCCTGCTCGCCGCGTGCGATCGTCTCGGCCACCGCGCTCAGCAGCGCCGGCGACAGGCCGTGCTGCAGGCGCTGGGCGCGGATGTCGATGATCTGCACTTGGGGCGCGCGCACCGCGCCCGGGCGCGCGCGCAAGTGCAGCTGGCGATAACGGCTGGCCTCGGCATTGGCCAGCGATTCCAGCGACGGCGTGCCCGAACCCAGCAGTACCGGCACGCCCAGCGCGCGGGCGCGTACCACGGCCAGGTCGCGGGCGTGGTAGCGGAAGCCGTCCTGCTGCTTGTAGGAGGCGTCGTGCTCCTCGTCGACGATGATCAGGCCGGCCTGCGGCAGCGGCGTGAAGATCGCCGAGCGCGTGCCCAGGATCACCCGTGCGGTGCCGGCGCGTGCACGCAGCCAGGCGCGCGCGCGATCGCCTTCGGCGAGATTGGAATGCAGCACTTCCACCGCCACCCCCAGCCGTTCGCGCAGGCGGCGCACGGTCTGCGGCGCCAGGCCGATCTCCGGCACCAGCAGCAGCGCCTGGCGGCCTTGCGCCAGCACCTGCTCGATCAGCGCCAGGTAGACCTCGGTCTTGCCGCTGCCGGTGACGCCATCGAGCAGGAACGGCTGGTACTGGCCGAGGCTGGCCCCGACGGCGGCCACCGCTTGCTGCTGCTCGTCGCTGAGGACGGGAGCCGTCGACACGGCCCGTGGTTCGGTCGGCGCGCGGTCGCGGCGTTCGATCAGGCTGGCGGCGACGAGGCGCCGGGCAGCCTCGCGCCAGCCGCTCTGGTGCTCGTTCAGCTCCTGTGCGCCGAGCGCGCCGTCAGCCAGCAGAGCCAGCAGCGCGCGGCTGCCGCCACGGCGACTGCCGGCCGCGAGCGCTTCGTGGCCGGTCGCGGTGAGCGCCCAGTATTCCTCGCCGATCGCCGGCAGCGGCCGGGCCTCGCGCAGGGCCAGCGGCAGCGCATTGGTGCAGACCTCGCCCGGCGCGCCAAGCCAGTAATCGGAGGCCCAGGCCAACGTCTGCAGCAGTTCGGTGTCCAGCAGCGGTTCGTCGTCCAGTGCCCGCAGTACCGGCTTGAGCCGGGGGCCGGCCAGCACCGATTCGACGCCGCTCTCCACCACCACGCCGACCAGTTTGTCGCGGCCGAACGGCACCAGCACGCGACTGCCCGGGCGCGGCAGATGCCCGGCGGGCGGGAGGTAGTCGAACAGAGTAGGCAGCGGCAGCGGCAGGGCGACGCGAAGAACGCTCGGCATGGGGACCTCGATGGCGTCCGGCAGTGTAACCGAGGGTGCTTTTCGGCCCGTCTCGCCAGCGCCCGCCTCGACCGGTCAGTTGCGTGCACTTGCTGCCCGAAGGTCGAGAAGTGCCGAGTAAGTTGTTATGAGTACGATGTTTTCATGCTTATCCACAATCGCTGTGGATAACTCTGTGGATGCGGCGGGGAGTGCAGCCCGTGAAGCCCGCCGTGGCGCCTTCCGCGACGGCTTGGCGAGCTTTTCGTCATGAAAAAAACCGGATGTCATTCAACGGCTTGCAAAACGGGTTCGGTCACCGTTCACAGAATCGACAAATCCCCGTCACATGGTTGCCGGGCGTTGCTGCGCTGTGCAAAACCCCCGGGGACACTCATTCCGCCAGGCCCATGGCGGCGGCGCCGATGATGGCGAAGGCCAACAGCCAGCAGTAGCACCAGCCGATCACCAGGTACTTCAGCACCGTCATCGGCCAGCCCTGCCGGTAGACGCGCTTCTGCATCACCAGCAGGTAGATCGGCGCCCAGATCCAGAGTGCGTTGATCAGCCAGCCCAGCGGCGTGGAAAGCCAGGGCGCGTGTGGCTCCAGCGCCACCGCCAGCAACTGGAACAGCACCCCCAGCAGCAGGCACAGGAACAGGAAGGCGTGGCTGTGCAGGGCCACGATGAGATGCTCGACGTACAGGCGGCGGCGGAACAGGTACATCACCTTCAGCAGCAGGGCGAACGCCGGCAGCATGAAGAACATCGTCCCCGGCAGGGCGGCGAGCACCTGGCCCAGCAGGCGTGTCTTGACCGCCGAATGGTCGCCCGGACCGCGCATGGCGGCGAGGTTGTCGTGCATGCGCTGCAGCGACCGATTCATTCGCTTGTTGAGGAAATCGGGCAGCCAGCTCACCTTGACCGGGTATTTCTGCGCATCCCAGGCCATGTCCAGCGGGTTGTGCCGGGCCGCTTCGGAGGGCACGCGCGGGGTCGGCAATGCGGGCAGGTCGGCGACCGTCTGCGGCACCACGGCGGTGGTGTCGCCCAGCGCGATGCGCCGCTGCATCGCCTCGCGGGTCAGCTGCAGCCGTGCCTTGTCCAGTTGCTGGGCGGCCAGCGAACCAACCACGGGGATCTGCTCGGTAGGCGCGAACTGCTTCAGCTGCTTCTTCAGCAGGCGATCCACTTCGGCCGGGGTTTTCGCGTCCTGGAAGCTCGCGCCGGTCACGGTCACCCTCATCGGCGTGTCCGCGGTGTCGCCGGTGTCCAGCACCATCGGTAGCAGGAAGAACGCGGCCAGGCACAGCAGGAACATGGTGCGGAACGGCGCCAGGTAGCGCACGCGGCGGCCGGCGAAGTACTCCAGGGTGAGGAAGCCCGGCCGCAGCAGCAGTGGCGGCAAGGTGTGCACCACGCGGCCGTCCCAGTTGGCCACCAGGTCGAGCGTGTCCTCGAGCATGCCGTGCACGGGCCGCAGCACGCTGCGCACGGATTGCCCGCAGGCGTGGCAGAACTCGCCCTGCAGCACGGCGCCACAGTTCGCGCAGTGGCGCTCGCCGGGCAAGTCCGGCATTCGCGCGTTGCGGGGCAAGGCGGGTACTTGCGTCATCAGGGTCCCCGGGCAAAGGCACCGCCGATCTTCGCATAGGCGCCCCGGCTCGTGCCCGTGACCGATGGCTCAGGTAAAATGTGCGATCCCGGAGTTTCATCGCGCCATGAATCCCTTTCGACCCGAGCGTGCGCGCCTGCGGCATGAGGTGCGTGCCACCGTGCGCCTCGCGCGACCGCTGATCGCCGCCCAGCTGGCCGCGGTCAGCAGCAACGTGGTCGACGCGGTCACGCTGCACGGCAAGCCCGCCGTGCTGGTGGACCGCCGCCACACCGGCATGCACACCGACTTCGTCTCGCTCGACAACCATGCCGCGATGACGGCCACCTGCGGCCACCTGGTCGAGGGCGGCTATCGCGAACTGCTCTACGTCACCGAGCCGCAGAAGGGCGTGAGCTCGCGGCGCGAGCGCACGGCCGCGTTCGGCGCCTGCGTGGCCGCGCACGAGCCGCGCGTGGCGGGCGAGATTTTCGAATGCGTCGAGGGCGGCCATGAAGCGCTCGACGAGGCCCTGCAGGCGCTGCGCCAGCGTGCCAAGCGCGGCCGTCGCGCGGCGGTGGTCGCGGGCAATGCGGTGGTCACGCTGCGCGTGGCGCAGGCCATGGCGCGGCTGGGCTGGCAGTTCGGCAGCGACCTGGGCTTCGTCGGCTTCGACGATCCTGAGTGGGCTTCGCTCATCGGGCCGGGTTTGAGCACCGTGGCCCAGCCCACGGACGCCATCGGCCGCACGGCTGCTACGTGTCTGATCGAGCGGCTGCGGGGGCTGGAAGAGGCGCCGCGCCAGCTGCTGCTGCCTGGCGAGCTGGTGGTGCGGGGCTCTTCGCGGGCTCCCTAGCATCCTGCACCGCGCGGTCGAAGGTGATCGGCCCGCGCATCCAGTCGGCGGCGCGTTCGGCAATCATGATCGTCGGCGCATTGGTGTTGCCGCCGATCAGCGTCGGCATCACCGAGGCATCGACCACGCGCAGGTTCGCGATGCCGTGAACGCGCAGCTTCGCGTCGACCACGGCCATGGCGTCGGTGCCCATCTTGCAGGTGCCGACCGGGTGATAGACGGTGTCTGCGCGTGCGCGGATGTGCCGCTCCAGTTCTTCGTCGGTCTGCA
>ERZ778021.3742-NODE-3742-length-10509-cov-5.176105_pt1 | contig 10509 bp, 10 predicted proteins | sample MGYA00375751_ERZ778021 | MGnify/ENA primary metagenome ERZ778021 (study PRJEB29350, sample SAMN05389814) | bioreactor metagenome | isolation source: Thiocyanate stock bioreactor | place: South Africa: University of Cape Town | collected 2013-08-29 ... | reverse complement strand
CGCGGGTCGCCCGCATCTTCGAGCAGCTCAACAATGCCTGGGACGTGCTGCGCACCATGACGCCGTCCGAATATGCCGTCATGCGCCCCTCGCTCGGCCAATCGTCCGGCTTCCAGTCGTGGCAGTACCGGGCGATCGAGTATCTGGCCGGCAACCGCAACCTCGCCATGCTGCGCCCGCACGAGCACCGCCCGGAGATCGTCGCCGAGCTGGAGGCGATCCTGGCGCAGCCCTCGATCTACGACGAGGCGATCGCGCTTCTGGCGCGCAGGGGCTTCGACGTCGGCGGCGAGCCGCGCGCCGACCTGCGCGAGAAGCGCAGCCCGAACCCGGCCGTCACCGAGGCGTGGCGGCAGGTCTATGCCGACCCGCAGCGCCACTGGCCGCTCTACGAGCTGGCCGAGAAGCTGGTCGACTTCGAGGACTATTTCCGCCGCTGGCGCTTCAACCACGTCACCACGGTCGAGCGCATCATCGGCTTCAAGCGCGGCACCGGCGGCACCGGCGGCGTCACCTATCTGCGCCGCATGCTCGATACCGAGCTCTTCCCCGAGCTCTGGAACGTCAGGACCGAGCTTTGAGCCCCACCCGGCTCATCGTCGGCATTTCCGGGGCCTCGGGCATCGTCTACGGCGTGCGCATGCTGGAGGCGCTGCGCGAGGCGGGCGTCGAGACCCACCTCGTCATGTCGCCCTCGGCGGAGGTGACGCTGGCGCACGAGACCGACCTCAAGGTCGCGCAGGTGCGCGCGCTCGCCGGCCGCTGGTATCGCCAGACCGACATCGGCGCGGCGATCTCCTCCGGCTCGTTCCTCACGCTCGGCATGGTGGTGGCGCCCTGCTCGGTGCGCTCCATGTCGGAGATCGCGACGGGCGTGACCTCCGGCCTGCTGACGCGCGCCGCCGACGTCGTGCTCAAGGAGCGGCGCCGGCTCGTGCTGATGGTGCGCGAGACGCCGCTGCACGGCGGCCATCTGCGCACCATGGCGCAGCTTTCCGACATGGGGGCGATCGTCGCCCCGCCCGTGCCGGCCTTCTATGCCCGTCCGGCGACGGTCGCCGAGATGGTGGACCATTCCGTCGGCCGGGTGCTCGACCTCTTCGGCATCGACAACCGGCTGGTGCGCCGCTGGAAGGAGCCGGAGGGCTGACCCTCGTCACAGGAATTGCGATGACTTATGCTGGCCGCCTCGGGCGGATCGGAGGAGCATTGCGGGCCTTGACGCTGACAGGGAACGGCGCAGACGAGGAGAAGGGCCTGTTCCGCGCCATGTTCGGCGGGCCCGAGGGCACCGTCGCGGCCGTCTTCCGCCATTTTGCCCAGAACGCCGCCCGCTTTCCCGCCCGCGAGGATCCCCGCTGGCGCATCAGCCACGTGCGCGTCGACCTGCCGGAAGGCGAGGGGCGGGGATACTGGCGCTTCCTGTCGCTCGGCGACGACGTCTTCGCCGTCATCACCGACTGCGACTACGCGGTGCCGCGGCGCGAGCGCGTGGTCGCGGAAGGGCTGGTAGAGTTCCACTTCCTGCTGGAGGCGCCGGTCGAGCTGTCGCTGCCGAAGGAGGCCGAGGGCACGGTTCCCGCCGGCGTCACTTTGCTCGCGTGCCAGCAGGCGCAGGGCCTGAACTACGAGGTCGCCTGCCAGCCCGGCTCGTTCCGCATGGTCAGCCTCTACGCCACGCCGAAGGTGCTGGAAGACAGCTTCGGCTTCGGGCTGGAGCAGGGCTCGACCGGATACAGGCTGCTGCATCCCGCTCCCGGCACGATCTCGATCAGCGAGCGCAAGATCGACCTCGACTTCCTCGGCGTGCTCCAGCGGCTGTTCGAGATCGGCTTCGACGAGCGGCGCGACCTGGCCATGGCCGCGAGCTACATCCTGCAACTGCTGTCCGCCACCGCGGCCGTGTTCGACCAGCCCAACGGCGAGGCGGAGGACGCGATGGTCTTCACCGCCCGCGAGCTCGCCATGTTCGAGCGGGCCCGCGAGATCCTGTCGACCGACTTCGCCGGCTCGCTCACCATTCCCGGCCTCGCGCGCACGCTCGGCACCAACTCGACCAAGCTGAAGAGCGGCTTCAAGTTCCTCTACGGCACCACGATCTTCAACTTCCGCAACCGCCACCGCATGGACCGCGCCATGCACCTGCTGGTGTCGGAGAAGCTGCCGATCTCGACCATCGCGCAGGCGGTCGGCTTCCGCCATCAGGCGAGCTTCACCACCGCCTTCCGCGCCCATTTCGGCTTCCCGCCGAAGCACGCCCGAAAGCTGCAGGCGCAGGCCGTCGACGACGACGAGGAGGCCGGCTGACCGGCTACCTTGCCTCCGGCCGCGGCGTGTAGCCGTCGGCCACGATGATCGGCAGGTGGGTGAAGCCGCCGTCGGCGAGCCGCATCCAGGCGCCGGCTGCGAGCGCCCCGCCGTCGACCGGGATCGTCGAGCCGGTGACCCAGCCCGACAGCCGCTCGGAGGCGAGGAACAGCACCGCGCCCGCCGTGTCGGCGCCCTCGCCGAAGCGGCCGATCGGGAACCAGCGGGCGATGTGGTCGCGGTTCTCGGGCGGCACCCGCGCCGTCGCCACGATCTGCGCCGAATTGGTCGTCTCCGGCGCCACCGCGTTGACGCGGATGCCGTCGCGGCCGAGCTCCACCGCGAGGCTCTGCGTGAAGCCGGTGATCGCCGCCTTGAAGGCGGCATAGACGACCGTCAGCGGGATGCCGCGGAAGGCCTCGATGGTCGAGACGTTGACGATCGAGCCGCCGCCCGCGCGCCGCAGCAGCGGGATCGCCGCGCGCGTCACCCGGAACATGTGCAGCAGGTTGACGGCGTAGAGCTCGTTCCATTCCTGCTCGGTGCTCTGCTCGAACGGCTTCTTGTAGCCGAGATAGTCGCCGACATTGTTGACCAGCACGTCGAGCCGGCCGAAGCGGCCTTCGACCTCCGCCATCAGCCGCCGCACGTCGTCTTCCGCGCGCACGTCGGCCTCGACGACGAGGGCGTCCGAGCCGGCCGCCGCCAACGCGCCGCGCACCTCCGCCGCGCGGGCCGTGTCTATCTCGGCCACCGCGACCCTCATGCCGGCGCGGGCGAACAGCTCGACCGTTGCCCGGCCGATGCCCGCCCCGCCGCCGGTGACGAGCGCCACCTTGCCGGCGAGGCCGAGTATGTCGTCGCTCATCTGGCCTCCTCCGCGCCTCGGCGCGGTTCGTCGTCGACGGGGAAGGTCCGGGTCGCGAGCGTCACCAGTTCGCGCCGCGAAATCAGCCATTCGCCGGCCTCGCGCCGGAAGCCGTCGAGATAGCGGATCGTCATCTCGTAGCAGAGGCGCTGGCCGGAGCCGTCGCGCAGGAAATGCCGCGCGATGCTGTAGGTCTGGGCCGCGGCCGTCTCGCCGTCGAATTCCGCCACCTGGTTCATCACCGCATGGAACGTCGCCTCGTAGCGGTCGAGCAGCGCCGGCACGGTCGCAAGCTCCGCGCGGCCGGTGAAGGTGCCGCGCGGCGCGACCAGCACGCCGTCCTGCGTGAACTGCCGGGCAAACAGCGCCCCGTCGCGCCGGTCGGCGGCGAGCGCGTAGCTTTCCGCCAGCCGCCTCAGCGCCGGCGCGTCCGCCGGGCCGGTCATCCGCCGTCCACCGCGGCGACCACCTCGGCCACCGCGCGGTCGATGTCGTTGCGGCGATAGCCGAGCAGCGCCGTCTCGGCTTGGCCCGGCTCGTAGGAAAGCACGCTGCCGCGCCCCGGCACGATGAAGCGGTCGGGCAGCAGCGGGTGTTCCCGGTCGAGGGCGACGAGCCGGCGCGGGCTGCCGGCCGCCTCGAAGAACTTCTGGAAGAAATCGCGGTACGAAAGGTTCTCGTCGCCGATCAGGTAGGCCTTTCCCGTTTCGGCGTTGGCGAGCGCGCCGGCGATCGCCTCGCACAGCGAGCGCACCGACATGTAGTTGGTGCCGCCGGCCGGCGCGAAGTCGCCGATCTCCGGCCGCAGGCCCTTCACCCAGGCCGTCAGCGTCTCGTAGCGCCTGGCCGGCACGCCGGGGATGGCGCCGACGATCGAGGGCGGGTTGAGCGTCGAGACGTTGAAATCGGCCGTGGCGAGAGCCCGCGCGCCTTCGTCGGCCAGCGCCCGCGCCCGCACATAGGCGTCGGTAGCCACCAGATGCGGCATCGCCTGATGGTAATAGCTGCCGAGCTGGACGAAGCGCCTCACCCCCGCCGCGCGCGCCAGCTTCGCGAAGTTCGGCACGCCCTCGATCTGGGTGACGCGCCAGAACTCTGCGGCGTCCACGTCCCTGCCTATGTGGCGGATGTCGTTGCCGGCCGCGAACACGATCGCCTCGAACGGCGCGAGGTCGGCTTGCGCGAACGTGCCTTGCGCGTAGTCGCCGATCAGCGTCGGGAAGGCGGCCATCGGCGTCGCCGGATTGGCCGGCTTGCGCGCCGCGAGCGTCACGTCGTGGCCCAGAGCGGCGAGATGCAGCGCGGCGTGGCCGCCGATCATGCCCGTGCCGCCGACGATCAGGATTTTCACGCGCTCGCTCCATCGGGACCGGGCGGGAGCATTCGCCCCGGCGGCGGGCCGCGCATCGTCCGGATCGACTAGCCCCGCGCCTCGGCGGCGAAGGTCGTGTCAGGCCCGAGCGGCCGGCCGAAGGCGCGCTCCGCCACGCGCCGGCGGTGGAAGACGGCGTCGCCCCACCAGGACGAAAGCGCCAGCGCGCGCTTCAGGAAGAAGTGCACGTCGACCTCCCACGAATAGCCCATCGCGCCGTGCACCTGCACGGCCGTGCGGCAGGCGAGGTCGGCCGCTTCCGCTGCCGCCAGCCTGGCGTGCGAGACGCGGGCGCGGGAGAACACGTCGCCCTGCGCAAGCTGCGCGGCCGCCGCGTAGACGACCGGCCTTGCGAACTCGATCCTCACCTGCGCCGTGGCGAGCAGGTGCTTCACCGCCTGGTAGGAGCCGATCGGCTTGCCGAACTGCTGGCGCTCCTTGGCATAGGCGACCGCGAGGTCCACCGCCCGCTGCGCGATGCCGACGAGCTGGGCGGCGGCGAAGGTCGCGCCGCGATCGAGTGCGGCGTCGAGCGCCCCGCGCGCTTCGGCGGCATCGGCGATGGCCATGGACACGCAGGGCCGGCTGGCGATCGAGAAGAGCCGGCGGAACGGATCGATGCTTTCCTGCCGCTCCAGTGCCAGATCGGCTGCATCGCAAAGGAAGACGTCGTCGCCGCGCGCGGCGAGCAGCGCGCCGGCCGTGTCGGCGTCCGCCGCGAACGGGTTGGCCGGATGCGCCAGCGCGACCGTGATCTCGCCGGCGAGCGCCCTGTCGAGGATCGCGCTCGCGCGCTCGTCGCGCGCCAGCGCGGCCAGCAGCGGCAGCGCCACGCTGGCATTCTCGACCAGCGGCTCGGGCAAGCAGGCGTACCCGCAGGCCTCCGCGATCAGCACGAAGTCGGCCGCCCCGAGGCCCAGTCCGCCGCGCGCCTCGGGCACCAGCGCCCCTTGCAGGCCGAGGCCCACGATCGCGTCCCACCGTGCCGCGTCGCGCGCGGCATCGGAAGCCGCGAGCCGCCGCAGATCCTCCGGCCGGCACAGATCCGCCAGCAGCGCCCGCACGCTCTCGGCCATCATCTGCTGCTCGTCGGTGAAGCGGAAATCCATGCGGCTCGCCGCGCCCTCTTATCGTGGAAGACCGAGCATGCGCTCGGCGATGATGTTCTTCTGGATCTCGTTGGCGCCGGCATAGATCGGCCCGGCCAGCGAGAAGAAATAGCCGTCGAGCCAGCGGCCGACGTCGCCTGCCGCCGGCGCCGTCCGCATCAGCTCGGCCCGCGCGCCGAGGATCGACAGCGCGGCGCGGTGCAGCGCGATGTCCATCTCCGACCAGAAGATCTTGTTGGTCGAGGCCTCCGCGCCGATCGTCCCGCCCGCCATCAGCCGTGAGGCGGTGGCGTAGATGGAAAGCGCATAGGCGTCCGCATCCATGACGCCCTGCAGCACGGCCGCGCGGGTCGCGCCGTCGCACTCGCCCTCATGCGCCCGGCAGAGCTCCACCAGCCGCTTCGCCGCCATCTGGAAGCGCGCCGGGCTGCGCAGCATCAGCCCGCGCTCGAAGCCGGCCGTGGCCATGCAGATCGCCCAGCCCTGTCCCTCCTCGCCCAGCCGGTTGAAGGCGGGCACGCGCACGTCCTCGAGGAAGATCTCGGCGAAGCCCGTCTCGCCGTCGATCTGCGCGATCGGCTGGACGCGCACGCCCGGCGCGTCGAGCCGGAAGAAGATCAGCGATAGGCCCTTGTGGCGCTCGGAGCCGGGGTCGGAGCGGAACAGCCCGAACGCGAGATCGGCGAACACCGCGCGTGACGACCAGATCTTGTGGCCGTTGAGCACGTAGCCGTCGCCGTCGCGGCGCGCCGTCGCGCGCACGGCCGCGAGGTCGCTGCCGGCCTGCGGCTCCGACCATGCCTGCGCCCAGATCTCCTCGCCCGAGGCCATCTTCGGCAGGAAACGCGCCTTCTGCTCGTCCGTGCCGAACTCCATCAGCGTCGGCCCGAGCAGGAAGATGCCGTTCTGGTTGACGCGCAGCGGCGCGCCGGCGCGCCAGTATTCCTCCTCGAAGATCAGCCAGCGGACCAGGTCGAGCCCGCGCCCGCCATATCTTTCGGGCCACGTCACCATGCCCCAGCGGCCTTCGTTGAGCGTCCGCTCCCACGCCCGGTGCGCCTCGAACCCTTCGCGCGAGGCGTCGAAGGAGGGCAGGGGGGCGGAGGGCACGTTCGCCTCCATCCACGCCCGCACCTCGGCGCGGAAAGCAGTTTCGGCTGGGGAGTAGGTGAGGTTCATGCGCCGTGCTTCCCATAGCGCGAGCGTTGGCGCCCTACGTTGCCCCCCTCTGTCCTGCCGGACATCTCCCCCACGAGGGGGGAGATCGGCAGCTTGGCGCTTTCCGCACGCTCAGCAGCGTCGGAGATTGGTGGAGGCAGTTGCGAAGGCCGATCTCCCCCCGTGTGGGGGAGATGTCCGGCAGGACAGAGGGGGGCGAGAAGGAACGCAGTCATCTCAGGAGACGGCTCGACGCATTCACCCCTCGCCGGCCTGCTTCTTGTTGGCGGCGACCATGCTCCTGGCGTCCTGGCCGCCGAGCGGGTTGCCCTGCGTCAGGTCGCTCTGGGCGTGGGCGAAGTGGTGCATGTGGTACTGCGCGTCCATGGCGGTGCGCTTTCCGCGCAACTCCTCGACGTGGTTCACCGCCTGCTTGGTGAGCCATAGCCCGAGCCGCGGCTGCGCCGCGAGCTTCAGCGCCATGGCCTGCACCTCTTCCTTCAGCTTTTCGCGGGCCACGATGCGGTTGACCATGCCGAACTGCTCCGCGCGCTGCGCGCTCATCCGCTCGCCCAGCAGCAGGAACTCCTTGGCCACTCGAGGCGGCAGCTCGAAGGCATGCGCGAAATACTCGACGCCGGGGATGCCCATGCGCACCACCGGGTCCTGGAAGAAGGCGTCCTCGCTGGCCACGATCAGGTCGCACACCCAGGCGAGCATCAGCCCGCCCGCCACGCAGGCACCCTGCACGGCGGCGATCGTCGGCTTCGGCGCGTCGCGCCAGCGCCGGCACATGCCGAGATAGACCTCCTGCTCGCGCGTATAGAGCATCTCGGCGCCTGGCTTGTTGACGTGGTCGGCCCACAGAAGCCGCCGCTCGAAGCTCTTCGCCACGTCGCGTCCCGGCGTGCCGATGTCGTGGCCTGCCGAGAAATGCTTGCCCTCGCCGGCCAGCACGATCGCCTTGATCGTGTCGTCGTCGACGGCGCGCCGGAACGCGTCGTCGAGCGCATAGGTCATCTGCGAGTTCTGCGCGTTGTTGTATTTCGGCCGGTCCATGACGATCCACGCCACCGGCCCGTCCGTCTCGTAGCGGACGGGCGTCTCGGTCTCGTAGGTGATGTCCGCCTTGCGCGGGGGAACGAGCTCGTCCATCGCATCCGCCTTTCGGTTGGCGACGCTATGCGCGTCGCCGTCGGGGGCAATCGTCCAAAGAGACTAAGGGGAGCGCCGAGGTTGACGCCTCCCTCTCCCCGTTCTTCACGGGGAGAGGGTAAGGGTGAGGGGCAATCCCGGGTTACCCCTTCGTGATCGCATCCACTTCCGCCAGCTCCTCCGGCGTCAGCCTCCAGTCCACCGCAGCGACGTTCGCCGCGATCTGCTCCGGCTTCGTCGCGCCGGCGATGATCGAGGCGACATGCGGCTTGGCCGCGAGCCAGCTCATGGCGAGTTCGAGGATGGTGTGGCCGCGCGGCTCGGCGAACGCGATCAGCTTTTCGGTCCTGTCCATCTTCTCGTCGGTCATGCGCGGCTGGAACCGTGCCATGGAAAACCGCGTGTCGGCGGGGATCGCCTGTCCCTTGCGGTATTTCCCGGTGAGCAGGCCGGAGGCCAGCGGGAAATAGGGCAGGAGCGATATTCCCGTTGCTTCGAGCGCCGGGAACAGCGCAGCCTCCGTGTCGCGCGACAGCAGGCTCAGCTCCGCCTGCGTCGAGACGAAATGGTGAAGCCCGTGGTGGCGCGACGTCCACGACGCGTCGACGAGCTGCCAGGCCGGCAGGTTGGAGCAGCCGACATAGCGCACCTTGCCCTGCTTCAAGAGGTCGTCGAGCGCCCGCAGCGTCTCCTCGATCGGCGTGCGCGGGTCGGGGAAATGGTACTGGTAGAGGTCGATCCAGTCGGTCTTGAGCCGCCGCAGGCTATTTTCCACGGCGTCCATGACGTAGCGGCGCGAGCCGGAATAGCGGCTGTCCTTCTCGCGGTCGAGCGGCGAGGCGAACTTGGTGGCGAGCACGATGTCCTTGCGCCGGTCGCCGAGGATCTGCCCCAGCGTGATCTCCGAGCCGCTCTTGGTGCCGTAGGAATCGGCCGTATCGAACAGCGTGATGCCGGCGTCGAGCGCGGCATGCACCACCTTGCGGGCGCCCTCGAGGTCGAGCGAGGCCTTCATGCCGCCGAAATTGTTGCAGCCGAGGCCGACGAGCGAGACTTCGAGGCCGGACCGGCCCAGCAGGCGTGTTTCCATCTGATTTCTCCAGCGCTTCGCACCGCGCGGCAGCCGCGCCGCGCGCCCGACCGTTCGCGCAAAACCGCGCCGGCCGCAAGCACCGATGTCGCCGCCGCGCGCCGCCACCGGATAGGACAGCGGCTTTGACGTATCCGGCGAATTTTCGACACATCGAAAGATATTTGACAACGCGTCGAATTAGCGACAACTATGTCGATAGAGGCCGAAAGCCCCGGGAGGAGTCTGCGGGTCGGGGCCGGGTGCGCCGCGTCGCGCGACCGGGCCGCGAGCCGCGATTGCCGGGCGGATCGTCGCATCTGCGGGCCTGCCGGGCGGCGTCACAGGGAGGACATGCCATGACTTTTCATCCGCGTTCGGTCGTCGAGTTTGGCCTGTTCTACAACCGCGTTTCCGACAGCCTTCTGTCCGGCGCGCCGCTGCGCCAGTCGGCCGAGCTGATCCGGCGCCAGTTCGCCGCCAGCGCCGTCGCCATCCGCATCGAGGACCGCGCGGCGGGCGGCCAGTGCATCCTCGTCGAAGCCGGCGAGCCTGACGCCGGGCGCGGCGACGAGGCCGAGCGGCTGGCGCAGCTTCTGGAGACGAGCCATCATATGGCCTCCACCGTCGCGGGCGAGGGCGATACCGCGCGCTACACGCTGACGGTCCTGCGCGAGCTGTCCGCCCCCGGCTTCGACACCGAGGAGGCCTCCGTCTGCGAGATCCTCGTCTCCCAGCTCCGGCGCGGCGCGGAGCTGTCCGCCCGCATCGGCGCCACCGAGATCGAGCGCGCGCTCTATTCGCGCGTCATGGACCGCCTGTCGGTCGGCGTCGTCATCCTCGACGAGGCCGGCCGCGTCGTCAGGTGCTCGTCGGCGGCCGAGGCCGCGCTCGCGGCGCGTGACGGCGTCCAGCTCCAGGCCGGCAAGCTCCGCGCCGCCTCGGCGCGCGAGGACCGCGACCTGCAGGCGGCGATCCGCGCCGTGCTGCAGCCGTGCGAAGGGGCCGACCGGCCGGCCTCGCGCGGCCTGTCGCTCAGCCGCCCCTCCGGCAGCCGCAATCTCGGCGTCATCGTCCAGCCGGTGCCCGCCGGCGGCTCGGGGCTGGCGGCGTCCGCGCGCGTCGCCGTCTACATCCGCGATCCCGAGGCGAGCGCCGAGGTCGAGGGCGAGCTGGTCCGCCAGCTCTTCGACCTCACCCCGGCCGAGGCCGCCGTCGCGCGCCGTCTGACCGCCGGCCTGTCGCTGGAGGACGCCGCCTCCTCGCTCGACATCTCGCGTAACACCGCGCGCGCCCACCTGCGCTCGATCTTCTCCAAGAGCGGCATCACCCGCCAGACCGAGCTGGTCCGGCTGATGCTCAACTCAGCCGCCGTGCTCGGCGATCAGGCGCGGGTGGCCTAGAGCATTTCCAGCAAAAGTGCGAAGCGGTTTTGCGTCCGGAAATGCGGCTAATACAAAGAGATAGAGCG
>ERZ778021.3740-NODE-3740-length-10510-cov-4.315065_pt1 | contig 10510 bp, 9 predicted proteins | sample MGYA00375751_ERZ778021 | MGnify/ENA primary metagenome ERZ778021 (study PRJEB29350, sample SAMN05389814) | bioreactor metagenome | isolation source: Thiocyanate stock bioreactor | place: South Africa: University of Cape Town | collected 2013-08-29 ... | reverse complement strand
TCCTTGCGGCGCGGATTGTGAGTGGCGAGCCGAACCTGTCCGCCCGCCTGCCCGGACGCTTCGAGCACCGTCACCTTGTGGCCGCGCTCGGCCGTCACCCGCGCCGCTTCCAGCCCGGCCGGGCCGGCGCCGACCACCACGACCTTTCTTGCCGGCCCGTCAGTCTTGCGGATGACGTGCGGAATCCAGGCCTCGCGGCCGGTCGCCGCATTGTGGACGCACAGCGCCTCGCCGCCCTCATAGATGCGGTCGAGGCAGTAGGTGGCGCCGACGCAGGGGCGGATCTCGTGCTCGCGCCCCTCCATCACCTTCTTCACGATGTGCGGATCGGCGATGTGGGCGCGCGTCATGCCCACCATGTCGAGCTTGCCGGTGGCGATGGCATGGCGCGCCGTGGCGACGTCGGAGATGCGCGCGGCATGGAAGGTCGGGAATTTCGTGGCCGCCCGCACCTCGCCGGCGAAATCGAGATGCGGGGAGGCGCGCATGCCGGTGACCGGGATGACCCTGGTGAGCGCGGCGTCGGTCTCGATCGAGCCGCGGATGATGTTGAGGAAATCCACCTTGCCCGATTGCGCCAGAAGCCGGGCGATCTCCACGCCCTCATCCTTCGACAGGCCGGCGGCAAAATCCTCGTCCGCCACCATGCGGATGCCGACGACGAATTCTTCGCCCACCGCCGCGCGCACGGCGTCCAGCACCATGTGCGTGAAGCGCAGCCGGTTTTCGAGCGAGCCGCCATATTCGTCGTCGCGATGGTTGGTGGCGGGGGACCAGAAGCCGTCCATCAGATGGCCGTAGGCCTCGAACTCGATGCCGTCGAGGCCGGCCGCCCGGCAGCGCTGGGCGGCGGAAGCATAGTCGGCGACGATGCGCTCGATGTCCCAGTCCTCCGCCGTCTTGGGAAAGGCGCGGTGCGCCGGTTCGCGCACCGGCGAGGCCGAGAGCACCGGCAGCCAGTCGGCCTTGTTCCAGCCGGTGCGGCGGCCGAGATGGGTGATCTGGATCATCACCTTGCAGTCGTGCTCGTGGCAGGCGTCGGCCAGTTCGGAAAGCCAGGGCACGATGGCGTCGTCATAGAGATGCAGGTTGCCGAAGGCCGGCGGGCTGTCGCGCGAAACGATCGCCGATCCTGCCGTCATGGTCAGCGCCATGCCGCCCTTGGCCTTCTCCGCGTGATAGAGCCGGTAGCGCTCCTTCGGCATGCCGTCTTCCGAATAGGCAGGCTCGTGGCTGGTCGACATCACCCGGTTCTTCAGTGTCAGGTGCTTCAACCGGTAGGGTTGCAGAAGCGGATCGTTGCTGGCCATGGGCGCTATCCGAAATCCATGCTGGCTGTGGGCTGCAGACGCCCTGGTCGGCGCCTGCATCACCGCAAGACCCAGCTTAGCCGACCCGCGGCCAGCGTCGAGACGCCAGAAGGCGTCCATGGACCGGTCCTGCTATGAAACTTCGGACAACATTATTCGCATTGATACTGGCTGAGCGCCCATTCGCCGGTGACGGAAAGCAGGTCGGCGATCTTCCAGTCGCCGCCGACCCTTTTCAGCTTCCATTCCAGCCGGTGCGGCGCGCCGGCCTCCACGAAGGCAACCACCACGCGAGCCTGGTCGCCTTCGACCGCCTCCAGCATCCTCAGCGTCCTGCCGATCTCGGCCTTGTCCGCCACTGCGTTGTCGAGGGCCATGTTCGGGTCGAGGCAATCGCCCTGTCCGGATTTGCGCAGGACGTCGTTCTTGTCGAGCACGGTCCGGGCGGGATCGGTGAAGCGGTCACGCTCGGCCGGGTCGAGTTCCAGGCCGTAATGCTCGTAGAACGGCTTTATCGCGGCTCCGGGCGATCCGGGCGCTGGCGGCGGGGCTGGAAGATTGTCCTGGCGCGCGGGCGGCGGCGCGGAACCGAGCAGCCCCTCGGCCCGCGCTGCGGCTGGAAATCCAATGCCCTCAAAGCCGGTTGCGGCGACCAAAGCCGGCAGCGCGGCAACGGCGAGCACAAGCGACGGCCTCATCCCTGCCCCTCGAATCCATGGCCGATTGGCGTCCCGCATCCAGGCATTTTTGCGGCCACGGCAAGGATGCGGCGCTTTTGCCGTCCTGCCGAATCCCGGTATAGATATCTAATGCCCATCCGCCAGCTTTCAGAAACGATGATCAACCAGATCGCCGCCGGCGAGGTCATCGAGCGTCCCGCCAGCGTGGTCAAGGAGCTGGTGGAGAATGCGCTGGATGCCGGCGCTTCGCGCATCGAGGTCGTCACCGCCGGCGGCGGGCTTTCGCTGATCCGCGTCACCGACGACGGCGCCGGCATTCCCGAGCCCGAATTGCCGCTGGCCGTGGCCCGCCACTGCACCTCCAAGCTGGGCGACGACATCCACGACATCCGCTCGCTCGGCTTCCGCGGCGAGGCCCTGCCCTCGATCGGCTCGGTGGCGCGGCTCACCATCCGCTCGCGCACCGCGGGCGGCGACAGCGCCGCCGAGATCGGCCTGGAGGGGGGCCGCCTGCTCGCCCTGCGCCCCGCCGCAGCCAATCGCGGCACGACGGTGGAGGTGCGCGACCTGTTCTTCGCCACGCCGGCGCGGCTGAAATTCATGAAGGGAGAACGCGCCGAAACCGCCGCCACCAGCGACGTGGTCAAGCGCATCGCCATCGCCTTTCCCGCCGTGCGCTTCACCCTTGCCGGCTCCGACCGCTCCATGCTGGACCTGCCGGCCGCCGGTGGCGACGCCGAGGGCCGGCTGGCCCGCATCGCGCAGGTGATGGGCGCCGACTTTCCCGACAATGCCATCGCCATCGACGCCATGCGCGAGGGCGTGCATCTGGCGGGCCACGTCTCCATCCCCTCCTTCACGCGCGCCAACGCGCTACAGCAATATGCCTATGTCAACGGCCGCCCGGTGCGCGACAAGCTGATCGCCGGCGCCATCCGCGGCGCCTATGCCGACGTGCTGCCGCGCGACCGGCACCCGGTCGCCGTGCTGTTCCTGACGCTCGATCCCGCGCTGGTCGACGTCAACGTGCATCCGGCCAAGGCCGACGTACGCTTCCGCGATCCGGGCCTCGTGCGCGGCCTGATCGTCGGCGCCATCCGCCAGGCGCTGGCCGCCGCCGGCATCCGCCCGGCGACGAGCGGCGCGGCCGGCATGATGGCGGCGTTCCGCCCGGGCGGCGGCGCGGCAAACGGCCACCAGGGCGCCTATCCGCACTTTGCGCCCGCCCCTTCGCCCGGCTTCCAACCGGCGCGTTCGCCCTACCGGCCGCTCGATGCGGGATTCGGCGAGGCAGCGCAGACGGCCTTCGACGCCGGGCCGCTGCACAGCGCCGACAGCCGCGCCGGCGCACAGGAGCCGGCCGAGGCGCTGCTGCGCACGGAACTGGGCGCGGCGCGCGCGCAGGTGCATGAAAACTACATCGTCGCACAGACCACCGATTCCCTCGTCATCGTCGACCAGCACGCGGCCCATGAGCGGCTGGTCTACGAAGCCCTCAAGCAGGCGCTCGACGCACACCCCATGCCGGCGCAGATGCTGCTGCTGCCGGAAATCGTGGATCTGCCCGAAGAGGATGCCGAGAGGCTGGCGCTGCATGCCGAAACGCTGGCGCGCTTCGGCCTTAGGCTGGAGCGCTTCGGCCCCGGCGCGGTGGCCGTGCGCGAGACGCCGGCCATGCTCGGCGAAACCGACGCGGCGCAACTGGTGCGCGACCTTGCCGACGAGATCGCCGACAGCGACACGGTCGAGACGCTGAAGGAGAAGCTGCACGCGATCGCCGCCACCATGGCCTGCCATGGGTCGGTGCGGTCCGGGCGCAGGCTGCGGCCCGAGGAGATGAACGCGCTGCTGCGCCAGATGGAAGCGACGCCGGGATCGGCCACGTGCAATCACGGCCGGCCGACCTATATCGAGCTGAAGCTCGCCGATATAGAGCGGCTGTTCGGGCGGCGCTGATTCGGGCGGCGCCTTGCCGGCCGGATATTCCAGGACGCGTTCTTGACCTTGACGGCGATTTGTGGCGGAAACGACCGATGAGAATGGATGCGCACCGATGATGAACCGCTTTGAAGGCCCGGGCGGCCGCGAGGCCCGCATCCGCTATCTCGACGGCGATTTCCAGGTCATCAGCCCGGGCTCGTTCGTGCGCTGTGCGGTCACGGGCGAATCCATACCGCTGGACGAACTGAAATACTGGAGCGTGGCCCGGCAGGAAGCCTATGTCAGCGCCGCCGTGTCGCTGCGCCGCGAGATCGAGGCGGACCCCGACCTGCGCAGCCGCCGGTAAGGCTCACGCTTTGACGCGGCGCTGCCGCCAGGCGTCCAGTGCCTGCTCGATGAGGCGCTGCGGTGCCTGCGGCGGGTCGAACGCCGCCTCGATTTCCAGCACCTCAAGTGTTTCCATGAACCCGGCCGGCGCTTCGTGGCGCAGGCGCGGGGCATCCTTGGCCGTGGTCAGCAGCGAAAGCCCGTCGGCGCGGGCAGTCGCCGCCAGTTCGGCCAGTTCGTCCTCGGCATAGAAATGGTGGTCCGGAAACGGTCGCGGCAGGACGACGCTGCCGCCGGCCGCGGCGACCGTGTCGAAGAATTTTTCCGGGTGGCCGATGCCGGCGAAGGCCAGGAACCGCCTGCCGGAAAACCGCTTCCCGTCAATCGGCTGCGCCAGCGCCTGGTAGATCGGCTTGCCGGCGCGCGCCGCGCGGCGCACCGCTGCATCGGCGGCGGTGCCCTCTCCCATCTTCAGCACGGCGTCGGCGAACAGAAGCTGGTCGCCGAGGCGCGCCCTGAGCGGCCCGGCCGGGATGACGCGGCCGTTGCCGAGGCCGTGACGGGCGTCGACCACCAGCAGCGCGCAATCCATGTGCAGGCGCGCGCTCTGGAAGCCGTCGTCCATGATGAGGAAATCGCAGCCATGCGCCTCGATCAGCCGTCTCGCGGCCGCCGCCCTGTCGCGCGACACGGCCGTGGGCGCCTGCCGGGCCAGAAGCAGGGGCTCGTCGCCGACCTGCCGGGCGCCGTCATGGTCGGGATCGACGACATGCACGCCGGAAAAGCTGCCGCCATGGCCGCGCGACAGGAAGCCGGGGGCAAGCCCCATGCGCCGCGCCTCGCGGGCGAGCGCGATCGCCGCCGGTGTCTTGCCGGAGCCGCCGACGGTGAAATTGCCGACGCACAGCACCGGCGCAGCCACCTTCTCGCGGCGGGCCGACTTCATGCGGCGGCCGGCGACGAGGCCGTAGACGAACGACAGGGGCACGAGCGCGGCGGCGCGCCAATCCGGCTTCTCCCACCAGAAGGGCGGCGCCTCGGAGGTCAACGCCCGTTGGCGCCCTTCAGGCGCGCCTTGACGACGAGCGGCTGGATGAAAGGTTCCAGGGATTTCAGCGTGCGGGACAGCGCGCCGCGCATGTCGGCAACGGTCGCCGCCCCGGCCGCCATCATGCCCCGCCGCGCCGCCTCGTTGCTGAGCAGGAAATTGACCGCGCCCGCCAGCATGTTGCTGTCGCGCACCAGCTTGGCGCCGCCGCTGTCGAGCAGCTTCTGGTAGGCTTCGCGGAAATTCTGCACGTTGCGGCCGGCCAGCACGGCCGTCTCCAGCATGGCCGGCTCCAGGGGATTCTGCCCGCCTTCGGAGGTCAGCGAGCGGCCGACGAAGGCGATCTCGGTAAGGCGCAGGTAAAGGCCCATCTCGCCGATCGTATCGCCCAGCAATATGTCGGTGCCGGGGCCGACCGGATCGTTGACGCTGCGCCGTGCGACGGTGAGGCCCGCGCCCGCGAATTGCTCGACCAGCGCGTCCGCCCGCTCGGGGTGGCGCGGCACGATGATGGTGAGCAGGCCCGGGTGCCGCGAGCGCAGGGCCGTGTGCACATTTGCGGCGATGTTTTCCTCCCCGTCATGGGTAGAGACCGCCGCCCAGGTCGGGCGCGTGCCGATCTGCCGCTTCAATTGGCCGAGCGCCGCCTCGTTCACCGGCGGCGGCGCGGTATCGACCTTCAGATTTCCGGAGACGGTCACCGGCCGCGCGCCGAGCGCGCGGAAGCGCTCGCCGTCCAGTTCGGACTGCGCCACGACATGGGCGAGATTCTCGAACAGCGCGGCGGCGATGCCCGGCCGCTTCTTCCAGGACGAGAAGGAACGGTCCGACAGGCGTCCATTGACCAGCACCTGCGGCACCCGGCGCGCGCCCAGCTCCAGTATGGTCATCGGCCAGATCTCGGATTCGGCGATGATGGCGAGGTCCGGCTGCCAATGGTCGAGGAAGCGGCTCACCGCCGGCTTCAGGTCGAGCGGCACATACTGGTGGACGATCCGGTCGGAAAGCCGCTCCTCCGCGACCTTGGCCGAGGTCACCGTGCCTGTCGTCAGCACGATGTTGACCCCGTAGGACAGGATGCTCTCCACCAGCGGCACCACGGCGATCGTTTCGCCCACGCTTGCCGCATGCACCCAGATCAGCGGTCCCAGTGGCCGCGGCCGGCCGGCCACGCCGTAGCGTTCGCGGGTGCGGCTGCGGTCTTCCTTGCCCCTGGAAACGCGCCAGGCGACATAGGGGCCGATGAGCGGATAGGCGGCCGCGCCCGCGAAGCGGTATGCCGAAAGCATGGTGCGCGCCCACCGCTCGCTCATCGCGCCCCGTCCACCAGGCTGTAGGCTTTGGCGGTGGCCGCGTTCAGCTCGTCGGTCACCTCGCGCCGCTTGCGCTCCATCTCGGCCTCGTCGGCGGCGGCGTCCACATGGATCGGCCGGCCGGCGGCGATGGCCAGGCGGCCGAAAGGCAGGTTGATGGTGGTCTTGTCCCAGCTCTTCTCCAACACCTTGCGGCGGCTGGTGGCCAGCGCGGCCGGAAAAATCGGCCGCCCCGAGAGCTTGGCCAGCAGCACTATCCCCATGCCGGCCTCGCGCGGCGTGCCGTGCGGAATATCGGCGATCATGCACACGTTCTTGCCGGCGGTGAGCGACTTTTTCAAGGCGATCAGGGCCTTGGCGCCGCCCTTGTCGAGATGGCGGGCATCGTCGCGCCCACCCGATCCACGCACCGTCTCGATGCCGAAGCGCTCGATCACCTGCGCGTTCAGCTCGGCATCGGCGCTGCGCGAGACCATGGCGACGAGACCGCGCCGGCTCGGATAGGCGGCCGGCATCAGAAGGTGCTGGCCATGCCACAGCGCGATGATGCCGGGCTCGAGCTTCTCGTAGTCGCTGCCCTCGAAGCGGATAGAGCCGGGCACCGTGCGGTTGGTCAGGCGGATGAAGCGCATGGCCTGCACGAACAGGCTGACGATGGCGGCCTTGGCGAAGCGCGACTGCGCCAGCGGTTTGCGGATCTTCTTCCAGAAGCTCCGCAGCGGCCTGCCGCCCCGCCTCTCGCCGGTCGCGGACTCCTCGGCCCGCGGCTGCGCCACCTGCGGCTCCATGGTCAGGCGTCGGCCTTTGCTTCCGGGTCGAGCAGCCGGTGCAGGTGCACGACGAAATAGCGCATATGCGCATTGTCCACGCTGGCCTGCGCCTTGGCCTGCCAGGCGGCATAGGCCGACTGGTAGTTGGGATAGATGCCGACGATGTCGAGCGCCTCGAGATCGCGGAATTCGGTGGTGCCCAGCTTCTTCAGCTCGCCGCCGAACACGAGATGCAAAAGCTGCTTGTCCGTTTCGCTATCGGCCATGTGCGTCCCTCACGTCCCATGATTTGGCGCTTGGTCTAAACCAAAGCATGCGGTTTTGAAACCGATGAAATCCGTCAGCCGCCGGGCGCCGAGATGACGGCGGCCATCACGCCCAGCAGCTCGCCGCTGCCGGCAGCCAGGGCCCCGTGGCGGATGACCTCGCCGGCGAAGGCCGGGACGCGGCCCTGCCGGTCGAGCAGGCGGCCGCCCGCCTCGGCCAGGATCAGCTCGGCCGCCGCTATGTCCCAGTCGTGGGCGTCGGGCTTGACGAAGGTGGCGTCGAGATCGCCGCTGGCCACCATCGCCAGCCGGAAGGCGAGCGACGGGATGTAGGGCGCGCGGTGCAGCCGGCCCTGCCACGGCGGCGGAAGCTGGTCGAGCATCGCCGTGGGGCCGGCCACGTCGAGCATCGAGCCCGGCTGACGCACGCCGATCAGATCGCCGTTGCGGAACGCGCCGCCGCCGGGAACGGCCGAATAGGTCTCGCGCCTCACCGGGCATTCCAGCACGCCGGCGAGCGTGCGCCCGGCCTCGACCACGGCGACGCTGACGCACCATGCATCGCCCCCTTGCAGGAAACCGCGCGTGCCGTCGATCGGGTCGACGACGAAGGTGCGGCGCGCGGCAAGGCGGGCGGGATCGTCGGCGGTTTCCTCCGAAAGCCAGCCATAGTCCGGCCGCGCCGCCAGAAGCGTCCTGCGCAGGAACGAATCGGCGGCATAGTCAGCCTCGCTGACCGGCGAGGTGCCGCCCTTGAGCCAGACCTGCTGGTCCTTGCCGAAATAGCCGAGCGCGATGGCGCCGGCCTCGCGCGCGGCCTCCTGCAGCAAGGCCAGGTCTTCGGCGAACCCTGTCGGCATGGTCGTATCAGCTTCCGGCAAGGGTCATCCCCTCGATCAGCAGCGTCGGCGCCGCCGTACCGAAATTCCGGTCGAGATCGTTCGCCGGCACCATGTTCAGGAACATCGTCTTGAGATTGGAGGCGATGGTGACCTCGGATACCGGATAGGCGATCTGGCCGTTCTCGATCCAGAAGCCAGAGGCGCCGCGGCTGTATTCGCCGGTGACCATGTTGACGCCCTGGCCGAACACCTCGGTGACGTAGAAGCCGGTTTTCAGCGCACCGATCAGTTCCTGCGGCGTCTTCTCGCCCGGCTCGATGGCCAGGTTTGTGGACGAAGGCGAGACGGACGAGCCGCCGCGCACGCCGCGCCCGTTGGTGGTCAGGCCCAGTTCGCGGGCAGCGGAGGTCGACAGGAACCAGTGCCCCAGCACGCCCTTGTCCACCATGACCAGCCTTTCGCCCTCCACGCCCTCGCCGTCGAACGGTCGCGAGGACTGGCCGCGCACGCGCAGCGGCTCGTCGGTGACGGTAATGGCGGCGGAAGCCACCTGCCTGCCCATCATGTCGCGCAGGAAGCTGGTCTTGCGCGCCACCGCCGCGCCGTTGATGGCGCCGGCCAGATGCCCGGCGATGCCGCGCGCCACGCGCGGATCGAACACCACGTCGACCGTGCCGGTCGCCGCCTTGCGCGCGCCCAGCCGTTTCACGGCCCGTTCGCCGGCGTTGCGGCCGATCGTCTCGGGCGCGTCGAGGTCGGTGAAATGCAGGCGCGAGGAATAGTCGTAGTCGCGCTCCATGCCCGTGCCTTCGCCCGCGATAACGCTGGCCGAGCGCGAAAACCGCGTGGCGACATACTGGCCGAGAAAACCGTGGGAGGTGGCAAGCACCAACCCGCCCATGCCGGCGCTGGCGCCGCTTCCGGAGGAATTGGTGACACCCTTGACGCCGAGCGCGGCCGCCTCAGCCGCCAGCGCGTCCTCCTTCAGCCGGTCGGCCGATATTTCCGTGGCGTCGAGCAGGTCGAGATCGCGCGGCTTTCTGGCCAGGAGAGCCGGGTCTGCCAGGCCCTGAAAGGGATCCTCGGGCGAAACCCTGGCCATCGCCACGGCACGCTCGGCCAGTTCGGCGGCATCGGAGGCCGCATTGGCCGAGACGCTTGCGACGCGACCGCCGACGAAAACGCGCAGCGAGACGTCCTCGCCCTCGGCCGACTCGATATCCTCGACCTTGCCGAGCCGGACCGAAACGGTGGTGGAACGTCCGCGCATCACCACCGCGTCGGCGGCATCCGCGCCCGCCTTCCTGGCGGCGTCCACCAGCGCCGCGACGCGATCGGTCAGCTTCGCCGTGTCCAGCGTATCATTCATGCCTGCCATCCTGCCGTCTCGCGGCCGCCGTGCGCGGCCCGTCGATGCACCATCTATTGTCCGGCCGGGGGTTGTGCAATGACGAAGGCCGGATTCCGGGCAAGCCGCCCGCAAATTGCGCAAGCAAGTCGTCGCTATCCTAGTGCTTCTTCGGCCGGTAGCGGGATTGCAGTTCCGCCTCGATCGCGCGTTTCAACTCATCCTTCACCGAAGCGGTTTCTGCCATCACGGCATCGATCTTGAGGAAATCGAGAACGCGGAACCGCGACACCGGCGGTCGGATCAATATGTCGGGCCGGCATTGGGTCAGCTTGTTGGCGATGATCGACTGCATCATGAGCTGCGTCGCGCCGAACATCAGGTCCACCGAGCTTGGCCGTTTTCGTTCCGCTTCCGAAGGAGCGCCGACGACGTCGACCGCGATGACGATGTCCGCATCGCGCTCGATCAGGTCGAAGGGGACGGGATTGTAGATGCCGCCGTCGATCAGCATGCGCCCGCCGCGTGTCACAGGGCGGAATACGGCCGGAATGGCGGCCGATGCGGCCAGCGCCGAATGGAGGTCGCCTTCCCCGAACACAGCAAGGTGGTGGCCGAAATAATCGGTCGCCGTCACTTTCAGCGGTATTTCCAGTTCCTCGAAA
>ERZ778021.3739-NODE-3739-length-10511-cov-3.858168_pt1 | contig 10511 bp, 9 predicted proteins | sample MGYA00375751_ERZ778021 | MGnify/ENA primary metagenome ERZ778021 (study PRJEB29350, sample SAMN05389814) | bioreactor metagenome | isolation source: Thiocyanate stock bioreactor | place: South Africa: University of Cape Town | collected 2013-08-29 ... | reverse complement strand
CCCGCCGCCTCGGCTGCCTTTGCCACATGGGCAAGCATCGGCAACCCGGCGATCAGGGCGGTGGCGAAGAACACTGTCAAAAGATCGGAAACCACCTTGGTCCTTCCTTGTCCCGGTGAGAGTTCAGCGCGCACGCCGGCGCGCGCGGACTTCGCTGATGGCGGTGAACAGAAGCACCAGGCCGACCAGAACCAGCAGGAATTCCTGCGGGATCTGCATGCGGCGCGAGGCGCTTTGCCCGCCCACCAGCAGCAGCGCATAGATGAAGGTCAGGAACAGCGTGCCCCAGCCGTTGAACCGCGCCAGGAAGACGAGCGGCAGGATGGCGAAGCCGTATCCCGGATTCTCGTCGGCGCGGACGTTGCCGGCAATCGCCGTCACCTCGACCGCGCCCGCAAGGCCGGTCAGCGCGCCGCCTATGGCGAAGCTCAGCGCGGTGAGCCTGTTGATCGCCAGCCCGGCATGGACCGCCGCACGGCGGTTGGCGCCGACCATGGACAGGCGCAGCCCGAAAGCGGTGCGCGACATCACGAAATGCGCGACGACGATGGCGACGAAACCGAGCAGCAAGGCGGAAGACACGTAGGTGTCGAACAGCCGGTGGAAACGATCCTCCACGGGCAGGGTCACCGTCTGCACTGCCGTGGAGTTCGGATCGTGCATCGGCCCCTTGATGAGCCAGGACGTGAGCGATAGGCCCAGAAGGCTCATCATCAAGGACGAAATGATCTCGTTGGTGCCGTAGCGGATCTTCAGCCAGGCGGGGATGATCGTCTGGGTCGCGCCCGCCAGGGCGCCGATCGCGCAGGCGGCGCCGAGCGCGACGCCGCGCGGCAGCGCCTCGGCAAGCGGCACGGCGAAATAGGCGGCGAGCACCGCGCCGATCAGGAACTGCCCGTCCATGCCCAGGTTCCAGACGCCGGCCCGGTAGCAGAAGATCAGGCCGGCGGCGATGAGCAGCAGGGGCGCCATCCGCGTCAGCACCTCCTGCAGGCCGACCCAGCTCAGCAGTCCGCGCTTGAACACCATGGAATAGAATTTCAGCGGATCGTTGCCGAACATCAGGATGATGATCGCGCCGACGATCAGCGCCACGACCACCGGAACCATAGACTGCAGCGCCGTGCTTGCGGCGATGGAGCGCCACAGCGGAACGCCTTGCCGGTGCGCTTCGGCCGGCGGGTTCGATATCTCGGTCGCTTGCGTCATGCCGCGTTCTCCTCGGAGTTGCTGCCCCGATCCGGGTCGTTTCCGGCACCCGCGCCGGCGCCGGTCATGAATTCGCCGATGCGCAGGCGGATCTGGCCCTCGTTCTTCAACACGCCGCTGATGCGGCCGCGGAACATCACGGCGATGCGGTCGGACAGTTCCATCAGCTCGTCCAGGTCGGTGGAAATGACAATGACGCCGACGCCGCGCGACGCTAGCTCGCGGATCGCCTGGTGGGCGCTCATGATATTCTGCCGGTCCAGACCGTGCGTGGGCTTGTTGAAGATGATGAGCTTCGGCTCGCCCTCCAGTTCGCGCGCCAGCAGGACCTTCTGGATGTTGCCGCCCGACAGATGCGCGATGGGCGTCGCATGGCTAGGCGTATAGACGCCGTATTCGGCGATGCGCCGCCTGGCATGGGCGACGATCTCCTCGCCGCGCCGGATGCCGTGGCGCCAGAAGGGGCGGTCGCCGACCCGCTTGAGCAGCAGGTTGCAGGACACGTCGAAGGTCCCGATCGTGCCTTCGCCCAGGCGGTCGTCCGTCACATAGCGCAGGCCGGCTCGCGCCCGCGCCCGCACGCCGAGCGCGCTGACATCCCTGCCTTCGAGACGGATGGTTCCGGCTTCGAGCGGACGCTGGCCGGCCAGTATCTCGGCCAGTTCCTTCTGGCCGTTGCCCTCGATGCCGGCGATGCCGAGGACCTCGCCCGCGGCCACGGTGAAGCCTATGTCGGCCGGTCGGCCGGTAGAGTTCGCATCGCCCAGCCCCAGGCCCGAAACGGCCAGAACCTCGCGGCCCAACCCCCGCCGGGCACGCGGCTGCGCGGCCTCGGCCGTCCCGCGCCCCTCATCGTCGCGGGTTCCGAACATCATGCCGACGAAGGTGTCGACGGCCTCGTCGGGGCTCATCGCGTCGAGTTCGGCGTTGTCGAGACCGCCGACCCGACGCCCGCCGCGCAGGACCGTCACGCGGTCGCCGAAATGCGCGGCCTCCGAAAGCTTGTGCGTGGTGAACAGGATCGCCGTGCCGGCGCGGCGCAGCCGATCCATCGTGTTCAGCAGGTCGTCGACCCCCTGGGGCGTGAGCATGGCCGTCGATTCGTCGAGGATGAGAACCCTTCGGTCGCTCCACAGGGCCTTGATGATCTCAACCATCTGCTGCTGCCCCAGCGACAGTTCGCCGAGCCTGGCGCGCGCATCTATTGTCACGCCGAGAATGCCGCAAAGCTCGTCGAAGCGCTCCAGCGTCGCCTGCTTCTGCAGCGCCCTGAACCAGGCCCCGCCGAGCATGAGGTTTTCCAGCACGGTCAGGCTCGGCACCATCGTGGGATGCTGGTAGACGGTGCCGATGCCCGCGTTCAGCGCGTCGCGGGGCGAGGTCAGCCTCCGCACGGCACCCTGAATCTGCATGACGCCTTCGTCCGGTTGCACCATGCCGGACAAGATCGAGATCAGGGTCGATTTCCCCGCCCCGTTCTCTCCCAGCAGGGCATGGACCTCGCCGGGATGGAGATCGAGATCGATTCCGCTGTTGGCGACGATGCCCGGATACCGCTTCGTGATCTGACGCAGCGATACGATCGGCGCGCGGCCGGAAGATGGATCGGCAGGCTTCATTGTGAATTGCTCATTCGGATGGAGTGGTTCCGGCCGGCCGCGATCGCCGGCCCGAACGCCCTATGCGAACTTTTCGTAGGGCGCGAGGGCTTACTCGGTGACGGTATCCGCCAGCGCACGCGCAGCCGCCGCTTCGAACACACGCTCGACCTTCACGCTGCCGTTGACGATGCCTTCGCGCGTGGCCATCACCTTCTCCCAGACGTCGGCCGGAATGTGATCCGTCTGCAGCAGGCGCACCGAGTTGTCCGCCAGCCCGATCTGGTACTGGTAGGTGCCGAAGGTTCCGCTCTTCATGTCGTCGAGCATCTTCTCGTAGACGCTCTCCAGGTCCCACAGAACCGAGGTGAGCAGGATGCCGGCCTTGTCGAGCGGGCGCTTGTCGCCGATCACGTCGATGTACCAGACCTTGCCGCCCTTGACCGACGGGGTGGTCTCGACGGCCTGCATCATGCCGAAGGAGGCGCCGTTGCCCTGGCCGAATATGATGTCGGCGCCTGCGGCGATGACCTGCTCGGTGCCACGACGCGCAGCCGCGGCGTCGGCATAGGCATTCGGCCCGATCAGGGCATAGATGACCTTCACCTTCGGGTTGCCGTAGTGGACGCCCTGGGCGAAGCCGGCCGACTGCGTGTTCCAGACCATCGGCTCGCCCGAAACCACCACAGCGACGGTGCCCGTGGTCGTCATCAGCGCCGCCATCTGGCCGGCGAGGAAGGCGCCCTCATGGCCCGAAAGCGTGTAGTCGGCGATCTGCCCCGGCTGCTGCGCGCTCGGCAGGTCCAGCACCGCCACCGGAACGCCGATCTCCTTGCTCACCTCGGCCGCAGCGGTGTTGTAGCTGCTCGAATGCGCGATGATCAGATCGGCGCCTTCCTCGGCCATCTCCCTCAGCGTCGGGCGGATGTCTCCGAACCCCAGGCCGTCGCCGATGAGGATTTCCAGACCGCGCTTCTTCGCCACGGCCTCGGCCGCGACGACACCCTGCTGGTTGAATCCGTAGTCGTTGGCGGGGTCCGAGGTCAGAACCGCGATCTTGTCCATGGCTTCCTCAGCCATGGCGGGCATGGCGGCAAAGCCCGCCAGACAGATCACCCACGCCCGCAGCAGTGCCGACCGCCCGCGGGACGGGCCTGTTCTCTTCAAAATACCCATGTCCTGTAGTCCTCCCTTTTGATGCTCACTCTTCGCCATTGTCCAGTTGAGGCGAATCCGGTTGGCTTGTCATGCCGCCCTGCCGGGCGGCGTCGGCTATCGGGCGCCAGACACGTCGGCGCCCCTGCTAAACACCTCCATCATCCCGGAACCGGTCATGATGTCGGCATTCTTCTGCACCATGTCGAACATGGATGCATCGTGCGGCGCCCGGGCACGGTCGCCGACGCAGTCCTCCAGCACGATCGTCCTGAAACCGCAGGACATGGCATCGACGACGCTGGCGCGGACGCACCCGCTGGTCACGCAACCCGCGACGAACAGCGTGTCCACCGCCCGCGCCGTCAGCCAGGGCGCCAGATCGGTCCCGAAAAAGGCGGACGGAACCTTCTTGCGGATCACCAATTCGCCGGGGACCGGCTGCAGGTGGGGCACGATCGCGCTTATCGGCGCATTCTCCGTCAGCGCCAGAAGGCTGGGCACCTTGCGGCTGAAGATGTTCGCATCCGAGCCGTCGTCAGCGAACACGATCCGGCTGTGCGCGACCGGCCAATTGTGGCGGCGCGCAAAGGCCAGGACCGGCACCGACGCCAGGGACGCAGCCTCGATCTCGGGGCTACCCAGGACATCGGGCGCGATGAAGCCGTGCATGAAATCCACGAGCAGCAGGGCTGGGGTGACGCCGATGCCGAGACCGGCGCCAAAGCCTTGCCGGGCGTAGAGCGCGGCATCGCCGGAACGTTCACTCGACGGCATCGGCCAGTTCCGCCATCTCTACGAGATTGCCTTCGCGCACATATTCGACGCCGTCGACCGCGACCGTGCAGTTGCGCATCGGGATGTCCATGTGGCAGGCGGCGTCGCGATCGCCGCCGACTTCGGTGTTGGGGCCGGTCGAGAACAGGAAGTTTCCGGCAAACGAGCGGGCATCCATGCCGGTGGTGCGGTGCGTGTCGTTGAGCGCCAGCGCGCTCCACTGCGCCCGGCGGTTCAACCCCCAGCCGATATGCGAGATCGCGTAGCCATCGGGATCGTCGAAGGAGTCGATGAAGGCGGAGAACAGTTCGGCGTCCAGCCCGCCCTCGACCTTGGTGATGTAGCCGTCCTTGATCGTCAGCTCGATCGGGTCGCGGACATAGCACTTCTGCGGAAGCAGGATGTCGCCGCGATCGAGAACCAGCTTTCCTTGCGCCGTGCCTTCGTTCGGCCAGGTGGCGTGGAAGCCGCTTGGCCAATGATCCCAGCGGCCCGGCTTGTCCACGAAGCCGTATTCCTTGACGACGGGATATTGCCCCAGCTGGCATCGCAGATCGCTTCCGGCCCGCGACGTTACGGTCATCTCGCGCCCCTTGGCCAGGATGGCGCCGGCGGCCAGGACAGTCACCCTGTCCTCCAGGCGAGGCTCCAGGCGCATGAGAATTTCCGGCGGCTCCGAGGCGAGCAGCATGCGGGTTCCGGACTTCAGGATTTCGAGCTGCTCCTGCGAGAACAGCAGGACCATCAGGTCGATGACCAGATCGCTCGCTGTCAGGGCTGCCATAGCAGCGCTGTTGCCGGCAAGCGGCGTGTCGCCGACATAGCCGAACTTGTCGGTGCTCAGACCGATGCCGCTGCTCATCGCATCGGACACGTCCAGGCGGCTGACCTTGGCGCCGAGCTGGACCGCGGCTTCAGCCGCGCAGCTGAACGTCAGCTCATCCGAATAGCTCGCCGTGAGGATGGTGACGACCTCACCGGGCTTGAGATTCGAAAGCGTCAGCACCCGCTTCCAGCTTGCCGTAAAGTCCGAACGATTGATCTGCATTCCCACTTCTCCACGAGCGTTGATTAAACGTATGATCAACAGCTTCGCAAGCCCCTGTCAATCAAAAAATTCGGAAATACTTCGATCGCGATATTTACTTTTTATGGATAAAATAATCCTATCGCCTATTCACTGTATAAATAGGCGTTATACGAGCTAGGAAGTCTTTAATTACTGTAATCTAGATAGATTCAACCTGAAGGTAATTGCGGCCGAGGCTCCTGCATTCCGTCCGGCCTCGGCCGTCATCCACCATCAGTCCCAATATCTTCCATCCCACGACGTCGGCTTCCGGGCACCGCCGGGCGAACTCGCAGGCGCGCCTCCATGCAGGCGGCCGACAGGCCGGCCTTCCAGCCCGCCATGCCGGTCGGACCGATACCGGCACGGCAATCCGGCGCCGTCATTCATGAGCCTTCCCCTGGGTAGAAACTGCATCGCATTCCTCCTCCAAAGCCGCGCGCCAGCCGAGGCCCGCATCGGTATCACCCGCCGGTCGATATTCGCATCCCACCCAGCCCGCATAGCCCTCGCTCGCCAGGGCACGGAAAAGCGACTTCATCATCCCGGAATCGGCTTTCGGTTCGTCGCGCGCGGGCACCCCGGCGATCTGGACATGCCCTATGCTGGGCCGGTGGCGCAGGAACGCCGCGGTCGGGTCGAGCCCGCCCCGCGCCTCGTGATATGCATCGAGCATGAGCCGGGCATTGCCTCGGTCCACCCGCGCCAGCAGCCCGGCCGCCTCGTCCATGGTGGCGTAGGCGTAGCCGGGATTGTCGTGGCGGTTCAGCGGCTCCATGAGAACGGTAAACCCCGCGACCGCATCGCAGGCCCAGGCCAGATTCCGAACCAGGACCGGCTGCCAGACGCATGCATCTGCCGCACCCGGAATCCCTGCCATGACATGCACGGCCCCGGCGCCGATCGCGCTGCCGTAGTCTATCGCCTGCGCGATGGTTTCCCTGAAGCGGGCTTCCTGCCCCGGCAGGCATGCGAGGCCGAACTCTCCGGCCGCGACATCGCCGCGCGGCGAGTTCAGCGCCAGGATCTCCACCTGCGCCGCGCGCGCGGCGGAACGCACGTCCTCGGCCGGAACGTCATACGGCCAGTGCAGCTCCACCGCCCGGAACCCGGCCCGGGCGGCGGCCTCGATGCGGTCGCAAAGCGGACGATCCGTCCAGAGAAATCCGAGATTGGCAGACAGTCGCAATTTCATTTCGCCCCGAACACGGCTTTCAGTTCATCTATCTCTTCGGCGGTGAGGTGCCGCACGGGCAGGCCCTGCAGCACGAAGCTTAGCTTCGCGGCTTCCTCCAGCTCCTCCAGCGCGCTGGCCGCCGCCTGCAGCGTGCCGCCGGCGACGATAGGGCCGTGATTGCCCAGGAGCACGCCCGAGCAGGTCCTGGCCAGCTCGGCGATCCGCGGCTCGAGCAGGTCGGAACCCGGTCGCGCGTAAGGCAGCACCTGAACGGTGCCGATCTTCATCACGACATAGGGCGTCGCGGCCCGCAGCGCGTCGCCCGTGTCGATGTCGCTTCGGCACGACAGCGCCGTGGAATAGGTGGAGTGAAGATGCACGACGGCGCCGACGTCGGCCCGCGCCGCGTAGAACGGCCGGTGCAGCGCGATTTCCTTTGTCGGCTCATCTCCGCCGATATGGCGCCAGGAGGCATCCAGGAGCGAAAGGCGCGCCGGATCGAGCCTGCCGAGACAGGAGTTCGTCGGCGTCATCAGATATCCCTCGGTGCATCGCACCGAGATGTTGCCCGATGTGCCGGATGTGAGGCCGCGCTCGAACAGCGAGCGTCCCCACCACGTGATCTCCTCGCGCAATCGGGCCGTGTTCATGCCCCGTCTCCCAGCATCGCCAACGCACGCTCGTAGAAATCGACATCGCCGAAATTACCGCTCTTGAGCGCCATCCCCAGCAATCTCCCCTCGGCCGATCCGCCTTCCGCCAGGCCGTAGACCGCGGGAACCCCGGGGGCGATTTCCGGCCCGATCCGGAGGCTTTCCAGCCCGAGCGCCTCGACCACCGCGCCCGAGGTCTCGCCGCCGCCGATGGCCAGACGGCTGACCCCCTTGTCGACGAGGCAGCGGGCGAGCGAGCCCATCAATTCCTCCAGCCGCCGCGAAACGGCTTCCCGTCCGAACCGGCCCTGCGCCGCAGCCACCGCGTCCGGCGATGCCGTCGTATAGATGATGGGCGATTGGCCGATATGCTCGCAGGCCCAATCCACAATCTCCGCAGCCGACAAGCCCGCTTCCATCACCGTGGCCACGTCTATCTCGTAGGACGGGTGGCGAGCGGCATAGGCGGCCACCTGCGCAATGCTCATGCGCGAGCAGGAGCCGGACAGGACACAGGCGGCGCCGGGAATTGGAACGGCGGCGGCGGGCGTGGAGGCGAAGCCCGAGTGGAAGCTCGACGGCGTGGACCTGCGAAAGTTCTCCGGCAGGCCCATGGCTATGCCGGACCCGCCGGTGACCAGCGCCGCCCCGTCGAGAGCGGCGCCGATCTCGATCAGGTCGGCATCGGTCAGCGCGTCGGCCACGACCAGGGCAGGCCCTTCCCGCCCCATGCCGGCCAATGCGGCGGCGATGGCCGCCCGGCCCCTGGACACCTCGCTCCAGGGCAGCGAAAGGACGCGGCTGCGCGACTGCAATCCGAGCCAGCGGCGGATGTCCGGGTCCGTCATCGGCGTGAGCGGATGGTTCTGCATGCCGGATTCGTGCAGCGGCACCCCGTTCACGAACAGATGCCCGCAATAGAGCGTGCGCCCCGCACCGGGAAAGACCGGACAGACCACCGCCACGCCGCCCCCCGTGGCCGCAAGCAGCGCGTCCGCCACGGGTCCGATATTGCCCTGCGGCGTCGAGTCGAAGGTCGAGCAATATTTGAAGAAGATCTGCTCCGCCCCCTGGGCGCGCAGCCAGGCCAGCGCCTCCAGCGACTGCCTGACCGCCTCGTCCGGGGCGATCGACCGGGTTTTCAGCGCCACGACCGCCGCCTCGCATCCGCCGGCAGGTCCCGAAGGCACGCCGACGAACTGCGTCGTCGCCATTCCCGCCCGTGTCAGCGTGTTGGCCAGATCGCTCGCGCCGGTGAAATCGTCTGCAATAGCGCCCAGTAGCATGTTTCCCTCTCAGACGGCACCAAGCGCCAGGCGGTACACCGAAGCGGAGGCGGTGATGAACATCTGGCGCGTGCCCCTTTCATCGATCACCAGGTTCGAGGTGATTTCCGGCAGGAGAACCTTGAGCAGCAGATCGCCGCCGGCGTCGTAGCAATGAACACCGTCCCAGGCGCTGGACCAGACCCGCCCCGCCCGGTCGACCCGGAGGCCGTCGGGAACGCCGGCATCTATGACGGCGAAAACCCCGCCGCCCGACAGCCTGCCATCCTCGGCCACGTCGAACACGCGGATATGGTGGTTCCGCTCCGGCACGAAAGGGTCCGGATGCCCTGCCCCCAGCGAGGCGCCGCTGTCGGCGATGTAGAGCCTGCTCCCGTCGGGCGAGAATGCCAGCCCGTTGGGCCGGTCGAAATCGTCCGCGACGATCACCGTCGCGGCGCTGGAGGGGTCGAAGCGGAAAACATTGTTCGCGTCCTGCTCGCTGTCGGCCTTGTAGCCTTCATAGTCGCTCTCGATCCCGTATGGGGGATCCGTGAACCACACGCTTCCGTCCTCGGCGCGCACCACCACGTCATTGGGCGAGTTCAGACGCCGCCCCCGGTAGGACTCCACGACCACCTCGTAGCGGCCGTCCGGCCGCGTGCGCGTCACCCGGCGCCCGCCGTGCTCGCAGGTCAGGATATTGCCTTCACGGTCCAGCGTGCGGCCATTGGCGAAGTTCGAGGGCGACTTCCAGATTTCCGGCGCCCCTTGCCCCGTCCAGCGCATGACGCGGTTGTTGGGGATGTCGCTGAACAGCAGCGATCCGTCCCCCGGCCGGACCAGAGGCCCCTCTGTCCAGCGCATGCCCTCGCAGATGCGCTCGGGTAGCGCACCCTGCGCAATCAGCCCCGCTCCCCTGGGGTCATAGATTTCGATCTTCGGAGCGGCGCCCCTCATGATCAACCTCCCTTCAGTCCCGTCCGCCGAACCGCCACGTCTCGCCGACTTCCCGGAGCCGGCCGGGCGACATGCTCATTCGTGCGCCTGCGGCCGGCGCAGGCCGCTGTTCGCCGGCCCTTCGTCCTCGATGCCGGGCGCGCCGATCAGCCGCGCATAAAGCCGGGTGACCGAGCTGTCGTCGTCATTGCCCATGCCGGCCGCCGAGGTCATGAGAAACATCTGCAGCGCGGTGGCGGAAAGAGGCACCGGCAACCTCTCGTCGCGGGCCACGTCCAGCACGATGCCGAGATCCTTGACGAAGATATCCGTGCTGCTGCGCGGCGCGTAGTCCCTGTCGATCACCCGCCGCATGCGATCCTCGAACATCCAGGAGGTTCCGGCGGAATTCGTGATGACCCGATAGACCTCCTCCAGATTCAGCCCCAGGCCGGCGGCGAAGGACATCGCCTCGGCCGCGGCGGCGATGTGCACGCCCGCCAGCAGCTGATTGACGATCTTGAAGGTCGAACCGTCTCCCGGCGTGTCGCCGAGGCGGAACAGGTTCTCCGACACCGCATCCAGGACGTCGGCCATCCTTTCGAATACCGCCGGCGCGCCGGATGCCATGATCGACAGCCTGCCCTGGGCGGCCTTGGCCGCACCCCC
>ERZ778021.3735-NODE-3735-length-10525-cov-4.691309_pt1 | contig 10525 bp, 9 predicted proteins | sample MGYA00375751_ERZ778021 | MGnify/ENA primary metagenome ERZ778021 (study PRJEB29350, sample SAMN05389814) | bioreactor metagenome | isolation source: Thiocyanate stock bioreactor | place: South Africa: University of Cape Town | collected 2013-08-29 ... | reverse complement strand
TGGCGGCAAGGCCGACAGGTGTCAACCGCGCGCCGGGCAATTTCGCCGACTTATTCGCGCGGCCTGCAGGCAGCCATATCCAAAGGCCGGCGCCGCCGCTATAGAGGCGCCATGACCGACACCAAGAAGCCTGCAAAACCCGCCGCCGGAACACCGAAGGACAGCCACTATGCCCGGCTGCGCCGCGCGCATCGCGACGAAAAGTCCGGCGGCGCGCCCGCTTATCGCCAGCGGCCGAAGCAGCCTCCGGGAGAACAGGCGCCCGACGGGCTGGTGAGGCTCTACGGCCTGCACACGGTGCGGGCGGCGCTCGACAACCCGAACCGCAGAATCAGGCACATGCTGGTGACGCGCAACGCCGCGGAAAGGCTGGGCCTCGCCGACCTCGCCGCCCTGCCCTTCCCGGCCGAGCTTGCCGAGCCGCGCGACATCGACCGCATCACCGGCTCCGACGCGGTCCACCAGGGCGTGCTGGTGGAGGCCGAGCCGCTGGCGCCCAAGCGGCTCGATGCGCTGGGCGCCGCGCCGCTGGTGCTGGTGCTGGACCAGGTGACGGACCCTCACAATGTCGGCGCGATCCTGCGCTCGGCTGTCGCCTTCGGCGCCAGCGCGCTGATCACCACGGCGCGCCACAGCCCGGCCGAATCCGGCGTGCTGGCGAAATCCGCCTCGGGCGCACTGGAGCATATCGACCACATCGAGGTGCGGAACCTCGCCGAAGCGCTGACCATGCTGCACGAGGCCGGCTACCAGAGCATCGGCCTCGATTCGGACGGCCCGGCGGAACTGGAAAGCACCTTTGCGGGACGAAAAATCGCCCTCGTGCTGGGGGCCGAAGGCAAGGGCCTGCGCCAGAAGACGCGCGAGACCGTGACCGCGCTGGCCCGGCTCGACATGCCGGGCGCCATCCGCTCGCTCAACGTGTCGAACGCGGCGGCGGTGGCGCTTTACGCGGCGCGGAAGTTTTTGGGGTGAGTAGGGGAGTGCGCAGCCTTATTCCCCTACCCCCTTACCGCCCTATTCCCCTACTTCCCCCACTTCATGCCCCGCCAGGCGCTCCAGCGCGCGCACCAGCGCCGAGTGGTCTTCCTTCACCCCGCCATTTGCCGCGCAGGAGTTGAATAGCTGCTGCGCGGTCGCGGTGTTGGGCAGCGCGACGCCGAGGGAGCGTGCCCCTTCCAGCGCAAGGTTCAGGTCCTTGCTGTGCAGCTCGATGCGGAAGCCCGGATCGAAGCTGCGCTTGATCATGCGCTCGCCATGCACCTCCAGGATACGCGATGCGGCAAGGCCGCCCATCAGCGCCTGCCGCACCTTGGCGGGATCGGCGCCGGCCTTGGAGGCAAAGACGAGCGCCTCGGCCACCGCCTCGATGGTCAGCGCCACCACGATCTGGTTGGCCACCTTGGTGGTCTGGCCGACGCCGTTGGGGCCGACCAGCGTGACGTTCTTGCCCATCTTCTCGAAGACCGGCCGCGCCCGCCCGAACGCGCTTTCCTCACCGCCCACCATGATGGTGAGCGAGGCCGCCTTGGCGCCCACCTCGCCGCCGGAAACCGGTGCGTCGAGATAGTCGCAGCCGAGTTCGTTGATCTTCTTGGCGAACTCCTTTGTGGCGATCGGCGAGATGGACGACATGTCGACGACCAGCTTGCCCCTGGACAGCCCGGCGGCCACGCCGCCCTCCGCGAACAGCACCTCCGCCACCTGCGGCGTGTCGGGCACCATCAGGATGACGATGTCGGCGGCCTTCGCCACCGCGTCGTGGCCGGTGACGGTCTTCAGCCCTTTGGCCGCGAGACCGGCCGGCGGCTTCGAGCGATGGTCGCTGGCCACGACAGGATAGCCGGCATCCAGCAGATGGCCCGCCATCGGCGCGCCCATGATGCCCAGCCCGATGAAGCCAATGGTTTCCATTTTCTGTATCCTTCTTCAGTTACAAGGCCGGCCCGACTACACCGCGGCCCTGCCCGCAAATTCCTTGAACCAGCCAAGCCCGGCCTCCGTGCCGGCTTTCGGCTTGTATTCGGCACCGATCCAGCCCGGATAGCCGATGCGGTCGATGAGCTCGTAGAGGAAGGGATAGTTGATCTCGCCCGTCCCCGGCTCGTGGCGGCCGGGATTGTCCGCAAGCTGGATATGCGCGATGCGGGGCAGGTTCGCCTCCATGGTACGGGCGAGATCCCCCTCCATGATCTGCATGTGATAGATGTCGTACTGGAGATGCAGGTTGTTCGAGCCCACCCGCTCCATGATGCCGAGCGCCTGTTTCGTGCCGGTCAGGAAGAAACCGGGGATGTCGCGCGTGTTGATCGGCTCGATCAGCAATTTTATCCCTGCATTTCCCAGCCTTTCGGCCGCGAATTTCAGGTTCCCGACGAAAACGTCCTCCAGCTTCTGCCGATCGGCCCCCGCGGGCGCGATGCCGGCCAGGCAGTTCACCTGCCCGCAGCCCAGCGCCCTGGCATAGTCGATCGCCGTATCGACGCCACGGCGGAATTCCTCGACACGGTCGGGCAGGATGGCGATGCCGCGCTCGCCGCCCGCCCAGTCGCCCGACGGCAGGTTGAACAGCACCTGCGTGAGCCCGTTCTTCTTCAGCCGCGCCGCCACCGTCTCGGCCGGATGGTCGTAGGGGCCGAGATATTCCACGCCCCTGAAGCCGGCGCGGGCGGCGGCATCGAAGCGGTCGAGGAAGTCGTGCTCGGTGAAGAGCATGGAAAGATTGGCTGAAAATTTCGGCATTCTTTTTTGTCTCCACACAGGTCCGACAAGGATATCGATCTCGACGCCCGTCATCCCGGCCGCCGCTTCTGGCTTCGCTCGGCACGGCTTCCGGGATGACGGTCTATTCTAGTCCAGCATGGCGATCGCCGTCGGCGCGTCCTCGTTTCGCTCGGCAAGTTCCTCGAATTCGGTGATCTTGTCGATCTCGGTGCCCATGGAGATGTTGGTGACGCGCTCCAGGATGAACTCCAGCACCACCGGAACCTGATGCTCCCTCATCAGCCGCTCGGCCTCCCTGAAGGCGCCGGCGAACTCCTCCGGCTTCGAGACGCGCACGGCCTTGCAGCCCATGGCCTCGGCGACCGCGACGTGGTCGACGCCATAGCCGGCCTGCGGGTCGTCCCTGCGGTTCTGGTTCTCGAAGGCGAGGCTGACCTCGTAGTCCATCGAAAAGCCGCGCTGCGACTGGCGGATGAGCCCGAGATAGGCGTTGTTCACCACGACATGGATATAGGGCAGCCGGTGCTGGGCGCCGGCGGCCAGTTCCTCGATGAGGAACTGGAAGTCGTAGTCGCCCGACAGCGCCACGATATGGGCGTCAGGGCGCGCGGCGCGCACGCCCAGCGCGGCCGGCAGCGTCCAGCCGAGCGGGCCGGCCTGGCCGCAATTGATCCAGTTGCGCGGCTTGTAGACATGCAGGAACTGCGCCCCGGCGATCTGGGAAAGGCCGATGGTGGACACATAGGTGGTGTCGCGCGGAAAAGCCTTGTTCATCTCCTCGTAGACCCGCTGCGGCTTCAGCGGCACCTGGTCGAAATGCGTCTTGCGCTTCATGCTCTTCTTGCGGCCCTGGCACTCCTTCGCCCAGCCCGACCAGTCGCGCAGGCGGCCCACCGTCTTCCATTCGGTGGCGACGTCGAGCAGCATCTTCAGCGCCGCCGCCGCATCCGAGACGATGCCGAGGTCGGGCGCGAAGACGCGGCCGATCTGCGTCGGCTCGATATCCACGTGGATGAATTTCTTGCCCCTCGTATAGACGTCGATGGAGCCGGTGTGCCGGTTGGCCCAGCGGTTGCCGATGCCGAACACGAAGTCGGCCGCCAGCATGGTGGCGTTGCCGTAGCGGTGCGAGGTCTGCAGCCCGCACATGCCGGCCATCAGCCGGTGGTCGTCGGGGATCGCGCCCCAGCCCATCAGGGTCGGGATGACCGGAACGCCGGTGATCTCGGCGAATTCGATCAGCAGGTCGGAGGCATCGGCGTTGATGATGCCGCCGCCGGCCACGATCAGCGGCTTCTCCGCCTCATTCAGCAGGGCAAGCGCCTTTTCCGCCTGGGCCCGCGTCATGGCCGGCTTGAACACCGGCAGCGGCTCGTAGGCGTCGATGTCGAACTCGATCTCGGCAAGCTGGACGTCGAGCGGCAGGTCGATCAGCACCGGGCCGGGGCGCGACGAACGCATGAGATGGAACGCCTTCTGCAAGGCCATCGGCACCAGATAGGGCTCCATCACCGTGACCGCCCACTTCGTGACCGGCGAGGCGATGGAGGCGATGTCGACCGCCTGGAAGTCCTCCTTGGTCAATCTGGCGCGCGGCGCCTGGCCGGTGATGCACAGGATCGGGATCGAGTCCGCCGAGGCGGAATAGAGGCCGGTGATCATGTCCGTTCCTGCCGGCCCCGAAGTGCCGATGCACAGGCCGATATTGCCGGCCACGGCGCGGGTATACCCTTCGGCCATATGGGAAGCGGCCTCGACATGACGGGCGAGCACGTGGCGGATCGTCCCCCGCGCCTTCAGCGCCGAATAGAGCGGGTTGATGGCCGCGCCCGGCACGCCGAAGGCGGCCGAAATGCCTTCCTTTTCGAGAACGAGAACCGCTGCGTCGACAGCACGCATCCTGGCCATGGCTCGCTTCCTCCGGCCGGCTGGTGGCCGGCTCCGTTGACCGGCACGATGCCGGCGTTCTGTGTCTGGATGAACCGAGACTGCCAGCCTTCCCACTATTTTTCAATTTTTTCAAAATATTTTTTCATTATTATTTTATGCTTTTTACCTATTGATAGAGTTCATGTTTCCGTTTTTCATCGCTGCCTGCCGAAAAAGAATGAAAAAATATTTTATTACACAGCACGGCGAAGCGGAGACAATGGCCTCATGCAGCAGGTAGAAAAACGTCAGCGCGGCCGGCCGCGCGCCTTCAACGGGCCTTCGGAGGCCGCGTCGGTGCAATCGCTGGACCGGGCGCTGCGCATCCTGGCCATCGTCGCGGAAGGCAACGGCATGTCGCTGACCGAGATCGCCGGCGCTTCCGGCATCGCCGCGCCCACCGCCTACCGCATGCTGACGACGCTCGAGAACCACGCCATGGTGGAGTTCGACAAGACCGAGCAGCTCTGGTCCATCGGCGTCGGCACCTATCGCATGGGTGCGGCCTTCCTGCGCAGCCGCAAGCTGGTGGACCGCGCCCGCACCGTCATGCAGGAGCTGATGGAAACGACGGGCGAGACAGCCAATCTGGGCGTGGCCGAGGACGATTGCGTCGTCTTCGTCAGCCAGGTCGAGACGCATCAGGCGATCCGCGCCTTCTTCCGGCCGGGCACGCGCAGCGCCTTCCATGCCTCCGGCATCGGCAAGGCGGTGCTGGCCCATCTGGACGGCGAGCGCGTTGCGGCCATCGCCCGCCGGGCCGGGCTGGAAGCCTTCACCGAAAGGACGCTTTCCGCCCTGCCCGCGCTTTCCCGCGACCTGGGAGAGATCAGGACGCGCGGCTGGGCCGTGGATGACGAGGAGCGCTACCCCGGCATGCGCTGCGTGGCGGCGGCCATCTTCAACGAATTCGGCGAGCCGGTCGGCGGGGTCTCCGTTTCGGGACCCACGGTGCGCGTCACGCCTGCGCGCGTCGCCGAGATCGGCCCGCTGGTGCGCGATGCCGCAAACGCGGTGACACGCATGATCGGCGGGCGCGCACCGCGCTGACCCTCAGCGATCAGAGCTGACCCTTACCGATCAGAAGAGATGGCGAGGAAGGTAGGAGCCGGTGTATCGCGCCCACCGCCATTCGATTCTGTTGAAGATCTCGCTATCCACGAACTTACGCAACCGCGCCGCGTGGCGGGCCACGCTTCTTCGGAACCCGCCGGCCGTGCCGTCCCGGCGCTCGGCGGCCTGCAGCGCGCGATAGCTGAACGTGCCGGCGACTTCCGGCCAGAGCGAAACGGCGAAATCGCGATACTTTGCCGGCGGCAAATCGTCCTCGAACGGGAAGTCGCAGAGCCTGCGCGCGTGGCGGATCGCCGTCAGCGCCAGCGCCCGCTTCGCCAGGCTGTAGAGTTCGTCGCGCTCCGGTAAGGATGCGCCCTCCTTCTCGAACACGGACAGGAAAGCCCGGTGCCGGCCGATCAGGTCGAACAGAAAGCCGGCGTGGACGGTCCGCTGCATGCTGAGCGCATGCACGCGATAGTAAGCCTGGTCCGCCCCGCGCACGCGCCCGATGTCGGATATGGCGGCGATGCGCAGCCACATCTCCATGTCGCCCGAATGCGGAAGCTCGGGATTGTACCCGCCGATCCGCCTTTGAACCTCGGTGCGGACCACCACCTCCGGGCAGACGATGAAGTTCTTCCCCGACCTGCACACCTGCCGCATCCAGTTGCGGCCATTCCAGACCGATATGCCGGTGCACGACATGCGCGCGGGCGGAAGCGCATCGGTGAACGAGATCGGCTGGCCATAGGTCATGCCCACATTCGGATGCGCCTCCATCAGCGCGGTGGCCCGCGCAAGCGCGCCTTGCGTCAAGAGGTCGTCCGCCGACAGCAGCACGAAATAGTCGCCGCGGATCTGCGCGATCCCTTCATTGTAGGTGGCGATATGTCCTCTGTTGGTTTCATGGCGGATGACCCGGACACGGGAATCCCGCCCCGTGAGCCGGCTGCATATTTCGGGCGTGTTGTCGGGCGAGCAGTCGTCGATGATGAGGACGTCGACCTCGACGCCCGTCTGGCTCAGGACGCTCTCGACGCACTGCTCCAGATAGTGTGCGTAATTGTAGCAGGGAACCAGAACCTGGACAGTCGCCATGCCGTGTTTGCCCATTGTCCGCGCCAGCGAGCGGATTGTGGAGGATCGGACGCGCGAAACAAGCGCCACGCCGCTAACCCTTTAGCGGTACGGCCATGACGATGCCGCTCGCGGGGGTCGCCCAAAGGACAATCTGTCTGCCGCACCCGGCGGCGGCTAGACTGCGCCGCATTGGAGCGGCCGGGATGCATACGGAACTCATAGAACCCGCCTCGGCGCCTGCGGACAGGGACTCCAGTCCCGCCGCCCCGGCACCGATGACCCGCAAGCTGAAAGTCAGGGCCGTTCCGTCGCCCATGCCGGCGACGGTCACCGTCGTCATCCCGTGCTACAACTATGCGCGATACCTGCCGGCGGCCGTGGCAAGCGCCCTTTCGCAGGCGGGCGCCGATGTCGATGTGATCGTCGTGGACGACCGGTCGACGGATGGCAGCCTGGCGGTCGCGCGGGAACTGGCAGATGCCGACGCTCGTGTCCGCGTCGTCGCGCACAGGTCGAATGCCGGGCCGGTGCAAACCTTCAACGACGGGCTGGCGGCCGCCCGGGGCGAATTTCTGGTGCGCCTGGACGCCGACGACCTGCTGACGCCCGGTTCGCTGCGACGGGCGCTGGCAATCATGCAGCACTTTCCCGGCGTGGGGCTGGTCTACGGCCACCCGATCCATTTCATCGATGGCGCGCTTCCCGCATATCGGGACAGGGCGACCTCGTGGACCGTCTGGCCCGGTCGCGACTGGCTCGCCGCGCGCTGCCGGAGCGGATACAACGCCATCACCTCGCCCGAGGTGCTGATGCGCCGATGCGTCGTCGACGTGGTCGGCGGGCAGATGCCGCTCGCCCACACGCATGACATGGAGATGTGGCTGCGCATCGCCGCATTCGCCGACGTCGCCTATGTTCACGGCGCGGATCAGGCCTGGCACCGCGAGCATCCGCAAAGCCTGTCGGCGCGCGAGGTGGACAGCTTTCGCGACCTGGCCGAGCGCCGGGACGCCTTCGACACGCTCTTCCACGGAAAGGCAGGAGGGGTCGCGCAGGCGGCGTCGCTCCATGCAGCGGCAAGAGCCGCCCTGGCGGCGCAGGCGGTGGAGCTGGCCGTGCGCCAATACGACCGCGGCCGGCCCGACCGCGGCGAAATCGGCAGGCTGCGCGAGATGGCGCGCTCGCTTGCCCCCGATGTCGAAGCCGTTCCCGGATGGGCGGGCCTGGAACGCCGCATCGCGATGGGCGCGGCGCGCGCGCGGCACCACCCTGCCCATATCGCCGAGCGGGTCGCGCGCGGGCTGCGCTTCCGCTACTCCCGCTGGAAATGGCACCGCACCGGGCAATGGTGAGCCGCCCTTCGCGCAGCGTGCTTCAAAGCACCAGCCGCATCAGCGGGCGGCCCGCCTTGCGCTCGACCAGCCGCTCGAAGCCCGCCTTCTCGAACACCCGCGAGGAGCCGACGAAAAGGCCGACCGAACGCGAATCGCGCGACAGGTCCATGGGGCATGCCTCCAGCAGGCGCGCACCGTTCTCCCGTGCGAAGGCGATGCCGTCCGCCACCAGCCGGTGGCTCAGCCCCTTGCCGCGCGCCTTGCTGCGGATGAAGAAGCAGGAGATGGCCCAGACGCCCGGATCGCCGGCGTCGGCAGGATCGGCAGGCGCCGAGCCCCGGCCGGCATTGTTCCATTCCGGCACGTCGGCGCGCGGGCCCACCTGCATCCAGCCCACCGCCCTGCCCTCCTCGAAGGCCAGCAGCCCCGGCGGCGGCCCCGCCTCGATGCGCGCGCGGATGTGATCCTTGTTGCTTTCGCGGTCGTTCTGCCGCCGCACCGCCGGCGGCAGGCGGAAATGCGTGCACCAGCAGCCGTAGCAGGCGCCCTGCTTGCCGAACAGATCCTCGAAATCGGGCCACAGCTCGGCCGTGACCGGCCTGACGGTCGTGTCCATGTCTCTCCCCGGCCCCTCGCCTTGCCGCAGATCGTGTCCTGACGTACCATAGTGTCTGTTCTCTTTATGTTCGCACGAATGGGCCTCGCCGTCAACGATCCCGCGCATGGCTTCTGCCGCGACTGCCTGACCTTGCAGGACGACGACGCGTCGCGCTGCAGGCGCTGCGGCAGCCCTAGGCTTGCGCGCCATGCGGAGCTCTATGGTCTGCATCTGGCCCATATCGACTGCGACGCCTTCTATGCGGCGGTCGAGAAGCGCGACAACCCCGCGCTGAAGGATCGGCCGGTCATCGTCGGCGGCGGCAAGCGCGGTGTCGTCTCCACCGCCTGCTACATTGCCCGCATCCATGGCGTGCACTCGGCCATGCCGATGTTCAAGGCGCTCGAGGCCTGCCCCGAAGCGGTCGTCATCAAGCCGGACATGGAGAAATACGTCCGTGTCGGGCGCCAGGTGCGCACCATGATGCAGGCGCTGACCCCGCTGATGGAGCCGCTTTCCATCGACGAGGCGTTCCTCGACCTCGCCGGGACGGAGAAGCTGCATGGCCGGCCGCCGGCGCTGGTGCTGGCGCGCTTCGCCCAGGCCGTGGAAAAGGAGATCGGCATCACCGTCTCCGTCGGCCTGTCCTACTGCAAGTTCCTGGCCAAGGTGGCGTCCGACCTGCGCAAGCCGCGCGGCTTCGCGGTGATCGGCGAGGCCGAGGCCGTTCCCTTCCTTGCCGGACAGCCGGTCACGCTGATCTGGGGCGTCGGCAAGTCCTTCGCCGCCACGCTGGAGCGCGACGGCATCCGCGCGATCGCGCAATTGCAGAAGATGGAGCGGGTCGACCTCATGCGGCGCTACGGCACCATGGGCGACCGGCTCTATCACCTGGCGCGGGGCCAGGACGACCGCCGCGTCGATCCCGAACGCGACAGCAAGAGCGTCTCTGCCGAGACCACTTTCGACACCGACCTCGCCAGCCTCGACGATCTCGTGCCCGTGCTGCGCGCCTTGTCGGAAAAGGTCTCGGCGCGGCTGAAGAAGGCCGGCATCGCCGGCCGCACCGTGGTGCTGAAGCTGAAGTCGCAGGATTTCAGGATACGCACCCGCAACCGCCAGTTGGGCGACCCGACCCGGCTGGCCGACCGCATCTTCACCACCGGCCTCGACCTGCTGCGCAAGGAAGCGGACGGCACGAAATACCGGCTGCTCGGCATCGGCGTCAGCGACCTCTCCGACGACGGCAAGGCAGACCCGCCCGACCTCGTGGACGTGCAGGCGCGCAAGCGCGCGCTGGCCGAGGACGCGGTGGACGCCCTGCGCGACAGGTTCGGGCGCAAGGCGGTGGAAACCGGCTACACCTTCGGCAAGGGCCACCGCGGCCGGCCGGCCCGGCCCGGCGAGGACGAGGAGCCGGAAATCCGCCACCCCTGGGAACGGATCTGATCCCTCTTGCACCGCTGCGCGGCTACACCAGTTCCACCTCCACCACCCCCGGCACGGCCCGCATGGCCGAGGCCACCTGCGGCGAGATGCGGTAGCGCTCGGGCAGCGCGATCTCCACCTCGCCGTCGCCGCCTTCCTTGATGACGACGAAGCTCACCTGGCCCTCACCCTTGACCGCGAGCTGGCCGGCAAGCGTGCCGATCGGGGCGCTGTCGCGCACGAAGATGCGCAGCGCCTTCTGGATGCGGCTGGCCTCGTCCTCCAGCGACTGGACAGTCTGGATGCGCAGGTTGACGCCCTCGGGCCGATCCTCGGCCGAAACGGTGATGACCACCGACTTGCCCGGCTCCAGCAG
>ERZ778021.3732-NODE-3732-length-10530-cov-4.928974_pt1 | contig 10530 bp, 9 predicted proteins | sample MGYA00375751_ERZ778021 | MGnify/ENA primary metagenome ERZ778021 (study PRJEB29350, sample SAMN05389814) | bioreactor metagenome | isolation source: Thiocyanate stock bioreactor | place: South Africa: University of Cape Town | collected 2013-08-29 ... | reverse complement strand
ACCCAGCTCGGATGCGGCTCGGGGAGCGCCGGGCCGAGCTGGTCGGGCGGCAGGGTGGCGACGCCGAGGTCGAGCGCGGCGAAGCGGGCGCGGTCCTCGGTCGACAGCTTGTCCATCGCCAGCACGGTCGGGTCGCCCCACACCTTCGGGTCCTGCTTGCGCGCCTGCGCCTGCGGCGACAGCAGGAAGTCGGCGAGCACCAGCGCGCCCGCCTTGGCGGCGGCGTTGTAGGGGATCGCGACGAAATGCGTGTTGGCGAGCGTGCCGGCGGGGAAGGTGAAGGAGCGCACCGTGTCCGGCAGCTCGCCGGCGGCGATCGCGCCCGACGCCTCGGCCGGGTTGAAGGCGAAGATGATGTCGAGTTCGCGGTCGGCCAGAAGCTGCTTCATCGCCGGGTAGTTCTGCGGGAACGCCTCGCCCTTGCGCCACATCAGCGGGTGCAGCGCGTCGAGATAGGCGAACAGCGGCGCCGTGACGGCGGCGAAGGAAGCCTCGTCCACCGGCTTTTCCAGCACGGATCGGTCGGTGACGGTCTCGATCAGCACCTGCTTGAGGAACGAAGTGCCCATGAAGTCCGGCGGCTGCGGGTAGGAGAAGCGGCCGGGATTGGCCCTTGCCCAGTCGAGCAGCCCGGCGGCCGACTTCGGCAGGCTTGCGGCGTCGGTGCGCGCGCCGTCGTAGAAGAAGACGAGCTTCGCCATGCCCCACGGGCTCTCGTAGCCCTCAACCGGCACGGTGAAGTCGTTGCGGATGGTCGGCTTGGTCTCGACGTCGACATAGCGCCGGTTGGGCAGCTTCTCGGCCCAGCCGGGGCCGTAGAGCAGGCCCTGCCGCTTCATCGAGGCGAAGTTCTCGCCGTTGATCCAGACGAGGTCGACAGTGCCGCCGCTGTCGCGGCCGGCGGCCTTCTCGGCCACCACCTTGGCGACGGCGTTGGCCGTGTCGTCGAGCTTCACGTGGACGACGTTGAAGCCGTAGCGGGCCTTCACCTCGCCTGCCGCCCATTCGAGATAGGCGTTGATGTTCTCCGAGCCGCCCCAGGCGTCGAAATAGACCGTCTGGCCCCTGGCCTCGGCCAGCACCTCGTCCCACTTCGCCGGGTCTGGGCCCGCCGCACGCGCCGTGGCGGCAAGCAGCAGGAGCGGCAGGAGGGCCGCGAGGACTTTGACGAAGCTTTTCAAGGATGCTCTTCCCGTGGCTGGACGGTTCTCGCGCCGGGCGCGACGGGAAGGATTGAGCATTCGCCCCCTTGCAGGGTCAATGCCCGCCAGTGAGGCGGCGCGTCACTTCCGCGTGACGGCGACGCGGCGACCGGACGTGCCGGCCGCCCGTGCCTTCAGAACTGGTGGTGCAGCCCGCCCGCCTGACGCGCGCCGAGGCGCCTCTGCGGGGTCGCCTGCCGCGGCGCGGGGAAGCTCTCGCCGCGCGGAGCGTCGGCGGAGCGGTCCTCCATCAGCTCGCCCAGCCAGGCGAAGCAGATGGCGATCATCCCGCCGGCGATCGCCAGAAGGAATGCGTATCCGAGTGCGATGCCCATGTCCGTATACCTCGCTTGCTGCGCATCAAACGCGCGGCGGGGCGAAAAGGTTTCCGTCGGGGTATCGCGGCGGGTTGCGGAGCGGGCGCGGCCCGCTCCGGCGGCAGCGCGGCCTATTCGGCCTCGTTGGCGGGCTCGGCGTTGAGCTGGCCGTATTTGGTGTCGCCGATCTGCTCGTAGAGGGCGAGCTGCGTCTCGAGGAAGTCGATATGGCCTTCCTCGTCGGCGAGCAGTTCCTCGAACAGCTTCATCGTCACGTAGTCGCCGAGCTCGTTGCAGATCTCGCGCGACTTCTTGTAGGCGGTGCGGGCGTCGTATTCGCCGGCGAGGTCGGCCTCGAGCACTTCCTTGACGTTCTGGCCGATCCTGAGCGGGCCGACCTTCTGCAGGTTGGGATGGCCTTCGAGGAAGATGATGCGGGCGACCAGGCGGTCGGCGTGGTGCATCTCCTCGATCGATTCGGCGCGCTCCTTCTTGGCCAGCTTCTGGTAGCCCCAGTCGTCGAGCAGACGGTAGTGCACCCAGTACTGGTTGACTGCGCCCAGTTCGAGGAAAAGCGCCTCGTTAAGCCGCTCGATGATCTTCGGATCGCCCTTCATGGCTTCTACTCCCGTACTGGACGCGCATGGCCTTTACGCGATCCAGGAATGTGATGACTTCCGCGCCATCCCGGCCGTCGCGAAGATGGTACTCCTCGGTGACGCGGATGATAGTTTCCACCACATTTGGGAAGCAGCCGCAACAACGACCACGCTTGCTGAGCGTGTGATAGACCTTGGCAGGCACGATGAGCTGCCACGGATCCTGGTCGAGAAGCGACAGAATCGCCTGTTCAACCTCCTTTTGCGTGATCAGATTGCACTGACAGACCAGCATTCGTGCATTCCGCTGCGGTCGGCATTTCCGGGGACGGGAGGCTCCGGATCGCCGGGATCGTTGCTTGCGGACCCTTTTAAGACCCCGCGGCGGGCGCTTGTCAATCAAAAGCTGACAGAATCAGTCAGGCATCAACTCTCTGGAATCGTTCCAATTTGCGCAGGCCTTGCGGCCCCTGCGTCAGCCTGTCCCCGGAAGGCGTTTCTCCGGCCGGGAAAGGCGGTTGGTCTACCGCGTCGCGCCGTGCGGCAGCACGAAGATCTGGCCGGCCGGCGGCGCCACGCCGACGCTGATCTGAGCGCCGAACACCTCGCGCAGCATGGCGTCGGTGATGACCTCGCGCGGCGCGCCGCTGGCGACGAGCCTTCCCTGCGACATGACGGCCACGCGGTCGGCATACATCGCCGCGAGATTGAGGTCGTGCAGCACGGCGACGACGCCGCCGCCGGCCTCCGCGAAGTCGCGGGCGATGTCCATGATCGCGAGCTGGTGGCGGATGTCGAGGCTCGACACCGGCTCGTCGAGCAGCAGGAAGCGCGGCACGCCGTCGCGCACCGGCCGCCAGACCTGGCACAGCACGCGCGCGAGCTGCACCCGCTGCTGCTCGCCACCGGACAGCTCCTGGTAGAAGCGGCCGGCGAAGCCTTCGAGGTCGACCCGTGCCAGCGCCGCCTCGACGACCTCCGTCTCGCTGCCGTCGCCGGCATCGAGCCGGCCGCCGAGGAAGCCGAGCCTGACGATCTCGCGCACCGTGAACGGGAAGGAGAGCGCGGTCGCCTGCGGCAGCACGCCGCGCAGCTCCGCCGCCTGCCACGGCCGCAGCGCGCGCAGGTCGCGGCCGCCGAGCGTCACCGTGCCGGCATAGCCCACGTCGCCGGAGATAGCGCGCATCAGCGTCGTCTTGCCGGAGCCGTTGGGACCGACGATCGCCGTCACCTCGCCGGCCTCGGCCCGGAACGACACGCCGTGCAGGATGGCGCGGGTGCCGATGCGGACGCTGATCGTGTCGGCGCTGATCATCTCGCCACCTAGAGGTCGATGACGCTGCGCTTGCGCAGCAGGATCCACAGGAAGAACGGCGCGCCGGCGGCGGCCGTGACGATGCCGATCGGCAGCTCCGCCGGCGCCACGATGGTGCGGGCGACCGCGTCGGCCAGCAGCAGCAGTATGGCGCCGAGCAGCGCGCTGGCCGGCAGCAGGTAGCGGTGGTCCGGCCCGATCGACAGCCTCAGCAGATGCGGCACCACGATGCCGATGAAGCCGATGCCGCCCGACACCGCGACCGCCGCGCCGGTCGCCGCCGTCGAGGCCAGGATCGCCATGTATTTGAAGCGCTGAACCGGGATGCCGAGATGGTTGGCCGTCGCCTCGCCGAGCGCGAAGGCGTTGAGGCCGCGCGCCAGGAAGGGCGTGGCCAGCAGCGCCGCGGCGATGATCGGGCCGATGGCCAGGATCTTGATCCAGGTCGCGCCGGCGAGCGAACCGAGCTGCCAGAACGTCAGGTCGCGGAGCTGCCGGTCGTCGGCCATGAAGACCAGCACGCCGGTGAAGGCACCGGCCATGGCGCCGAGCGCGATGCCGGCCAGCAGCATGGTCGCGACCGAGGTGCGGCCCTGCCGCGTGGCGATGCCGTAGAGCACCAGCACGGTCGCCAGCGCGCCGGCGAAGGCGGCGATCGGCAGCGCGTAGATGCCGAGCGCGATGGTGACCGGCGCCAGCACCGTGCCGCCGAGCACGATCATCGAGACCGCGCCGAGCCCGGCGCCGGAGGAGACGCCGATGATGCCGGGATCGGCGAGCGGGTTGCGGAACAGGCCCTGCAGCACCGCGCCGGCCACCGCCAGCGCTGCGCCGACCAGCACGCCCATCACCATGCGCGGCAGCCGGATGTCGTAGATGACGATGCGGTCGCGCAGCGGCAGCGCGCTCTCGCCGCTGCGGAACCAGTCGGCGACGACGGCCGCGAGCGACGCGTTCGAGGCGCCGGAGCTCAGGCTGAACAGCGCGGTCGCCGCGAGCAGGATGGCCAGCAGCACGATCGCCAACCGGGCGAGATGCGAGCGGTCGCCCTCGGCGCGACGGGGGAGGCCCGCGCCGGCGTGCTGTGCGGGTCGGGCGGGCGCCAGCATAGGATCAGTTCGCCAGCGCGTTGCCGTAGAGGTCGGTCGCCAGCTCGCGCGCCGCGGCCGCAGTGCGCGGGCCGAAGCCGAGCAGGTAGGCGCCGTCCATGCGGATCACCGCCTTGTTGCGGCCGGCCGGCGTGGCCGCGATCGCCGGGTGCGCCAGCAGCTGGTCGGCTGCCGTGTCGTGTTCGCCGCCGCGGTCCATCATCAGCACGAAGTCGGGCCTGGCCTCGATCACGGCCTCGTCGGAGATCTGCTTGTAGCCGGCATAGCCGTCGACCGCGTTGACGCCGCCGGCCATGGCGATGATGCCGTCGGCCGCCGTGCCGGTGCCCGAGGCGAGCAGCTTGCCGCCCTGCGTGCTGAGGATGAAGAGCACGCGCTTGCGCTCCGCGATCTTGGCGGTCAGCGCCTGAGCCTCGCGGATCTGCCGGTCGACCTCGTCGGCGAGCTTCGCCGCCTTGTCCTCGACGCCGATCGCGTGGCCGACGGTGCGGATCTTGGCGATGATGCCCTCGCGGTCGAAGCCGTCGGGCACCATCACGATCGGCACGCTCGCCTTCTTCAGCACCTCCAGCGCGTCGGCCGGGCCGCTGCCCTCCAGCGCCAGGATGCCGCTCGGCTCGACCGACAGCACGCCCTCCGGCGACAGCGCCCGCATGTAGCCGACGTCGGGCAGCGCCAGCGCCTGCGGCGGGTAGACCCCGGTCGAATCGCGGGCGATCAGCTTGCCCTCCTCGCCGAGCGCATAGACGATCTCGGTGATCGAGCCGCCCACCGCCACCAGGCGGGAGGTGTCCTCTATCTTGTCGACCGTGTTTGCGGCGGCGGGCAGGGCGACCAGCGCGGCCGCGGCTGCGATCAGGGTGCGGAGCTTGCGGAGCATCGTCTTTCTCATGCGGCGTTCGAGGTGGGCAGGCGGGCGAGGCTCTCGGCGAGCGCGCGCCAGTCGGCGCGCTCGCCCTCGCCTTCATGGCGCTTGCCGAAGAACTGGATGATGAGCCGGCCCTCGCCGTCATAGGCCTCCACCGAGGTGACGTGGCCGTCCTTGCTCGGCTTGCGCACCACCCAGGCCTGGCGGATGTGGTCGAGCCGCAGGTGCAGGTGGAAGGTCGGGTCGAGCACGTTGATCCACGGCCCCATTTCCTTGATGGCGGCGACCGGGCCGGTGTGGATCTGGATGCAGCCCTCGTTGCCGACGAAGCACATGATCGGCATGTCGCTGCCGCCCATGCGCTGCATCAGTTCGCCGATCGAGCCGTTGGCGACCCGCCAGGCGAGGTCCTCGCCGGCCATGTCGAAGGCTTCGAGCCGGGTCAGCTCCAGCGAGCGCAGGATGCCGAAGAACTGGTGCAGGTCGGTCATCGCCTCCCAACGCGAGCGCAACTCCTCGCGGCTGGCCGGCTGGCGCGTCTTGCCGGCGGCGGACGCCGCGCGCGGGGCGATCTCGGCGATTCCCGCCGACTGGTCCTCGGTCCGGATGCGCTCGACCAGCGCCCGGTAGGCGGCGAGGTCGGATTCGGGCCGCAGGTGGATCTTGTGGACCGCCTCGCCATGCGCGTCGAAGAACTGCAGGCTGTGGCGGAGCTCGCCGTTCTCGCCCTTCTTCTCGACGGCGAAGCCGTGCACCCAGCGCGCCGGGAAGATGCGCAGGTCGATCTCGCCGAGCACCACCGAGGCGCGCTCGCCGGTGCGGGCCTTATCGTAGACGCCGATCTTCTCGTGCACCGCGCTCTCGTTGCGCGTCAGCGCCATCACCGTGCCGAGCGCGGTGAGCTGGGGCAGCAGCGCGTTGATGTCGGCCGACACGCGGGCGGCGCTGATGCCGCAATAGGCCGCGACGTATTCGGCTTCCGTTATCCCCAGCGTCGCGGCGAAGTCGCGCTCGCGCGTCTGCGGCTGCGCGGCGCGCGCCTCGCGGATCGCTGCCGCCGAGAGCCTGTGGCCTGTTTGCATCTGTCTCTTCCCTCTCAAATCCGTCCGGCGTGGCCGGGCCTTCTAAATTGTTGACTCGAATAATCATGTTAAATAGGAAGCGCAATAGTGGAGTGAGAGAGTCAAGAAATTGGTCCTCCACGGGATCGATGCAGCAGCAAGCCCAGGGCCAGCCGGTACGCGTCACTTATCAGGAGTAGGGACATGGGGTTGGTAGGACGCAGCTTTGCGCTGTTGCTGGGTGGGGCGGCGAGCGTGGTTCTCGCGCAGGGAGCCGCCTGGGCTCAGGAGAATGGCAGCACGACGACGACCGCCAAGCAGGCGCGCGTCGGCACGGTGCTGCAGCGTCTCGTCGTCGGCGCCGGCGCCGAGAAGGTCGCGATCGACACGCCGCAGGCGGTGACGGTCGTCGAACAGGAAGACATTGACCGCGATCAGCCGCAGACGCTGGGCGACGTCCTCAAGAAGACGCCCGGCGTGAACCGGTCGGGCTCAGACCGCCTGCTCGGCCAGGCGATCAACATCCGCGGCATCGGTGGCCCCGAGACCGCGGGCGACGAAGGCCGCATCATCGTCAACGTCGACGGCGTGCCGAAGTTCTACGAGCAGTACCGCATGGGCAGCCTCTTCACGGACATGGAGCTGTTCAAGCGCGTCGAGGTTCTCCGCGGACCGGCCTCGTCGACGCTCTACGGCGCGGGCGCGCTGGGCGGCGTCATCAACTTCACGACCAAGGATGCGTCGGACTTCCTCGAGCCGGGCCAGAAGGGCGCGGTCCGCATCAAGGGCTCCTACGATTCCAACTCCAACGGCTGGCTCGGCGCCGGTATCGTCGCGCTCCGGCCGACCGACAATTTCGAGTTCCTGCTCTCGGGCAACTACCGCTACGCGGACGTCTACACCTCGGGCAACGGCACTCCGGTCCTCGGTTCGGAAATCTCCGCGCCGTCCGGCCTCGCCAAGGCCACCTGGCGGTTCGGCGACGCCAACGAGCAGGTGCTGCGCCTCTCCTACCAGCACTTCACGACCAACATGGCGGGTCAGGAGTACAACCAGACCGACCAGATGGTCGGGTTCGGCACGGTGGATCGTGAGGTGGTCGACAAGTCCGCGATCATCTCCTACGAGAATCCCGCGTCCGACAATCCCTGGCTCGACCTGCGCATCCAGGCCTCGTTCTCCGATACGACCGTCGACCAGTTCAACGCCGGCATTCCGACCCTGAACCGCAAGTACGGCTACCAGCAGTACCAGTTCAACATCGACAACACGTTCGACTACGTCGGCGACAACTTCGAGAACTATCTGACGATCGGATCGCAGACCAACTGGCTGGACCGCACGTCGCTGCGCGGCGTTTCAGGCACCCATCCGCAGGGCAAGCGCTTCGCGACCGGCATCTTCGCGCAGGACGAGTTCATCTACAACGACAAGCTGACGGTGATCACCGGCGCGCGCATCGACTGGCAGCATCTGACGCCCGTCAACAACCCGGCCTTCGTCGAGCAGCAGCACACGATGTTCTCGCCGAAGATCGCGACCCACTACCGCTTCAACGACACCTTCGCGATGTTCGGCTCGATCGCCCACACCGAGCGCCCGCCGTCCATCGACCAGGTATTCGACGCCGGCGCGGTGACGTCCAAGCTGCAGAAGGAGGGGTCGAACAACTATGAGGTCGGCGGCGCGCTGTCGTTCTACGACCTCGCCTCGTCCGGCGACGCGCTGCAGATCAAGGCGACGGGCTTCTACAACGACATCACCAACCTGATCACCGACCGGGGCAACGGCGTCGTCCCCCGCTACGTGAACACGGGCAGGGCGCGCATCTACGGTGCCGAAATCGAGGCGGCCTACGAGGCCGACTCCTGGTTCGCCCGCGCGGCCTATTCCTACGTGATCGGCGACGATCTGGTGACGGGCACGCCGCTCAACACCGTGGCCCCGCATGAGCTGGGTCTGGGGCTGGGCGTGCGCATGCCCCAGTATGGCCTGACCTTCGGCTGGGACGGGCGGTTCGTGTCCGCGCAGGACCGTGTCGTCGGCACGGCGACCACGCGTCAGCCGACTCCGGCCTTCAGCACGCACGACCTCTATCTGAGCTGGAGCCCGAAGGAAGGCAACCTGAAGGGTTGGGACGCGCAGTTCCGCGTCGACAATATCTTCAACCAGCAATACCAGGAGTTCCTGTCCGGGACTCCGGCCAAGGGACGCACCTTCAAGATCTCCCTGGCCAAGTCGTTCGGATACAATTGATGCAGTCACGCGCAACGACAGCAATCCTGGTGGGGGCGGCGCTTCTGGCGTCGCCCTCGCCTGCCGTTTCGGCCGAGGCCGGGCCGGGCATCTCGATGGAGCTCAATGCGCTGGCGCCCGCCGGCGCCGGTTGCCGGCTCACCTTCGTCGTCGCCAACGGCCTGTCCGCCGACGTCGCCAAGGCCGTCTACGAGGTGGCCCTGTTCAACACGTCCGGGCAGGTCGAGCGGCTGATGACGCTCGACTTCCAGTCGCTGCCGGCCGGCCGCACCCGCGTGCGCCAGTTCGACCTCGGCGACCTCGGCTGCGACGCGATCTCCCGCATCCTCGTCAACGACGCGACCGAGTGCGCGGGGGAAGGGCTCGCGCCGGGGGCCTGCATGCGCGACCTGCAGACCCGTTCCGCGACGAAAGTCGACTTCGGCAGCTAGGCGCGATGCATAAGGTAGCGGCAGGCAGGATGGCGGAGGACGGGCCGGCGACGGACGCCGCCGCGCATGCCTGCCTCATGGCTGCCGGGCCGCTCGAAGCGCGGATGCGGCCATGAGGGCGCAGACCTCGCACTGGACCGTCGCGGTCGCGCTGTCGGCCGTGATCCACGGCGGCGCCGCGGTGTGGTTCACCAGCCATTCCGAGGACGTGCAGATCGCCGGCGGCGCCAGCGTCGAGGTGGCGCTGCTCGGCAACGCGCCGGTCGATTCGGTGTCGGCCGGGCACGCGACCACGGCCGTCCAGCCGGTCACGGCCGAGACCACCCCGGCGAAGCCGGTCACCACCGAGGCCGTGCGCCCCGCGCCGGTCGAGCCGCAGCGGCCGGCCGAGATCATGGCGGCGGCGAAGCCGGTGACGGAGCAGGCCGAGCAGGCAAAACCCGTCGAGCCGCAGAAGACGGTCGAGCAGCCGCCGGCTGAACCCGTGCCGGTCGAGGCGGTGGAGGCGGCCGAGGCCGAGATCCTGAAGCCGTCCGAGGTCGAGCCCGTGCAGGCGCAGAAGCCCGAGCCCGTCGAGGCCGCCAAGCCGGCCGAGGCAGAGCCGGTCGAGATCCCCCGATCCGCGCCGGTGCCGACGCCGCGCCCCGAGCGGCTCGCCGCGGTGGAGAAGCCGCAGCCGGCTCCGCAACCGAAACCCGATCCGAAGCCCAAGGAGAAGAAGCCGCCGGCGCCCAAGCCCGAGGCCGCCGGGTCCGGCGGCAAGGGCGGCCCCGACGCGCGGCGCGGCACCGCCGACGGCCAGCAGGCCGGCCGCGCCGAGGCGACCGGCAAGACCGGCCCGGCACGCGAGGCCGGCAACGCGGCGGTCTCCAACTATCCCGGCCAGGTCGTCTCGCGCCTGCGCCGCAACCTGCGCTACCCGCCCGCCGCCCGCCGCCAGCACCTGCGCGGCGAGGTCAGGGTGAGCTTCACCGTGTCGAGCTCCGGCTCGGTCTCGGCGATCGGCCTCGCCGCCAGCTCCGGCTCCCCCGTGCTCGACCAGGCCGCGCTGGAGACGGTGCGCCGCGCGGCGCCCTTCCCGCCGATTCCGCCCGGCGCCGGCCGGTCGAGCTGGTCCTTCACCGTCCCGCTCGCCTTCACGCGGTAACGCGCGGGCGCGTCCCGCATATCCGACGAAAATCCTTGCCGCCAGCCGCCGCGCGGGCAAGCTGCGTCCGCTGCCTCGACAGCGTTACCGGCCGCGCGGGCGCATTGATCTCGCGCACGAGTCCGTATAATGGACATTAATCCGCATAGCGTATAGGCGCGCGATGAAGCTCGAACTCGACGACGAACACCAGCGTTTTCGGCAGCAAGTGCGCCGCTTCGTGGA